>Ga0074198_1000117_pt1 | contig 118217 bp, 119 predicted proteins | sample EPASupsiteSAE323_FD_64527 | JGI IMG/M metagenome (GOLD analysis project Ga0074198, IMG submission 64527) | Bioremediated contaminated groundwater from EPA Superfund site, New Mexico - Sample SAE3-23 | ecosystem: Environmental > Aquatic > Deep subsurface > Groundwater > Contaminated ... | reverse complement strand
ATGCGAGAGTAGCTCAATTGGTGGAGCGTCTCCTTGCCAAGGAGAAGGTCGCGGGTTCGAATCCCGTCTCTCGCTCATTTTATTTCAGACCCTGAGGGCCACTTAGCTCAGTTGGTAGAGCGCTTCGTTTACATCGAAGATGTCGGGGGTCCGAGTCCCTCAGTGGCCACCTAACCTTAACAACTAGCCGATGTGGTGAAATTGGTATACACGTACGCTTGAGGTGCGTATGCCGCAAGGCGTGGGGGTTCAAGTCCCTCCATCGGCACATTATAAAACAATGCCCCGTCGTCTAATGGTAGGACATCAGCCTTTGGAGCTGAGTATTGTGGTTCGAATCCATGCGGGGCAACTGACAAAAATCCCCTACTTTAGGGGATTTTTTTATGAAATCATTATAAATGATTGAAAATTTGTTAATCAAAAATTAATATTCTATGTTTATAACTAAAGTAATTAGTTTTGGTACAAAAAGTGAAGAAAAGAATTTTGATTATTGTTGTGTTGGTAATAGTTTTAGTTGTGTTTGGGGTGATATTTTTTTCAAATAAAAAAAGTGAATATGTTTTTGAAACTGTTGGTAGAAAAAATTTAACAGGTATGGTTTCTGAATCTGGTACTGTTCTCACAAACGGTGGTACTTATATTTATTCCTCAACAACAGGAATTATTGATAAAGTTTATGTCTTAAATGGTGATATTGTCACTGAGAAACAAAAATTATTTAGTGTAAAAAGCACGGCTACTCCACAAGAAAAAGCCGAAAGTTACGCTTTGTACCAGGCTGCTAAATCAGCAGTACAACAGGCAGAAAATAATCGCCGTAGCACTTCTGCTACGGTTGAAAGGGTCCATGATGATGTAAAAAATAATGACAGTGATGAAACTTTCTTAGAAAAAGAAACTAGGACTACGGCCGAAGTTGCTAATGACAATGCTTACGATGCCTTTTTGACCGCCAAGGCTAATTTGGTTTCAACCCAGGCAAAATATAATTCTTTTTTAAATTCTATTGCAATCGCTCCAATCTCTGGGATCATTTCTAATTTGGCAATAATTGAAGGAACTATGGTTACTGCTAATAGTTTACTTTCCCCTTCTGCTCCAGTGCTTTTTATTAAAAGTAGCGGTCTTATTGAAATATTAATTACTATTGGTGAAAATGATATTAATAAAATTGAGGTGGGGCAAAAAGCTGATATTAGATTGGATGCGATTGAAAATAAAATTTATAAAGGGATAGTAGAAAGATTTGACGAAAAAGGAACGTTTACTCAGGGTGTTTCAAAATATAATTTATATATTTCTGTGATTGATGCTGATGAAAAAATAAAATCTGGAATGACGACTGATGCAGATATTGTTACTAGTGAGCTGACTGATGTTTTAGCTGTGTCTAACACTGCGATTAAACCATATCAAAAAGGTCGAGCTGTCAGAATTTTAGACGATAAAGGTAATATTCAATACCTACCAGTAAAAATTGGGGTAAAAGGAAAAGAATTTACTCAAATAATTGAAGGAATTGAAGAAGGACAAAGGATTATTGTTTCTCTTACTAGTGAGCAAACACCAAAAGCCAGTATGTTTAAAATATAAATGATTAAAAAAAATGATATTCCTTTGATTAGTCTTAGAGGAATAATAAAAAAATATCCGATGGGTAAAAATGATTTTTATGAGGCTTTGCATGGCATTGATCTTGATATTGGCGAAGGAGAATTTGTGGCGATTACTGGTCCATCGGGTAGTGGTAAATCGACTTTAATGCATATATTGGGAGCATTGGATACTCCGACGGAAGGGACACAGTCTTTTAAAGGTAAAAATATTAGTAGTTATAGTGAAGATGAATTGGCGGATATTAGAAATAAAGAAATTGGATTTGTGTTTCAATTTTTTAATTTACTTCCAAAAATGACGGTTTTTAAAAATGTTGAAAGACCAATGCTTTATGGCGGAATACCACCTTCAGAACGTAGTCAGAGAGTGATGCAAGCACTTTCGAGTGTGGGAATTGCTGATAAGGTCGACAATCTTTCAAATCATATTTCTGGAGGTCAAATACAACGAGTGGCGATTGCTCGGGCATTAATTATGAATCCTTCAGTGATATTGGCTGATGAACCTACAGGAAATCTTGATAGTAAAGCCTCTTTAGAAATTATAAATATACTTTCAGATTTAAATAAACAAGGTCGCACTATAATCATTATTACTCACGAGGAAGAAATTGCTAATTTTGCTAAAAGAAAAATAAAAATAATTGATGGAAAAATAATTTCAGATATTAAAAATAAACCATAAATTATGGAAATAAAGGAAACATTAAAATCGGCCATCGATTCTTTAAAAATAAATAAACTTAGGTCACTGCTTACTATGTTGGGAATAATTATTGGCATTACGGCGGTTATTATTATTTCTTCGGTTGGAAAAGGATTAGTAAATTATGTTTCAGATGAACTTAGTTCTTTTGGGACAAATTTTTTTCAAATTAACCCAGGTAACAATATGATGAGTGCTATGACTGGTGGCGGAGAACCTTTGACCACTGAAGATGTTTCGGTAATCAAAGATGCCAATATTTCAAATGTACAAAACGTAATGGGTTTTTCTATGACCAGTAAAGCAGTTTCTGCTAATGATGAGTCTATTCTGGCTAGTATTTATGGTATGGCTCCAGAGGGAGAAGCTTTGCTTAAGCCGAATATGATTTATGGTGAATTTTTAACAAATGATGATATTAATAATCGAGTGGCAGTTATTGGTATGGAAGTGGCGGATAAATTATTTGGCGAGAACACCGATCCAGTTGGTGAATCAATTAAAATTGACGACATGCGTTTTTCTGTTATTGGAGTTTCTAAAAGTGGTGGAAATTTGTTTGGCAGTTTTTTTAATACTTCGATTACTCTTCCATTAGAAACTATGCAACAACAAATTACCGGAGTTGATGAAATTGTAGAGATTGATGTTGAGGTTAATAATATTGATTATATTAATGAAACAATGGATGAAGTGGAATTAGTCTTAAAGGATCATCGAAAAATTGCTGATGATGAAGAAAATGATTTCGTTATGTCTAGTTTTACTGAATCATTAAATATCTTTAAAACTATTACTAACATGCTTACTCTTTTTATTACCGGTATTTCGGCAATATCGTTATTGGTTGGTGGAATAGGAGTGATGAATATAATGTTGGTGTCGGTTACTGAAAGGACTAAAGAAATTGGTTTACTTAAATCAATTGGGGCTAAACGTAAAGATATTTTGAGTCAATTTTTAGTAGAGTCTTCAGTTATTACTACTGCCGGAGGGTTTATTGGTATTATTTTAGGAATAGGAGCGACATATTTAGTTTCGGTTTTTATGAAAATTCCTTTTATTATTAATATGGTTTGGGTGGTGATTGCAACCATAATATCAATATTAGTTGGGGTTATGTTTGGTTTGTATCCAGCCCAAAAAGCAGCTAAACTTCATGCAATTGATGCTTTAAGATTTGAATAATAAAATTTATGTGGAAATGTAATAAATGTGGAAGAATTTTTAAAAAAGAGGGGCAGATGCATAGTTGTAAAAAAATTCCTTTGAACGATCATTTTAAAAATAAAAATAAATCAAAAGATTTATTTGATTTTTTGGTTAAAAAAATTAATAAGGAAATTGGAAAATGTAAAATAATTTCTCTTCCTTGCTGTATTCATCTTTTTAGCAATTATGATTTTTTAGCGATTTTACCAAAGAAAGAAAATTTGGAAATTAGATCTAAATTTGGTGTCTTTAAAATAAAATCAACTAAAGAAATTGATGATAAATTTATGGATTGGATGAAAGAATCTTATTTTTTAAAAACCTGATTGAAATCTTGGAATTATTAATTCAAAAATTGGTACACTAATTTAGTGAATAAAAAAACTTTTAATGTAATATGTTTGGCGATGGCAGTCCTAATTTCTTTTTGGGTGATTGAAAAAAGTGTATTTTTGCGATCATTTGGTTATGGAAGTTATCCTACTCCGGTGGCTGATGAATTTAGTTATGTGTGGCAATCAATTAGTTTAAAAAACTATGGTTTGCCAATGGCTTGGACTTTAAATTCTGGAACATACAAGGATATTAAATTTAATTCTATTGCGGGAAATGTTGAAGGATTTGGAATTAACACTGGAGAAGGAATTATTAATTTGGAAAAGTTTAAGGAAAATCCTGGATCACTGTCGGCGGTGAAGGAAATTGATTATATAAAAGGAAAAGAACAGATGCTTTTTGTGGCGCCATTTTTTGATCATCCACCTTTGGGTGGAATGATTTATTCTTTGGGGGTAGATAAAAATATTAAAAATGTTGAGGATGTAAAAGCCGATGATTTTCGTGAATCGGCATTGGTAATGGCAGTAATAACGGCTATTTTGTTGTTTGTATTTTTGACATTAATTACGGCAAATCCATGGGTGGGTACGCTAGCGGTAGTGGTTTATTCAACAACACCAACTTATTTATTAGCAACAAGAACAGCATTTTTAGAAAATGCAGTGATTCCATTTATTTTGATCCATTTGATAATACTATTTTTATATACCAAAAATTATTCGAAAAAAAATTCTTTTTTACTTTTGATAATTTCTGGATTATTTGGTGGACTAGGTGTGTTGGCAAAAGAACCGGCAATTGGTTTTTTGATTGGGTCAGTAATTTTGTTATGGAAAAATAAAATAAAACTAAAAAATATTTTTATATTTTTAATTTCGTGTGCACTCCCAGTTTTGGCATATATAGGATGGGGGCTTTGGTTGCAAAAAGATTTGTTTATGGCAATTTTTTTAACTAATGCTAATCGAGGATATTTTGGATCAATAAAAATTATAACCATGTTGGAAGCTTTAAAATTTAAAAATTTTCCTACAGATGGTTGGTGGATATGGGGCTTATTATCTTTTGTTTTGGTGTCGATTAAAGTAAAAAATAAAGAAATATTATTTTTAATATTGCCACTTTTTACCCATTTATTGGTTGTTTTATTACTTGGAAGTCCAAATTATCCTTGGTATTGGATATCAACTATTCCATTTTTGGCCGGATGCAGCGGTTTATTGATTTGGAAAATATTTAATAAACCAAATTCAGTAACGGCATTATTATTTTTCCTTATTCCTTTTTCTAGTAGTTATTATTGGGGGAGAGAAGCTTTGGGAATTTCCCCTAGTATTAATCATTATAGAATGGCCTTTCTAGCTTTTGGATTGATGTTGTTTTTTAAAATTAAATTTAGAAAAAATAAAATAATTAAATTTTTATGGATAATATTTATGACTTGGATGATGTATAAAATAGTGATTTTTAACGAATTATTTATCCCCTATTTAATTGCCCATTGGGGAAATTTATCGATACCTAGTTTGCCAAATTATTAAAGGTTTATTGTAAAGTATTTTTTCCAGTATAAAGCTGGTAGTAGCGACCTTTTTGGGACAATAATTCATCATGGTTCCCCTGCTCGATAATTTCACCTTTTTCGATGACTAAAATTTTGTTAGCATTTCTGACTGTCGATAGACGATGAGCAATAACAAAAACGGTTCGGCTAGATATTAAATGATCCATTCCTTTTTCAATTAATTTTTCGGTGCGAGTATCAATAGAGCTAGTGGCTTCGTCTAAAATCATAATTTTAGGATCGGCTACACAAACACGAGCCAGAGCAATTAATTGTCTTTGACCTTGAGATAAATTGACACCGTCGGATTCAATTATGGTTTTATATCCTTGAGGTAAACGGCTGATGAAAGAATTGGCATTGGCGATTTTGGCAGCAGCAATACAATTTTCATCAGTGGCATCGAGGCGGCCGTAACGAATATTGTCTATGACAGTACCAGTAAATAAATGAGTATCTTGAAGAACCATTCCTAATGTGTGACGAAGACTTTCCTTTTTAATATTTCTAATGTCGATGTTGTCGATGGTAATATTTCCACTTTGAATTTCGTAAAAACGATTAATTAAATTAGTGATAGTGGTTTTGCCAGCGCCAGTGGAGCCAACTAGGGCGATGGTTTGACCTGGTTTTGCCTCGAGAGAAATATTTTTGAGAACTAATTTTGAATCTTCATAACCAAAATTAATTTTTTGAAAAGAAATAAAACCTTTTGATGATTTGAGAGTAATTTTGCCATTGTCTATTTCAACCTCTTCTTGAATAACTTCAAAAACCCGTTCGGCTCCGGCTAAAGCAGCTAAGATATTATTTATTTGACCAGTAATTTGATTGATTGGTTGACCGATTTGGCGCGAATATTGTAAAAAGGCAGCTAACGATCCGAGATCGAAACGGCTAATTGCAGTTAAAATTCCACCGATAATAGCAATAATGGCATAACAAATATTATTTAAATTAACCATAATGGGCATGATAATTCCGGCAAAAAAATTAGCTTTTGATCCAACTTGGCGAAATTCTTCGTTTAATTCTTCAAATTTTTTAATACTTTGGTCTTCGTGACAAAAAACTTTAATTTCTTTTAAACCACTAATCGATTCTTCAATAAAACCGTTTAATTGACCTAAAGTTTTTTGTTGTCTTTGAAAATAAATTCTGGTTTTACTGCCAATTTTTGTGCTTAGAAATAACATTAAAGAAATAAAAATAACAACAATTAAAAACAAGAAAGGGCTAATGATTAGCATTAAAACAATGGAGCCAATAAAAATAATAAAACTAGAAATTAATTGAGTAATACTTTGTTCAAACATGGTTTGAACATTATCAATATCATTAGTAAAACGACTCATTAATTCACCATGAGTGTGATTGTCAAAATATTTTAAAGGTAAAAGCTCTATGGCAGCGAATAAATCGTGGCGTAGACGGCTGACAATTTTTTGAGACAGTCGAACACTTAGTTGGTTTTGAAGAGCCGAGGTAGTTATTCCAATTAAATAAATGAATCCTAGTATTAATAAGGCAATGGCTAAACCATGGAAATCTTTTGGCAAAATATAATTATTAATTAAAGGTTTAATAAAATAAGAACCGGCTAACGAACAGGCTGAAGAAACAAAGACCATTAATATAATGATTAAAAATAAAAACCACTGGTTTCGAATATATTGAAAAAGCCATTTAAAAACCTTTTTAGTATTTTTGGGTTTTTCAAAACCCATACGACCTCTACTACCTGGTCCTGGTAATCCTCTGTTAATTGAATTGGAAGAAGATTTTTCGGTCATTGGGTTAATCCTCCCATTTGAGAATTATAAATTTCTTGGTAAATTTTATTTGTTTTTAGTAAAGAACTGTGATTGCCGATACCAGAAATTTTACCTTCGTTTAGGACAATAATTTTATCTGCTTCTTTGATAGAGCTAATTCTTTGGGCAATGATTATGACGGTGGTATTGTTCAATTTAGTATTGAAAATTTTTCTGATTTTAGCTTCAGTCGAAGTATCGAGAGCACTGGTTGAATCATCAAGAATTAATATTTTTGGTTTTTTAATTAGAGCTCTGGCAATGCAAAGACGTTGTTTTTGTCCGCCAGAAATATTAACTCCACCTTGTTCAATTTTATTTTCATAACCGTTAGGAAAACTCATAATGAACTCGTGAGCTTGAGTTAATTTACAGATTTCTTCAATTTCTTTTTGAGTGACATTTTCATTTCCCCACAATAAATTTTCTCTGATGGTGCCAGAAAAAATAATGTTTTGCTGTAAAACCACACCAATTCCTTGACGTAAATCTTTTAATTTATAGTCTTTGACATTAATATTATCAATTAAAACTGATCCATTTGTGGTTTCAAATAAACGAGGAATTAGGCTAATTAAAGTGGTTTTACCAGAACCAGTGGAGCCAATAATGGCAATAAATTCTCCCGGATTTACTATAAAATTAATATTAGAAAGAATTTTTTTACTGCGTTTTTTGTGGTCATATTTGAAATCAACATTTTTAAATTCAATTTTTCCTTGTTGAATTATTGGCAGTGTTTTTTTAACTAAAACTTCAGATGAATCCGTAATGTCGATTGGAGTATTTAAAACTTCAATAATTCTTTTGATGGAGGCCTCGGTTCGAGCGGTTAAAATAAAAATCATTGAAAAGAACATAATACTCATTAATATCTGCATTAAATAACTGGTAAAACTAATTAAAGTTCCGATTCCTATTAATCCTTGACCAATCATTTGACCACCAAACCAAATTACAACCAAAGTGGTTCCATTTAAAATTAAAAACATTATTGGCATAATGAAACCAACCAAACTACCGGCATTAATGGAAGCTTGTTTTAATGATTGATTGGCCTGATCAAATTTAGATAATTCATGATTTTCTCGAACAAAGGCTTTGACTACTCTAATAGCAATAAAATTTTCTCGTAAAATTTGGTTTAAATTATCAAGACGTTGTTGCATAAGAATAAATAGTTTTTCGGCGGTTTTTATGATTAAAGAGATACAAATTATTAAAATTGGAATAGCGATTAAAATTATTATTGATAATTGGAAGTTAATATTGATGGCAAAAATAAGGGCACAAATTAACATTAATGGTGCTCGGATGAGCATTCTTAAAAACATAAGAGTGGTATTTTGAATTTGAGAAACATCATTAGTAAGTCGAGTAGTGAGCGAAGCAGTGGAAAATTTATCAATGGTGGTAAAAGAAAAAGTTTGAATTTTATTGAACAGAGCTGAACGAAGATTAACAGCCAATCCTTGACTTGCTTTGGCAGAAAAATAGGTATTGGCGACTCCAAAACCAATACTGGCGATAGCTAAGGTAATCATAATTAAGCCTTTTTGAGAAATTAAATTTAAATCTTTTTGAGTAATTCCCTTATCGATAATTTGAGAAATTAAAAGAGGAATAAACATTTCGCAAACAACTTCACTTAATACTAAAAAAAAGCACAAGAAAAGGTATTTTTTATAAGGTCCTAGATAAGAGAATATTTTTTTAAACATGGAATGACTTTTAGATTTTATATGAAATTCAGATAAAACTAAATGATTGGGTTTTTAGGTTAATCTTTTTTAATAATTTTTTAATTTATACATGTTTTTATATATTCATGTATAAAAACATAGTTAAAATTAGTGCCAAAATCTTAATTGTAATAATAATTTTGGGTTCTCTTGGAGCAGCAGGATATTTCTATAAGCAATATAAAGAAATCAAAGATAACCCTAATAAAATTTCAATTGATGAAATTAAATCACTTACTACAGTAATTAGTAAATTTATGGATTTGCCAGCTGACGAAACGCCAACATTAGCAACAGTGACAGATAAAGAAAAATTAAAGGATCAAGATTTTTTTAAGAAATCAGAAAATGGGGACAAAATATTAATTTATGCTAATGCAAAAAAAGCAATTTTATATCGTCCATCAACTCAAAAAGTTATAGAATTTGCTCCACTATTGATTGGTAATGCTAGTCAAAGTGCTACACCCATCGAAACACCAACCGAAACACCCACTAAAACACCCACCGAAACACCAACCGAAACACCCACTAAAACACCCACCGAAACACCAGAAAACTAAATATGAAAAAATTATTAGTATCAGTATTTTTAGCTATTGGTTTTTTTTTGAATTTTGGTTTAATGGAAGTTTTAGCGACAACGGGAACTATTATCGGAAGTAACGCCTATGCTTGGGGAGAAAATATGGGATGGGTTAATTTTTTAGCTACGGGAAGTAACATTACTGTTTCGGATTCAGTTTTAACTGGATATGCTTGGAATTCTAATTATGGATGGATTAATTTGTCTCCATCTATAAGTGGTGTGACTAATACTTGTTCAGGGGTATTAGGTGGATATGCTTGGTCTGGAACACAAGGATGGATTAGCTTTACAGGAGTGACGATAAATTCTAGTGGTAAGTTTACTGGTACCGCTGGGACGGTTAGTTCAATAGCAGGAAGAATAAATTTTGATTGTACAAATTGTAATGTAGAAACGGATTGGCGTCCATCATGTGCTACTCCAACTTCAACTCCCGCTCCAACCAGTACCCCTACCCCCACTCCATCACCTACTTCAACTTCAACCTCTACAACTAGTAGTGGTTGGGTAGCACCAGCATGTAATGCAACTAAACCAGGAAGTGCACCAATTATTACTAGTACAGTAAATGGAGATAACAGTGTAACTTTAACTTGGATAAAAGCAAATAACCCAGTAACTAAATATTTAATAGCATATGGAACTAAATCTGGATCAATTGAATTTGGTAATCCAAATGTAGGAAATGCTGATACCACTAGTTACACAATCAAAGGATTATCTAGTGGGACTAGGTATTACTTTAAAGTAAAAGCAATTAATGATTGTATGCCAGGTGATTTTTCAAATGAAGTGTTAGGGAACCCTACTGGTAAAGCGATAGTAACTACTCCAGCAGAAGGATTCGTTCCCATTTCTGAAATCCCTTCTGAATTATTTGATATTGCTCTGATTGTTGATAAAACACAAATTAATAATGTATCGGAATTAGCTGCCAGAGTAACATTCGTTAGTTTTGGAACTGATGATACTCCAGTAGAAATGACTTTTACGATAGTAGATAAAAATGGAAAAGAATATTATAGATCAGTTGATAATACGTCTATACAAACAGAAGGAGTGTTTAATAAAACTTTTGAAGGACTCTTATTAGATAAAGGTAAATATACATTAATATTAACAACTGTTTATAACACTAATGTTAAAGATGAATTTAAACAAGATTTTGAAGTTGAAATTTTTTCAGAGGACAGATCACTGACGGTACTTATTGGAGGATTGATCTTTTTAATTTTTATTTCCTGGATTATTGGGTTGATGAGAAAAAGAAAGAGGAAAAAGGTGTAAAATACGAAATATGGTTTCTGAAAGAAAGTGGCTTAGATTTGATTTGCATATGCATACAACTAGGAGTGATGGAAAAAATAGTACTAAAGAAATGTTAAAGACGGCAAAAAGAAGAGGTTTAGACGTGGTAGCAATAACAGATCATAATGTTTCAAGTAAAATTAATTCTGAAAAAATAATGGAAAAGTATGGTATTTATGCTATTCCTGGATGTGAATTGTCATTTTTATCAGGACATTTATTAGTATTAGGATTAGGTTCAGAAATGGTAGAAAAAAAGTTAAAACAATATAAAATTAAAGAAAAAACTTGTTCAGTTATTGCTAGAAAAAAAACGATTAGAAAAATATTACAATATTTTGTGGACAATGGGGCTTTGGTTGTGGCAGCTCACCCAAAAATACCAACGGGAATGATGTCTTTAAAGGGAAATTTTTTAGCAGAGCTTTATAAAGAAGGTTTGGTACATGGGGCAGAAACTCATAATGATGATTTGGAAATAAAGTTTAAAAGAAAACTCTATAGAATTTGGCATAATTTAGCTAAAAAATTCGTACTTAAACTGGAAATTCCGGCTTATTCAAATAGTGATGCTCATATTAAAAGTAGATTAGGGAATAGATTTAACATGATTAAATTGGATGATCCGACAAAATTATTAGAAACTTTAAAAAAAGGAAAAATTGAAATTAGACATGGAACTAGAAGTGATTTGTAAATATTAATGTTAAAATAATTTATGTTCTGGGGTGTTCTTTTTTCGTTATTTTTTATTTTTAAATCAATTATTTTGGCTAGTGATCCCTCTATTGTTTGGGATAATTGGGGAGCAAGTGAAGCAAGACGAGGTGAACAATTTGATATTAATGTTAAATTAAATAATGTTTCAGTGGGAAATACTTATCATGTTAAGGTTTATGGTGGTCAAACTGAAAGTTCTACAGATAAGTCGTGTTTGGTAGAAAATTTATATAATGATAAATCACCAAATGGTTGTGGTACAGATATTAATGTAATGCCTTATGTTACTGGTAATGATAGTCTAACTATGCGTTTACGAGTAGGTACTTCAGCATCTTCAGGAACTTATTATTTATATGCTTATGTTCCAGAATTAAGTTTAACTAGCGTTTCGCGAACTATTACAATTAAAGATCCACTTCCGACTAGTGTTCCAACTTCAACCCAGACACCAACTCTTACTCCTACACCAACTTTATCAATAACTCCAACGCCGACTAAAATTTTAACACCGACACCAACTTTGGCTCCGGTTATTGAACCAACGGCAATTTTAGAGCCGACAGTGGTGCCAATAATTGTGGGGACGACAGAGTCTTCCATCAATTCTTCTAAAAAATCAAAATCATTTGCGGATTATTTGCCAATTATTTTAGTGATCATTGGGTTAATGATGTTTGTTGGACCTGTTTTTGGTCCGAAAATTGTGGAAAAAATTAAATCAAAAAGAAGAGGTCCACCGCAGGAGCCTCCACAATTATTAGAACATTTTAAAACACAACAGCCGATATCGGTTAAAGAAATAACTTCGGATGGAGAAGATATTCCGTTAGAATAATGAATTTTAATCAAGTTGAGTTAGGAAAAGAAAAAATTGAGTCAAGAGAATTTGATAATTGTAAGTTTAATAAATGTATTTTTATTGAGAGTGAAATTTTGAAATGCAAATTTAGTGAGTGTGTTTTTGAAAATTGTGTTTTTAGTGGAGTGAATTTAAGTGGGAGTGATTTTTTAGATATAAAATTTATCGACTCTAAAATTTTGGGGATAGATTGGACAAAGACTTTTAATGTAAATTATTTAAAATTTAAAAATTGTCAATTAAATTATTCTAATTTTAGATTTTTAAAATTGTCAAAATTGGTGATGACTGATTGTGAGGCTAAGGAGGTTGATTTTATTGGGGCAGATATTCCAGAGGTTGATTTTAAAGGAACTAATTTTGAAAAAGCTATTTTTTCGCAAACAAATTTATTTAAAGCGGATTTTAGAAAGGCGTTTAATTTTTCGATTGATTTTAAAACAAATAATATTAAAAAAGCTAAATTTTTATTACCTGAGGCAATAAATCTTTTAAATAATTTAGATATTATTATTGAAAATTAAGGTTATAATAGGGCTATGATTTGGAAAAAACCGCACATTTCAAAAATTTATGAAGCATTGACAGTGATTGCTGATGATAGGATGGAATTAAATGGTAATAAAGCAAAATGTTATTTACAATCTGGTGATAAATTTTATGATGTTAAATATGATCCTGTAAATGGTGGAATGATGTCAAACGACAATACTGCTTATTATACTTATTCTTTAAGTTATCCAATGATTGCCTTTTTAATGTTAATTGGCAAAATCCCCTATGAGAAGAAATTATTAGAATCTTTTCAAGATATTTATTGGGAAGATATTAATAAGAAATTTAAAAATGATTATGATAAATCAATTAAATTTGTACTTGGAGAGTTAAAACGAAATGGTGACGATGTTGAATTTATTAGAAGAGAAATAGATAAAATATATAGTTTTACATGTGGCCTTAAAATAAAAACTTTAGGGAAACTGGAAAGACCTCCGAAAGGACGCTAAACTATTTTTTAGTACTTGAAGCAGTGGAAGTGGCTGAATTAGTTGCGATAGCTGATTGGGTAGCAACTGATGTAGGAATTGGGGTGGGAAGCATTAGTTTTTCTGATTCAAGTCTGGTTAAAACAGACTTATCAATGCTTTTATAAGAAATAAAACCGGCGTAAATTAATAATCCAAACAAAATAAAAATAATAGTGTTACCGACATAATCTGGTTTTTTATTTTCTTCTATCATAATTTATTTTACTATTTTACTCGAGTAATTGTATAAGTATCAGGATAGGCTAGAAAAATTGCTGGAGATTCTTCCAAAAGATATTTTTGGAAATCTTGATAAATTTCTTTTCTTTCTATTTGGTCAACAGCAAATCGACCGTCTTCTAGAAGTTTGTCGATGCGGGAATCATTAAGTTTGGTTAAATTACTTTTTCCAATTTGGGTTGAATGCCAAAAAAGATATTGGTCTGGATCGTGAGGAATACTACCATAGGTCAGAATAGCATCAAAATTTTCAGTATCAATTTGATTAATAATAGAAATATTAGTTTTTAGATCAAGAACACTTTCCCAAGATTTTTTAATATCTTCAGCTACGGATAATAATCTTCGATCACCAACAATTAAATTAATAGAGTCAATTTTATTTTTTTCAAAAAGCTCTTTGGCGCGAGTGGCGTTAAAATTATATTCTTTAATACTAGGGTTATATGCCCATGATTCAGGGGAAATTGGGCCAAGACATTGTTCGTTTTTGTCTTTGGTCTTAGGAGTGGCGTAAGCTAGAGCTTGACGAAGTTGTTTGTTGTTAATTTTTTGAGTGTTAAAAAAAATGGCAGAATATTTTTCGTTAGTTTCAATTTTTTGAGTTATTTTACTATTACTCCATTTCGATAATTCTTCTGGAAGAGAAGTAATTTTTATTTGATCAACATCGCCTAATTTGTAGGCGTTAATTAAATCAGTTTCATTTTGATAAAAATTATAAACTAATTTGGGAATGTCGTCTTTTGTGGGGTTAAGATAAAGAGTTTTTAAATGGCCTTCCTGAAGGGAATATTTTTTAATTTTGTATTGACCTAAACCGATAGTATTTTTTTTGAACAAAGGTTTACTTAAAACCGAAAGAATGGGAGAAAATTCTTTTTCAAGACTGACTTTAATTTGATTTTCATTTAAAACATCAATTGTAATTCCAGAAATAGACGAATAATCAATGTCGTTGGCAATTAATTTTTTTCCATTATGCCAAAAAATATTATCTTTAAGAGTAAAAATGTAATCTTTATTTTCATTTTCAACACTTAATGATTCAACAATTGGAGAGATGCTGGCTTTATCGTTTTCGGAGTTGACAGTTAAGCCATAGCTGATTTGATTAGCAATGTTGTCGGGGAGATTTTTTATAGTGTAAATGCCTTCAATACCAATAGATTCTTGTTTAAAGATAGGAAGATTGGCAAAATTGATTATTTCTTTTCTAAAAAAAATTGCACAAAAAATGACACCAATTGTTATTAAAATAAACAAAATTTTTCTTTTTATAAAAGAAATAAGATAAGCAATTTTAAAATGAAGTTTGTTAAACAAGGTTGTTTATAAAAGGGTTTGAATAATTGATGAAATTAGAAAAATAGCAATAATAAAAATGGTGAAGTTGAACATAATCTTTTCCCATCCCCTCTTTTCGACAGTGGTAGTTGAAAGAATATTTGATTGAGATTCAGTGTCGCCATTATTTTGAAGAAAAATTAGGGCACTTAAAAGAATTGATAAAAAAATTTGAATAATAATTAGAGTGGTTTTCATTTTTTAGGTTTGCTCTTGCGTAAGATTGAATTATAAATATATAAGATTATACCAACGGTAAAAGAACTTAGTAAATAAGCCCAAAAATTATTGACGTGGTAATTATACTGGGAGATGTAGATATTTCCTACTTGAAAATCGACAATAAAAAAAACAGCTAAATATAAACCTAGAGTATCAATTACTATTCTAAATAGTCCTAATGTTAGGATATTAATTGGAATTAGGAGAATTTTAATGATTGGTTTTAAAAGAAGTTCAAAAATGGTTAAGATTATGGCGACTTTAATAATTGTCCAAGGGATTTGTTGAAAATAAAAATTCTGCCAAATTAGATTGGTGGTGACAATGGAGAAACTGAAGAGGATTATGTATCTGAGTATTTTTTTCATTTTTTATGTTTTTTACTACTGGTTAATATTATACCTCCCAGACCTAAAAAAGTGACGACTGAACCAATAAAAATAATTAAATTTAAATAATATTTAGGATTGGAAATGGAAATTTGATTAGGTTTGGTGTTTAATGATTCGACTTTAATATTAAAATTTCTATTTGTAGGGTTTAAAACTTTTAAAAATGAGTAATTTGGCAAGGTTATTTCAATTGATGAGAATGGTGGTAATTTGGAAATTTCTTGATGCCAATTTAAATTAGGAATCTTAATTTTTAGGTCGGAAATGGAATTATTATTTTGATTAGAGATTTTAATAACAGTTGGTTGATAAATTTTTTTATTTAAAGAGGTTATCTTGAGGTTTTCGTAATTGGTTTGTAATTCTTGGGAAGCAAATTCAACCTCAACGGTTTTAATGTTGTGATTATTTTTGTAGCCACCAGGTGGAAGTGGATTTTCACTGTTAAGTCCATGAAAAACAAAAGCAAAGTGATTTGGATCGAGATCTTTAAAATAATCGACGCCGTTGGTAGTTTTTTCCCAAGTTGGATCGACGGAAATCCATGCTTGTTTGTCTTGGTCATAATATTGAGGCCAAGCATGAAGAATATCAGCATTGGCGTTAATAGGTTTTATTTTAGAGTTATTAGTATAAGCAAAACCTTCAACTTCGCGAGCAGGAATATTTTTGGCTCGAGCAAGAGTTACAAAAAGATCGGTAAAATCGGTACAAATTGATGTATTTGGCGAAAGAAGGGTTCCAATAGCACCTTTACGTACAGAGGCATTAATTGAATCATAATTGTAATTGAGAGTATTAACGGTGTAGTTGTAAATGTCTTTGGCTGTTTTTAGGGAACCGACGATTTCTTTAATGGAATTATCGTTTATAGGCCAAAATTTTTGTTCCTTTAAATAATCATTTTCATTAATTGAAGCACTAATATTATTAGGAATAATTTTAGCTTGGCCGGAAACGTCAATTTCTAATTCTTGGTTGTTGGTTAATTTATATTGAGCTAGCCAGTTACCATCACCATCGATTCTAATATTTAAGGGTTGAGGTGAAATTTCTTTGTAAACTATTTTTTGACTATCGGTTTCTGGAGGAATTGTGATTTCTAAAATTTGGGATTGGTTAGTGGTGTTTTCTAGGAAATATTTAAAATGAAAATCAAAAAGCTGATAATTTCCAAAAATCAAAAATATTTTTTGATTAGTGTTATTAAAAAATAGTTGAGTTTGATTGTTTAAAGGAATTGAATTTTGAGGATTTGATGATGAAAAGGAAAGATTACCAAAAGAACTGGGAACTAAAACGGTTATTTCGTTAGTGTCATTGGAATTTATGTTTTTGTTTTCAGGAATTGAAATTTCCCAAATACTCCCCTTTTGGGTGGCTAATTTGGGAATAGTATAATTTAAATTAAATTTAGTAATTTTGTCTTTACCAAGATTTTTATTATTGAATTTAATATCAATATTATTGAGATCGTTTTGGTGATTGGTTTTTTGGATAATATTTCCTTGATTGTCGGTACCGGTAATATTTTCTAGAGCTGGTCCGGATAAAATTAATTGGTAAGTAGTGGGATAAATTTCAGAAAGATTATTGATTAATTGAATTTCTTGACCAACAACGGCGTTACCTTGATTGTCGATTTGGTAATTTATTTTTTGTTGAGTTTTAAATTCATCAGCAGCATTAGCCGGATTTACGAAAAAAAACACAAAGGAAATTAAAAAAAATAGAAACATAAAGATAGTCTAATATAACATTTGATGGCTTTATTTTTTTGACAAAAAAATACCGGCAAATTTGTTTTTACACAAACCTGTCGGTATTTAGATAAGTCAATCAATAAAACTAAAATTAAATATTTTGATTTTTTAACTAGCAATAGAATAATATAGTGTTTCGTTTGCTGAAAAATCCACTTTTTCTTTTTGATAAACAGGAGTCTTTACAATATCTAGACCGATACCAAGTTGGAGTAACTTTTCTAATGATTTATCCCATTGACCGTCTTTAATAATAATTTTAAGGGTTGGTAATTCGTTTAATCTTTTATTAATTTCGGATCGGTATTTTTCCAATCGGTTTTGATTGAAAATTGCTACGGTAATAACACCTTCGGCTTTAATAAAGTTAGAAAAATTAGTAAAATTTTCGCCTTTTTTGGCCAGACATTTGTTAAAGATTTTTTCGATATCCATTATTTTACCTCGCTTTCTTTATCTTTTATCAAATTTTTTGAGTTTTATTGATTTTTAAGGAACAGATTTTATTTTATTAAATTTCAGCTTTTTGATGATTTAATAGAAGTGGGATATTTTAATATTCATAAAGTGATTTGTCAAACTATAGGATATGTTTTGGAGATGTTTTAAATTTACATTGTTGACTTCGGGTATTGTTCGCGTATCATCTATCTATGGCAACAATCCTTTATAAAAGACAAAAACAAATTTTAGATTATATTGAAGAAAATATTTCGAAGTATGGTTATGCACCAACATTAACAGAAATTGCCCAACATTTAGGTCTTTCTTCATTGGCAACAGTTCATGAACATTTGGCTGTTTTAGAAAAAAAAGGATTAATTAGAAGATATCGTGGAGCAGTTAGGGGGATAGAAGTTTTAGACAAAATTAAGGAAGAAACAGAAAAAATGGCAGCGACGTTTATAGAATTGCCAGTTTTAGGTTTTATTGCTTGTGGTGAGCCAATTGAGCCATACACTGATCCAAATGCAACAATTGGAGTGAATTCGAATTTAGTAAAACCAGGTGACCAATCTTTTGTTTTACAGGCTAAGGGAGATTCGATGATTGATGATGGAATTTTGAGTGGTGATTATGTGGTGGTTAAAGAACAAAAAAATGCTAATAATGGTGATATAGTGGTGGCAGTGTTGAAAAATGGATTTGCCACTTTAAAACGATATTATCGGGAAGCAAGTAGAATTAGATTACAGCCAGCAAATTCAACCATGTCCCCTATTTATGTGACAGATGTGGAAATTAGAGGAAAAGTAGTAGCAGTGATAAGACAGTTTAATTAGCGGTATAATAGGCAATGCTTTATATTATTGCAACACCGATTGGAAATTTGGGAGATATCAGCTTAAGAGCGATAGAAACTTTAGAAAAAGTGGAATATTTGCTTTGTGAAGATACTCGAAACACTGGATTATTGCTAGTAAATTTAAAAATTAAAAACAAACCAAAATTAATTTCTTTTTATGATGAAGTAGAAGAACAAAAAATTCCAGAGGTTATTAAATTGTTACAGGATGGAAATGAAATTGCTTTAGTAACTGATGCAGGGACACCTATTATTTCTGACCCAGGTTGGAAATTAATTAAAAAATGCCGCAATTTAGGCATTTCTTATACTTCTTTACCGGGGGCTTGTGCGGCAATTAATGCTTTAGTATTGTCGGGATTACCGTCGGGCAGATTTATGTTTTTGGGGTTTTTACCTAAAAAAGATGGTGAGAGGTTAAAAATTTTGGAAAAATATAAAGAATTTGATGGAGCCAAAATTGTTTACGAATCTCCTTTTAGGGTTAAAAAATTAGAGGAGCAAATTAAGGTTGTTTATGGTGATGATGTACAGATTGCCATAATACGAGAGATGACGAAAAAATTTGAAGAGGTTTTACCGATTGTCAAAAAAGAATTAAAAGGTGAAATGACGGTTATTTTTTCTTAATATTTCTTTTTTCAGCCCAAGCAACAACATCACGAGTGGCATCGATGGCATCGGGACTGACAGAAATACTAGTGGCTCCCCATCTGACTAATTTTTCAACTAATTCAGGATAATTACTTGGAGCTTGTCCACAAATCGAACACATTATTCCGCGTTTTTTAGATTTTGTGACTAATCTTTTTAAAGACCATAGGACGGCGGGATCCATTTCGTTAAATGATTTGGCGACTTCACTATTATCACGGTCAAGACCAAGAGTAAGCATGGTTAAATCATTACTACCAATGGAAATACCATCAATACCGACATCAATAAATTTATCTAAAAGAATGACATTACTGGGAATTTCGGCCATCATTAAAAATTTGAAAGAAGGTGAACGCAAGAGTCCGGCACTGGTGACAATTTTTTTGACATCGGCTAATTCTTGTGGTGTGCGAACAAAAGGAATCATTAACCAGAGATTTTTATAGCCATATTTATCTCGAACTTGCTTAATGGCTTCAAGTTCCATGTAAAAAACATCAGGAGAACTGGTATAACGAGCGGCACCACGGAAACCCATTAAGGGATTTGGTTCTTCTGGTTCGTATAATTTACCCCATTTTAAAGAACGATATTCGTTAGTTTTAAAATCAGTGGCACGATAAATAACTGGACGAGGATTGAAACTTTTACAAAACTTAACCATTTCTCTGGCGAGTTTATTGATGTATTCTTTTTCTTTACCTTCGGCTATAATTCTTTTTGGATGAATGCCGATATTGGCTAACATAAATTCGGCTCGTAAAAGACCAATACCGTCAACGTTTCTTTTAGAGATCATTTCGGCCAAATCTGGTTCGCCTAAATTAACATAAATTTTAGTGGCCGTTTTGACAGTTGATGATTGTTTTTTAATTACTGGTGCATTTTTATCAATTAAATTTCCTTTCCAAATTTCTCCGGTTGTTCCATTTAAAGTGACAACTTCCCCTTCTTTAAAAAACTTGGTAGCAATTTTAGTACCAACTACACAAGGGACCCCTAGTTCTCGACTAACGATGGCAGCATGAGAAGTTTGTCCGCCTTTGTCGGTGATAATACCGCTGACTATTTTCATAGCTGGGACAAAATCAGGAGTAGTCATAGAGGTAACTAAAATTTGACCTTTTTTGACTCGATTAATTTCTTTTGGACTTTTAATGATAATAATAGTGCCAGAGGCGGTGCCAGGACTGGCTTGTTCTCCGGTAAGATCAGGTTTTTGAATTATTTTGGTAGTTTGGAAATCGAGGGTTTTTTGATTGGAAACAACAGTGGTAATTGGACGGGTTTGGACAATGAAAAGTTTACCTTTGCTATCAATAGCGAATTCAATGTCTTGGGGTTTACCATAATGACTATGGAGTTTTTGGCCAATTTTGGCAATTTTAATGGCAGTGGTATTGTTTATTTTATTTTTATTTTGTTTGGATTTTGGAACAGCAACTTCTTTAGTTTCATGTTCAGATCTTAATAATTGAGTTTTTTGTTCGACATGATTTTCAGAGATAACAGACCAATCATTTTTATTAATAATATATTGATCTGGAGAAACGGTTCCTTGGACAATATATTCACCTAATCCCCAAATGGTTTCGACAATAATTTGATTTTTTTCATTGGTGACAGGATTAACAGTGAACATGACTCCGGAAATATCAGATTGAACCAATTTTTGGACAGGAACAGCGACACCAATTTTAAAATGGTTATAATGTTTTTTGACTTGATAAAAAATTGATCTGGGAGTGAAAAGACTAGACCAGCAATCACGGACACGATGGAGAACATTAGTTTCACCGGTAACATTTAGAAAAGTATCGCCTTGTCCAGCAAACGAAGCGTCGGCGGTATCTTCGGCGGTGGCTGAGGTGCGAACAGCGACAGGAACATCTTTTAAACCGCCAAAATCAGAAAGCTTTTTATAAGCCGCCATGATTTTAACAGCGGTTTTATGGTTGATGGGACTTTTTTTAATAATAGATCTTATTTGTTTGGAAGCATTTAGAAGTTGGTCTGGTTGATCAACATCAGTAGTTTTTAAAATATCGGCTATTTTTGGCTGAAGATTATTTTCTTTGATGAATTGAAAATAAACATTAACCGGTACAACAAAACCATTGGGAACTGGAATTCCTAAATTATACATTTCACCTAGATTTGCACCTTTACCTCCAACTAGATTTACATCGTCAAAACCAATTTCTTTAAACCATAAAATATCTTGATCCTTCATATATAAAATAATACAGATTTATTAAATAAAAAGAAAGAGATGTTTATGTAATTAGCAGACTGTATACTTAACTGCTAATTAAACCTATTTTTTAAAATTAGTCTATCTTTAGGATAAAAATTGACTATATCAAAATAAATCAAACTATTCTTTCCAGCCTCGGTTGTCTTGTTTTCTAATTTCTTCAGTTTCGTCGGGGCGACTGTAGTCGTCTTGATAGCGAATGGTGGTGCCTGTTTCTGGAGTAGAACCTTCTAGGATAATAGCGTTTCTGACCCCAGCCATTCGGTGAATTGTTCCAACTGGAATGTTATAACCTTTTTTAATTTCCATATGAATAGTTTCTAAATGATCTAAATCTGGTCCGATAATCAAATCAGCTTCTCCTTCGATTAAAACAAAAGTTTCAATTTTTTCAGTGTGCGATTGGAGAGATAAACGGTGACCATCATTTATTTTAATTTGTTTGAAAGTGTAATTTAAATTTTCTGGAGTGTAAATTATTTCTTCTCCCCAAGGTTTAATAATTTTTTTAATGTATGAAAGATTGTCTATATTCATATTTGGATTTTAACATTTTAATTATTTGGTTAGATTAGTTAGGATACGTTCAAGAGCTAATTCTTTGGGAATGGTCAACTCCCCTGTTTTATTTTTAAAATCCAATTCAATCAATTGAAGATATATTCGTTTGGTGGTTTGTAAATCAAATTTTGGATAAGAGATTAATTGTTTTCGAAAATTATTTTTCAAAAAATAAAGAAAAAGGTCATAAAGACCAAGATCAATTACTTGATGGTAAAGTGGAATTACTTTGGTAATATTTTTGGGTTTAATAGAGTTAAGACAAGAAAATAGTTTATTATCGAGAGGAAAGTTTTTAACTTGGGCATTTTTAAAAGTTTTAAGTTGAGTTGGAGTTATAGTTTTGTCTTGCCAAATAACAACATCAATATTTTCAATTTGATTAATTAATTTGTTGATTTGATCAATTATTGATTTGTTTGTGGAAAATAAATTACTGATACTTAGAATTTTTTTATTGTTAAAGAGGGATGATTCTTGGAGAAAAAGATTTACTTGATCAACAGTAATGTTTTTGGAATCTAAACGAAGAATATCAGTATTTTTATTTTGGTCTAGAAAGTTGCTGAATGATCGGCGGCTTTCAAATTGATTGTCGCCATGGAAGATGTAAATCATTAAAGTAGTTTATCAAAACAAAACCCCTCTGTCCCGTTACTGCGGGACATCTCCCCTTAAAAAAGGGAGAAATTAATTTGTTTGATGAAAAACTCGATATGTTTTGATAAAATACCTTTGTCACTAAATGGCTCCATCGTCTAGTGGTTAGGACTCCTGGTTTTCATCCAGGCAATCGTGGGTTCGACTCCCACTGGAGTCACATTTTTGGAATTTAAAAATGAATTTTTAACTTTATCCCCACCTTAAAGGATTTTTTATGGCTTCGGCAATTACTTCTCCTAATTTTCCTTCGTCTATTGGGATATTAACATACTCAAATCTTCCTTCACCTTTCTTGTGTAAATATAATTTTTCATTTTCAGCAATTATTCTTACTTCTGAACTACTTCCACCAACCCCGTCACTTCCACCTTCTAAAATATCAAATATTAATGAAATATAAACTGTCCTTTTATCTCTCATGTTTAGTAGAGATCTTGCGAAATTGTCACTTTCATGAATAACTGCGGGTGTGAAGTCAGAAATTTTTTTGCTTTCATTGTGATCCAAAGTTTGTCCTCCAAAAAATTTTTCTTTATAAACTGGAACAGTTTTGTAAACTGGTTCAATATTTGCTTTTACTAAACCATTATCTCTAATTTTTTCAAAAATTGATTTAACTCCTGATCTATCTAGAAAAGATTTATCATTTTTAATTCCATCATGAAATTCTTTCCAAGACTCTTTTTCGTTTCTTTCTCTTTCTAAATCTTCATTTTGTTGTCTAGTCTGAATTTCTTGATTATAAGGTTCTAAAATATTTTTTATTTGTTCAAATTCTTTTGTCATATATCAAAATATATCATAACTGCTCGTAAAGTCAATAATCCTGTAAAGTTAGGTAAAATGTGTATTTAGTGTGTATGTTTTTAAAAAAAAGAAAAGTGTTTTAGACTTGGGAATGTTGATTTCTTGTTGTGTTACAATTTAACACTATATTGATTTACTAGTATCGCACTAGATCGAATTGATACAGTTCTTTGATAATCTGATTTTAAAATTGAAAGGGAGGATTTAGGTTGAATACACCTAATAAGTTAACACTTTCTCGTATTTTTATTTTAACCCCATTTTTTTTAGTGTTTGCCTTAATTGCACATGGGTTAAAAACTCAGGGGGCTTTTGTTTGGTATGGGGCAATTTTATTTTTTATTTGGTCGGGTTTATTTGATTTTTTGGATGGAAATATTGCTCGTTCTCAAGGTAGTATTACTATTTTTGGAAAACAAATAGATCCTATCGCTGACAAATTCACTATTGTAGTGGCTTTATTAGTGGCTAATTGGATTGGTGAACTTCCACTTTGGGTAACAGGAGTTGTTGTCTGTAGAGATTATTTGGTTGATGGTATTCGTTCTATTGTTATTTCTCAAAAGTGCGAAGTGGTTTCGGCCAGTAGGTTAGGTAAAGCCAAAACGTTTACTCAGTTTTTAGGTTTAATAATTCTTTTTATTGCGGCTAGTGGTGTTGATAAATTATTATATCCTGGGCAATGGATAATATATTTTTCCGTTTTTTTAGCTGTGGTAAGTATGTTTGATTATTTTTCAAAAAATTGGAATATTCTTTTATATTCATTGGAAGAAAAGGAAAAATAATTTTAAAAATTCAGATTAAGATCGTAGGTTTTACTCAGTAATGTGTAAATAAACCCTACGGTCTTTTTTTTTATGGCTTATATTTTTGCCAATTGCTTTATTAAACGGTCTTTGTGTCGAAGGATAATTAAAATAGTGGTAAATAAAACTGGAAAAAATAATTGACGATCAATAAAATAGACCATAAAAACGGCAATAATTTCACCAATGAGTCGGCCGGCTATTTGGTCGGAAATGGCTTTGAAAATAGTTTTAAAAACGAAAGATTGTTTTTTTATAATTCTGATAATTAATTCAGTGATGACTGATCCTAAGAAAACGGCGATAAGCCAATAAAAAAAGACTGGCCAATTCAAATACATTAATATTCCCATTAGAGATGAGGCTCCCCTGCCGCCTTTACCGTTAAGCCAGATTGGATAATTATGTCCTAAAACAACAAAAAACGAAGCTAACGTAATGGCTAAATTTGAATTTGGTATTAAATATTGGGTGATTATGATGGCAAAAATTGCTTTAACGCAATCAGTTAGCCAAACTATGAGAAAAGCGATAATGGCTAGAGTTAATCCTTTATTTTTTTTAACCATTCGCAAGGTGTTCATGGCTCCCATATTACCCGACTCGTCTGATCTAACATCTTTTTTGGCAAATAATTTAACGATGATTAAAGCAGTAGGAAAACTACCAAGGAGATAAGCGATTAAACAAATTTGGAGATAATTCATTTTTTAGATGGTTTTAGTATTCCAATAATAAAGGTGCCAGGGCCAGTGTGAATACCGATAACTGGTGATAAAATTGTTTCTTGAATGATTTTAAAACGATTTGGGTCAAGCATCTGCTTAATTTTTTTTAATTCTGGATCATCATCGCCATGTTGGATAACCAATTCTAATGGAATATTTGATGATTTGTAAAATTTATTGAGATGCTGAATAAATAAAGTTGATGAAGATTTGTCACCAAGGTATATTTTTTTAAGAGAAATATTTTTTGTAGTTAAGACAAGCATTGGTTTAACTTTTATTTTTTGGAGAAAATGAACCAATTTGGCTATATTTCCCGATACTCGACCACCGGTAGTAATCCAGATCATATTTTTAGGAGTGCCAAAAACGTCGATATTTTTTGCAATGGATAATAATTGTTTTTCAATTTGTTTATATGTATATTCTTGTTCAATTAATTTAACAGCCTTTATTGCTAGCATGGCTTGTCCAGGCGCCATTTGTTTAAAATCTGGTATTATCACTCTTTTTTGGTCTGAACTTGATAATAATGAACGGGCTTGAATAGCACTATTATATGATCCGGAAATGACGGTTGAGGTGGTAATGCAAATAATGTAATTATATTTTTGTAATTGTTCTTTAAAGTTTTTTAAAAAATTTTCTAATGTTGGTTGTGAAGTTTTTGGCCAACCATATTGTTGGGTTTTATTTTTGAAAAGTTCCATCTTTCGGTAAATCGACATATTTTGATAGGAGAATTTTTTGTCTATTTTATCCCAAGATGTTTTGAAAGGAACAATGGCAATATCGTATTGGGTGGCAAAATTAATATCTAAACCAGATGCATCATCTACAACCAAACCCACTGATTTTTTGGAAGTTTTAATTTGATCTATTTGTTGATTCATATCGGTGGTTCGCATATGAACTACTGACCCGAAGGTGGAAATTAATTCAACTACATTATCGGGAGTATCAGTGTGAATGTGAATTTTTATTTTTTGATTGGCTTCAACAATATCAAGGCAATCACCATAATTAATAAGTTGTTTGGTTATGGTTTTTTTATCGATGGTTAGAGATTCTAACAGGGAAATAACTTCATAGCGATGGGAAATGATTTGAAAAAAGCTACCAGTTTGTATGGTGGGTTTTTTATCAGTGTCGTTATAATTTGTTTTTTTATTAAGGCTTTCAAGAAAACCTTCGAGAATAAGAAGAAATCCATATCCACCAGCATCTACGGTTCCAGCTCGTTTGTAAAGATCCATTTTTAATTGAGTATCATTTAAGGCTTTTTTTGCGGAAACAATGGCATTTTTTAATATTTTTTTAATGTCAGATGAGTCTGTTTCTTGAGAAAGACTATCATTGGCACCTTTAATAACATCTAAAATAGTTCCTTCTTGTGGATTTTGAATAGAATTGCGGGCTGAAGATAAACCGAGAGCAAAGGCTTGAGTAAAATTTTTGGTAGAAATTTCGGTTTCGGTCAAATTGGATAAAAAACCATTTAAAAATCCGGTAGTAATAATACCGACATTTCCCGAGGCATTACAAATAGCGCCGTCAATGGCGGCGTTTTTTAAATCGATTATATTGGCAAATGATTGTTTATTAATGGCATCGAAGACACCTTGCAAAGTAAAGGCTAAATTATCACCAGTATCTTGATCAGGTACAGGGAAAATATTAATAGCATTGATAGCTTCTTTTTTATTAGAAACCTTTTGATAGGCGCCAATCAACATTTTTTGGATAGTTTTATGGGTCATGGATTTTTTCTCGTTAAAATTTAAAAATACTACCAAGCTTTTTAACGAGGCGGGCCATGGGTTTTTTGGCTGCTAGTCCAAATGAGGTGCCAAAGGAAAGACTAATGGTTAGGACTACTCCGATAAAGACAATAATAATAAGTTGAGGAATAATTTGTAGTTGATAAAGTATTGCCAGTATGGTCAAAATCCTGATAGATAAGTCGATTATTTTGGCGAAAGATCGGGAATAAGTAATTTTTTCTGATGTTTTAGTACCAATGACAATTTTTTGAGAAAAATCGATAGCATAAATGGCAATAATAAAAATAATTATGGAAATGAGAATATTAGGATAATAAGAAATGATTTTGTCTAAAAGATTAAAAGATGTGTGAAGTTGAAGTATTTCAAAAGAAAACATAAGAAAAACTAAAATAAGAAAAAATTGAACTAAAAAACCAATTATTTTTTCTATTTTTATTTTTTGATCAATTTTATAAATAAATTCATTAAAACCGATTCTTTCTAGAGCGTTATTAAATTGAATTTTATTTAAAAATGAAATACAAATACCCTTGATCCATATCGACAGAAGGAAACCTACTAAAAAAAGACTTAAGGCATTAATCCATGGTGATTGAGTAAAACTAAGGTTATTAATAATGTTGGTGCAAAAATCGTTCATTTTTTATTTAACTTATAAAAGTATATCTTGTTTTCAGTTCCTTTTAATAATCTTTTAATGTTTTGTCGATGTGTCCACCAAATAGTAGAAATAAGACATACTCCAAAAATTACAGCAGGTATGGTTTGGAAATGTAACCAAAAAATAATTGGCAGTGCTAAAGACATAGATAGATTAATTAAACTCATAAGGTGAGTGGTTAATAATAGAGTTATCCAAACAATAAGCCATAAAAAAATAAACTTCCAGCCAAAAACAGCGGTAAGAAGTCCGAAAATTGAAGCGACTCCTTTTCCTCCCTGGAATTTAAACCAAATAGGAAAAATGTGTCCAATGATTGGTGAAATTGATAAAATTAATTTTAAAGTTAAAGGAATATTGTTGAATGAAAAAAATAGTAAAATAATAAAATAGGCTTTGAAAAAATCAAGAGAACCAGCCAAAATTGCAGGCCACAATCCTAGTTTACGATAAACATTGGTGGCGCCAATGTTGCCGCTGCCAGATTGACGGATATCAATATTTTTAAATCGACCGATTAAATAGCCGAATGGAATACTGCCAACAAAATAACCTATTGTAAAAAACAGAATTAAATAAATAATTGTCATTATTGTTTTATTATAACAATCCAATGAATGTTTGTTTTTGAGTATAATATGTATTTATGGAAGTAAAAATAGAACCAAGTTGGAAAAAGGTTTTACAAAAAGAATTTACTAAAGGATATTTTTCTAAGTTGACGGAATTTGTGAAGTCGGAATATAAAAAAACAACAGTTTATCCACCAGCAAAATTTATTTTTAACGCTTTTGAATTAACACCTTTTGATAAAGTTAAAGTGGTAATTTTAGGGCAGGATCCATACCATGGTGTGAATCAGGCCAATGGATTAGCATTTTCAGTAAATGATGGAATATCAGCTCCACCATCTTTGGTAAATATTTACAAGGAAATTGAAAGTGATTTGGGCCAGAAGACGATTAATAAAAATGGAAATTTAGAAAATTGGGCAAAACAGGGAGTGTTGATGTTGAACGCAACATTGACAGTGGAGGCACACATGGCTGGTTCTCATCAAAATAAGGGTTGGGAACAATTTACTGATGCGGTGGTAAAAATTTTATCGGATCAAAAAGAAAATTTAGTTTTTATTTTGTGGGGTGGATATGCCCAAAAGAAAGGAAGTGTGATTGATGAATCAAAACATTTAGTGATTAAATCGACTCACCCTTCCCCTTTTTCAGCTTACAATGGATTTTTTGGGTCAAAACCATTTTCTCAAACAAATGCTTATTTGATTTTTAATGATAAAGAACCAATAAATTGGTAGATTAATATTCTTTAGCGTTTTCTTCGTCGGTTAAAACTCGAATGGCAGCATCCCGAAGGGCTTCAAGTTCTTTTTCACCAGGATAGACAGTAACGCCTATTTTAGTGGCAAAGACATCTTGTTTGATTTTGTCAGTTAAAAGTTTCCAGTATGCAACGCCACCGGTTAAAATAATTTGATCAATTTCTTCACCTTCAAAGTCAGGAATCATAGAGCAAATTGATCGAGAAACTCCGGCAATCATTTCATCGACGACGTCTTTATCTTGTTTATTTAAAGTATCGTATTTTTTCTCTAATTCTTGAACATCTTTGGTGCCAAGATGGGCAAAAAGACCACCGCCACCAAGAACTTTATTCATAACCTCTTCTTTGGTGTATTTACCAGAAAAACACAAATCGATTAAACCTTGAGCTGGGACTTGACCGGATCTTTCTGGGCTCATTGGACCTTCACCAGCAAGAGCATTGGTGACATTGATAGTTCGGCCTTTTTTATGAGCACCGAAGGAAAAACCACCACCAAGGTGAGCGACAATTAAATTTAAATCTTCGTATTTTTTATTGACAGATTCGGCATATTTACGGGAAACAGCCTTTTGATTTAAAGCATGCCAACCAGCGTAACGTTGGATTCCTGGTATACCAGTGACTTTGTGTTTTAATTCAATTTCGTCAGTGGTGACAGGGTCAACAATGAATGATTGAGTAATATTAAATTTTTTGGCTAATTCAAAAGCAATTGGGGCACCAAGATTTGAGGCATGGTTGGCTTGAGGACGATTTTTTAAATCGTCAATCATTTTCTCGTTGATTAAATAAGTACCAGAGGTTACAGGAGGAAGCATTCCGCCGCGACCAACAATGGCGTCGAGTTGGGTGATGTCGTTTTCTTTTAGAGCTTCAGCGACACATTTGAAACGGTAACTATATTGATCCATAACATTGCCGGGTTTGCTAAATTCTTTTTGGAATTCTGGATCTTTAGTGTGATCAAGTTTTAATTCGAAAATAAGTTCCTTATCTTCGAAAACAGCTATTTTAGTGCTGGTGGAGCCTGGGTTTATTACTAGAATTTTCATACATGATTATTATAAAGCCAATTAAAATAAAAGAAAGGCTTAAAATTTGGGCAAATGTTAAAAAGTAAACAGGAACGATGTCGGTTCGAATGAATTCTAATAAAAATCTGATAGTGCCATAATAAATTAAATAGATGGCAGTTTGGTGTGTTTTTATTTTTTGAAAAATCAAAAATAAAAAAAATAATAAAATCGATTCGTAAAGCCAAACTGGTTGGTTATTAATGCCGTAAATTTCGTGATTAAAAAAATTACCGAAGCGACCGATACTTTGACATAAAGGAATTATTGGGATAAGAGTGTTGGTTATTTTTAGAAAACTAATGTTGTTTTTTTTAGAAAAAAATAATGTGAATAAAATTCCGAAAGTTAGGCCACCATAAATTCCAAGTCCACCACCAGGGAGATTTAGAATTTGAATTGGGTTTTGGTAAAAATAATGCCAATTTTGAATAATAGAATAAGTTCTGGCGCCGATAATGCCGAAAATTAGGAGAAAAATAAGAAAAATATGTTCTTTATTTTTGGGAATAATTTTGTTATTTTTTTGAAAATACGTGATACCGATGACAAAACAGATTCCTAGGATTAGGCCGTAGATGTGCATTGGTGGGTCCTGCGGGATTCGAACCCGCGACCAATTGCTTAAAAGGCAACTGCTCTACCGACTGAGCTAAAGACCCAAATTGTTAAGCGGTTTTACGAACTTTATCGGCGCGCAAATAATATAGTTTAGCTCGTCGAATTTTACTTTTTGGTGCTCTCAATTTAACAATACTATCGATCCAAGGTGAGTTAACAGGAAAAGTTCTTTCAACTTTGACGGCATTTGAGGCAACTTTTTGAACGATGAAATTTTTATTCTCACCAATTCCTTTGACGGCTAAAATAACACCATCGAAAGCTTGTACTCTTTCTTTGTCTTTTTCTTTGATTTTATAGTTGACTTTGACGGAGTCGCCAACGAAAAAGTCTTGTTCTTTGTAAGTGATTTTTAAGGACATATTTATATTAAATTGATGCTTTGAATTATATCAAAGTAAACCTTGGTAGTCTAGCAATCTAATTTTTGTTTGACAAGAAGATATTGTCAATTTGTTGCTGAAGTTTTTCGTTGTAATTTACTCCGTAATTAAGTGGAATATTTTTTCCATTTGGAAGAATTATTAGGCCGCGGTGACCATTAGGGTTTTGTTTAAGTAGGGTGTTTAACTCCATTAATTGATTCTGATTGGCATTTTTAGGAACTGTAATGACAAAATCATATTTTGAAGAACTTTTTGGTGGATCTAAACTAATATTATCGATTAAAATTGATAAATTTCCTTCTCTTAGATTGGTTTTACCTTCAACATAAAATGCCTTATTTTCGGCTAAAATATTTTCAATTTCGTCAAAAGTTTTAGGAAAAACAACGGCTTCAATTTTTCCAGTTTCATCTTCGAGGGTGAGAAAAGCCATTTTGGCATTATTTTTTTTGGTGCGAATCAGTTTAATTTTAATTAAAGAAGCGGCTATTTTAACGGGAATGTTGGTATCTTTTTGGAGAATTTCAGATATTTTGGGAAGGCCTAGAGTTTGAAAAGGAAGAAGAATTTTACTAATAGGGTTTTCGGTAATAAAAATTCCTAAGAGTTCTTTTTCCAATGCCAGTCGTTCATGTTCGGTCATAGGGGCGACTTGAACAAAATTATCTGGCGGAGCAATTATCTTAGTATTATCATCGGTGGGAGCGTCGAAAAGACTGAATTGTCCATTGTTTTTTTTGGAATTTAATTTATCACAATCAATTCTAATCTTTTCAAGCGAGGCTAAAATTGCATTTCTTTCGCCAAATTGATCCATAGCTCCAACTTTAATTAGGCTTTCCAAAACCCTTTTATTAATTTTTTGGGAATCGACACGAAGACAGAAATCGCTGAAACTGATAAATGGACCATTAGTATTTCTTTCATTAATGATATTTTCAATGGCGGCCTCACCTACATTTTTGATGGCACTTAAACCGAATCTAATGGCAAGTTTTTCGAGTGATTCGGAATTTTCTTCCATTTCAAAACCACTTAGAGATTTATTGATGTCAGGAGGTCCGACAATTATACTCAAATGACGACATTCATTGACGCCGTCGGTTATTTTTTCAGCGTCACCAGATTCGGCGGTTAAAAGGGCACACATGTATTCAACTGGGTAATTGGCTTTCATGTAGGCAGTGCGGTAAGCAAGCATGCCATATGAGGCGGCATGGGCCTTATTGAAACCGTATGAAGTAAATGGTTCAATGTAGCTAAAAATTTCTTTGGCTTTTTCTTCTGTATAGCCATTTTTAATACAGCCATTAATAAATTTTTCTTTTTGAATGGCCATTTCTTCAGGAATTTTTTTACCGATGGCTTTTCTAAATTTATCGACTTCAGTCCAGTTATAACCAGCGAGTTCGATGGCGGTATATAAACAATCATCTTGGTAAACTAAAAGGCCATAAGATTTGTCTAAAAATTTTTCCATTTTAGGATCGATGTAGCTGGTTTTAGATGGGTCGTTTTTACGGGCAATGTATTCGGGAATAATAGCCATTGGGCCGGGACGATATAGAGCCACCATAGCCATTAAATCTTCGACTCGATTTGGTTTTAATTCTTTAATCCATTTAGTCATTCCCTCGCCGGCCAGCTGAAAGACACCCATAGTGTTGCCACGAGAAAGCATCTCAAAAGTTTTTTTATCATCGAGAGGAATTTTTCTTAAATTGATGTCGATATTTTTATGTTTTCGGACATTTAAAACAGACTGTCCTAAAAATGATAAATTTCGAATTCCTAAAATATCGTATTTAATTAAACCGACTTCTTCACAGGCGTGCATTTCATATTGAGTGATGGTTTTGTCGCCGCCGGTTTCTGTTTGGACAGGAGAAAAGTCAGTGATAGCAGTTGGAGAAATGACGATAGCACAGGCATGAACGCTGATGTGACGGGCGCAACCTTCAATTTGTTTAGCGGCTTCGATAATTTTTTTAGAATCGGGATCGGTTTCATAAAGGTTTTTTAATTCTGGGGTGGTATCGATAGCTTTGTCGATAGACATGGGAAAACCTTGAGAACCCATGGGAATTAATTTACTAATTTTGTCGCCAATAGTGTATTCATAACCGAGGACGCGGGCGGTGTCGCGAACGGCACCTTTGGCCATCATTCGACCAAAAGTACAGATTTGAGCAACAGCGTCTTTGCCGTATTGTTCAACAATGTGATAAAGCATTCCTTGTCGTTTATCGTCGGCGATGTCTAAATCGATATCTGGTGGAGAAGGACGATCTTTATTTAAAAATCTTTCGAAAGGTAGTTGGTAGATTAAAGGATCGACAGAGGTAATACCTAAAGCAAAAGCAACTAAACAGCCACCGGCAGAACCTCTAGTGTTGGTTGGAGTATCGTTTTCCTCAGTCCATTTAATAAAGTCATACATAATTAAGAAATAAGCAGCGTACCCTTTTGGATTAATGACACCTAATTCATATTCAATACGGTCGATTATTTCTTGGTTTAATTTTCCATAGTGTTCTTCGGCACATTTATAAACTAGATCCTTTAAAGTTTCTTCAGCATTTTTGCCTTCTGGCAATTTAAATTTAGGAAAATACCAGTTGCCTAATTCAATTTCTAAATTACATTTTTCAGCGATTTTTACGGTGTTTTCCAGAGCATCTGGAATGTCGGAAAACTGTTCCTGCATTTCTTCTGGTGACTTGATGTAAAAATCAGGGACATCAAACATACTCAATCTTTTAGAATCGTTAAGAGTTGTTTGAGTATTGATCATCATCAAAACATCTTGGGCAAAGGCATCACTTTTTTTGAGGTAATGAGCATCATTGGCAGCAATTAGAGGAATGCCTAATTCTCGGCTAATTTTTATAATACCATCATTGGCTCGATCTTGATCTTTTAGTCCTGGATGTCGCTGAATTTCTAAATAATAATCTTCTCCAAAAAGATTTTGAAATTCTTTGGCTCTTTTTTTGGCTTTTTCGTAATTATCATCTAAAATTAATTGAGCAATTTCTCCTTCAACACAAGCACTATTACAAATTAATCCGTCTTTATATTGTTGTAAAATTTCCCAATCAATTCGAGGTTTGTAATAATAACCTTCAAGATTTCCAATACTGACCAATTTCATTAAATTTCTATAGCCTTGATCATTTTTGGCTAATAGAATTAAATGGTGATTGCGACGATTGGCGGCTGATTTATCAAACCGGCCGTTGGGGGCTAAATAAACTTCACAACCAACAATGGGCTTAATATCGTTTTTTTTGCAGGCTTTATAAAATTCAATGGCACCATACATATTACCGTGATCGGTGATGGCGATGGAATTCATCCCCATTTCTTTAATAGCAGGAATTAATTTTTTGATTTTAGTTAGACCATCAAGCAGGGAATATTCAGTGTGAACATGAAGATGAACAAAATTAACCATGAGTTATTTTAAAGCATTTTATTCAAAGCGGCGATTCTATCTTCTATTTGGGGGTGGGTAGAAAAAAGGCTGGCAACTTTATTACCCTTAAATGGATTACTGATATAAAGGGAGGCTGTGGCCGTGGAGGCTGTTTCTAGTTTATTGGAATCCGTGGATATTTTTTTAAGGGCATCAATTAAACCTTGAGGTTGGCGAGTTAATTTTACAGCTGAAGCATCGGCTAAAAATTCGCGGCGACGAGAAATGGCCAATTGAATTAATTGGGCGATGATTGGGGCAAAAATAATTAAAACGAAACCAATAATGGCGATAAAAGGATTATTGTTTTCATTATCATTGTCGCGGCCGCCAAAAAACATAGAATTGGTGGCAAAATTGACGACAATTGAAAGTGTGCCAATTAAAATACTAACAATCATCATTAAACGAATATCGTAGTTTTTAACATGAGAAAGTTCATGAGCAACGACAGCTTCGAGCTCGGTGCGATTTAATTTTTGTAAAAGACCGCTAGTAGCACAAACAAGAGAATGTTGCGGATCACGACCAGTGGCAAAGGCATTCATAGCTGGACTATCGATGACGTAAACTTTTGGCATGGGAGTTCTGTTGGCCATGCTTAAATTTTCGGTAACAGTATAAAAATCAAAGAAATCTTTACGATTGGCTGGTTTGGCACCATTTAAAGAAACAACAATTTGGTCGCCCCAAAAATAACTAACACCGGACATACCAAAAGAAATAACTAAGGCAAAAATCATAAATTCATTACCAAAGCCGAAAGCTTGAGAAATTAAATAAGTGGCACCTAAAATAAAACCTATAAATAGGCTAATAATTAAACCTGACTTGAATTTATTCTGAGCGACTTGCTCGTAAACGTTTATCATAAGACTTCTTTATCTTTATAATTTTACTTCTGGATTTTTGGTTTCTTCTTTGGAAACTTCGAGTTGGTCCATGTCAGTTGGAGTACTTAATCCTTTTTCTTCTTTAAAACCAAAAAGTGGAGCTATCCACATTCCTGGAATAGTTGAAATAGTAGTGTTGAAATCGGCAGTAAGGTCGATTAAAGTGCGTCGAGCGTACATTAATTTATCGGCAGTGTCGCGAAGTTCATTCATTAAGTTGGAAACTAGATCGGAAGCTTTGATTTCTGGATTACTTTCCATAACAACTTTAATTGAACCAAGAGCTTTATTAATCAACTCTTGAGATTTATCCATAGCTTTTGGATCATTGGTTTTAACCGCTTGATCAATTGATTTTCGAGCTTCAGTTAGCTGATCAAAAATCCCCCTTTCGTGAGTCATATAACCTTTGACAGAATCGACAAGATTAGGGATTAAATTGGCTTGGCGTTTTAATTGATTGCCAATTTCTTGAATGGAGGCTTTAATTCTGACTTGAGTGGTTTTTAATTTGTTGTAAAAACTGAAAAGGAGAAAAACAATGGCTAAGACTAAAATAATTGCGTAAATCATTTATTAATTAATTTTTAACTGATTCATTATAACATTCTTGAGCGACTTCAATCTCTTTATCGCCAGTTCTGTTTTGAGGTTCGATATAGCAAAGTTTCAAAAAATTATAAAGTTTTTCTTCGTTTTCAAAAATATTATTTTTACCTGTTTTTAGGTCTTTTATGCCATATTCAGAAATTGAAAGCCCCATACTTAAGGCATATTTTCGTAAGTTGATATTATGTTGACGAGAGCCAGTGAAATGTTGAATTAGAGAAGCGAAATTCTCTGATGGCTGAACCATTAAATCGACTCGAATATAATTTTCAATTAGAATTGAGGCTTTTTTATTACCTCTATTAATAATTTGAATTTTTTCGGGATATTCAACAAAATGGTTTAATATTTTTTCAGTGTCAGTGCTTTTAGCGGCTAGGTCGATGTCCCCGATTGTTTCAACTTGGCGGCGAAGACTACCTAGTGGAATAATTTCAGTTTCGGGAAATTGTTGATGAAGATAGCTAATAATTTTTTGGGCAGTTTTTTGAGCTTGTTTTAAGGGCATTCTTGTTCCAAGACCTAAAAAATTTAGAGTTTGGGTTAAAATTACTTGTTCTGATTTTTGACCTAATTTAGGGATATTTCTAATCTTGCCGTTTTGAGCGTATTCAATTAATTCAGTTAAAGATTTTTCGGGATCAGTTGAGAATTTTAAATTTTTACTTAGCTTATAAGCAATTTTGGGGCCGATGCCTTCAATTTTTGTAAAAGTAAAAACACTAGGGTGAATATTTTTAAAAGCTTTGATAACGGCTGGATGAGGTTGATTTTTTTTAAATAAATAATCGATTTTAGCGAGAATATTTGGTCCAATATTAGGAATATTATCTAAATCTTTTGGATTTTTTTGCCAAATTTCTTGGATAGATTTTGGATAGGTGGCAACAGTATCGGCAGCATTCTGATAAGAAACGGTTTTGAAAATGTTTTTTCGTTTAATTTCGTAAGCAGTAGAAATATTTTGTAAGTATTCAGCAACCTCAGTATTACTGTAAATTTTGTTCATATGTTAATTATAGAACAAATTAATCAATTTGTTGTTTGTTTGAGGAAGTTTTGGTATATTATCAAGATACTTAGACCAATGGGCTCGTGGTGCAGCGGTCTAGCACATCCGCCTGTCACGCGGAAGATCGTGGGTTCGAATCCCATCGGGCCCGCCAAAATGAAAAAAGTTGATGATTTTTCAATGAAAGATTTTGATGACGCTGGAAATTTGGTTCATTATTGGATTGATAAAGCAACACAATTACTTACCTCTTCAAAATTTTTACAAATAAACTGTATAGATGGTCGTATGTTCTTGATGAGTGGAATTGGGGCTATCGATTATGCAGATGATGAAAATAACCATTTTTTTGATGTTTCGTTAATGTTAAGAGGAATGGCAATAGAATGTTTTTTGAAAGCAATCTTAATTAAAAATGGAAAAATAATTTTTAAAGATGGAAAAATGAAGCCTGGTTACGGTGACCATTCATTATATAAAATGGCATTAGACTCAGGAATTAAGTTAAACAGTATTGAAAAAGAAGTTCTTGATTTATTAAGTATCAAAATTTATTTAGGTAGATATCCTGTTTTTAAAAATGTTTTAAAGTATAGTTCATTACCTGTTGTACCTAATAGTAAAATTATAGACAAAAATGGTAGGTTATCTTCACATAAAGGTCAATATTGGACAACTGAATTAGAAGTTACATTTGAAAAATTATTGAAAAAAGTTTATTCCCTACTTTAGTTATAGGGATAGAAAGGTTCCAGACTCACCTCCTTCGCTTAATGTAAATCCCCTACTTTAGGGGATTTTTTAGTTTGACAATTGTATTATTATAGGATACAATACTGGAAGTTCGTTAACATAATGACTTAATTTGAATTGGAAGGAGATTTTGGTGATGATAAAATGTGTTTGGGTTATGCCGGAGCAAAGAGATGAGAATTTTAGTTTGGAATTAATAAACAGATTTGGATTTTTGGCGAAATCGTTGGAAATTTATGCTTTTTCTATCGAGATTCAAGAGCAGTATCAAAATGAGGAAACTCCCCACTATCATATGGAGGTGCATAGTGGCCTGTGTATTGATTTACCTAGCGAGGTGGGTGTAAATGCTTTATATTCAGCTACGGCCGATGGTCAAGCCTATGATGGTCAAATGAAGATTAGAGTTCGAATAAATGGTCCAGTATCATTTGGACAGATTTTGGCGGCGACTCTTTTTGGTTATTATGATGAGTGTATTCGGGAGTATTATCAAGAATGGAAAACGGAATACAAAGAAATTCAATTTCCTGTTTAAGCTAAGCACCTAAAAAATCATTATGTGGCGTAGGCTCTACTTGTTTTTAAAACAAACAGTGGGGCCTTTTTCTTATCATATTAAAATATGTATTAGTTAAATATGAAACAAACTATATCAAAAATAATTTTTTATATGTATGTATCATGTATAATATTTTTTTATACTGAAATATTATTGACATCGATTTTAAACAGGATTAATGGTTTTTTTCCTAAAACATTAGATATTATTTCTACAATTATTACCCCTTTTTGTTTTTTAGTTTTGTTTTTTTTAAGTCCGAAAAGATTTTTTAAAATAAGATATTTATTAATAAATATACTCCCTTTTTTCTTTTGTCTTTTGTATATTGGTGAAATAATTGAGTATGGATTAGGATATGTATATTGATATTAAATAAGTTCCAAGCTCGGACTATATTGTCAGCTTAAAACAAAAATCCCCTACTTCAGGGGATTTTTTAGTGATTTGGAATATAAAAATATTGACGTGGTTGGCCTATAGGTGTATCTTATCCTTTAATGTCTATTGAAAAAGCAGAAAATAGTCAAGAAATAAATAAAAATTCTCTTCCGGTGAATATTCAGGAACATTTTCGTAGAGAACAAGCTTTACACCCTGAGGCTACTGGGGCATTAACATCGATATTAACTGACTTATCTCGAGTAGCGAAATCAATTTCTTATTTAGTAAACACCGCGGGAATAAAAGATATTCATGGTACAACTGGAGAAGTTAATATCCAAGGAGAAACGGTTTTAAAATTAGACGAAAGGGCTAATGAACAGTTTAAAGAGGTTCTTCGCTCGAATCCATACGTTGCAGGATTTGCTTCTGAAGAAGAAGAAAGCTTTGTCGCTTTTTCTCCAAATGAAAAAGAAAAATATATAGTTTGGTTTGATCCTTTGGATGGATCTTCTAATTTTGATACTAATGTTTCAATAGGTTCGATTTTCGCGATTTATAAGAGAGTTTCTGATGTAAAAGATTTAGTTAATGAAAAAGATTTTATTCAGCCAGGATGCAATCAAGTATGTGCTGGATATTTTTTATATGGAACTAGTACTATGCTTGTTTATACAGCTGGAAATGGAGTTTATGGTTTTACACTAGATCCTAGTGTGGGTGAATTTGTGTTACCAGAAAGTTATTCTCGAATTCAAATTCCTGAAAAAGGGAAAATTTATAGTATTAATGAAGGTAATAGTAGTAAATGGAATCCGAATATTAAAAATTATATTGATTATTTAAAAACAAGAGGCGAAGATCCATGTGGTGCTAGATATATCGGGTCGTTAGTGGCTGATTTTCATCGTAATTTACTTAAAGGAGGAGTTTTTGTTTATCCAGGAGAAATTGGGAAGCCTGAAGGAAAACTTAGATTAAATTGTGAATTAAATCCAATGTCTTTTATTATGGAAGAGGCTGGGGGTATGGCTATTGACGGTAGTAATCGAATATTAGATTTAATACCACATTCACTTCACCAAAGAAACCCAGTAGTAATTGGAAGTAAACGGGAAGTTGAATTATTTACTAAATTTTAATAGCTTTTTGAATTAGAGAAGTAATTTTTTCTTGAACGGTGGTGATTGGTTTTTTAGTAACAAAGGCAATTTCACTGGAGATGTGTTTTAAAATTGATTCTAAAATTTCTTTATTGGTTCTTGAAAATTTTTCTTGAGTTTTTTCTCTTTCTAAAAATAATTGTTTTAAAATAACAAGATCTTTTCCAGGATCGTTTTGATAAAGTGTTTCTTTGATTGATTTGTAATCTAAAATAGCGTCATGATTAATTTTTTCTTCAGCTTCTTTGTAAAGCTTATTGGTAATATCTTGACTAATTAAATGTCGTAAGCCGCTTTTAAAAATATTCTCAATTGGAGTTGAGTAAGTGGTTCTATTATTTAATTCATCAATGGGTTCGTAAAAAAAATAGGAAATAATTTTACCGGAAAGATCTTTTTGGTCTTTTTGACTAGTAATTTGATAAATATTTTCAAAATCGATGATGTAATCGCCAACTGAAAAATTATTTTTAACTTCTGTCATAATCTTAAGAAAGGGTCACAAAAATAACGTGTGAGAATTTATTATAACAGAAATTAGGTTTAAATGTTTTGACTTGATTTTATTCTAGAATGCCATCAAGATTGACGTCATAAATAATTTCTTCAGAAATTAGGCGAAATTTTAATATTTCTTTTTCATCAAACCAAATCGGAATTTCTTTTAAAGCTTCATCGACAGATCCAGATGAGTGGATAATATTTCTAACAGCACGATCATCTAAATCTGATGCTGAATAAGAATCAATAGTATAATCGCCACGGATGGTGCCAGGAGCTGAAGTTAATGGTTCGGTTGAGCCAGTAATCTTCCTCACAACAGTGACAGCCCCCATGCCCTGCCATACCATAGCTACAACTGGGCCACTGCTCATAAAATTCGCCACTTTTTTTCTGATGGTTTCAGCAAATTCAGTTGGATCATTTCCCGGAGGTGTTAAGCCTTTAGATTTGTAGGATTCGAAAGCCTTGGTGCCGCTTTTAAAGGCCCAATCTGGATCGGTAGAATAATGTTTGAGAGCTAATTCTTTGGTAGGAATCAACATTTTTAAGGCAACTAATTTAAGACCGCAAGTTTCGTATCTTTTAATAACTTCACCAACTAATCCTCTTTGAACACCGTCTGGCTTAACAATAACTAAGGTTTGTTCTTGTTTATCATCGAAGTTTTTCATATGAGTTATTTTCTCTGAAAGATTATTAATAATCAAGTCGATATTATGGTTTTGAATATATTGATGTTTGTCGATATAATACAAACATGGACAAAATATTTAAGGCGATGGCCGATGTTAATAGAAGAAAAATTTTAACTTTATTAAAGACTGGGGAAATGTCAGTGAACGAATTGTTAAAAAATTTTGAAATAACCCAAGCAACATTATCTAATCATTTGTCGATTTTGAGGAAGGCAAAATTAGTAGAAAGTCGTATTTTGGGAAAACAAAGAATTTATAGGTTGAATACAGAACCACTTAAAATATTTACTAGAAATATAGCTCAATTTGTTGGAAATTTAGGTGAAAATATTTTTACTGAAATAGAAATTAGAACAAGAAAATAATAGCTACATTGACTATTTTTAAATTGTTTTGTACATTATTATAAGTCAGCAGAAATTATTAGTTGCTGTTTATATATAAAAATATGTTTAAAGCAGGTAAAAAATATTTTAAATCTTCAGAAGAGTTGGTGAGTATGTTGTTGGGTTTGGCTATTATGGTAGTAGTAGTGTCTTTGATTTTTAATTTTGTTCAGAGGAAGAAAGGTACTGTTGAAATTCCTGGAGCCAATGATATTAGTTTATCGGAAGAGGCAATTAAACAAAAACAGGAAGAAGAAAATTTTTATACGGTGGTTAAAGGTGATAATTTATGGAAAATTGCAGAGAAAAAATATAATGATGGTTATGCTTGGACAAAAATTGCAAAAGAAAATAATCTTAAAAATGTATCAGTTCTTTATGTTGGTCAAAAATTAAAAATGCCAGTGACGGAAACAATTATTACCTCTACTACCAATTCAACTTTAATTTCAACAGATAAAATTGAACAAGGAAATGATTATAAGGTAATTAAAAATGACAATCTCTGGAAAATTTCTGTCAGAGCTTATGGTGATGGTTACAAGTGGGTAAACATTTATCAAGAAAATAAGGCAATAATTCCACATGCTGGTTTGTTGGAAATTGGTATGACAATTAAGATTCCAAAACTATAGACGTGGTAAAATATTTCGGTGCGGCTATAGTTTAGTGGTAAAACATATCCTTCCCAAGGATAGGTCGAGAGTTCGATTCCCTCTAGCCGCTCTGATGCCGAAGTAGCTCAGTTGGTAGAGCATAGCTTTCGTAAAGCTGGGGTCGGGAGTTCGACTCTCCCCTTCGGCTCCAGAATTAAATTTTTAATTTTAAACTTAATAAAATAAAAACTAAAATATTTTTGTTTTGATTCTTTGTTTTTTTAAGAGGAGTAAATGTTATAATCAGAAATATGCCAGAGTTTAAAAGATCGAGATTAGAAAGAAAAAAAGATGAGCAAGTAACTAAAAAAACTGTTTTTTTGGGATTTTTGACTGTTCTTATTTTTGTGTTAGTTATTGTTTTTGGCTTGCCTCTTTTGATTAAATTTTCAATTCTTCTAGGGAATACTAAGAGTCAGAAAGATACTGCAAGTGAAAATATTGTTCCTCCTTTAGCTCCAAGATTAATAATTCCTTTTGAAGCGACTAGTAGTGGTAAAATTAAAATCGATGGTTTTGCTGAGTCTGGGTCGGTAGTGGAATTACTTAAAAATGATGAATCGATTGGTAAGACTGAGGTTTCAACTGATGGAAATTTTTCTTTTGAGAATATTGAATTAAATGAGGGTGAAAATAATTTTTCAGCGATAGCAACTAAGGATGTTGGTGGAAGTAGTGATGTTTCTAAGGTAGCATCGGTTCTTTTTGATGTTCAACCACCACAATTAACAATGTCAAATCCAAGTGAGGATTCATTAACGGTTGATTCGGCTGATTTTGATATTATTGGAAAGAGTGAAAAAGGGGTGAATGTAACGATTAATGGTAAGGTTGCAACAGTGGATGCTGATGGTAATTTTAAATTAAAAATACAATTAAATTCTGGAAAGAATGATATTGAGGTGGTGATAAAAGATACGGCTTTGAATGAAACCAGAAAGACAGTGTCGATTACTTATGATATTTAAATAAAGATAAAGAAAAGTAGTACCCAAGGATATAAAAGAGAATTTGCGAATAAAGAATGAATTAAAACAGAAACGAGAATTGTTTTAATTGTTAAATTACCTTTAATGAATATGATTTTAAGCCCTAGAATAAAAAGAGTTAGACCAACAACGCCACACGTCACCAAAATAGTCATTAATGATCCATCAAAGCCTAAGTTGGCATGGGAATTAGGATTGTTAATTTGACGAATATAAAAAAGATTATTATAGCCGTGACCAATAATAGGAGATTTTAAAAATAAATTGAAACCTTCTTTATAATTTTCAATTTTAGCCGAAACAGAGGAAGTTCTTTCAAGTTTAGTCCCCTCACCTTCAAAACGAGGTAATAAAAAAATAGTGGAAAAAATTAAAATCGAACTAAAAATAAAAATTTTAAAATTCTTTTTTTGGCAAGCAATAAAGGTGAAAGCAACTAAAAAAGAAATGTAGCTGGAACGGCTGTAAGTTAACGCCATGGCTAGATAAGAAATTATTAAAATAGTTTTTCTAAAGGGAATTTTTTTATTCAAAAAAACAATGATAATTAAAAACAAATAGATTAAAGCAGTGAATGTGGGATCAAAAAAAGTACTAACTAATCGATATAAATGTGGATCCCAATTTAAAGACTTAAAATTAGTAAAATCTGGCCAAATAAAATATTGGACTAATCCAAAAACGACATTGCTAAAAATAATTAAATAAAATAATTTTTTTATTTTTTCATCTATTTTTGGTGGAAAAATAAAAAATGAGAGTAGAAAAGTTAGTCGAAATAAATACAAAGTTGGATTGATTGCGTCGAAATGATATCTGAAGAAATTAAAAACAAAACTGAGCCAAGCGAAAATTATAAAATAAAGTAAATATTTATTTTTAACCTTAAATTCCTTAGTTTTTATTTTTTGAAAAATGTTTAAACAAAAAATAGCGACGATAAAGACATCTATTAAAGGAAATGAAAAACCTTTTAGATCGATTCTTAATAATTGGCCGAAAAAGAAGGCAATGATTGTGGATAAATAGATTATTGGTGTGACAAATGCCATAGTTTAGCTCGGACTAAAAATGAATGGAAACTCATACCAAGAGCCATAATAATTCCAGGAGTGGAGTCTAAAAATCCAAGTTTAAAAAAATAATCTTGGATGAATTTACCTAAGGGGTAGAAAATTATTTGAAATAAATTACTTTTTTGGTTTTGATCATATAATTCTTGGGCACGAATGTCGGTATAAAAATTTATTTTTTTGATAAAAGATTTTAAAGATTGATGTGGACAATGATGAATATGTAATTTTTTATATTCAACTTCTTTTGGAGTTTGCCAAATTTCATGAACTGCACCAGCAAAACGGCCATATTTTTTATTGAAAAATCTTAAAAAATATTGATTGGCATTTTCACCATGATTTAATTCATGGTCAATGAAAATATCGTTTCTTTTAAAGGCATAATTTTTATATTGAAGATCATCGATATGATTTAAAAATCGGATTAAACTATTGCTTGGTTTCTCGTCGGCATCGAGCCAAAGTACCCAATTATTGCTGGTTTTAGTGATGCCAAAATTGCGCTGGTCGGAAAAATTATTTTCTAATCCCCTTTCAAAAATTTTAATTGTTATTTTTTTTGTTTCTAATTTTTTTAAAATTTCTTTGGTTTTGTCGGTAGAATTATCATCGATAACGATTATTTCGTTGATAGTTTTTGATTGGTCTAGCCATGTCCAATATTTTTGGAGGTTTGATTCTTCGTTGTGGGTGAGAAGAAGAATGGAGATGCGACGGTGTTTAATCATGATTTATTATTAATAGACGGATTTTTAAAATTATTTCTTCGAATGTAAATATTGTATTTAGTATTATACCTTCAACTCTATTAAGATGTGATTTAAAGAATATTTTTCTTGATTTATACCAATGATTTAGGGCCATATTATATTTATTTTTACTACTGGCTCCACCTATATGAAACACTTCTGATCTTGGGTCAAAAACAATTTTAAAACCTTTAGATTTCATATTTAAACAAAAATCTAGATCTTCTAAATATAAAAAATAATCTTCGTTAAAGTAATTTATATTGCCTGTTTTATCGTGTTTTCTAAAAATTAAATAGGCTCCACAAATTCCTGATACTTCTATTGGTTTTGTTATTTTTTGATTTTTTTCTGGCCAAAAATCTGAAGTGTATTTATTTTTTGAAAACATTTTTTTTAAATTTGTGAATTCAAAAAGACCAGTTAAAAATGTTGGAGTATTGTTGGCTGTAAATATTTTTTTATGTTCATATTTTATTTTTCCGCCTATTACTCCAATATTTTTATCATTTTTAATTAATTTAATGGTTTTTAGAATTTTGTTGTTGGTAATAGTGGTATCTGGATTTAACAAAATGATAAAATCGTTTTTTGATTTATCTATACCTTGATTAACAGCTTTAGCAAATCCAACATTTTTATTATTTTTAATAAATTTTATTTTTTGGTCCTTGATATTTAGGTTTTTAATATCTTTGGAATTATTATCAATAATTATAATTTCATTTATATAGGAATATATATATTTTTTAAGCGACAAAAAAAGATTGTTGGTATTTGTAGATGAGTTGTAATTGACAATTATTAGGGTTAATTTTTTACTTATTGACATATTTGATAAATAATTTACATTTAGATTGTGTGTATTAAAACAAAATTATTTTTCATTTTCTTTTTAATTTTATCATTTGTATTTAACGCAAAAGAGATTAATGCGGTCACTTATTTTTCTGATAATTTTGATCAAGAAAATTTGGATAATTGGGTTTTTATAGATATTAATAATACTGGTCGAGAAAGTTGGAAAATTGTTGACAAAAAACTTGTTGGTGAGGTCACTTCTGGAAAATCCTCTTTTTTATTAGCCAAAAATTTTTGGAATTTGTCAGATTATTCGATTAGGTTTGACTCAAAAAATGAAGGAGGGATTGATCAAGAAATTGTTTTTAGAGTGTCAGAGGATAGGAGTAAATATTATATGTTGAACATAAGGTTTAAAGACCCTCTTTGGCCACAGGACAATAAGGGCGAAATTATTTTATGGAAATATAATTCTGCTGGATGGTATAAAGATTTGGCTAGTTTTAATGATCTTAATCAAATAAATTTGACACAGAATCAAATTCATAAAATCAAAATTGAACTTAATGGTTCTAATATAAAGGTGTATTTCGATTCAATATTAATAATTGATTTTACTGATGAAGATAATCCAAATTTGATTGGGAGTTTTGGTTTTTATAATTGGGGTGGTAATTATTATCAAAGACCAACTAAAAATTTATTTGACAATTTAATTGTTGGAGATTTTTTTTACGATGATGCACCAACGCCTATTGCTAAACCTAAAATAATTTTTATCCCAGGACTTGGGGCGAGTTGGAACACTAATGCAATCGTTTACAATAAACCAGTTAATGCTGATCAATGGAAAATGACACCATTTGTTAAAAATCATGATGGTTTAATAAATGCGTTAAAGAAAAATGATTTGGAAGAGAATGTAGATTTTTATGTTTGGAATTATGACTGGAGAAGGCCAGTGGGTGAAATTGTCACTAATTTGAATAATTTTATTAATCAAAAAATTGAGACTAATGAGAAAATTATTTTAATTGGTCATAGTCTTGGTGGTTTGGTTTCGCGAGTTTGGGCGGAAGATAATAAAGATGATTCAAGGTTGGAAAAAGTTATAAATTTGGGAAGTCCAAATTTGGGTTCTGTTGATGCTTATGAAATTTGGAATGGTGGTCAAATTTCTGATTTGTCTAGTGTAAGTTCAATTGCTTCTAATATTTTATTAAAAACTCAAGGGCTAACTGAAAAAACTGATATGGAAGTAGTAAGAAAATATATGCCGGTGGTTAAAGATTTATTACCGACTTTTAGTTATATAAGTAAAAATGGAAAAGTTTTAGATAATGGCAAATTGGAAACAAATAATACCTATTTATTGGAAAAAAATATTGAAAGTGTGAATTTTGAAACGAATTTAAAATTATTTGTTGGCGGTGGTTTTAAAACAATTGATTCCATTGACCTTAAAAATAATAATATTTTTGACAAAATTTTGGGAATTTGGCCGGATGGAAGAATTAATAAATTTGTATATTCAAACAGTGGAGATGGAACAGTTTTAATTAAAAGTGCAAATTATGAAAAAAGTGATTTTGTACAAATCAATAGTAATCATAGTGAAATTATTGGCAAGACTGTTAATCAAGTGATGTCAGAAATTGGACTAAGTCAGGTGGAGGTGATTGGTGGATCTCAAAATTTGAGTAATAATTTAGTGGTTTTTGTTGGTTCACCAGTGGATTATTCAGTTAAATGTGACGACGAGTCCCCTGTTAATGAAGAGGATGGCTTTGTAGTGATTAAAAATAAAGATTATAAATCATGCAATATTAATTTAATTGGAAATGGAGATGGTTTAATTCATATTGTGGCTGGTAATACTAATGATAACAATTGGTCTTATTGGGAAAAAAATATTACGAATGGTGAAATTAATAATATTAAAATTAATCCAACTAATGGACAAATTCTTAATAATAAAGATAATATTTCGTTTTTGAAAGCTATTATAAAAGCAGATATAAATTATTTACTGGATTCAAATAAAAATAATAAAGAATTAAAAGAGGCATTAAAATCTTTGGATATAAATCAGCCAAGAAATTTAATAATAAATATTTTTCTTTTTAGAAAAGGAAAAAGCGAAACGGCTATTAGTGAAAAAATTATTGATAATGCAACTATTTGGTTATCTTTGACGAATAATTGTTCTAAAAATGAAGCAAATAAGGGTTTTAGAATTATTAGCGGTTATCAGAATTTGATTGATAATTTAGTTAAATCAAATAAAAATAAAAAAGGTTTTAAAGTTAGTGAAAATGCAGCGGCTAGTTATCAAAAAATGGATGGAATTTTGGTATCTAATAAAGAAAAAATCAATCAAAAAGATTATTTTGGGGTCTGTGCGAATAATTTTACAGCATTAAATTATGGAACTGAGGTTTTAATTAAGGCCTACAATAAGGATTATTTTAAGAAGTGGTTGTTACAGGACTCGAACCTGTGACCTCTCCGATGTGAACGGAACGCTCTAACCAACTGAGCTAAACAACCTTGGTGAATTAGATTATACCAAGTCAACCAAAATTCCACTATAATTGATAATTATGAAAAGTGAAATTTATAAAAATCAGAGAGGATCAATTGGTGGTTTTATTTTAGATTTTATCCAGTCAATAGTTTTAGCTTTGGCAGTTTTTGTTCTTTTGTATCTTTTTGTGGCTCAACCAAATGAAGTGAAAGGGAGTTCAATGTATCCAAATTTTATAGATAAAGAATTTTTGTTAACAGAAAAAATATCTTATTATTTTGGGGATCCACAGCGGGGTGATGTGGTTATTTTTAAAGCTCCGTCAACCGAATCTTGTGCGGCTGAAGAGTGTGAATATATTAAAAGAATAATCGGACTTCCAGGTGATAGAGTGATGGTTAAAGAAGGACAAGTTTATTTAAATGGAGTTTTACTGGATCAGATATTTTTATCAGATGATGTTTTTACGACTGAAGGTCAATATTCTCAAGAAGGAGTTGAAACGATAATACCAAATGATGAATATTTATGTTTTGGTGATAATAGAGAACATTCGCGAGATGGTCGAGAATTTGGTCCAATTAAAAAAGATTTAATTATAGGAAAAGCCTTTTTTAAATATTGGCCAGTATCTTCAGTAGGGTTGGTACCAACGGTGAAATTTTAGTTTTGTAAATCTTTTTTGCAGACTTGTTTGTAAAGATTTTTTAATTCATCAAATCTTTGATCAATTGGGCCTTTAAATTGGAAAGTTACTTTGGTTAAAACGTTGGTTTGAACGATTTTTACTGAAGTTGTTTTTTTATCAAAAACGGATTGTAGGTCTTGACTAATATTGTCTATTTTGGATTTCAAAAATTGAGGTAAATTTTCTTTAGTAATTGGAACATCTCCTTCTTCGATTTTTTTTCTCATTCTTCTAGCAATATCTTCAGCGCGACGGACAGAAGCTTTTTCTTTTAGAATAATTTTGTAGGCTTCAATCATTAATCGAGTGTCGCCTATTCCGGATAAAGCTCGGGCGTGACCTTCACTGATTAGTCCCGATAAAAGTCCATCTTTGACTGCATCGGGTAAGGTTAATAATTTAAGACAATTTATGACATAAGGAACACTCTTACTGACTCGCTTAGCAATTTGATTATTATCAAAATTAAATTCATCTTTGAGCCGTAAAAAAGCTTTAGCTCGTTCCATTGGATTTAAATCTTTTCGTTGAACATTTTCAACGATGGCCATTTCCAACATTTGTTGAGGATTAGTTTCTTTAATAATAGCTGGAACATATTCTAATTTAAGGATTCTAGCAGCTCGCCAACGCCTTTCTCCGGCGATTATTTGGTATCCGGCTGGAGTTTTAGCAATAATCAAAGGTTCTAGTATTCCATGTTCTTTAATGGAGTCAACTAATTCGGCAACAGATTCTTGATTAATAATACCTCGAGGTTGTAATGGATTTGGTTCTAATTGGTTGGTTGGGATTTGAGTGATCTGTTTCATCATAGTAAAAGATTACTATGAAAAAGCTTGTGAAAAAAGGGAGAAAAAGTGATGCAGAATACGTCAAATTGAAATTTATGCTTTATCGACTATTTTTTTGGTAGTGATTTTCTTAGCAGTAATTTCTTTTTTAGTTTTTTCAGCTTTGATGACGGAAACGATATTTTTACCGAATTTTTTGAAAAATTTTACAACACCTGGTCTCATAGCATAGATGGTGAAATCTTTACCAGTCTTAGTACCTTTGCCAGCGTGAAAACTGGAACCGACTTGTCGAATTATAATTTCACCGACATTAATTTTTTGACTGCCAAAAACTTTTACACCCCTTCTTTGCCCGGGTCGATTTGATTTTTGATTGGTTTTACCCTGTGATTTTGTATGTGCCATGTTTTAGAAATTAATTTTAGTAATTTCGATTTCAGTTAATTGAGCTCTGAAACCGGTAGTTTTACGATAACGAGATTTTGATTTGTATTTGAAAACTTTAAGTTTTTCGCCTTGGAAATTTTTTAAAACTTTAAATTCAACAGAAGCATCTTTGACGGTGGGAGTTCCGACAATAACTTTGTCTTCATTGACGGTTAGTAAAACCTGATCAGTTGAAGATTTTTCTTCTTCTTTTAGGTTTAAAAGATCGACAACAATTTTTTGGTTTTCTTCAACTTGGTGTTGGGTGCCAGAAATGGCAATAACTGCGTATTTCATACTTTTTGATTATAACATAGGAAATAAACTTGGCAAGGTAAAGATTTTTAGGAAGAATAGACAATTCCGAGAGAAAAAAGGAGAGCCATGAGAGATGAACCACCAACAGAGATAAAAGGAAGAGGAATCCCGGTGACAGGAAGGAGGCCAATGTTCATACCGATATTTACAAAAGTCTGCATCCAAATTTGAATACCAATACCGAGAGTAAAAATAAATAGAGCTCGATTTTTAGTGGAAAAAGCTTTGTTAAAAAGAGTGCTGATTAATAAAAGGTATGCAAACAAAATGATGGAAACGCCAACTAAACCCAATTCCTCGGCGGTGGTAGCAAACATAAAATCAGTGTGTTTTTCGGGTAAAAATAGTAATTGACCTTGAGTTCCTTTTTTATAACCTTTACCAAAAACACCACCAGAACCAATAGCGATTTGAGATTGAATAACATTGTAACCTTCACCTAAAGGATCAGCTTTAGGATTTAAAAAAGTGGTAATTCTTTTTTGTTGATAATCGTGAAGGCCATAATTGTAGATTATTGGTGAAATTAAAACAAAGCATAATCCAGCAATAATTGAAAATTTAATCAATTTTTTATTGTATAAAATTAAAGGAGCAATTAAAAACAAAACGGATATAGCACTGCCAAGATCTGGTTGAGCCATAATAATAGCAACTGGAATAAAATGAAGTAAAGGAAATTGAGTATTGGCTAAAAATGACATAAGCCAAGGTTTAACGAATTCTGATGGTTGGATTGTTTGCCCAGCGATATAAATCCATCGATGAGAACCACGAGTGGCGCTGTCAAAAATAATCGGGAGAAGTAAAAAAATACAACAAATTATAAAAATCGGCCATTTGTAGGAATTTAATTGTTTTAAATTTATTTGTTTGCCAATGCAAAACAAAACTATTCCTAATCCCCAGGCAATTAATTGTTTACCAACTAAATTAGGAGCAACAGAACTGACCATTAAAATATTGATACAAAAAAGAACCAACAAACTGATTAAAGTTGGTAACCATAAGGATTTCGACATTAAACAAGTTTAACTTATTTTTTCAATCTTAAGATTATCTGATTTTTCAATGTTTTGACCGAGTGTTTTTGATAAAATTTCTTTTTCAAAATTAGTTGGCCAATTTGGTGCAAAAATTTTGATTTTATCTTTTAAATCTAATTGATTTTCTTTGCGAAGACTTTGAATTTGGCGGATTAAATCTCGAGCATCACCTTCAGCTTTTAATTCAGGTGTAATATTAGTGTCGAGTGTGACGTTTAAATTATTTTTTCCTAAAATAATTTCGGCGTTTTTGATATTTAGTTCATTTTTAATAATGAATAATAAATTATCATCTAAATTAATTTTTTGAGAGCTGTCAATGGTAATTTTTGAAAGTGGTTGTCGTGTGCTGATGTTGTTAGTTTTGCGGACCATGTTTCCCTGTTCACAAATTTGACGAACGATTTCCATTTTTTCAATTAGATTAGCATCGATTTGACCTATTTTAGGGTATTTATCAAGATGAATTGATTCTGGGCAATTTTGATCAAAAGGTAAAACTAAATTTTGATAGAAATATTCAGTAATAAATGGAATTAATGGAGCAGTGGTTTTGATAAATTGGACAAGAACGTGCCATAAAGTTTGAAGAGCTTCTTTATCTCCACTGACAAATCGATCTCGTGATTGACGAATATACCAACGAGATAAATCTTCAATATAAGGGGTTATTAATTTAACAGCATTAGGGATAATATATTTATCTAATTCTTGAGAAAATTCTTGAGTTAATTTATCAGTTCTAGTGATAATCCATTTATCAAGAATATTAGTTGGATTATTAATAGAATTTAGGCTTGGAGTCCAGTCATGCATTTGAGCATAAGTGGTGAGGTATTTAAGACAGTTCCAAAGAGGTAGAAGAACAGACTTAACTTTATCTTCTATTTCTTTTTCGTTCATATTCATATTTTCTCCGACCATGATAACACCACTCATCAGGTATAGACGCATAGCTTCACCGCTGTATTTTTGAAGAACCATTTTTGGATCGGGATAATTTTTGAACAGTTTACTCATTTTACGACCATCGGTACCCATAATAGTGCCAGTGACAACGCAGTTTTTGAATGATTCTGATTTAAATAAAGCATTGGATAAAACATGGAGAGTATAAAACCAGCCACGAGTTTGACCAATATATTCGACGATATAATCGGCAGGAAATTCTTTTTCTAATTGCTCTTTATTTTCAAAAGGATAATGACGTTCAGCATAAGGCATAGCACCTGATTCAAACCAACAATCTAAAACTTCTGAAACTCGATGAACCTCTTTATTGCATTTGGCGCATTTAATGGTAATTTCGTCGATATCTGGTTTATGAAGATTGTTTACTTTTTGACCAGATTTAGCTTCTAGATCAGCAATTGATTCTGGAACATAACGTTCACCACATTCACATTCCCAAACTGGAATTGGAGAAGCCCAATATCGAGAACGAGAAAGACACCAATCAGGAGCAGTTTCGATCCCCTGTCCAAAACGACCGTCTTTAATGTGTTCTGGAACCCAATTAATTTTTTGATTGGTTTCTTTCATCCCTGGTTTAATTGATTGGACATTTAAATACCAAGCGGTTTGGGATTTATAAATTAAAGGTGTGCCACAACGATAACAAAAAGGATAACTGTGAGTGATTTTTTCTTCTTTAAAAACTAAATTTCTGGATTTTAAATCTTCAATAACTAACGGATCGGCTTTTTTTACAAAAAGGCCAGCAAAAGGAGTGACTTGTTCAATTATTTTTCCTTCGTCGTCAACATGATCAATGACAGATAAATTATTTTCCTTACCTAAAGCAGAATCATCTTCGCCAAAGCCAGGGGCGATATGGACGATGCCAGTGCCGTCGGTCATAGAAACAAAATCGGCATGATAAATTTTATAATCAGGAAGAGTTTCTGTAAAAAAACTATAAAGAGGTTGATAAGAAAGGCCAATTAGCTCCTGGCCTTTAAATTCTTTAATAACTTCATATTTTTGATCATCTAAAACGGTTTCTATTCTGGATTTGGCTAAAATAATATTTTCATTATTAATCTTAATTTCGGAATAAATTTCGTTTTTATTTATGGCTAATGCTAAATTACCTGGGAGAGTCCAAGGGGTGGTGGTCCAAGCGATAATGGAGGCATTTCTATCTTTTAATTTAAATTTAATAGAAATAGCTGGATCTTCAACATCTTTATAAGAGTTATCCATGGCGATCTCAAAATTGGAAAGTGGAGTAGAACAGCGAGGACAATAAAGAGAGATACGACGACCTTTATAAATTAATTCTTTTTTATATAATTCAGAAAAAACCCACATAACACTTTCCATGTAGTTCAAATCCATGGTTTTATAGGCATTTTTGAAATCAACCCAGCGACCAATGTGATCGATATACCATTCCCATTCTTGAGAAACATTTTGAACATATGAATAACATTCTTCAATATATTTTTTGACACCAATTTGTTCAATGTCTTTTTTTGATTTTAATCCAAGTTTCTCTTCAACTTTATTTTCGGCGGGAAGGCCATGGCAGTCCCAGCCCCAAACTCGTTTGACCTTTTTACCTTTCATTGTTTGGTATCGAGGAATAATATCTTTAGCAATGCTGGACAAAAGATGACCGTGGTGAGGTGTTCCAGTAATAAATGGAGGGCCGTCGTAAAAAGTGTAGGCATTGTCGTCTGGTCTTTGATCGACTGATTTTTCAAAAATTTTGTTTTCTTTCCAAAAAGAGATTATTTCTTCCTCAAGAGCAGGAAAACTAATATTATTTGGAATGTTTTTAAATTTAGACATAATAGTATTTTACACTATGGTTAAGGCTAATATATTGATTCAGAATATGAAAAATGATACTATAGGACAATTTTAATAACGTAGGTTATTAAATAAATAAAAATCTTTTTTATGGCTTAGAAAAAGCTTCTAAGTTTTTATATAGAAGGTTGTACTTGAAAAATTTGGGTGTCTAAAATGAAAGGGGTATTGGAAGATGGAAAAGAAAGACAATTTTGTTTTTATCGGTGGTATTTTAGTTTTGATTTTAGTTGGAGTGTTGATTAGTGTCTATGTTTTATATATAGGCCATAATCCAATTATTTCAAAATTTGGTTGGTAGATCGGAATTAAACAATTGAATTTAGTAAAAGAGATAAGGGAAACCAAAACGCTAGTTGATAGACATCTATAAAATGACGGCTGAAAGCTGAAATATTTGATACTGAAAGGTATTATTTATTTTAGTTTTTGGCCGTTTTTTTCTTGACTTATCACCACGTTTATGATATTATAGGGTAGTTTGATAATAAAAATTATTAAGCTAATACAATCTTTTACATAACTCAAAATTAAGCTTTTGAGTTTTAATATAAAAGAAGTTCTTGAAAAATTGGTGTCCAAAAATGAAAGGAAGTGCTGATTGGTGAAAAAAATTGCTAAGTATTTTTTAATAGTTATTTTATTTTTAAGTTTGTGTTCTGTGGGATCTTTTTTGGCTAATTTTTTGTTTGGTCACAAAACAATAGAAGTTGTTCCTGGCTGGCAAAAAATGAATTCCATTAATGGAATTGTTCCAAAAGGATCAATTCTGATTGCGTCAGTAGATTCTAACTTGGTATTACCAGGAGATGATCAAATTGAACAATCAGATGGATTTATTTCTCGAGGAGTTGTTATTTTCAATGAAAAGAAATATGCAATTTCTAGAAGATCAGTTTGGATCTATGCTCCAGAAGATTACGAATTTTTACTTAAAACGGATAGTTTTTTGTTACAATGTGATGAAAAAATGTCTGATTTAACAGGGGGAACAATAAAAAGAGCGGAAAGTGTGTATTTTGTTGGACATCCATAAAATGACGGCTGAAAGCTGAAATATTTGATACTGAAAGGTATTATTTATTTTAGTTTTTGGCCGTTTTTTTTATTTATTTTTTCTTAAGAAAGCAGGTATGTCGTATTCATCGATGATGTCGATACCAGTGGGAACTTCTTTAGTGTTTAAAAATTCTTTTATTTGATTATCGCTAAGATTTGGTTCTTCTGATGTATTTTTGTTTTCTGTTGTTTGAATTTTAGGTTGACTTGTTGAATTTATTAGGGTTGGTTGTGGTTTTTTAATGTGTTGATAAAGGTTGGAACGACTAGTATCGAATCCAGTGGCAATAACAGAAATTTTGACTTTACCTTTGAGCTCTTTATCGATGGTAGCTCCAAAAATAATATTGGCGTCTGGTGCAGTTCGTTCAGTAATATTTCTCGCGGCTTCTTCAATTTCAGCCATAGTAATGTCGGGGCCACCAGTAACATTAATTAAAACTCCTCTGGCACCTTCAATATTGACTTCAACTAATGGAGAATCGACAGCATCTGCGACAGCTTTTTGAATTCTATTTTCACCTTCGGCTTCACCTGTTCCCATAAGGGCGGAACCGGCATTACTCATGACAGCCTTAATATCGGCAAAATCTAGATTTATTAATCCTGGAACAGTAATTAAATCAGCAATAGCTTTTGTTCCCTTACTTAAAACAGAATCAGCAATTTTAAAGGCTTCCAAAAGAGTGGCTTTATTGTTGACAACTTCCATAACTTTTTGATTTGGAATAACGATTAAAGTGTCAACATTTTCTCTTAATTGGGAAATACCCTCTTCGGCATTAGTCATGCGACGAGTGCCTTCAAATAAAAATGGTTTAGTGACAACCCCAATAGTTAAAATTCCTAATTCTTTTTTGGCAATTTGGGCAATAATTGGAGCAGCACCAGTACATGTGCCTCCGCCCATACCGCCGGTGATAAATACCATATCGGTGCCTTGGAGAACTTCTTTGATTCTTTCTTTTGATTCTTCAGCAGCTTTTTGACCCATTTGAGGATTACCACCAGCACCGAGACCTTTGGTTAATTTTTCGCCAATCTGAATTTTGATGGAGGCAAGAGAATTTAAAAGGGCTTGAGAATCAGTGTTAACAGCAATGAAATCAACGCCTTTGATGGCGTCTTCGGCAATCATTGAATTAATGGCATTATTACCACCGCCACCGACTCCGATGACTTTTATTTTGGCAAATTGTCCAGTAAGAGTTTTTATTAATCCCATATTTAGGGTAAAAGTGGTTCTAGTAAGCTTTTGACCTTACTAAATATTCCACTCATAGAAATTTTTGGAGCTTTAATACCTTTAATATTTGATCCACCGCTTTTTTTTGTATTTTTATTATAAAGCAAAAGACCAATAGTGCTAGTATAAGCTGGATTCATAATATCATCAACTATACCACCTACTTTTGGTGGATTAGCAATTCTTAATGGAAGAGGAATTGTTCGGTTGCAAATTTCTTTGGCATTAACAGTCATGGCACCACCACCAGTTAAAACAATTCCAGCGGGAATTGATTGATGAAAACCGCTGGTTTCAATTTGGGAATAAATCAAACTGAAAATTTCTTCGAGTCGAGGTTTAATAATTCCATTAATGGCGGTTTGGAGAGAAATTTTTTTCTTATCGTCGGAGTGAATATCGAAATGAGATAATTCAACTTCGTCTTCAAATTTTTTATTTTCGAATAATTTAACTAGTTTTAATTTTATTTTTTCAGCATCTTCAATTGAAAATCGAAGACCAATAGCGAGATCGTTGGTGACATTATTAGCACCAATAGGGATAACTGATGAAAAAACAGGAGAACCTTCGATAAAAATAGTGATATTGGTAATACTACCGCCAATATCAACCAGAGCAACACCGAGTTCTTTTTCAGTGTCAGTTAGAGCGGCGGTGGCAGTACTAAGACCGGCATAAGTTAGAGATTCAACTTTAATGCCAATATCTTCAAGACATTTTTTGAGATTTTTGAGAGCTGGACTAGAGGCTAATATTAAATGAGCTTCAACTTCGAGTCGGATACCGTTCATTCCAACTGGATCAATGACTCCCTCTTGACCATCGACAGTAAATTTTCTTTGGATGATGTGAATTATTTCTTTACCACTGGGTAAAGAAATAGCCTTAGCGGCTTCAGTGACACGACTTATATCGTTGGCATCGATTTCACCATTGGGATTACTAATGGCAACGACCCCATGAGAATTAATTGATTCAATGTGAGGAGCAGAAATTGAAATATGAGCATTGTTTATTTGAAAACCAGCCATTCTTTCGGCTGATTCGATGCTTTGAGTAATAGTTTGAGAAGCTTGTTCTAAATTAATTATTTGGCCTTTTCTAAAACCTAAAGATGGAATTGAAGAAACAGCAATAATATTAAATCTATCTTCATCATCAAAATATTGCCCAACCAGGGTGGTAACTTTTGAAGTGCCAATGTCGACTACATTAATTATTTTTGAGTGTTGCATATGGGTGGTTGATGCTTAGATCAACTAATTGCAGTTGTTTATTATTAATTTTAGCTGTTTTTAAAATTTCTTGTAAAGAAGCAATTTGCCAATAAGGATTTTTTTGAGTGGATAAAATAATTTTAGTTGGATTATTGCTTTCATTAATTATATAGAATTCTAATTGATTTTGATAATCCTTAATAATGTTTTGAGTAATATTAATTTGAGCAGTTTTTAAACCATGCTCTAATTGAAAATAGAAATTGTTTTTGTCTGAAATTGGATTGATTTTATCTTCAGAATAATTAATAAAAGAGTAAATAGAGAAAGAAAGGCTAATAAAAAAAATAATAAATAAAAAAATTTTAAATAATTTCATGAATTAAATTTAAAAGTTTTAAGTTGTCGGTATTTTTAATTGAAGTGTTTTTGATTTTAATGGAAATTAATTTATTTATATTTTCTAAAATATTTCTTTCAGAAATATCATTTTCTTTTATTATGGTCGTAATTTTGGGATTTTTTTCTTTAACCCAAAAGGCATTTAGTAATTGTTCGTTTTGTTGACTGACTTTTAGAGGAATTAAAATTGATTTTTTATTTAAGGCAACAATTTCTTGGCTGGTGTTGGCACCAGAGCGACTAATAACTAAATTTGTTTTATTTAAAATATGGGCCATATCTTTTGATTCTAAATAATCAAAAGCCTTATATTTTGGATAAATATTAGTTAGTTGTTTAAAACTATTAAAATCTTTTTTGCCTGTTTGATGGATAATATGATAATTTTTTAATTTGGGAAGAATTTTTTTAATTAATAAATTTATAGTATGAGAACCTTGATTTCCCGCGGTTATAAAAATATCAGTATCATTTCCTATTTCATTTTTTTGAGGATGAAAAATCTCTTGTCTTAAAAGATTTCCAGTGACAACAATTTTATTTTTAGGAAGATTTTCTTTTTGTTTTTGATTATCAAAAGAAAGAGCGACTTTGTTGACAAAAAAACTGTTAATTTTAGTAGTTAAACTATTGGTTAGAGTTTGTTCATGAGTAATGGATGGAATTTTTTTAAAAGAACTACTAATAATTACTGGAACGGAAACGTAACCACCAAAAGAAACGACAATATCGGGTTTTATTTTTTTAATTAATTTAAAAGATTCGAATAAAGATTTAGTAGTTTGGGGAAGACCTTTTATAGTGTTTGGAAGCCAACGACGGTCTAATTTACCACAATTGATTGAGTAAAAATTTATTCCTATTTTTGGAATAATTTTGGATTCAATTGAAGGAGTGGTGTCGACACTGGAATTATTTTTTCGACCGATATAATTTATTTGCCAATTGATTTTTCTATCATTTTTCAGTTGACGGATCAATTCTAGTGCTGGTGTCAAGTGTGTTCCGGTGATTATGATCGTCTTTTTTACTATGTTCACTCTTTGAGTATAGCAATATTTTTTGATTTTTTTCGATATTTCTAACTAGACCAATGGCAATAAAAAGAGTAATGAGAGAAGAACCACCATAGGAAATAAATGGTAGAGGAACGCCGGTTAAGGGAATGAGAGCAGTAATAGCAGAAATATTGATTAAACTTTGATAAGCAATCCAACATGCGGTTCCAGAAACTATTAAACTTTGAAATGGATCGGCTATGGTTTGAGAAAATTTTAAAAGATAATTTATTAAAGAAAGATAAACTAATAAAACGGCAAAAATTCCTATAAATCCAATCTCTTCACCAATGACGGCAAGGATTGAATCGGTAGAAATTTTGGGGAGGAATTTATATTTTTGATCTGAATTAGCGAAACCTTTGCCAAAAAAACCTCCTGAAGAGAGGGTTAAAATAATTTGATTACTGTGATATGACGAAGTTTCTTGATTTTGTTGTGGTTCGATAAAAGTTTTTAATCTAGCTGATCGATATGGTGATAAAAAAATTAGAGGAATACTAATTACTAAAATAAGGCTAAAAATACTAAATAATGGGACAATATCTCCACCAGAAAGGTAGTAAATGGAACTAACAATGGCTGAAATTAAAATAGCAGTGCTTAAATTTGGTTCGATAATTATTAAAATAAATGGAAGACCTAAATAAAAAACAAGATTTTTGATGTTAAGGTTTTCTTTTTTAGAGAAAAGAAAAGAAAAATAAATAATTGAGGTTAATTTTAAAATTTCTGAAGGTTGGATACTGGTAAAACCTAAATTTAGCCAACGTCTAGCGCCGAGAGCTTCATTTCCGAAAGCTGGTATTAAGACTAAAATTAAACCAAGAATAGAAGCTGCATAAAGAATAAAGGAATATTTTTTAATAATTTTGATGTCGATTTTGGAAGTGGTATAAAAAGAAATTAAACCTAAAATAAGCCAAAACCCCTGTTTTTTGATGTAAAAAAATTTGTCGCCAATAGTGGAACTTGCTTCACCTAGTGATGAAATGGAAATAAAAATCAGGCCGATGAACACTAAACTGAAAATCAGAAATAAAAGTGGAGACTTAGTTTCTTTCATTTAATTTTTTTTGGAATAGAAATAGGGTCAGTAGTTTTTGATAAGGGATAATCAAAATTTAATTTTTGACAAGTGTGATTATTTTTATTTTTTGGTGTTAATTCAGAGCCAATGATTTTTTTATTACCAAATCTTGATTGCTCTTGTTTTAGATTAATTTGATAATCAAGTTTTAAAAATTCGACAAGATGGAAATAAAAAAGAGGAGTAATTTTTTGTTGTTCTTCTATTTTTGTATAAAAGCCAAAAGATGCAGTCAAACGAGGATTACATTCTAGTAAAAAAACTTTATTTTTATGAATCAAAAAGTCTAAACCAAAAAAACCTTTATAACCAATTTCTTTTAAAATTTTTCCAAAGTTTTCGGTTATATGATTAATATTGTTGATTATTTTTTTAGGAGCAAAAGATGGCCATTGACGACCAACGGTGGTAAACGGATTTTTAGTATAAAGAGGAATTCCGGTATATTGTAGAGCGGGTGGACTTTGAATTAAACCAAATTTAGTAAGACAACAATTATTTAATAAAGAGTATGAAGATTCAATAAAAGGACTGTATTTTACGATGACATTAGAAGAAATTTTATCTTTAATTTCATCCCAAGATTCGGCAGAAAAGGTACTGTTCCCAGCCCAACCAAAGTGAGTTTGAATGACTAACTTTTGATTATAAAGTTTTTGATATTTCAAAAAATTTTTTTGAGAAAAGGTGTCGAGAGAAAAAGGAATAGTGGGTAATTTATATTTTTGGCAAAGCTTGGCAAATTTAATTTTGTCTTCCAAAAAACGATTAATTGGACCGGGATTACTAACGTTTATCCAATTATTTTTTTGACAAATCAAATCAATTTTGGCTGATGGTTTGAAAGGAATAATGGCGGGAATAAGATTATGTTTCTTAGATTGTTTGGAAATATAGTCAATGACTTTTGGGTTAGAAAGTAGTTTGCCACTATTTTTTTCTTTGATTGATGGATAATCAGAAAGATAAATTTTTTTGAAATTTTTAAGATTTGGTATTTCGACATCTAAGAATTTATCGACAACCAGAAAGAAGAAAATATAAGGTGATTGATTAATAATTGTTTCTAAATTTATCTTTGACATCCGGTTAGAATTACAACTGGATAACTGCCTATGTTTAGGTTGTTTTTGATGGCTTTTTTATAACCTGCAAAGGCTAAAGCGCCCTCTAGAGAGGTTTTAATTTCGTTTGAATCTAATATTTTTTGGGCTTCTAAAATTTCATTATTTTTAACAATTAACCCGGTACCGTCACTATTTTTGATGGCGGAAATTATTTGAGATCGTAAGGGAAGATATTTAGCAGAAAGAGCATCGGTAATATTTTCTGTTTCTGGTTGATAATCTGAATCAAAAAATTTAGATAAAGGACAATTACTGGCTGGTTGAACGGCAAAAATTTTAACTGATGGGTTGATTGTTTGGGAGATTCCTAAAAGAGTGGTGCCACTGCCCACTGGAACGAAAATACTAGTGATTTGAGGTAATTCACTCATTAATTCTTTACCTATTTCTTGATAACCGATTAAAGCACTAGGATCGGTAGATTGACGAAGAAGATAAGAGTGATTTTTTTTGGAAAATTTTATTGATTCACTGATAGGTTGGTCGGAAATAAAAATTTGACCACCATCTTTTTTAATTAAGTCAAATTTAGCTTTATTAATTTTAGGGGAAACAAAAATAGTTAAATCAATTTGATTGAGATGGCAAAAATGGGCAGCAGAAATGGCAGCATTACCAGTGCTGGAGATAACAGCGCTTTTAAAACCTTGTTTTTTTAGATTTTCGATTTGGAAAATCATAGCTCGATCTTTAGCTGAACCGGTTTCGTTTAAGTCTTCTCGTTTTAGATAAATATTTTCTAATTTAATTAAAGGTGTGTTTGCCATATAATAGTTTAATTATACTAGTTATTAATTTTAATAAAATATGAACGAAAAAGTTGTTTGTCCAGATTGTGAAACAGAAATTGAATTAACAGAAGCCACAATGGTGGGAGATATTATTGAATGTCCTGAATGTGGGACTGAGGTGGAAATTTTATCTTTAGATCCGTTGAAATATAGAGAATTAATCGAGGAAAAATAAACGAAAAAAACCTTGATTGATGAATGATTTGTCAGTAAGATTGGCTTTTCCATATTTTACTCCCCTGCCAGAAAATGAACTATCGACATAGTTGATAATATTGCCTTGTTTTTCGATAATAAATAAAACATGGTGACCATTTTTTTGGCGAACAAGATCTCCAGTTTGTAGCTTTTTAATATTAGTAATTTCTTTTGAAATTGGAATGGAAGTGAGCATGTTGGCCGAAGTTCTGCGTGGATTCAAATTGGCTTCAAAATAAAAATTCAATAATTGACAGGCAAGTCCAGAACAATCGATGCCAATGTGATTCTTTTTTTGAAAGTTGTAGAATTCTTGATTATTTAATTTAACTAAATCTATTTTTTGTTTTTGGGCTAGTCTTATAGTTTCAGTAGCGATTTGTCGACAATTACCTTTACCTCCTAAAAAACCTTCTTTAATTATTTTGCCATCTTTAAGTTTATTTTTCCAATAAGGAATGCCGATGTAATGTTCGATCTCTTCTTTGAGTTGTATTAATTTAGTCCTAGCCATAGTCCAAAAACTGCTAATATAATTCCAGCCAACCAGGCTCTAAAAACTATTTTGGGTTCTTCCCAACCCATGTTTTGAAGAGTAAGGTGAAGTGGAGCTGCAGGAAAAATTTTTTTATGAAAATATTTTTTACTAAATAATTGAATGGCGCTTGATAAACCTTCAATAATAAATGGAGCTCCAACAATAAGTAAAGGAACTACTCTTCCTAAGAGTAACGCAATGACGGCGAAGGTGGCACCAAAAGAAAGTGAACCAACATCACCGAGCCAAATTCTGGCAGGATAAACATTAAAGTAAAGAAAAGCTATTAGGGAGCCGATCCAGAGAGCTAGAAACGAAGAGAGAACGGTATCCATTGAAGTGCTGGCCAGAATCCAAAATGCGAAAAGGGCGAACATTAAAAGTCCACAAGATAAACCATCTAAACCGTCGGTAATGTTGAAAAAATTAGCAAATCCAGTGATAAAAATGACAGAAACTGGAATAAAGAAAAATCCTAAGTTGATGGCTCCAAAAAATGGTAAATAAATAAAGTCAATTTTTAATTGAAAATAAATCATAAGGGAAATGATTAAAGAAATTATCAATTGTAGGATTAATTTATAAATCATTCTAAGACCGAAAAATCCGGTCTTTTTGAACCCAAAAAATTTTAAGATATCGTCATAAAGACCGAGTAGTCCAAAACTAATGAAAGTGAAAAAAAGAATGGCAATTTCATGAGTGATGGTGTAATTAGATGAAATAAAAATTCGGGAAAATTTAAGAATTGGGAAAAGCAAAATAAAAAGAATGGAAACTGTGGTAATAATTAGTAAACCGCCGCCAACTGGTGTACCTGATTTTTGATTGTGAAATTTATCAAAAATAGTGGCTCTTTTATTTTGGAAGTCGGTGGTTTTTTGAGTTTGTCTTTGAAACTTAAATTTATAGAGAAGATTAATGAAAGGAATAACTAAAATACTGGTAATTAAGAAAGAGAAAAGAAGTAGGCCTAGGTATAGATGAATCATAAAATTATGTTTTTATATATTCTATGTTAGCACCTAAAGACCAAAGACGCTCGGCGAGTTTTTCGTATCCACGCTCAATATATTCGACTCCGTCTATGGTTGATTTGCCTGATGCGGTTAGAGCAGCAATAGTAGCTGAAGCCCCAGCCCGAAGATCTTTAATAATAAAATTGGCTGGTTTTAATTTAGTTGGTCCATAAATTTTAACGCCATGAAAATATTCCGGGTGATCACTTTCCTTATTAAATTGATAATATTCGTTTGGATTATTTATTTCTGGGTTGAAAAAATTAACTTTAGCCCCCATTTTTTTAAGATTTTCAATATGTTGAAATCGGCTGGGATAGACCCTTTCAATAATAGAGCTACAGCCGACAGTCTGAGTTAAAAGGACAGAGAAAATAGCTTGCCAATCGGTCATAAACCCAGGTTCTGGTTCGGTTTCGATATTAATATGGGTAAGAGGTTTAACCCATTCGATATAAATTTCGTCGTTTCCGGTTTTAACTTTAGCCCCCATTTTTTCAATGGTTTTCAAAAATGTTTGAACAACGTTTGGTTTGACTCTAAAAATAGAAACAGAACCTTTAGTGGCTAAGGCAGCACAAGCAAAGGTGACAATTTCGTTTCGGTCACAAATTACATCATGTTCAGTTCCATTTAATTTGGATACGCCTTGAATTATTATTCTTTTGTTGTTTTTGGAATCTCTTTGAATTTTGGCTCCCATTTGATTTAACATCAAAATTAAATCATCAATTTCTGGCTCAAGGGCGGCATTGTCAATAACTGTTTCGCCGTTGGCGAGAACAGCAGTCATAATAATTACTTCAGTGACTGTGTGAGAGGGTTTTGTAAAGGTATAATGAGTGCCGATAATTTTGTCGGTGCTAAATGTAATATTATTTTCGGTTTCGAAAACTTTGATATTCATTTGAGAGAAGCAATCAAAAAGGCGGTCTAGTGGTCGATTGCCTAATTTATCACCACCTGGGGTTGGAACAATGGCGGTGCCAGTCCTAGTAAGTAACGGAGCAACAAACATAAATGAGGTTCTAGATTTTTCGCCGGTACCGCTGGGGACGGTGGAATTAATTATTTTAGAAGTGGTTAATTCAAGGCTATGTTCCCCTGTTTGAATTATTTGACAACCAAGACTTTTAGCAATACTAGTGGTTATTTTTACATCTGAAATTTGGGGAACATTGTTTAATTGGATAGTTTCAGCGGTTAACATGGAGGCAATGATTTGTTTAAAACTAGCGTTTTTAGCACCCCTGATAGAAACTTCACCCTTAAGTGGTTTACCGCCGTTAATGATATATCTAGACATAGATTATTTTAAAGAATTAATAATAGATTTGATAATTTTATTACCACTAAAACCACCAGAACTCATATTGATTAAAATGTCGCCACTTTTGAGATTTTTTTTATAGAAAGAACAAATATCTTCGTCGATGGGAAGATAAATCAATTTACTACCAATCACCTCTTTAAAATTTTTGGCGGTAACACGATTATTTTTTTCAATTTTATTATTGAAATTTAATCTAGATAGAACAACTTCCGAAACTGAGTCAAAAACATTTTTAAAATCTTTTAGGCTTTTTTGATATTGAATAAAAGAAGCATGAGGTTGATATAAAACTTTGATATTTTTTTTGGGAAAATGTGATCTTATGGCTTCAATAGTTGATTTAATTCTGTTGGAAGATTGGGCAAAATCATCAAAAATAATAATATTTTTATGATCATAAATTTTTTCAATTCGACGATTAATGCCTTTAAATTTAAAAATGGCTTGTTTAATTTTGGTTTGGGAAATATTTAAACTGTCGGCAATGGTGATGGCAGCTAAAATATTTTCAAAATTAAACTGACCAATTAATTTGGTTTTAATTTGAATGATATTTCTCGGAGTTTTAATATCTAAAATAGAATAATTTTTTTTGATTTTTATATTTTTAATAAAATAGTCTGATGTTGGTGAATTGTAGGTAATTATTTTTGATTTTGAGTAAAGACTTAATTCTTTTGTTTGATATCCTTGGGAATTTATAAATAAAATTCCATCAGTTGGAACGTTTAATATTAATTTTTTAAAGGCATTAAAATTTTCAATTTCAGTTGGATATGAATCTTTATGCTCCCAATCGGCACTGGTTAGTAATAAAAATTTAACTGGATAATATAAAAATTTAGCTTGGGTGTCGAGACCATGAATTGATTCATCAGCTTCAATAATGGACCAATTTGAAGAAGAAATGTTGACTGAAGGAAAACGATTTAAAGCTTTACCGCCAAACATATAATTGGGATTTAAATTGGCCTGATCAAAAATCCAGGATACAAGAGAGGAAATGGTAGTTTTACCGTATGTTCCGGCAATTAATATAGAGTATTCTTTACCTAAATTTTGGCCAATGAATTCACTAGCAGAAATATATTTAATGTTTAATTTTTTGATTTGATCAAATTCTTCGTTAGTTTTTTGAAAATTAGAAAATGATGAACCAATAATAGCTAAGTCTATAGTGGAATCAATTTTTGAGGAATTGATTTTAATGTTGGCCATTTTAAGAATAGTGCTGACGGGTGGATATATTTTTTCTTGATCTGAACCGGTAATAATATGCCCTTCATTTTTTAGGGCGGCCGCTAGTGAGGCGGTCATAGTTCCAGCAATACCTAAAATATGTATTTTCATAATTTGATCCATTGATTGTCCTTATAATATTCAAAGCCAGGCATGTTGCGTTTATAAAAACCAGTGTCTTGTGAAAAGCGACCAAGGTAACAATATTTTAAACCTAATTCCTGACTGTCGATAATGACTTGTAAAACTAACCGAATAGGTAAATTTCCATGGGCTAATTCTGGATCATAAAAAACATAGGCGATGTGACTGATGTCTTTTGAAAAATAACAAAGGGAATAGGCAACAGTATTTTTTTGCCCATCTTTCCATATATATAGATAATTAAAAATATGATTTTTAAATACATTTTTAATTGAACTTATTGGAAAATCCCAATCAAGAGTTTTTACCCAGATTGAAATTTCTTTTTGAATTTTGGAGTCATAATTGAAATCTCTTAAGAGTATTTTTTCAAAAGTAAAATTTTCTGTTTTTCTTAAAATTCTACGGTTTTCAGAGCTTAGATTAAAATTTTTTAAATTTGAACGACTGCTGGTTTGAAGATAAAATAAATTTTTATCATTTCTTTGAGGAAGTAGACCGTTTTGATAATTTTGGTCAATACTATTAGTGTTTTTTAAATTGAATTGAGGCATATTATTTTATTTTTCGAAGTCTGAAAGCGGTTCTAAATGCTTCTGCTTCTGACCAAGGATATTCGGTGTGTCCGTGAAGAATAGTTGTTTCGTGACCTTTACCACAGGCAATAACGACATCGTTTGGTTGGGCTAATTTTATAGCTAAATTGAAAGCGTCTTGACGGTTGGGAATATTAAAATAAATGAATTTTTTCTTTGATAATTCGAGTACTTTTTGAATTTGCTTTTTATTTTTAATTTCTTGGTAATCAATCAATTCTGATTTTTTTTGTTCAATACCGCTGATTATCTGTTTATTAATATTTTCTATTTTTTCGTTTCTGGTGTCATCGGAAGTTATTAAAGCTATGTTGGCTAATTTGGAAACTATTTCACCCATTATTGGGCGTTTATTTTGATCTCGTCCACCAGTGGCTCCAAAAATAACAATAGTATTTCCTTGATTGGTTTTTTTAAGTGATGAAAGTGATGATTCAAGAGCAAAAGGGGTATGGGCAAAATCAATAATAGTTTTAAATTTAAGTTCATTTTGAACTTCTTCTCGACGACCTTTTGTTTCTGGAAAATTTTTAATTACTTGTTGAATTATTTCTGAACTAATTCCTAATTTATAACAAATAGCGGCGGCTAATAAAATGTTGTAGACTTGGTATTCATAATTACTATCAGTGGTAAATTTTTGACCATTGACATGAAAACTTAATGAGTCTGAATCTAATTTAATTTTTTGAGCTTGATAATCAGAAGTTTTTTTAATACTAAAAGTTTTGAAAGGAATTTTGATTTGTTTTTTAATTATGTCGAAAGATTGGTCGTCTTTATTTAAAATAGCACTTTTGGAAACTGAAAAAAGTTTAGCTTTGGTTTGAATGTAAGATTCTATATTTTTATGATAGTCAAGATGTTCACGAGAAGTGTTGGTAATACCAGAAACTTCAAACTTACAACCTAAAAAACGATATTGATCAAGAGCATGAGAGGTGACTTCGCAGACAACATGAGTTATTCCAGCCTTTACCATGTCGGCAAAAATTTTTTGGAGAAGAGATGGGTCTGGAGTGGTGGTGTGAAACCCCGTATCTATTTCTTTGTCGCCAATTTTTGCACCAATAGTGGTGATTAATCCAGTCTTTAAACCAGACTGTTTTAATATTTCATTAATTAGAGTGCAAGTGGTGGTTTTACCATCTGTTCCAGTAATACCAATTAAAGTTAATTTTTTACTTGGAAAACCGTATTTTAAATTGTAAAAAAAACTTTTTGGTAGGTGGAAAAAGATGTTTTTAATTTTTTGAACCATTGAAAGTATTTAATTATAACAAATCGTTTAATTTTGACGCTAATTCATACCAAATTGGAGCGGCAGTACTTGATCCCCATGGGGAAGTCTTTGGATTATTAATAGTGACAATCATAGTAAATTTAGGGTTATAACAGGGAGAAAATCCAATATATGAAGCAATGGTGGAAGAATTATTTTCATAACTGCCACTAATGGCGACTTGAGCGGTACCACTTTTGGCACAAACTTCGATATTTTCTGGTTTTATTTTAGAAACAACACCATTTTCGACAGAATACTTTAAAATTGATTTAATATCATTAATTGTTTGTTGATTAAAAACTTGAATTTCTTTTTGATTTTTATTTTTAATAATTTTATCGTCTTCAGTAAAATAATTGACAACTTTTGGTTTAACTAAAATACCATCATTAGCAATGACGTTAAAGGCTTGGAGCATTCCAATTTGAGTGACAACGATCCCTTGTCCGAAAGAGGCAGTAGCTAAATCAATTTCTGGCCATTCGGTTTTAACTGTTGGTTTAGCTTCGCCTTGAAGATCAATTCCGGTTTTTTGAGTTAGTCCGAGTTTTTGATAATAATTTAGGAAACTATCAAGACCAAGTTTGGCAATAATATAACTCATTCCGATATTATCGGAATTTTTAATGATATCTTGAAGACTAGAATCGGCGTGAAATTCACTGTCCCAATTACTAATATTGTATTTACCAATAACATGTGGTTGATTGCATTTGGTGCAAATATAATTAGTATTAATAGATTTGGTATCAAGAGCCATTGAAACAATTAGAGGTTTAAAAATAGAACCTGGCTCAAAAAGATCGGAAATGGCGGGATTCCTAATTGAACTGGGAGTGGCTGAACTGGTGGCAGTGAGAGAGGCCATCGCTAAAACAGCTCCAGTTTTTGGCTCAATAATGGTAATCGAACCAGAATCGGCAGAAAATTCATTAATACCTTTTTGAAGAAGTTTTTCAACGTAAAATTGAACACTACGATTTATATTTGTAAAAATATTTCTACCATTGACAGCATCTGAGCTCCAACTTTTTTTATTTAAAATGGTTTTTCCAGTGGCATCTTGAGGTCCCCAAATAAAACCAGTTTTTCCTTGTAATTGTTTTTGATAAAAAGCTTCGATACCTCCATAACCAATTTGAGTTCCACTCGAGTCTCTACCGATAGTTCCAATAATATCTTTGGCCATGGAATTTTCTGGATAAAATCTTTTTTCTATTTTTTGGAATTCAATTCCAGGTATATTTAAAAGATTTTTTTGATCTTCATTAAAAGTAGAATTGAAAGTTATCCATTTTTGGTTAGAATTATTTTTAAATTTATCGACAGGTTCACTATTTTCAGTTTTGAAATTTGGATAGGCTTGTTCAATTTTGTTTAAAATTTGATCAAAATCTTCTTTAAAATTTGGTTTGTAAAGAGAAAGTTGATAGGTAGTTTGGTTTAAAACCAAAGGAAAATTATCAGAGGAATATATTTTCCCACGTTCGGATAATATTTTTTCAAGCTTGTAAGTTTGATTTTTAGCTTTTTCCTTTAATTCTGGGGCTTTTATAACTTGCCAGTAAAAAAACCGAAAGGAAACAACTGAAAAACAAAAAATGAGGGCGATAGATAATATTTTTGATCTTGAATGTGACACTTTAATTTTGAAGGTTAAGCTTTTCCCTTAAATTTATATAATTTTTTTGACTTGCAGTGGCTTCGATTTTAGATAAAGATGATAAAGTGGCTAATTTTTCCTCTAATTCTTGATTTTTGATCTTAAAAGATTGAAGAGTGATTTGATTTTGATTAATTAAATTATTTTGATTAATAATTTCACTGGAATAATAAAACGAGAAAGTGACTTGAATAATAATCAAAAAAAAGATGAATAAAAAAAATGGTTTGTTTAACATTTATACTATTTTATATGATCTTAAGGTGGCTGAGCGAGATAAAGGGTTTTTTTTGATTTCTTGAAAAGAGGCTTTAATGGGTTTTTTATTTTCGATAATAGTTTTTTGATTGGAATACTCTTTAATAAATTGTTTAACGATTCGATCTTCACCGGAATGAAAGGAAATAATACAAACATTACCATTTTTGGCGATAGTTCTTAAACTTTGGACAAGGATGCTTTTTAAATTATTAAATTCTTCATTGACTACAATTCTGAGACTTAAAAATATTTTAGTGCTGGGATCGATTTTGGATTTTAAGTGGCGTTCTTTATAAAAATCTCTAATAATATTGGCTAATCTTGTAGCTGTTTTTATTGGTGATTTTTGACGCTCGCGAATTATTTTTAAAATTAATGGTTTACTATAAACCTCTTGAGCGTATTTACTGAAAATTTCAAAAAGTTCATCATAGTCGTAGGTGTTAATAATTTCTTCAGCAGTTAATTCTTGTTTTTCTGGATCTAATCTCATATCGAGAGATTTTTTATCGTTAAATGAAAATCCCCTGTCTTGTCCAGTTTGCTGATTTTGGCTGAGGCCAAGGTCAATAACTAGACCATCAATTTTTTGTTTAATATTTTGATTGATAATAATCTCTAATTGATTAAAATTATTGTGGATTGGAAAAAATTGTTTTTCAAAACCAGCTTCCTTAATTCGATTGATTGCAATTTCTAAATTTTTTGGATCTTGATCGATACCATAAACAATACCGCCTTTTTTGAGAATTTCTATAGTGTGTCCGCCATGACCAAGAGTGCCATCAACATAGATTTTGTTTTTTTGGACATCAAGAAGATCAATAGTTTCAGTTGATAATACAGGAGTGTGAAATTCCATTATTGAGCAATGGTGTAATCACCAGTTATTGAGGTTAAATCAGTTTTTGTGACAGTGGTTGGTTCAATTGAGATAATTTTACCCTTACCATTACCACTGGAGAAAATGGAATAACTTGAACCGAAATTTTTAAGGACGATGAAATAATCACTTTTGGAAACAACAGTGCCATTGATGATGAAATTTTCCTCGATTAGACTTATTTTTTTTGCTTTATTAACATCAGTGGAATTAGTTAAGACAAATGGAGTTTCGTAGGCGACATATTCTTTATTGTCAGTTTTAAGAGTGAGAGTTAGGATTCCACCAGTGACACCTTCGTCATATTTATATTTACAACCATTAGTACAGCTAGCAGTGCCCAATAAAAGATCTTTTTCGATATTTCCTCCAGATAATTGAACAGTACCACTAACTCCTTTTTCGATTTCGATGTTTTCATCTTTCGCAGTGTAGATTAATTCGTATTCAGCAGTTGTAAACTTAGTGGGAATATCTTTAACTTTAAAAGTTAGATTATGACCTTCAGAACTAGGAATAAGACTAATGTAGGGTTTTTCGTCGGCGGACAATTCAATTTTTTTAGTAGCTTGAGTGGTTTTGGTGGTTTTTTTGGTTTCAGAAGTATTTTTTTTATTAAGAGTGAAAAATAAAATTAAACCGACTAAGATAGTGACGACAATCGAAATAAAAATTATAATTGATTTTTTCATATTATTTATTTAACTGTTTTTCCAACCAATTGTCAACTTCGTCCGTTTTAATTCTGATTTGTTGCATAGTATCACGATCACGGATACTAACAGTATTGTCTTCGAGAGTTTGATAATCAACAACTAAACACCAAGGAGTACCAATTTCGTCTTGACGACGATATTTTTTACCAATATTACTAGAATCATCCCAATCAATGGAATATTTTTCATTTAAATTCTTAAAAATTTCTTCAGCTTTTTCAATTAGTTCTGGTTTATTGGAAGCAAGTGGAATAATTGCCATTTTATAGGCGGCAATTTTTGGGTTGACTTTTAAAACAGTTCTAATTTCACCTGATTCAGTTTTTTCTTCTTGATAAGCATCTAGAAGAATAAAAAAGAAGCTACGATCAACACCTCCAGAAGTTTCGACGATGTGAGGTAAGTATTTTTCGTGAGTGATTGGGTCTAAATAAGAAAGATCTTGACCGCTAAATTTGGAATGTTGAGTTAAATCGTAATCGGAGCGCCAGTGAATTCCTTCCATTTCAGCCCAGCCCCAAGGAGCATTATATTCGATATCGAAGGCTTTTTTAGCATAGAAGGCTAATTCATCTTTTTCGTGTTGGCGAAATCTTAAATTTTCTGAGTTATTAAATAATTTTTGATACCAAGTTATACGATTTTCTTTCCAATATTCATACCATTTATCCATTTCAGATGGATGAACAAAATATTGAATATCCCATTGTTCGAATTCTCGAGTGCGATATAAAAAGTTTTTAGGGGTGATTTCGTTTCGGAAAGCTTTTCCTATTTGGGCAATACCAAATGGAATTTTGACACGGCAGGAATCGACAATATTTTTAAAATCAAGGTAGATAGTTTGACAGGCCTCCCCTCTCAAATAAGCGTGTTGTTTTTCACCTTCGATGACACCAATTTCGGTTTCAAATAAAATGTTGTATTTTCGACCTTCCGTAAATTGGCCACCACATTCTGGACATTTTGAAGGATCATCGAGGAGATCTGGTCGAAATCTTTTATGACACGATTTACATTCAACCATAACATCGGCAAAATTTTTGACATGGCCAGAAGCTTGCCAAACAGTAGGATGGGTAATAATAGAACCGTCGATACCAACAACATCACGTCGTTTGACGACATTATCAGTCCACCAAAGATTTTTCCAGTTTAATTTCATTAAAGAACCAACTGGACCATAATCATAAAAACCTTGAACACCACCATAGATTTCTGAATTTTGAAAAATAATTCCACGTCTTTTACAAAGACTGACGATTTTGCTAACGAGCTCAGTTTGATTTTTTTCTGCCATTTTGACCTTAAAAAATTAATAATTTTTTAGGGACGAAAAATGTAACATTTCCGCGGTTCCACCCTATTTAACGGATTATTTATTCCAGTTATCCGTTCACTTTTCTTTTTTTGTAACTCCAAGAGTGCCAACTCTTATCACTGTTACTATTGGGAATAGTTTAGCATTTATTTGTTGCAAAAACTATTTATTTAAAAAGTTTGTTCGATTCTAAAGGTTTTTCGATTATAGATTCAAAAAATCCTCTGATTAATTGTTGAGTGGTTTTATAATCTTTTTTTTGAAAATATAAATTGATTTCATTAGGTACACCAAAACCGAGAGCTTCTAAAAAAAGAATTTCATTTTTAATGTAGCGATTTAATTGGTTTTGGTTAATTGCATCAATAATTTCTTGTGAAATTTGATAAATGTTTTCGATTTGCTGATTTTCGGCAATGAAACGATTTAAAATTTCCAAAAAATAAAATAATAAATTAATTTGAGTGAGATTCTTTTCACTTTGTAAAAAAGGAGTGATAGTTTTGGCTTCTGATAACCATAAAAAATCGTTTTTTTGATAGAGTTGAGCTTTGATTGTGTTGCCAAGCTGAAGAGAACTTAGTCGGCTACTTTTGATATTTTTAGCACCTTTAGCTAATGTAACGATTTTACCGTTTCTTGGGGTTAAAAGTGTTATTAATAAATCTGTTTCTTTAATTGTCTTTTTATTAATAACAATACCAATTGTGTTTCGGTATTTATCCATTACAAAGAAAATTTGATGGTTTTATCAGATGCCCATTGAAAAGTTGGTTGTTCTTCACCATTTATCGTCAATTCATATTCAACTGGTTTTGTCCCCGGTTGTTTTTGAAGTACCAAAGTATAAATTGACCCGATTGTGGCTCCTGATGTGTACTGCACTGAAGTCTTAAAATTTGATTTGGCATTTAAAGCATATTTATTGCCATAAAAACCTTCAAAAACTAATTTATTTAATTCTTCATAAGGCTCTACTTCAACTTCTGAACCAGTCATTTTAATAAGTTTAGAACCAATTGGAACATAAAATCTAAATAGATCACGATATTGAGCGGCGTTTAAACATAGATCGCCTTTTTCCAAATTACAGTTTGATGCAGCGGTTGGATTATCGTAAGTTACTGAAATTTTATGTTCAGCTACACCATCTTTAATGGTAATATCATGTTTAATTTTTTGAGTAATAAAGATATTACTTTTAGCACTGGCAAAATTAGCATCATTTAGATGAATGTAATCAACACTTTTGTCGACATCAATTATTTTTCCGGTAATATTGGCCAAGTTTCCAATGTTTTGCATTTCTTCGTCTGGAAAATAAAATAAGACGTGTTTTTCATTAATATTTTTAAGACCGGTTTCAATAATGGATCCCATCTTGGATTTTTCTGACCCCATTAAATTTGCTAGTAGTGACGACATTAGAGGGTTTAAGAAATCTTTTCGATTTTTTTCAATATAATTTCTTGGTCGTCCAGAAATCCATTCTAGTTCGTAAATTATGGAAGGGCAGCCATCACACCTTTTATCAGGTTCGGTAGTAAAAGTTCCAACTCTGGTGTCTAATTTTCCTAAAATTTTAACCATATCAACCAAGAGATTGGTATCAATTGCAATTACAGCATCAAATTTATCTTTATTACCCATGGCTTTTGTGTATTGTTCTAAAAATATTTGAGCATCAGTTGGAAAGTCTGGTGAAAGGTTATTATCACGAAGATTAAGGTAAGGTACATTTATGTGATATGACTTAATTAATCTTGGGGCTACAACCTTACTGTTAAGTTTATCGTCAAGATCATAAATATTGCTGGCAGTGCCTGGGGTTACTTTCCCATCTTTAACAGTTAAAGTGCTGTAGGCAGTCCAAAAACCACCACTTGGTCTGAGTTCACCATCATTTTGAAAAACTAAAAGATACTTTCTAGGACTGTCTTTACCTAAAAGCCAAGATATTTTGGAAAGAATTGGCTTTCCGTCTTTAACTAATTTGTGACCTTCACTAATTGTTTCTTGAATTTTAGTAATATTGGATTTTATAGTGTAGCCTTTAAATTCTTCGGGGTAGCGAGAAGCATCAATTTTATCGGCAGCGGTTTGAATGATGGCAATTTTAGTTTCAATTTGATCTAAATATGGGACTAATCCTTCAACTGACTTGGTTAAAAAGGTAATACGATCCTCAGTAGTTTGCTCACTGTTTGCAGAACCACCTTTGACACCAAGAAAATCTTTATATGGTTCAATGGCTTGAGTTAAAATTTCACCGGTTTCAATTCCTTCTTTGGCAATAATTAAAGCTTGTTGGCCATCCTTGTAATAATTGCCAACTACAGGCAAAATTTTAGTCCAAGATAATTTTTTATAACTGGCTTCTATTGAAGCTTCTTGAATTTTTACAGTGGCTAATGTTTCTTTGATTTTATCTAGATCTTTGTCACTAATAGCTTGTTGAATTACTGGAATAGATTCTTTAATCTTGGAGATTTGAGCATATATTTTTTTACCAGGAACAAAAACTAAAAAGAAAAATAAAACAGCCAGAACAGAAAAAATAATTAAAAGAACATAAAGAACGGAAAGAATTCTTTTTTTAAATATTCTTTTGGAAGCAGACTCGTTTTTAGTTGAAGGAATAGTGGGTTTAGTAGTAATAATTGGTGGTGTGGAAACGACAGGAGATGTATTTGGTATTGATTGTTCCATATTAAATTTTAACTTAAAATTACCAACGGGACAACATAGATGTTGGAGTTTTTAAAATTATAAGTATTTCGTCAAAAAAAGATTGTTTTTTAATATATTCAGCATCCATTTTAGCTCGTTGTTCAAACGAAATATCATTTCGACCACTAGTTTGCCAAACGCCGGTGATGCCGGGTTTAGCAGATCTAATAATATCAATATATTTTTTAGTTTTGGGATATTTTTTTTCTTGTTCTTGAAGTTCCTCTTCTCGATAAGCTCTGGGGCCGACTAAACTCATATCCCCTCTTAAAACATTGATTAATTGAGGAAATTCGTCGATAGTAAGAGATCTAATTTTTTTACCAATTGGAGTAATACGAGGATCTTCAGACATTTCTAATTTCCAACCACTGTCTTTATATTTCTTCCAAAGTTCCGGGTAATTTTCTCTTAATCTTTTGTCATTGTCGCCGGTATACATGGAACGGAATTTATACATCCAAAATTGATGACTATCTTTACCGACTCTTTTTTGTTTAAAAAAAATTGGACCAGGAGAGCTGATTTTAATTAAAATCATAGTAGCTAACATAATAGGAGAAAATAAAATAAGGAGAATTAGTGAGCCAATAATGTCAATTGTTCTTTTGAAGATTGAGAAAAATGTTTTTTTCATTTTTAATTTAAAAAATATTTTTTATTTTTTTTACTTTTCACCATCAAGCTTACTAAATCTCGAACGTTATAACTAGAGTCTAGATTACAAACTAAAAGAGCATCGGGAGTGTCGATTATGGCTAAATTATCAACACCAACCAACCCTATTATTTTTTTATCTTGGCCAGAAATTAGGCAACCTTGAGAATTGGTACTTAAAAATTGAGTTTTAGAACTGATAACGGCATGATTATCTTTTTTCTTGGGTAAACTTTCAAAAATAGTATGCCATTCGCCAATATCGTTCCAATCAAAAGTGGCGGGGATCATGGTTAAATTTGGTGTTTTTTCGGAAATGGCCTTGTCGATAGATAAATTTGGAGATTGTTTATATATTTGTTCTATTTTTTTTGGGTAGTCTAGATTTTTTTCTAAATCCATGGCTATGTTGAAATATTCTGGTTGTAATTTTTCAAACTCAGAAAGTAAAGTAGAAGCAGAAAAAGTATAAATGCCGGAGTTCCAATAAGCATTTTTATTAATTAATTTTTCGGCTTTTTGGAGATTGGGTTTCTCAATAAATTTAGAAACAGTGTAATAATCGTCTATTTTTTGATTGGGACAAATGTAGCCATAGGAAGTTTCTGGTTTAGTAGGTTTAATACCAATAGTGACAATGGTATCGGTTAAATTGGCGACTGTTTTAGCTTTGTTTAGGGTTTGTTTAAGTCGAGCAGTGTTTCTAATGTAATGGTCGGCAGGAAAAGTACTAATAATGGCAGTTGGGTCGATTTGATTGATTTTGATGGTGGCGTAAAGAATGGCTAAGGCGGTATTTTTCTTTTCTGGTTCAACAATTATATTTTTGGTTAAATTAAAATCTTTAGTAATTTTAAGAATTTGATCAATATAATCATTACCGGAAACAATATAGATATTTTTATTATCAGTGATGCGTTGAGATCTTTGAATTGTTTGTTCTAAAATTGATTTTTTATCAAAAAAAGAGAGAAATTGTTTCGGCTTACTTTTTCGAGATAAAGGCCAAAGACGAGGTCCGGTTCCACCACAAAGAATGAAAATATAATGTTTTATTGATGATTTTGCCATAAAAAGTCTATTTCTTTTTTAAAGTTTAACATAAATTTAATATTTGAAAATTTTTGAGCATTTTCTTGACAGATATTTTTTGAAAAATTATTTGGATTAAATTTTTTTATAGCACGAACAAGACTTTTTATGGTTTGATATTTAAAGAAAATTCCAGTTTTATTATTAATAACAGTTTCTGTTAACCCTCCCCTATTATAGGCAATAATTGGTTTACCGCAGGCCTGGGATTCGAGTGGTGTTAATCCAAAATCTTCCAGTTGAGGACAAATTAAAGCCTGACAATTTTGATAAAGAGCTAATAATTGATTATTGTTGACTTTACCTAATAATTTTATGTTGGAATTATTAAGAGAATTGATTAAATTAGTTAATTTAATTTTGTCGCGGCCAGTGCCGACAATGTATAATTTTTGATTTAATTTATGGCAGGCATGAATAGCTAGTTTGATTTTTTTATGGGAAACTAGTCGAGAAACAATTAAAAAATATTTTTCATTCGGATTTGTTTTTGAAGGAACAAAAAAAGAAGTGTCGACGCCTGGATAGATTACTTTGGCTGGTTGGTGATAAACAGAAGCAATTCTTTTTTGAACTGTTTTGGAATTGCAAAATAAAAAATCTGGTCTTTGAGAATAAATTTGATCAACTTTTTTATAATTGGAAATTATAATAGAAATTGGCCAAAAATATTTTTTTTGATAAATGTGACGGTTGACGTTATGAAAATAACAGACAAAAATGGTTTTGGGTGGGGTTAGAAGGCAATGTCCAATAGTTGATGAGGTAGAAATGACGATGTCAAAATCCGAAAAATTAAATTGTTCAAGAGCGAGTGAATAAAATGGGGTGTAAAAAATTGGATTTGATTTAGAAAATGGAAGTTTATCTATAAATGAAGTGATAATTTTGGTATTTTTTGGAAGCCATTTAGTTTTTTTTGGGTCGTGGACGAGAGTATAAATTGGAGCTTCTGGATAAAGTTTAATTAAATCGAGTAAAACTTTTTCTGCCCCCCCCCATTGATTTAACCAATCATAAAACAGGGCAACTTTTGGTTTAATCATAATAAATTTTTATAAACAGCCATGGTTTCTTTGGCAGTTTTATCCCAAGAATATTTTTTGATTTGTTGGCGACCAAGGTTAATTAATTTTTGTCGTAGTTCTTGATTATCTTTTAATTGATTAATTTTTTGAACTAATTCATCGGAATTATTTGGGTCGAAATAAAGAACAGAATCGCCATAGATTTCGGGAAGACAAGTAGAATTTGAGGAAATAACAGGACAATTTAGAGCCATGGCTTCAAGACCGGTTAGACTAAAACCTTCCATTAAAGACGGATGAATTAAGGCTAGAGCATTTTTATAAACTTCTTTAAATTGTTGGTCGTCGAGATAGCCAAGAAATTCAACTTGTTTTTTTAGTTTAAGATGATTAATTTGTTGAGATAATTTTTGACTAAAAAAATTACGAGCGCAAATAATTTTTAATTTGATATCTGGTAATTTTTTGAGAGATTTTAAAACAATAATGATATTTTTATGGGGATAAAGATTACCAGTATAAACTAAATAATTTTTAGGGTTTTTAATAAAGGTTTCGTTTTTAGCATTGACTAAAAAGGTTGGATCAACAGCCTCATGAGTAGTAATAACATGAGAATCTTTTAGATGATATTTTTTGATTAAAAAGTCACGCCAATAATTACTGGGGACAATTATTTTATTTTGAACAATAGTAATGCGAGTTAATATTAAATAAAAAAAGTATTTTATTTGATATAAAAATTGATTTTTAGTGGTAGTGTCTTTACCTTTAGAAAGATGTTTAATTAGATCGTGGATAGTGACAACTGATTTTTTAAAATAAAGAATCGGTTTATTAAAATGAGTGAAGTGGACTAGGTCGGGTTTTAATTTGTAAATTAAAAATGGTAAAAAAAGCTGTTCTTTAAGGGAATAATGTTTAATATTGGTAACGACGTAATTAAAATTATCACCTAGATCTTTTTTGATTTCTTCTGCTAAATTTTGATAAATAATTAAAGTGAATTTATATTTTTTAAAATCGGATAATTCGGTTAAGGCTTTGAGAAGATTTTTTGTGTAACGACCAATACCGGTGTGTTTTGACCCGTAGAGGCGAGCATCGACAACTATGTGTTTTTTCATAAATATTTGGCTTTGAAAATTCTTTTTAGTTCTAATAATTTAATACCAGACATGACTAAAAATTTGGTAAAAGCTGAATAGTGAGAAAATAAATTTTCCTGATAAAAAATTCTCATGGCTTGAGTGCTGGCTTTAGCTGTCATTATTTTAGTTTGTCGTGAAGCTTTAGAAAGATGTTTGCTTTTATTGATTAAACCAGAGGAAACTCCCTGAAAGTGGGTAATTTTACAATTTGGATTGAAATATAAATTGAAATTATTTTGTTTTAATTGATAACAAAAATCGAGATCTTCACCATAGAAAAAATATTTTTCATTCCACCATTTAATTTTGTCACCGACTTCTTTTTTAACCATTAGAAAAGCACCGACACAAGCATCAATTTTATGAGGAACAGTTTTATTCAAATTTCCCATAAAATAGCCGGAGAATATTTTTGAATGAGGAAATAATTTTGATAGACCAGTGAAATAGCATAATGAATTCCAAGGGGTGGGAAAACCACGATGACATTCTGGTTGCATTTTACCAGTGAGAGCAAGATTGATTTGACAAGTAGCAGCATCAACTTCTTTGTTTTCATCAAAAAATTCAATCATTTTTTTAAAAGTATTTTTCTCGATTAAAGTGTCGGGATTAAGAAAAAGAACAAATCTAGTTTTGGAATTTATTTCTTTTAATCCTTGATTATTGCCATGAGCAAAACCTTTATTGGTTTTTAATTCGAGATATTTAAAATTGGGTGAATGAATAGTTTTTGATAATTTAATGCTGTCATCAGTGGAACTGTTGTCGACAATAATTACTTCATATTTGTAATTATTAATATCTGATTTAGAAATGCTTTCTAAACATTTTTTTAAATAATCAGCAGAGTTGTAATTTAAAATTATGACTGATAAATCCATTTATTTTTTGGTAATTTCTTTATAAATTTGGTTTAGGCCATTAACACTACTTTGATAGGAATATTTACTGCGAATGAGTTTATTAGCTTCCTCGCCCATAGTAGTTCTTTTTTTATTGTCATTTAATAAATCAATAGTGTTTTTGGCAATTTGATTGTAGCTGCAAACAATCGATTGTTTAAAATTTTCGATTTTAATTCCCCCCATACCTTCAGGGGTAGTAATAATTGGTAGTCGACAGGCCATAGCTTCGAGAAATTTATTACGAGTACCGCCACCACTACCCATTGGAGCAACTAAAGCCCAACAATATTGATAATAATACATAGGGTCGTGTGGTTGACCATCAAAATCGGCTTCTTCGATAACAATGTCTTTAGTGCGGTAATGAGAGTAATAATCTGGGGCGTGACGACCAATGATGTAAAATTTACATTCAGGAATTGCCTTTTTAATTACGGGCCAAGAATCCTTAATAATCATTTCTACAGATTCGCGATTTTGCATCCATTTCATATTGGAAACACCAAAAAGAATGGAAGGAAATTTACTTTTATTGGTTTTTGGCTTTGATTCAAAAAATTTATTATCGACACCATTTTGAAAAAGTTTAATATCGTTGCGACCGGTGATTTTAGAAATTAATTGTTGGTCTTCTTCGGCAAAAGCGACAACGGTATGAGTATTTTTCCAATAATAAGTTTCCCAATATTTTAATTTATAAACATCAACCCAAAGAAGAGGTTTTAATAATTTTTTCCAGCCAGTAATAGTTTCGACATAATGTTTATAAACTTCGTATTCAACTGTAAGATCAACCAAAACGATAGGAACTTTAGTTTTAGGAATGTTGGGCATTGGATAAAAACAATCGCAATGAATGAGATCAAATGAGTTAGTGTCTAATTCGTATTGAATGGCTTCACGAAATTTTTTATTGATGTGTTTCATGACTAAAAATGGATATGGACTAAATCCAGTCATAAGAACTTTTTTCGGATCCCAAGTTTTACCACGTTTAACAACGATGACTTTAGAACAATATTGTTTAATATCTTCTAAACCTTCCTCGTCTGGACTAAGACAAATTAAAGTAATGTTATTGTCTGGAGAAAGATATTTTATGGAATAAAAAGAACTATTTTGACCACCAGACTGCGATAATCTGGGAATATAAGGAGTAATCATTAAAATATTTCTTTTACTTTTCATCTTTAAAATTAAGTAATTGATAATAAGATCCCATCATTATCCAAAATAGGTAGGCAGTTTTTGAAGCTTCAAAAACATCAATAAAAACAGCGTTGGCTAGAGTAGTTAAAAGACAGCCTAAAAAAATAATTGATATTTGATTATTGTATGTTTGTTTCTTTTTGAAAATTAAAGGAATGGTTTTAATTATAAAAAATAATTGAATGATCATAAATGAAATAAATCCTAAAAGTCCGCTCTCGCCTAATAATCGGAGGTAATCATTATCGGTAGCAAGGGTAATAGAGCCAAGGCCAGTGCCAGTAATTGGATTTTTATTAAAGGCCCTGATGGCTCGTGGCCATTCAACATTAAAACGAATTTCACCAGATCGAGCGACGCCGGCATCAGCATCGGTAGTGGGGTAGGTTTCAGTGGTGGTATGGCGAATAATGGTTGGAGTTGGTGATAATGTAATTGAAGTTGGTGCTTGAGTAACAACGACTGCAATTGGGATTGGAGTTGGGGTGCTGGTGGGGGTTACAGTAGTTTTGCTTATTTGAGTTTTAAAAGCAGGAATAGTGGCCAATAATCTTTGTTTTAAGTCTATGGAATTGAAAATACTGAAAGTAACTAAAACTATAAAAGGAATAATCCAAAAATATTTTCTTAGAGCAAAAAGAACAAAACAAATTCCTCCAAGAAATGCAAAAATTGAAACTCTGGAAGCAGTAAAAGTTAAAATTGGGTAAGCTATTAACCAAACGATTAAACTGGATATTTTAATCCATTTATTTTTATTCAAGATAAAAATGGCGGCGATAATTATTAGAACAACACTCAAAAAGGCAGCTAAATCATAATGACCAGCAAAAGTGGAATTTATTCGAGTCCAGGTACTCATCTGAAGTAATTGACCTTTGGAAAATTCCGAATTCATAGTGGAAATTACTGGAAATTGAAAATATTTTTGGCCGTAACCATAGAAGCTTACTAGGGTTGTGGAAATTAAAAGAAAAATATAACTGAATTTCAAATCTTCTTTTGATTTGACGCTGTTAATGGCAATAAAGAATAGAGAAATATATTCAAAACGGCGGGCTAAGTGAAGAAATAGAAGACTAGTGGAATCTGTCTGGTATATTAAAAAAGCAGTGATAAAGCTGGCAATAATAGCCGCAAAATAGGCTAAAAATAATTTTGTTATTTTTATTTTAAAAACTGGAAACTTGTGAATAATTTGATGAATGCTCCAAGTTAAAATAGCAATGGCTAGAACGATGTCGTCGAGGCGGATGGCAACATAAGTTCCATCGATACTGGTTAATGGAAATTTAGGATAGAGAGGAATAAACAAAATAAGAATGGCAACTATTGGTCGAAAAATATTTAGATTTTTGAACATGTTTGAAAATAAAGGGAGGCGGTATTTTTATTGCCTCTAATAAAGTATATAACACCTCGACTAACTGCATTAAATTTAATTAAATATTTGGCTATTTTATATTGCCAATAACTTTTATGTTTTTCAAAAAAAGCAAGGATGCCACGATATTCATTAATAATTGGATCGATTTTATTTTGAGCTGAGGCGCCACCAAGATGAATAATCTGGGGGCCAATTAAATACCAAGTTTGAAATTCAGGATTATTTTTTTTGATACGATAGGAAAGTTCAACTTCCTCACCATACATAAAATAATTTTCATCAAAACCATAAGTTGATTTTAAATGAGAAGATCGAACCATCATGAAAGCACCTGTAACCCAATCTTGTTGATGATCTTTTAAATAAAATTTGTCATGAGTATAAAAATTTGGAGTATGAGGATGAAAAGGTTTAATAATTTTATTAACAAGGGGGAGGTCGTCAAGATTCAAACACCAGGTCAAAATATTGGAAAGATTTGGAAAAAATCCGCCTGAGGCTTGAATTGTTTTATCTTTATTTAATAATTGAGCGGTACAAACGGAAGCTTCAGGATGAGAACAGAGCCAATTTAAGGTTTGACTGATGGCTGAGTGAAGAATGATAGTGTCAGAATTTAAAAATAAAATATAGTTACCTTTGGCAATTTTTAAACCTTGATTATTGGCTTTACCAAATCCCCCATTAAATTTATTGGCGATTAATTTTATTTTTTTGAATTTTTTGATTTGGGTAACCGAATTATCTTTTGAATTATTATCGACAACAATAATTTCTGTAGGAATTTCTTTAAGGCCTTTGTCTTGAAGAATTGATTTAAGGCAATTTACAGTTATTTCGCTGGTATTATAGGAGATGATTATTATCGAAAGAACTGGATTAATCATGTTTCTTTTTTACAAAAGATTTGTAAGTGTAGAGAGAAAAAATTATGACGATTTCGGTGAACAAAAAGGCTGCGATGCGTTTAGGTGTGGAAGTTGGAATGGTTTTAATAGTGATTTTGGCTTTATATTCTTTATCTTTAAAAATTAATTTATTTTTAACTCTTTTTTCAGGTTTAGTAAAAACATCGTTTTCCCATTCGAAACCGTTGATAAAAATAGATTCTTTGAAGGGTAAAATATATTCTTCAAAATAATAACTTTGAATAGTATCTTTAATTATTTCTTTAGATTTTTCAGGTGGATGATTTAGGATAATTCTGAAAGGGCCACTATAGTAGGCTTTATAAAAATTCATGACTTCAGTTCGAGTCATGTTGGTGTAATAGGCGGAAACATTAACTAATTGAACAGTGTCGCCGGGTTCATCTGATTTGACACTATTAACAAGGTCAGGAAGAGTTGGAGTTGGACTGATTAAATAAACTATGGCGAAAATATTAAAAAGACAAAATAGAGCAATTAATATTTTTTTAATCATATTATTGAAATAACATAGCACGACCAAGTTTATAATTTGGGTTTTTGTTTTTTCGTTCGCCTATTTTTTGAGCCGGGATACCTCCCCAAATTTCAAAATCAGGAATATTTTTGGTGACAACTGCTCCAGCGGCAACAACAGCTCCTTTGCCAATTTTAGTATCAGGTAAGATTATGACGCGAGGACCAATAAAAACATAATCTCCAATTTCAACCGGGCCGAAAGAATTTTCGTAATTGTTGGAATGAATATTGTGTTCGTCATTGTAAATCAATACTTGGCTGGCAATGCCGACATGATTACCAATAATTAATTTGGCGCGACCGTCAAGAAAACAATGATCACCAATGATGGTGTCATGGCCAATTTTAATATTTGAGGGATTAAAAAAATTAGCACCGATATGAATAGTGGAATTTAAGGGCATATTTATTCCAGAGGCAATGTAGAAAATTTTTCTAATAATATGGATGGGAATGAAACCGACAAATCGAAGAACCATGAGCCAAAATTCTAGGCAAATAGTTTTGATGCGATTAATAATTTTTTGAAAAATTTCTTGAGAATCTAGATTCTTACCAGTGCGGTCTTTCATATAAGTAGATTATAGTTTATCGAGTTATAAAGTTCATTAAGTGAGATTTTTTGAAAGTTTTTCAAAAGCTGAAATGACTGATTTAGCAGTGTTGGTCCAAGTAAAAAAATCAGCACGAGTTTTGCCTTGATCGGTTATTTTTTTGATTTCCTTGGAATTAAGTCTTTCAAAATTAATTAATTGATGAACTAATTCTTCTTGATTGTTAGGGTTAAAATAAAAACCGTTATTTTGAATAACTTCTTTTAGTGGATCAATATTGCTGGAAATTACGGGTGTATTTATTTTCATGGCTTCAATAACGGGAATACCAAAACCTTCATAAATACTAGGTAAAATTAAAGCTTTGGCATGTTGATAAAGAGTTGTTTTCTGAGGTTCATCTACAAAGTCAGTAAAAACAATATTAGACTCCATGCCTTCTTTTTGGGCTGTGGAAAAAATTTCATCAAAAAGCCATCCCTTTTTACCAGCAATTACTAGTTTGATTTCTTGATCAGTTGTTTTTAAAAATTGAGCAAAAGATCGAATTAAAAATGGAATGTTTTTGTTTGGTTTTAATGTTCCCAAGTATAAATAGTAGAATTTAGATTGTAGATTGTAGGATTTTAAAATTTCTTTTTGTTTTTTATCATCGATTTTTAAAGGTTCGTCAACACCATTGTAGGCAATAGTGATTTTTCGAGGATCTATTTGATAAGTTTTTTCAATTTCAGTTTTGGAAAAATTGGAAACAGTAATAATATGAGCTGCTTTTTCAATAGATGACTTAGTCCAATTAATTAATTGATAAAGATCTTTTTTGGTAAATTGATTTTGAAATTGAAGATATCCGAGATCATGAATAGTTGGGATTGTGGGGCAAGGGGAAAATTGAGGAGAATAATGACTGGGAGAATAAAAAACATCTAATTTTTCTTTTTGAGTAAAAAGATGAATTGGAAGTGCAATTTTGGTCCAAAGTTTTTGAGGCCCAAAAATTTTATAATGCCAATTTTCCCTACTTTTAGGAAGATCTGCTAATGGTTTGTCTTTTAAATAAACAATATATTGGTTTTTTTTATCGATTAAATAAATATTTTTTAGAAGGTTGAAAGCGTACTGACCAACCCCGACACGATTTTTAATATTGGCTTCATTGCCATCGATACCGATTAACATAAACTTTTATAAATAGACAAAGTTTCTTGGGCAGTTTTTAGCCAATCAAATTTTTTTGCTTGAATTAGACCATTGTCAATTAATTTCTTACGAATAGTGGATGATTTAATTATTTTAGTAATAGCTTTGGTTAGTTCCTCTGTTGAATTTGGATTAACGTAAAGAGCAGCTTTACCTCCGACTTCAGGCATAGAAGAAACATTACTAGTAATAATAGGAGTGCCTACTTTTAGAGATTTGACTAATGGTAGGCCAAAACCTTCATAAAGGGAGGGATAAGCTAAACAAATAGCACTAGCATGAAGAGCAACCATATCTTTTTCAGGGATAAATCCAAGAATTTTAACGGATGGATTTTTAACACCATCAACATCTTCTCCCCAACCATATTTACCAGCAATGGCCAAATCAACATGGCATGTGGGATTATTTTTTTTAAAAATAACAAAAGCATTGATTAATCTTTTAAGATTTTTTCGTGGTTCACGGGTGCCTTGGGCTAAAATAAATTTATCTAAATCATATTGTTTTTTTATAGTTTCTTTTTTCTTTTGCTTTATTTCTTTAGATAATTTTAAAAATTTTCCATATTTTTCTTCTGCGGCCTCATAAATAACTTCAATTTTTTGAGGATTAATTTTTGGAAAAGTTTTCAATAAATCGACTTTAGTGCTTTGAGAAACGCAAATAAATTTGAAACATTTTTTTGCGGCTAAATTCATTTTATTTTTATGAGCGGCAACAACTTTGGGGTGATGCCATTCAGGATGCAAAAATGGAGTAAGGTCGTGAACAGTAGTAATTGTTTTAGCTTTTATGGTTGGTGGTTGAGTCCAATCTGATGTATGAAAAATGTCGCATTTACCGATAAAAAATTCAATTGGAAAAAGATGGAGTTTGTTCCATAAAATTTGTAGGAAAGTTGGCGGTAATTTGAATTGATAAATTTTAATATTGGAATGTTTTTTTTTAATTTCAGTTATTTCACTTGGAAGTGGAAGTCGAAGAGATGAATAAAAAAGCTTATAGGTGTTAACTTTGTCGAGTTTAATTAAATTTCTAACGAGGTTGAGAGTGTAGTTGCTAACGCCGGTTTTGTAAGAAACAGATGAGATGTCAATGCCTATGATCATATTAAATTGTTTAATTTTACCAATTTTTGAATAGTTTTTCGTTTTTTAAACATTTTTGGAATATTTAAAAAAACTTCTCCGTAGGTGGAAAATAAAATCGAGGGTAAATAATAAATTGATTTTATTTTGTAAAAACGAATAATTTGTTTTATTAGTCCTGATAAATTCCTAAGACGTTCTTCAATAATTTGAGGCAAATTTTTAATTATTTCTTTTTTGGAAAAATTTTTAATGATAATATAATGCCAATTTTTGGCGTCCATTTTATATCTAAAAATACCCATTTTATTACTAGTACCACCGCCGAGATGATAAGAAATTGCTTGAGGAATATATAAAGTTTGATAACCTAAATTGTGAAGTCTAAGAGCCAGATCGACATCTTCTTCATAGGCGAAAAAATTTTCATCAAAAAGACCGATTTTAGTCAATATTTCTTTGTTATAAACAACAAAAGCGGCGGAAGCACCCCAGACCAATCCACCTCCTGCATTCTCTTTTGATAAAGAGGGGGTGAATTTTTTACCATTGGAAATATTTTGACATTTTCCAGAATAGGAAAATTTTAGACCTTGTGATTCAAATTTAGTACCTTCTTTGTTTAGGACAGTGCCAAAAAATGTAGCGATTTTTGGATTTTTATTTTCTTTAATTGTTTTGGAGATTAATTGAAACCAATCTGGTTCCATAGTTAGATCGTTATTTAACAAGACAACATATTCAAATTTAGCTTTTTCAATTCCTTGATTAACAGCACCAGCGAATCCGTAATTTTTTGAGTTTAATAATATTCGATAATTAAAATTTTTGGGAATTATGTTTTCAAAAATTTTAAGACTATTATCTTTTGAATCATTGTCGACAAGAATTATTTCAAATTCAGAATTAGGGCAGTTATGGATGGCTTTTTTTAGGGAATTAAGACAATCAATTAAGAAATTGGCACCATTATAATTTGGAATAATTATGGAAAAATTAGCCATTTATTTTTGACAGATCAATAACATCACCTATTTTAAGGTTTATTTTTTGTGAATCGTTGGCATTTAATTCGAGAACGTATTGGGCGGGAATTTGGTTTTGATAAATTTTAGTCGAATTAGTTTCAGTAACAGTTTGAATGTCGACTATTTTCCCATTTTTATCAAGCCAGATCATATCGAGAGGAATGAGAGTATTTTTCATCCAAAAAGGTAAATTGGTTTCAAATCCAAAAGAAAAAAGCATTCCACAATTTTTACAGAGAGTTTCTCTTCCTGATAACCCTTTTGTTTTTTGAGCAGTGGTTTTGGCTAATTCAATATTATAATTGGTGTTGCTGATTTTAATTTTAACTGAATTGGCTGGTGGCAGATAAAAAAATAATTTCCAAATTAGAAAACCAGCAATAATTATTAAAATAGGAACAGTGACTAACATAATTTTTTTTGACATATTTTTTCTCCAACTTTACTCCAAGTATAATTATTTTTAACATAATTAAAACCATTTTTTCCCATTTGTTGTGCTTTTTCTGGACTATCTAAAATTAATTTAATTTTTTGAGTTAAATCATTTTGATTGTCAGATTCGAATAATAATCCTCCATTTGATTTTTTAACTAATTCTTTTAATGCGGGAATATTGGCACAAATTACAGGTTTTTGTCGAGCCCAGGCTTCAATGACGACTAAACCGAAACTTTCTTGAATGGAGGGTAAAACTAAAACGGAACAATTATCAATTATTTTGGCCAAGTCTTTTTGGTCAAAATTGAAGAGAAAATTGATTTGGGATTTTATTTTTGGATCAAGAGAATTGATTAGTTTTTTAATTTGAGGGTAGAAGAGAGTTTTTTGACCGGCGATAGTAAGAGTGGTTTCTGAATTAAGATCAGAAAAAGATTTAATAAGAAGATCGATTCTTTTATGAGCGGAGAACGAGCCAACAAAGAGAATGTTGTTTTTATTTAATTTTGGAGTTTTGGATAAAAATTCGGAATCGATGCCGTTGCCGGCCAAAATTATTTTTTTTGGATCGATATTAAAATTTTTAATAAAATAATCAGTTTCTGATTGGGTTAGTGTCCATAAAAAATCCGCTTTTTTTAAGGCATTAATTAGAGGTTTTTGCTTAAAATCTGAATCAGTAGGATGAAAAGAAGCGTTAATTAAAAGTTTAGAATGAGTTATTTTTTTTATAAATTCAGCATATAAAACAATAGTGGTTGGGAGTGGACCAGCTATAATTAGATCTGGTTTGAATTTTAAAATTTTATGAATAGCTTTTAAAAATGAAGGAAATTTAAAAAATGGGCCTTTTTGAAAAACTTTTAGGCAGTCCTGTTTAAAAAATAAATTTATACCTTTTAGAGGTCGACGAAGACGATGGTAAACAGGAAGTTTTATAAAGTTTTTGGGAGATGAAGAAACTTTGAATTTTGAATTGACGAAGTCGTCGGTGCTGGAGCAATTGGAACTTAAATAAAGAGTTTGGTGATTTTGAGATTCAAAATATTGGCCAATTTTATAAATGACTTTTGAACCGCCATCAATGGCGGGAGGAAAGATATGACTGATTAATAAAATTTTCATGAATTAGTATAATTATACTTCGTGTTATTCTAATAATTAGTCATATGATGGAAATCGTTAAAAAAATTTTAAAATCGAGGTTGTTTAGATTGGTTTTTTCGATAGTTTTGATTTATTTTGCATTTAAAAAGGTTGATGTTGTTGAACTATTTCGTGAAATAAGAAATGTTCCGTTTTGGTTTGTTTTAGTAAACATAATTTTTAGTTTTTTAATATTGGTTTTAATTTCTATTCGATGGAGTTTATTATTATTTCCTAAAATTAAGATTAAAACGATCTTAACTTTTACTAGGGCTAATTTTTTAGCTACTTTTTATTCTTTATTTTTTTCAACAGCAGTGGTGGGTGAAGTGGCAAAATGGATTGTAATTGATAGTGAATATCCAAAAATTACAAAAACAAAAATATTAGGATCAGTAATATTGGATAGATTTATAGGATTTTCGATTTTTATGATTTTGGGGTTAATATCGGCAATTATTGCCAGAAATAGTGGGTTAATTATTCCTGAAACAGTTTTTTATTTATTAATTGTTAGCGGTGTAGCTTGTTTTGTTGCTTATTTTATTATTTATTTTTTTGATGCATCTAAAGTATTGCCAAATTTTACTTTATTACATAAATTAGATGACGCATTTGAATTATTTAGAGATAAAAATAGAATTCAAATTATTAAATGTCTTTTAGTTTCAGTTTTAACTGAATTATTTTATATTTTACAGATTTGGTTTGTGGCGTGGCAATTTGGTGTTAATCTGAGCCTTTTTGCAGTTTTTGTTTTTGTTCCAATAATTTCAATGATTTTAATTTTACCGATTTCAATTGGGGGTTTTGGAGCAAGAGAACAGTTGTATTTATTTTTCTTTTCTCAATTTGGCAGTTCAAATGAAAGTATTTTATTAATGTCAGCCTTTTTGGGGATTTTAGGTGTAATTAATTCTTTGTTTGGTGGAATTTTGTTGTTTTTTGATAAAGAAACGAAAATAAAATTGAAAGTTCGTAGTAAATAGTTTATTATTAATTTGCTTTGTTAAGAGATTCTCGATTAATAATCGGGAACAGCAACCGAGCTTCGCAGTTGTGGAGTCGCGGTGCTTTTTCTATAAAAATAGAAAGACAAGCCTCTTTATTAATTAACAGGAGGAAAAAATGAATTATCCCCTTTTTGTTTCCGAATCAGTATGTGCTGGTCATCCCGATAAAATTTGTGACCAGATTTCTGATGCAGTATTAGATGCTGCATTGATTGTTGATAAAAATTCCAGAGTGGCGGTAGAAACTTTAGTAACGACTAATAAAGTTGTGATGGCGGGTGAAGTAACTTGTGAAAAAGAGTTGGATTATAAAAGTATCGCTCAAAAAGTAATTACTGATTTGGGTTACACAATTCCAGAATTAGAATTTAATTCTAATAGCTCAATTGATGTTTTAATTCATCAACAATCTAAGGAAATTGCAGTTGGAGTAGATAATGATGGAGCTGGTGATCAGGGAATGATGTTTGGATATGCTTGTAATGAAACTCCTCAGTTAATGCCATTACCAATTGTTTTATCTCATGAATTTACTAAAAGAATGGATGAATTGCAATTTGGTGAATTAAATTATTTAAGACCAGATGGTAAATCAGAAGTAGGTGTTAAATATGAAAATCAAAAAGTGGTTGGAATTGAACAAGTGGTTTTAGCTAAACCAATTTCGCCAACTGTTAATCCTGAAGATGTTAAAAAGGAATTATATAAATTGGTAATTTTGCCAATTTTGGAAAAATATAAATTAGAAAAAATTGATTTTGATAAATTTATTTTTAATGGAACTGGAATTTGGGAAATTGGTGGACCAGCCAGTGATACGGGGGTGACTGGTCGAAAAATTGTGGTAGATACGTATGGTGGTATGGGAAGAATTGGTGGTGGTTGTTTTTCTGGAAAAGATCCAACAAAAGTTGATAGAAGTGGAGCTTATGCAGCCAGATTTTTGGCAAAAAATGTTGTGGCAGCTGGTTTGGTTGATAGATGCGAAGTGCAGTTGGCTTATGTGATTGGACAAAGAGATCCAATCTGTAAATCAATTGAAACTTTTGGAACAAATAAGAAAGATTTTGAAATAATTGAAAATTTTGTGTGGAATTTATTGGATTTATCAGTTAAAGGAATTATTGATGAATTAGATTTAAAAAGACCGATTTATCAAAAAACAGCTAGATATGGACATTTTGGATACGAAGAATATCCATGGGAAAAATTGGTTTAGGTGATAAAATTTAGTAATTAGAAATTAAAAATTTTATGATTTTAATTGTAGGTGGAGCGGGATATATTGGATCCCATATTAATAAAGAATTAAATAAGCAGGGTTATAAAACAGTTGTTTTTGATAGTTTAATTAAAGGGCATAAGGAAGCAGTAAAATGGGGAGATTTTTTTCAAGGTGATTTGGAAAATATTGAAGATATTAGAGAAGTTTTTAAAAAATATCCAATTGAAGCAGTTTTGCATTTTGCAGCTTTTATTGAAGTGGGAGAATCAGTAAAAGATCCTCAAAAATATTATAAAAATAATGTGGCTAATACTTTGAATTTATTTCAAGTGATGCTTGAAAATGACATTAAAAAAATAATTTTTTCTTCAACAGCGGCAACTTTTGGTAATCCACAATATTCACCTATTGATGAAAAACATCCACAAATTCCAATTAATCCCTATGGACAGGCTAAATTGATGGTTGAAAAAATTTTATCTGATTATGATTTGGCTTATGGTTTAAAATCTGTGGCTTTGAGATATTTTAATGCTTGCGGGGCAGATCTTGATGGTGAAATAGGTGAAAATCATAGTCCTGAATCCCATTTAATTCCATTAATTTTGGATGCGGCATTGGGTAAAAGGGAAGATATAAAAATTTTTGGAGCTGACTACCCTACTCCAGATGGCACTTGTGTTCGTGATTATATTCATGTGAATGATTTAGCTCAAGCTCATATTTTGGCTTTGAAAAAATTAATGGATGGCGGTGAAAGTGATCGTTTTAATTTAGGCAATGGAAGCGGTTTTTCGGTTAAACAAGTGATTGAAGTGGCTAAAAAAGTGACCGGAGTTGATTTTAAAGTGACAGAGGCTGAGCGTCGAGCTGGTGATCCTCCAGAGCTAATCGCTGATTCTAAAAAAGCAAAAGAAATTTTAAAATGGGAACCAAAATATTTTGATTTGGAAACTATAATTTCAAGTGCTTGGAATTGGCATAAACAATTGAATAAAGCCGGTTAAAAATAAAAATGCTTTTCAATAATAATGAGGAGTTGTCAAACAAGCAGTTGTTAATTAAAAATACTTTTTGGTTGGGAGCGGTCGAATTTTTCTCTAAAATATTGATGTTTGTGGTGACGGTAGGTTTGGTTAGATATTGGGGAGCTCAAGAGTTTGGTGCTTTTAATTTATCATTTGCTTACATTGCCATATTTATGATTTTGTCTGATTTTGGACTGACCACAATCACTACTCGTGAGGTGTCTAAACATAGAGATTTGAGTGAAAAATATTTAAGCAATTTAATAGGCTTGAAATTAGTCTTGTCGATTTTAATTGGATTATTGTTCGTGATTTCCTTTTTATTTGTTAGAAATCCGGTTTCGATGCAATTATTGTGGGCAACTTTAATTTTTAGTTTAATTTCAATTTTTCAAGGGGTATTTATTTCAATTTTTCAAGCTTGGGAAAAGATGGAAATGGTTTTTTTTAATAGGATGGTTTTTTATGTTGGGATTTTAATAACAGCTTTGTTGGTTATTAGTTTTCATGGAAGTGCGGTTCATTTGGTTCTGGGTTATGTGGTGGCAACAATATTTTCCATAATTTTGGGAATTTGGCAAATTAATTTTTTGAAAATAAAAATTAAAATAGCTTTTGATTTTGATTTTTGGAAAGAATTAATAAAAGAAGCACTTCCCCTTTTTGGAATGACAGCGGCGACAGTAATTTATGCCAATAATGATACTTTATTAATTGGCCGATATTTCGGCAATAATCAAGTTGGTTGGTATCAGACGGCTTTTAAAATTCTTTTTGCTTTTCAAAGTGTGAATGTGATTAATTATGCTATTTTTCCAAGAATTACAGTTTTAATTCATGAAAATAAAAAAGAAACGGTTAAAAAAATAATTAAATTAGTGATTGGATTGTCGCTTTTAGGACTGATTCCATTGGCGATATTGATAACTTGGCAAAGAGAATTAATTATGAAATTGATTTACGGTCCATCGTTTGTAGTATCGGCTGGAGTGATGAGTTTGTTGGTTTGGTCGGGAGTGGTTAATTATTTTCGAGTTTTTGTGGGAAATTTGTTAGTAATTGGAAAAAAACAAAAAATTGTTTTTTGGTCGGTTTTAATTGGAACTTTGGTGGATTTGGTAATTAATTATTTTTTGATTCCAAAGTTTGGATTTGTTCAAGCTGGTTGGAGTTTAATAATTAGTGAGTTGGTGATATTGATAATAATGATTTTTGGTTTAAAAATAAAAGGGGCCTAGAATCAGTTGGTTTTGCGTAATGCAAAAAAAAACTGAGCCAGGCCCTATAAAAAAATACCATAATTCAATTTTCAAATCGCGTTTATTTGAATTGAGTTGTGGTAAAAAATAAGGGGTTTGTTTAAAAAATGATTTTATCGCTTCCTTTCTTGATTAACACCATCATTATTTGATGTGTGTAGATATCGGATCATCTCCTTTCGTTTTTAAAATGAACTGCGGTGTGAAGATTATCTTTTATCAGAAGTTTTAACATTTTTAAACAACCTCTCTTTCTTTTGGATTTAAGGTACTTATCAACAAAATAGTTGATAAAAAATTATACTCTAAATTAGAGGGAGTTTGTCCATGCTGGCAAATCGTCTGTTGTAAGTAATTCTAAAAATACACCACCACCGGAATAAATATCATCAATATTATCTTTGAGTCCAAGATCGATTATTGATGCTGCCGTGTCGCCGCCAGCAATTGCTTTATAAGTGGCGTTGCTTTTAGCAATAGCGTTAGCAGTTTTAATGGTTCCGTTTTTGTATCCGTTTTCATACCAACCTAGTGCACCGGCCCAGATAATGGTTGGATGAAAAGTTATTAATCTTTCAAGTGTAAAAATATCGTCATTACTTAAATCGTAGCCATCTTTTGATAATTCTGCCCAAAAAACATTTGGAATGTTTCCGAATTTTTGGTGATATGATGGTAACTTACCACCAATAAAAACTGCTTGTGATTTACTGGCAATTTCGGTTAAATGTGTTAACTTGTCTTCTTTTGCCCCGCCCAAAACAACCAACCAACCTTTTTGTTGTTTTAAAAAATTCATCTTTTTAATTTCTTTTACAAAATCGAGGCCATAATAGGTTTTTAACCCAAATTCTTGATGAATTTTAATGGAAGCGTCATTTCTGTGAGCAACAGCAAAAGCATCATTGATGTAGTAAGAACAAAATTTTACGACTGAGAAAAGAGAAGTGTCCCCGTCTTTTTCTCGTGGATCAAATCTTAGATTTTCAGCAAAAATTATTTTGTTTGTTAATAGTGCTTGGGTAATGCTTTCTTTATTAGTGATGTCTTCAATAAAGGTACTAAAGGTTTGAATGCTATTTTTTGCCAGAATTTCAATTAGTTTCAGATAAACCAATTTGAGAGATAAATCTTTCTCAAAACCTTTGCTTTTTGGTCTGCCTTTGTGTCCGGTGATTATTACTATGTACCCTTTTTCAATTAGGAGTTTAATTGTTGGAATAGATTTTATTAACCTACTGTAGTCTGGTCCGGGAACGTCTAGGTCTAGATCCATCCTTAGAAGAACTGCTTCATTTTCTTTTGCACTAGGAATAATCTGAACTGATCTTAAATTTTCTATCAATTTTACTACCCCCTTAATTTAAAAATAGATTGTCAACGAGCTTTGGCTGATGTTAAATCTAATTAAGGGAAAAGTCAATTATAGGATATTAGTTACCTGCCGACCGAAAGATATTTAAACCCAAAATCTTTCATTTCTTTTTTATTAAAAATATTACGACCGTCAACAATATTGTCTTTTTTCATGGCTTTTTTAATTTGTTTTAAATCAACATTTTTAAATTCTGGCCATTCTGTGGCAATAATTAAACAATCGCTATCGGAAACTGATTTAATTAAATCCTCTTCATAAGTGACGGTTTCACCCAAAATTAGCTTAGCTTGCTCAGTGGCAATTGGATCAACAACGGTAATATTGGCATTACGATCGAGGAGTTGTTTGATAATAACTAAAGATGGAGCTTCGCGAACATCATCAGTTTTTGGTTTGAAAGATAGACCCCAAACGGTAATTTTTTTATCATGAAGATCTTCGCCGAGAAGTGATTGAATCTTTGGAAGAAGAGATTGTTTTTGGGCGGAATTAGTGTCTTCAACGGCATCGAGAATATTGAAACGGACACCATTTTCATGGGCGATTTGAATTAGACCTTTAACATCTTTAGGAAAACAGCTACCGCCATAGCCAATACCAGCATTTAGAAAAGCTTTTTGGCCGATTCTTTGATCAAGTTTCATACCTTCGGAAACTTTGGTAACGTCTGCGCCAATTTTTTCGCAAATATTAGCAACAGAATTTATAAAAGAAATTTCAGTAGCTAAAAAAGCATTAGAAGTATATTTAATTAATTCGGCAGTTTTGATATCTGTGTTAATAATCGTGGAATTTTGAGAAGCATAAAGTTTATTAACAATACCTTGTGCTTTTGGAGAATCCGATCCAATTACAATTCGATCAGGATTCATAAAATCAGCGACAGCCGTCCCCTCTTTTAAAAATTCTGGATTAGAAACGACATCAAAATTACCTTTATAATTTTCGGAAATAATTATTTTAACAATGTCACCAGTGCCGATAGGAACAGTTGATTTATTAATAATTACTTTATAACCATTCATGGCTTTGCCGATAGATTTGGCGGCTGATTTGACATAATCCAAATTAACGCTACCGTCATTCATAGGTGGAGTACCAACGGCAATAAAAATGATTTCAGAAGATTTGACAGCTTTAGTAATATCGGTTGTAAACGATAAATTGCCGTTTTTTTGATTCTTTTTAACCAAATCAGTGAGACCTTCTTCGTAAATTGGAATAATACCTTTGGTTAAATTGTCGATTTTTTTTTGATCAATATCGATACCAATTACTTGGTTTCCAAGTTCAGCAAAACAAGTACTGGTGACTAAGCCGACATAACCAACTCCAATGACTGCTATTTTGTTCATAAGGACATTATAATTGAAAATTTACTAAGTTTAAAGTTGAGATAATTTTTGTTTCAATCCGTATTGTTTACCAAAAATCAGATCATATTGAATAAGTTCGTAATTTTTTAATTGATAAGGAGTTAATTTGGTTGGAATTTTTTGATTAAGAACAGTATCGTAGGAACTTATGGATTTTGAAAAGGCAAATTGATATTTAGGGGTAATATTTGCTAATTTGAGAATTTCCAGAGATAAAAAAGAAGGACTAATATTTTGAGGTAAATTCAAATTAGCCTTGAAATTTGACCAAATTGCCAAAGGGGTCGTGTGCATTTTGGTTTCGTCGGTAATATTAAAATTAGTTTTTTTATAAATACCAAAATTATCATCTAAGAAAGGTAGATGGTCACCAAAAAATAAGACAATAGTTGGTTTTTGAGTTTTAGATAATTCTGATTTAAGGGTGGCATAAGATTGATCACTTAAATTAATACCATCGATATAACTTTGAAAAATTGATTGACCAACAGAATCTAAATCACTTTGAAATGTAATTGGATGTTTACTAAAACGATTAGCTTCGTATGGGGTATGGTTTTGAATTGAGAGAGCCCAAATAAGTTGTGATTGATCAGTGGAATTTAATTGATTTATAATTTCAGTGGTAAATGATTTATCAGAAACGAAAGGGCCAGCATTTTGATAACCACTCATATTACTTAAATTAGTAAATTTATCAACACCTAAAAATTTATAAATACTGTCGCGATTATAAAACCATTGACTGTATGGATGGATAGCGGTGGTGTAGTAATTTTGTTCTTTAAATAAAGTAAAAAGTGAAGGTATGTTTTTTTTAAGATATTGAGTATAAGGATAACTGCTTGTTGGTAGAAAATAATTAGACAGACCAGTTAAAAGTTCAAATTCAACATTAGCAGTTTCACCACCAAAAGTAGGAGAAATAAAATTTGATTTGATATCTGATCTAACATTTTTTATTGGATCTTGAGAATATTTTATTTCACTTAGTTGAGTGGCATCCCAAAATGATTCAGACATAATAATAATAATATTGGGTTTTAAATTATTCGATTCCAATAAATTTGAGTTATCTCCTTTGATAGGAAAGCTTTCTAAATTGTTGTAAATTTGATTGATTTTGGCTTGGTTGTAATCAAAAGGTTCGGGTAATTTTAAATATTTTTGATCATAGACAAAACAAAGTAAAACTCCATTATTTCGGCAATTTTCAGCAGCATCCCAAGCATGAAAAGTAATATTAGTCTTGGCTAAAATTTGATCAAAAAGTTGTGGTTTAAAAGTAGGTAAGGTAATGATTACTAGAAAAAAGAAAATAAAAATTAATCGAATATTTATTTTCTTTGTTTGAAATTTGAAAAAATGTTTTAAAAAAAAGAAAGAAGTAAACAATAAGCCAAAACTAGCAATTAATTCTTTTTTTAAATTAGTATGTTCAATTATTGGCGTAATAAAACTTATTGATTGAGTGCCTAGAGTTAGATCGTTAATTTTTAAAGGTAAATTTAGAACTTTAATTTTATACCTATTGGCAATACTAAAAATAAGAAAAAATAAAAGGTAGAAAAATAATGCTTGATAATTTTTTTTAAAAATACCCAAAAATAAGGCAAAAATTGCTGACCATAAAATAAAATTAAAAATGACAACGTATGGGTTAATTATGCTAAATTCGTATCCCCTACCAATACTTAACCGTTGGCATAGATAGGAAAGAATGAAGGGGAAAAATAGTTCAGAAATAATTAAAATTTTAAAAAAATGTTTTTTCATTTAGGCAATAAATTATATAACATATTAGAATAATATGTCTAAAATTTTTACAAAAAAAAGGCCGGCAGGAATAGAGGTAAACAAAAAGTTTACATAAACCTGACGGCTGTTTTGGTTGATTAATTATTGGCTAGTTTTTTAAGGTGTATTTTGTTTCATTAGCAACAACTTTTTTTATGAAATTCTCAGGATGTTCTTTTAAGATGTAGTTCTTGACTGTTTCTAGAGGTAGATTTGTTTCTCGATGAATTTCATCAAGAGTAAGAAACCTTTTCTTCTTCTTGGGTCTTAGTGTTTGAGAAATCCTACCACCCTTACCAATCTTTTCTTCCACAGTAATTTTTTTGCTGCTGTCAGCCATTTTTTTAACCCCCATTTTTATTTTTTAAAAGTGCTTTTACTCTTATAGGATGTATTGTATCACGAAAGTAGTGTTAATAGATAAAAAATGAAAGGTTTTTGTAAATATAAAAAATTCAATATGTGTCTGTAAAAAGAATAAAAAAATTGTTATTATGGTTTTATGAAAGTTATAATCTTGTGTGGTGGACAAGGTACTAGGTTAAAAGAAGAAACGGAGTTTAAGCCAAAGCCAATGGTATATGTGGGTAATAAGCCCATTTTATGGCATATTATGAAAATGTATGCCCACTATGGTTTTAATGAATTTATTTTGGCATTGGGATACAAGGGGGATTATATTAAAAATTTCTTTTTGAACCAGAAAGCGTTGACTTCTGATTTTACTTTACAAACTAAGGACTATGATGTTGACTATCATTTAAAAAATAGAACAGAAATTGATGATTTTAAAATAACTTTTGTGGATACTGGCTTGGAAACTATGCCAGGGGAAAGAATATTGCGTTGTAAAAAATATATACCAAAAGAAGACGATACTTTTATGGTGACTTATGGTGATGGAGTGAGTGATATTGATATTAATAAAGAATTGGAATTTCATAAAAAACAAAAAACTATTGGTACAATAACTGGGATTCATCCTCAATCAAAGTTTGGGGTTGTGGTTGTTGATAATAAAAATAAAATTAAAGAGTTTAGCGAAAAACCATTATTAGATGATTGGATTAATGGTGGTTATATGGTTTTTAATAAAGATTTTTTTGATTTTTTAAGAGAAGGTGAAACTGAGCATCCGGCCTTAAAAAGATTAGCCAAAAAGGGTCAACTCTCGCTTTATAAACATGAAGGTTTTTGGGCTTGTATGGATACTAATAAAGAACTTAATGATTTAAATAATTGGTGGAAAAAACCAAGTCCACCTTGGAAAATATGGAAATAAACAAAAAATTTAAAGGTAAAAATGTTTTAGTTACTGGTGGAACAGGATTCGTTGGATCACATTTAGTGGAAGAATTGGTAAATTTAGGTGCTAATGTAACGACTACTTTTGAATATACTGATCCTTCCTCGTATTTTATGATGAAAGGTTTGGATAAAAAAGTAATAATGGCCAATGTTGATATTGGTCAATTTGATAAAGTCTTTGATATTGTAACCAAACTTGAAGTTGATTATATTTTTCATTTGGCAGCTCAGGCAATTGTGACTACGGCTTATGCAAATCCCAGAAGAACTTTAGAATCGAATATTATGGGAACGACAAATATTTTGGAAAGTGCTAGGCTTTATCCAAAAGTTAAGGCAGTGGTGGTGGCGTCTTCCGATAAGGCTTATGGAAAGTTGGAAATTGGAAAAGATACTTATGTTGAAACGGATCCTCTTAGGGGAGATCATCCTTATGATGTGTCAAAATCGGCAACTGATTTGATTGCTAATATGTATTTTAAAACTTACCAAGTGCCAGTGATAACCTCTCGTTTTGGTAATATTTATGGCGAAGGTGATAATAATTTTTCCCGGATAATACCTGGTATTATGATGTCGTTGATTAATAATCAAACTTTAGAATTGAGGAGTGATGGAAAAGCAGTTAGAGATTATTTATATGTTAAAGATGTGGTTAAGGGTTATTTGATGTTGGCGGAAAAAATAGATCAAACTAAAGGTGAAGCTTTTAATTTTGGATCTAATGATACTTTGTCGGTAATTGAATTAATTGAAGAAATTGAAAAAGCATTAAAAGTAAAAGTTCCTTATAAAGTTTTAAATATTGCTAAAAATGAAATCCCCTATCAGTCTTTGGGTTACGAAAAAGTTAAGAAACTTGGTTGGAAAAATAATGAGAGTGTGGAAACTACAGCAAAAAGGATTTATGAATGGTATTTTAAATTAAATAAGAAATAGAGATAATTTATTTATGGAAAATACAATAATAAAAGAAGATATTTTGTCTGTTATTTCTGAATTAGGTAAAGATTTTTATAAATTTGAAGGTAAAAATATTTTTGTTACAGGTGCTTCAGGAATGTTGGCTAGTTATCTTGTTTATGTATTAATATATGCAAACAAAAATTTATTTAAAAAACCATGTGAATTGTATTTATTAATGAGAAAGGAAAGTGATAAATTTGGTGAAGAAAAATTTATTCATTATATTTACGGGGATATATCGGAATCGAAATCAAAAATAAAAGAAAAAATTAACTATATTGTTCACGCTGCTTCTAAGGCAGCGCCAAAAATGTATTTGGATAATATGGTGGATACACTGAATACTAATATTAAAGGTTTATATAATGTTTTAGAATTGGTAAGTAAAGAAACTAAAAGTATTTTATATTTTAGTTCTGGTGAAGTTTATGGGCAAGTTGATACTGATCAAAAAATAAATGAAAATTATATTGGTAGAGTTGACCATTTAGGTAAAAGATCTTGTTATGCCGAGGGTAAGCGTGCGGGTGAAACTATTTGTATGAATTATTTTTGGGAGAAAAAATTTCCAATAAAAATTGCACGAATATTTCATACTTTTGGCCCAGGTTTAAATCTGAATGACGGAAGGGTTTTTAGTGATTTTATTAAGATGGGTTTAGAAGGCCAAAATATTGAAATTAGGGGTAATAAAAATTTTGAGAGGCCGTTTTTGTATATAAAAGATGCTACTGTAATGTTTTTTCTTTTGCTTTTGTCGTCAAAAAATGGTGAGGTTTACAATATTTCTAACAATAAGGAAATACATATGGTTGGTGAAGTGGCAGAATTGGTGGTGGAAATAATAAATAAATATAAAAAATTAGACATTAGAGTCGTAGAGAATAAAATAAATAACGCGTATATGAAAGATGCAATGAAATCAATTAATCCTGATATTACAAAATTTGTTAAAGAATTTAAATATGTTCCAAAAACTAGTTTAAGAGAAGCTTTAGAAAGAACAATCTTATCTTGTATTTTTTAATCGAGAGTAGCAAAATAGCATTATGAATTTATCAAATTTATTAAATCAGAAAAAATGTTTTAAATTAGTGTGTGGGGCTGGTAATGAAGATTCAAAATTAGTTGAAAGGTTAGTGGCGGTTTATGCAAAAGCGGGAGTTCATTATTTTGACTTATCTCCAAATAAAGAAGTTGTATTGGCTGCGAAAAAGGGAATAGAAAGAGCTGTCGCCAAAAATAAAAGAAAAGAATATTTTTTATGTGTAAGTGTGGGAGTGGATGGTGATCCTCATGCCATGAAAGCTGTTATTGATTTGAAAAAGTGTAAAAAATGTGGCTTGTGTTCAAAAAAATGTATTCAAAATGCTATTAAAGAGGAACTATTAAAAAGCGAAAGGCGATATATGGTTATAGAAAGTAAGTGTATTGGGTGTGGTGTATGCGCAAAGGAATGTAAATTTGGTGCAATAAATTTTATTTATAAAAAGAAAGATTTGAACTTGATTTTACCTCCTTTAATTGAAATGGGAATAGATTCAATTGAATTACATGCGATTACTGAAGATGAAGAAGAATCGTACAAAATGTGGTCTGAAATAAATAAAATTTTTCCAGGAATTTTGAGTTTATGTTTAGATAGATCGAGATTGGGAGAAAAACAATTGATTAATAGAATAAAAAGATTTATTAAAAATCGGAGTGAGTATACCACTATTATTCAGGCAGACGGTGCGCCTATGAGTGGTTCTAACGATGACAATAACACTACTCTTCAGACAATTGCAACGGCGGATATAGTCAAAAAGGCGAATTTGCCGGTATGGATTTTGATGTCTGGTGGCACTAATAGTAAAACTACAAAATTGGCCAAATTCTTTGATGTTGAGACAAATGGAGTATCCTTGGGCTCTTATGCACGAAAAATAATTGGAGAAGAATTAAATAATGATAATTTTTTTGAAGACAAAAAAATTATTGACAGTGCATACAAAAAGGCTCAAAAATTAGTCAATGAGTCATTAAAATTTTTGGGATGATTAGTTTAAAAACTTCTAATTGGGTTATTGATGGTATAGACACTGTTCTTTTTGATAAAGATGGAACGATTCAAGATTTACATATCTATTGGGGCGAAATTATACAAATGAGAAGCAAGGCTTTGATTGAAGAATTACAATTGGAGCCATTTTTTTTTGAAAAAGTGTGTTTGTGGATGGGATATAATTTATCGACTAAAAAATTATTACAAAAAGGACCGATAGGTATTTTATCTAGGGGAGAAATAATTGATAAGTTAGTAGTTGATTTTGAAAATGAAAATGTTGAAATATCGAGATTAAAAATATCGAATATTTTTGACGATGTTCATAAAAAGTTTTTAGAACGAATGAACGACTATGTTAAAATTTTGCCTGGAATAAAAGATCTTATTGTTAATCTTAAGGAAAAATCGGTTAAAATTGCAATTGTGACTGCTGATAATATAGATAATGCAAAAAAATGTATGAGATTACTAAAACTAGATAAATATATTGATCAATATGTTGGCAGAGATCATTCAGTTTTACCTAAGGCTTCTGGTGAACATGCCAAAATTGCTTTAAGTTTATTAAATTCTAAAAGTAAAAACACAGTGTGTTTTGGTGATGCACCTATGGATTTAATTATGACGAAAAATAGTGGTTTAAAAGCGGGAATAGGAATAACTTATGGCCAAACTCCTTTTAAAGAACTATCAAAATATAGTGAGTTTATAATTAATTCATATGAAGAATTAAAGGTTGAAAAAATATGAAAATAATAGATTGCTCAATAAGAGATGGAGGTCATATAAATAAATGGTATTTTGATGAAGATTTAGTTAAAGCTTCATATTTTGCGGCATCAAAAGCACAAGTTGATTATTTTGAAATTGGTTATAAAAATGATCCCAAAATTGTGGGTTTAGGAAAATTTGGTTATTGTGACGAAGAATATATTAGCTCATTGTTTAAATCTTTAACTGATTGTAAGTTACTTTGCATGATAGATGCTGGAAAATATACTGATTATTATATTCCAGATTGTAAAAAAACGCTCACTCCATTTTCTGGTATTAGAGTTGCAGCTTATCCTTATGAGGCGGAAAAAGCAATTAAATTAATAGAGGATTTAAGTAGTAAGGGATATGAAGTTTTTTTACAGCTTATGGCTTCATCTGAATGGTCAAAAAAGGATGTTGATATTATAAAAAATTGGAAAAATAAAAATATACTAGAAGGGATATATTTTGCGGATAGTTTTGGATCTTATATACCTTCAGATATTTCTAAGTATATTAAAAAACTTAAAAAAATTGGATTTAAAAAAATAGGTTTTCATTCTCACAATAATCTACAAATGGCATTTGCAAATAGCCTGCAAGCAATAAAAGATGGCGCATCATATATTGATGCCTCAATTTATGGCCTAGGAAGAGGAGCTGGAAATTTACCAATAGAAATACTTTTAAGTTATTTACAAACAAAGGGTGATTTAAAATATAATGTCGTCCCTTATTTGGATGTGATAGATCGTTTTTATGAGAAGTTAAAAAGTGAAATAAAATGGGGGTATTCATTAAATACGTTATTAAGTGGTGGAAGAAATGTACATCCATATTATGTGAATGAGTTAATAAATTACAACAGTTACACTGTTGAAGAAATTTGGAATGTTTTAGATAAAATTAAAAAGGATTGCCCAATTTCTTTTAATAAAGAGAAATTAGATGTTTCGCTTAAGCAACGATTTTATGTACCTTCAATACAAGAAGCAAAAAATGTTGTGAGTAAGGTAACTGAACAGGTTAAATTATTTCCAGCAAATGACGCTTTTGTTTTAAAAGATATTGTTTTTAAAAACCGACATAAAGGTAAAAAATTTTTAATAATAGCAAATGGTCCATCAATTAAGAGATATGAAAAAAAGATTCTTAATTTGATTGAGAAAGAAAAATATGTAACTATAGGCTGTAATTTTTTGGAAGGTTTATATAAACCGAATTATCATATTTTTGTTAGTAGAAAAAGATTACTGAAATATATTTCTAGTGTTGATAATAATACTATCTTATTAGTTCCGACTTATTTCGGAAAAGAGTTAATACAAGAAAATTTTAATGGTAAAAGTGAATATGTCGAAATAAAATTAGTTAATGAATCATCAAAGAATCTATTAAAGGGTGTTGCTCAAGAACATTTATATTTGAATGTGGGAGCAGTGGCAATATTAACTGCATTACAAATGGGAGCAAGAGAAATCGTTGTTGTAGGCATGGATGGTTATAAAGATAAGAACACTAAAGAGATTGAATATTTTTACAACGAAGATGGTATAAAAGAGGATAAGGAAATTTCTTGCCAAAAATATGGAAATTTAAAAACTGAACTTGACTTAGTTGGAGATTTTTTAGGAGGTAAAGGAATACCTTTCTATATAATTACCCCAACTTCACATAATAAATATTTTAAAAATATGTTAAAAATTAAAAATAAGTTTTAATGAAATTAAAAGATAAATTAAAAAAAGGAGAATTAGTTATTGGAACATGGTGTATTTTACCTAATCCACAAGTAATAAATGTTTTGGCTAAATCAGGTTTGGATTTTGTATTGATTGATATGGAACATGGACCGTCTAATTTTGAAACAGCCCAAAGTATGATTGAAGCGGCTGAATCAGAAGGCTGTGAGGTGATTATTAGAGTATCAGATAATAATGAATTAAATGTTTTAAAGGCATTAGATATTGGTGCAAGTGGTGTAATAGTTCCACATATAGAATCGGTTATGGATAGAGAAAAAGCAATTTCTTATATTAAATATCCACCGATTGGTATAAGAGGTTTTAGTCCATATACAAAAACAGGATTTTATCATTCAAGGCCAAGTCACACTAATTTGGAAAATGATAAGACATTATCTGGAATTATTATTGAAGGAATGTCTGGAATTAATGATTTTGATAAAATAATAAGTGATATTAATTTAGATTTAATTTATTTAGGAGCTTATGATTTATCAGTGGCCTTAGGTATTCCTGGTGATGTAAATAATCCAAAAATTAAAGAAATCCAGAAAGAATGCGCTCAAAAAGCAAAAGAAAAAGGTAAAGCGACTGGCGGTTTATTCCATTCAAAGGAGGACTTTGAATATTTTAAGGATATTGGAACTCAGTTTTTGTGTTATAAAGTTGATACAAATATTATTTATGATGGTATTAATTCAATGTTAAATTATGCAAAAAAATAAAAAATTGATGAAATTATCAGATTACGTTATTGATTTTGTGGCAAAACAAGGAGTAAAACATGTTTTTATGGTAGCTGGTGGTGGTGGTATGCATTTAATTGATTCTTTAGGAAGAAATAAAAATATTAAATATGTATGCAATCATCATGAGCAGGCTTCTGCAATGTCGGCGGAAGGATATCAAAGAGTGACGGGTAATTTAGGGGTGGCTTTAGTTACTACCGGTCCAGCTGCAACAAATGTTATTACTGGTTTGTTGTGTTCATGGAATGATTCAATTCCATTATTAGTTATTTCTGGACAGGCCAATTCAAAGTTTTTAATCAAAGATACAGGTTTACGACAAAGAGCAGTTCACGAAGTAAATATTACTAAAATTGTTGAGAGTGTAAGTAAATATGCAGTTACAGTGATGGATGAAAAAATGATCAGATATCATTTGGAAAAAGCTTTATATTTAGCTAAATCTGGTCGTCCAGGTCCAGTGTGGATTGATATCCCTTTAGATATACAGACGAAGTCAATAGATCTTGATACATTGGTTAAATTTGATATTAAAAAAGAATTTACTGATAAAAATGATTCAAAGGAAATATTAAAAGTTGATGAAGTGGTGAATTTATTAAAAAAATCAAAAAGACCAATAATCTTGGCTGGTCATGGAATAAGACTTTCTGATATGCAAGATAACTTTTTAAAATTAGTAGAAAAATATAAAATACCAGTAGTTACTACAAAAAATGCTTTTGATCTCATTGGTTATAAAAACCCAATGATGGTTGGTAGTGTGGGGATAAATGGGCAAAGATCGGCAAATTTTGCAATTCAAAATGCTGATTTAGTTTTAATTTTAGGGACAAGGTTGCCTTTCCCAGTGGTAGGTTACGAAACAGACTTATTTGCTAGAGAAGCTAAAAAAGTGGTAGTTGATATTGATGAAAATCAATTAAAACATATATTAATAAAAGTTGATATATCATGTAATCTGAATTTAAAAGATTTTTTACCAGCTTTAACTAAAAAATTGAAAAATAGTTTATTAGATACTAAAGATTGGGTAAAAACTTGCAATAAATGGAAGAAAAATTTTCCTAATATTGACTATAATCAAAAAAATGAAAAGAAATATGTAAATTCTTACCGTTTTTTTGATATATTGGCTGATTTTTTGACAAATAAAGATGTTTTAGTTACAGATCAAGGTGCTAGTTTCTATAGCTTAAATCAATCCTTTAAAGTTAAAGAGGGTCAGAGAGTGTTTACTAACGGTGGTTTTTCACCTATGGGTTATGGTTTACCGGCAGCAATTGGAGCCTGTTTTGGAAATAATGAAAAAAGGGTAATTTGTGTACATGGGGATGGTGGTTTGGAGTTAAATATTCAGGAATTACAAACTGTAGTTCATTATAAATTACCTATAAAACTTTTTGTGTTTAATAACCAAGGATATCTAAGTATAAAACATACACAAACAGCCTATTTTAATGGTAATTTTGTAGGATGTGATGCAAAAAGTGGTTTATCTTGTCCAGATATGATTAAAATAGCCAAAGCTTATGGAATTTCAACTGAAAAAATTAAAACAAATTTACAATTAAAACAAAAGTTAAAAAAGATTTTATCTGTAGATGGTCCGATGTTGATTGAGGTTGTGTTGGATCCAATGCAATCATTTATTCCAAAAGTTACTTCGGAGAAGAAATCAGATGGTTCTTTAGTATCGAAACCATTGGAAGATATGTTTCCATTTTTAAGCAGAGAGGATTTTTATTCTAATATGATTATTTCACCAGTAAATGAAGATAAAAATGAATAAATTAAAAAATAAAAAACTAATCACAATAGGTATTCCTTGTTTTAATGAAGAAAAAAATGTTTTGGAAATGTACAAAGAAACAAAAAAAGTAATTGATAAAATTAATGGTTACGATTTTGATTTTTTATTTGTAGATAATGGTAGTATCGATAAAACTAGGGAAAAAATAAACATTCTTATTAAAAAAGATAAAAATGTAAGGGGAGTTTTTTTATCAAAAAATTTTGGGAATGAAGCTTCTGGTTTGGCGTTAATGGATTTTGTAGATAATCATGCAGATGCTTTTATAATGTTACCTTGTGATTTACAAGATCCTCCAGGATTGATACCTAAACTAATAAGACAATGGGAAAATGGATACGAGATTGTGTTAGCTCAGTATAATAAAATAAACGATTCCATTTTTATGACGTTTATGAGAAAAACTTTTTATCTTTTTTTTAAAAAAATATCTAATATCGATGTGCCGATTAATGTTTCTGGTTTTGGTTTAATGGATAAAAAGGTGCTTAAAGCAATAACGTCACTTCCTGAAAAATTTAGATTTGGTAGAGGTTTAAGTATATGGGTGGGTTTTAAAAGAACATATATAAATTATGAGAGAGTGGAAAGACAAAGAGGTAAAAGTTCTTATTCATTTTTTGATTATGTAAGGCATTCTGAACGAGGCGTATTTGGTTTTTCCTATCTTCCATTAGATTTAATTGTTTATTTTGGTTTTATTTTAACAATACTTTCATTTTTGTTTATTATTGGATATTTATTTACAGTAATATTTTTTGGAAACCCAATAAATGCTTCAATTCCCATTATGTTGGCAATAGTATTTTTTGGCGGTGTTCAATTATTAGCAATTAGTATTATTGGAAAATATATTCAAGTTATTGTAGAAGAAACAAAAAATAGACCAGTTTATATAGTTGATGAGAAAATAAATTTTAAAGACTAATTTATGAATAAAAAATTTGTACCAGGTGAAAGTTATATTCCAGTTTCTGGAAAAGTTTTTGATAAAGAAGAAATTAATAATGCTATAAAAGTAGCGAAAGATGGTTGGTGGACAGAGGGAGAATTTGCTTTGAAATTTGAAGAAGAATTTAAAAAATATTTAGGAGTTAAATTCGTATCGTTGGTTAATTCTGGTTCTTCGGCAAATTTGGTAGCGTTAGCGGCGCTGACGTCAGATATTTTTGGTGAAAAGAAGCTTAAACCAGGAGACGAATTTATAACTACTCCAGTATCTTTTCCAACAACAGTAAATCCTGGAATTCAATATGGCTTAAAACCAGTGTTTATTGATGCAGAGGCAGACACTCTTAATATTGATCCAAAAAAAATTGAGGCAGCGATTACAAAAAAAACCAGATTAATAATGATTGCTCATACTTTAGGAAAGCCTTTTGATTTGACTGAAGTTATAAAGTTAGTTAAAAAATACGATTTATGGTTAATTGAGGATTGTTGTGATGCTTTGGGAGCAAAATATGATGGTAAAATTTTGGGAACTTTTGGCCATATTGCCACTTTTAGTTTTTATCCAGCTCATCATATTACCATGGGGGAAGGTGGGGCTATTATTACTAATAATCCATTGATTAATAAATCGATTAGACGTTTTAGAGATTGGGGTAGGGATTGTTGGTGTGGAACTGGCAAGGATGATTCTTGTAAAAATCGATTTAAATGGCAATTGGGAGAATTACCATATGGTTATGATCATAAATATATTTATTCTGAAGTTGGATATAATTTAAAATTAACCGATTTTCAGGCAGCAATTGGGTTGGCTCAATTAAAAAAATTACCAAAATTTATTAAAAAAAGACAACAGAATTATAAAATTTTGTATAATTTTTTTAAGAAATATGAAAAATATTTTATTTTAATGAGAGAAGATAAAAAAGCAGAGGTTTCCCCTTTTGGTTTTCCAATTTTAGTGAAACTGGAATCCCCTTTTACTAGAAACGAACTGACTGAATATTTGGAAAAAAATAAAATAGGGACAAGAAATGTTTTTGCAGGGAATTTACTTCATCATCCAGCTTATATAAAAATTAGAAATAATTTTAGAATTATAAGAGAGATGAAAGAGTCGGATATTATTATGAACAATGCTTTTTGGTTAGGTGTTTGGCCAGGGATTAACAAAGAAAAGATGGATTACATGAAAGAAACAATAGATAAATTTATAAAAATAAAAATATGCAAGAAATAAAAAAAATATTTTGGAAATATAAAATTCAGATTTTTTTGGTTTTGTGTTTAATCTTAACTATTTCTCGAATAACTTATCATTCAGATGTAGTTAACGCTGCAAAACTTACTGAAATTGTGGCTAATGGTAATTTTAGTTTGGTTCAAAAATCAACTGATGGTGAATTAATTTATCCTTCTTTTTTTCCACCAGTTTTTCATTTTATTGATGCTTTAATATATTATCCATTTATTAAAATTGGTGTTTATAATTTTGATTTAAATAAAATTCCAAATGAACAATTGTTATCAGTCGGTTTTCTTTTAAAATTAAGATATTTTGTTTTATTTATTTTAAGTTTATTTTTAGTAGTTGAGATTGCAAAAAATTATGAAAAAGACATAAAAACTAGGGGTAAAATTTTTCTTCTTTGGTTGTTATGTCCAGTATTAATATTTGTACCTTTTTCTTGGGGTAATATGGATATCTATCCAGTTTTTTTATTATTATTGTTTTTGTTTTTTGCTTTTAAGAAAAAATATTTTTGGGCAATGGTATTTTTAGGTTTGTCGGCAGCAACTAAAAATTTTTCATTATTTTTGGTTATTCCAGTAGCTTTGATTTTGGCTAAAAAAAATATTAAAAAAACAATTTGGTATGGTTTAATTTCTTTTCTAATTTATTTATTGCCATTTTTATTATATTTGAAGACGTCTGCAGTATTTCTTACTGGTGGTGACGAAGGTTTGTTTATTCTACAAAAAAGACTTTTTGATGGACCGCTATTTTTTCCTTTAGTGTATTTTTCTATGGTTTTGTTTTTAATAATAAAACAAAAAGTAAATGATTTTAATAAAAATGAGGTTTTGGTTAAATATTGTTTTTTAACGCTTTCAATGTTTTATTTAGCGTCATTTTTTATTCCACATTGGTTTTTATGGATAATGCCTTTTTTTATTTTGACTGCTTATAAAAACAGGAAGTTTTTTTATTTATATATATTAATTAATATTACTTTTTTTATTGGAATATTTACATGGTCAAGAAATATTGATATGAATTTGTTTGCAATGACATTTCCAATAATTAATAAAGTAATGACATTGGGTGAATTTGTAGCTAAATTTTTTCCCACTTTTAAAATTTTTGAGATTATAAATAGCTTATTTTTTGCGACGTTTGCTTGCTACTTATATATATTATTTTTTGATAAAGATAAGGTTTTATTAAAAGGAAATTTGTTTGAAAAAGAAATTAATATGTTTTCTATTTTTCCTTTGGTTGTTTTTTTAACCATTTCTTTTGTATTTGTTTTTGGTATGACTGTAATTCGTAACAGAGATTGGTATGATATTGGTTTGTCTTCTCGTGGAGAAGTAATAGGATCTATTTATGATTCTGGTCAGTTTTATCAAACATTTAAATCACCGAACAATAAACTAATGGGAATAAATTTATTTTTATCAACTTATACTAAAAAAATTACAACACCTTATAAGTTGGTGTTGTATGATGAAACTTGTAAAAATAAAATATTAGAATCAGAAATAGAAGTGTCTAAAATAGATGATAATGCTTATAGAGAGATACTCTTTAATGAAATAAAAGATTCCAAAGATAAAGAGTATTGTTTTACTGTTGAACCAATAATAAAACAAGTAGCTACACCAATTACCCTACATTATTCGAAATATGATTCATATAATTTAGGGGAATTGACAGTCAATAATAATAAGTTAAAAAATGAAGATGTTGTTTTTCAACTTATTTATCCGCTTAGATAATTAATATTAATAATTATTAATATTAAAATTGCTTTCTTTGATTGTTAAATTTGGGTTGTAATTTGGATCGCATTTTTTTGATTTAATTATTTTTTTAGATATAAGGGTTATATCTTTAGAAATAACTTTATCGATAAATTTTCCTTTATATATTATTGGAAAATTAGGGTTGTAAACAATTCTATTCTTATTAACAATGCTACTTAAAAATATACCTATTTCTTTAAATGTTTTAAGATTTTTAATAGGATTTAAATTTTTTAATTTAAAATATTTTGCGTCAATAGTAGTTCCAAGTAATGAAGTTGCAGAAAAGTTTTTTGTCATCTTACTATAATTAAAATTGAAATAACCGCCGTCGGACATACCATAAAAGGCATCAATAGAATTTGCATGGTTATTTTTAGTTATGATTATGCCTGTTTTATAAATCCTTTTTCTAGTATCAGTAATTTTATTTGTAACTATTTTTATTGGTTTAATTTTAAAAAAACCTAAATTTGCTCTAATAATTTTAGGATTTAAAAAACATTGATTATCTAAAAAAAGAATATAATCAGATTCACTGCTTTTAATAAAATTACAAATTTTTTCTCCAAGATTATTTTTTGAGAATATTTCTATTTTGGAATTAGGATATTCCTTTTTAAGATCATTAATTAAGTTTTTATTGGTAAAATTATTTGTATTTTTAACTATAAAAAAATCAATGTTTTTATTTTTATTTTCAATAAAATACCGATAAAGTCCTCTACCATCTCCCATTTCTACTTTAGCAGTTAGACCCCTTCTATTGAGGGCATCAAAAACGCTTTTAATTCCATTTTTGTAAGCGTAGTCAGATTTAGCATTTGAATTTTTAGAAGCAGTTGATGTTTTGACTGTTCGCCAAGAATATAAAACTTGGGGAATATGATAAATTTTATCTGTAAGTTCAGTGATTCTTAAAAATAAATCTAAATCCTGAGCTCCTTCATATCCTTTTCTAAATCCACCAATTTGATCCATTATTTTTTTTCTGATTAAAGCAAAATGAGTTATGTAGTTTCCAGAAAGTAAAGTTTCTGGAGACCAATCCGGTTTAAAATGTGGCTCAAATCTATGGCCATAAATGTCAATTTTATCTTCATCAGTATAAATAAAATCGGCTTTGGAATGTTGATTTAATTTTTTAATACATTCACTTAAAGTGTTGGGATATAAGATGTCGTCATGATCCAAGAGGGCAACAAATTCTCCTTTTGCTAGTTTTAAAGCGGAATTTGTAGATTGACTGATATGTCCATTTTTTTTTCGAAAAACATACTTAATTCGTTTATCTTTTTGAGCGTATTCTTTGATAATGTTTCTAACTTCTTTATCAGGAGAATTATCGTCGGCGATACACAATTCCCAATTGGAATAAATTTGGTTAACGACTGACTCAATATTTATTTTTAAAAATTTGTGAGGTGAGTTGTATGTGGGCATTAAAATACTTATCTTTGGCTGATATTTTGCTTTTTGAATAGTTTTTTTTTCTTGATCAATTTTTTCTGGAGTTAATTTATTTTTTTTAAGAAAAAAATGGTAGGATTGGTTATAATTAACAATCCTTGTTTCTCTCTCAATCACCGATTTAGTTTTTTGAATAAAATCTTGAGGTTTATGGGTAAGGGCGAACTTAATACCCTTAATTATAATTTTTGGATAAATTATTGGAATTTTTTTTATTTTTAAACTGTTTATTGTGTGTATCATCTTTTTTAAAATATTTTTTTTATTTTTTTATATTGTTGGTAAATTTTATAAAGATTTGTTTTTTGTATTTGAATTAATTCATTTTTTATTTTTTTATTTTCTTCTTTTAAAAATTGGTTTTCAGAAGTGATATTTTCGATTACTTTTATAGTATATTTAGGTTTTATTAATTTACATGGTTTAGCAATAAACGTCAGCATAAGACTTTTACCATAAAGAGAAGAATATAAATTATCTGTTAATTGGTTGTTTGATAACCAAATATCACTATTTAGTTTATCCTCTTTGGACATAATGCCTTCGTCAAATTCTCCCATTTGATTTATAATTTTTTTCCCTCTAAAAAATTTATATGATAAATAAAGAAAATCATTAAATTTTTTATATTTTTTTTGACGAAGGAAAAACCCGTGTTTTTTAATTTTTTTTATCCATTCTTTTTCGGATAAATTTCTTTTGTGGCCTACTTGATCGTTATATTTTGGATTTAATTTAATAAAAATAGATTCTGAAAAAAAACTAGGTACTTCGACGATTAATTTACCTGTAGTCTTATTTATTATTCTATAAATTTCTGATAATGCATCGTCTAAATTATCAACATGTTCTAAAACATCGAGGCAAAAAATTTGATCAAAAAAATTATTTTTAAATTTGGTTTTTTTTGTAATGTCTGTAGTTGTAAATTTGTGTTGTGGAAATTTATTTTGGTTATATTTTACATTTTTTGATGATATATCAATACCGTAATATATTCCTTTTTGGGATAATAAATCTAAATTTTGACCAATACCACAACCTACGTCTAATATTTTTATTTTTTTCATAAATAATATTTATTATTAGCCATTTTGATATTTTTTAATTGCAATGGCGATGTTTCCATCGTACTGAATTTTATGATTATTTAAATAAATGGCGCGGGTGCAAAATTTTTCTACTTGATCAAGGCTATGAGAAACAAAAATAATGGTAACTTCTTTTGATTTTTTGAATTCTTCCATTTTGGCAAAACATTTTTCTTGAAAAGCTTGATCGCCAACAGAAAGAATTTCGTCGACAATTAAAATTTCTGGATGAACATGGATGGCAACTGCAAAGGCAAGACGCATATACATACCGGAGGAATAATGTTTGACTGGTTGATTAATGAATTCCTGTAATTCGGCAAAATCAACAATCGATTGAAAATTTTTATCAATTTCTTTACGCTTCAATCCAAGAATTGCACCGTTTAGATAAATATTTTCACTTCCAGTTAATTCGGGATGAAAACCAGCACCAAGCTCGATTAAAGGAGAAATATTACCCTTAACTGTTACTTTTCCAGCATTTGGTGACATAACGCCAGCAATGAGCTTTAAAATGGTTGATTTACCACTGCCATTAGGACCAATAATTCCAACTGTTTCTCCTTTTTTAATTTCAAAACTGATATCGTCAAGTGCTTTAAAACTTTCAGTAGTTTGTTCACCGCGAATTAAGGCGGGAATAAATTCTTTAAAGGTTTTTTGGCTTAATTGGCTAAATTTTTTAGTGACGTGATCAAACTTAATAACGATTTGATCTGAAATATTGGATTTCATCTGTTAACTATTATATATGTAGATTGAGTTTATGGCTAGTTAAAATATGAGTTCGCATGGAGTAAAAAAGAATATCAATTCTTAATTAGCTCCATGCTGGTGATAAATATGGATTGAAGGAAAAAATTAATTAATTATTTGTAAAAACAACCGTAGTAAATCCAATTTTTTGGGCTAATCCTCGAATAATATTTTGGGTATTTTTATTAGCTTCATTTAACAAATCTGATTTTAAAACTATTTCTTCAAATTTGTTTTGAGCAGTAATTCTTACTTCAGTTTCGAGTTGAGGATCGGCTGTGGCTAAAAGACCTTTACTGCGACAGGCAACATAAGATGTGTTGTTGTCGATAATCACGTTAAAGATTTTAGCCTTGGGCAAATTGATTTTTATTGTATGGTTGTCAACAACTTGGAAATCTTTTTCCTCCACATAATTAAGATCAACACCAGCAATTGCTTTTCCGTTGGCGATGAATATTAATTCTTCACCAAATATTCCACCGAACCTTTTATTATCTCTAGTAGCGGGGAATACTTGAATTAAATCAAGGGAAGCAGTTTCTAATCTTGCCAATAGTTGGACTTCTTTGACTAAGGCTGTTGTGTCAGGGACAATTTCTACTGGACCTGGTGTGGTAATTTTTTTTACTGTTTTACTAATTGGATCGTTGATTATTGTAGGAACCACCCAAAAAACAACAAAACAGCTAATTAATATTGTCGAAACGACGAACCCGGCTAAAAACTTTTTCATTTTGAACACCTTCCTTTTTAATTATTTTCTTCAATTTTAAGGTGCATATTTATCTTAAACCACGCTATTTTATCAATGTTACCGTTATTTTTCAAATTTCATTCGATAGACGTTGGTTTCATGTTTTAAAAAATTTAGGCTTAAATATAATTTATTGGCTTCAATTCTAGTTGGTCTAGTGGATAATTCAATTTTTTTAAGATGAAGTTTTTTGGCTTTTAAAATTAATTTTTTGGTTAGAGTAGTGCCAATTCCTTGACCTCTAAATTTATTATCAACCACAACATCTTCAATACGACCATATGTGCCAATGGGTATATAAACGAGGGCTAAGGTGGACATACCGATAATTTTATTGTTTTTATCGAGAGCCAAAAGAATATGAGAGTTTTTAGAAATCTCGTTTAATTTAGTGGCGGTTATTTTACTTGGATTTTGAGTAAGAAGGGTTAAAAGGTAATTTATAGATTTAACATCAGAAGGAGAATGTTTGTAGTCTGACCAAAATTTATATTTAATCATAAGTGAATTTTATAATAAAAGGTATAATTTTATTAGTGTTACAAAAAATAAAATTTTTTTTGGCAATTGTTTTTATAATCAATTTGTTGGTGGTGGATGTTTTATTGTTTAATCTATGGAAAAATAAAGACAGTATTAATGAAATTAATTTAGCAGATCAACCATGTCCGCTAAATTGTAATGAAGTGATTAATAAAAAAATAAGTGATGCGTTAATACCAACGGAAAGTTTAATGCCAACCATTACTTCGACACCAACACCTATTCCTAAAAAAATAGAAATTAAAAAAATAAAAAGCACACAATACATTCCGATTCCAGGGAGTGGAAGCACTTTGGAAAATAAATGGGTAGATTTATCGGGGACGGAATTTTATATCAGTACTAATGATTATCCTAATTTAATTGGTGCTTATTTTGAGGCGAATATGAGGTTGGTAAATGGAAATGGTTTAGCATTTTTAAGACTTTTTGATG
>Ga0074198_1000115_pt1 | contig 119568 bp, 100 predicted proteins | sample EPASupsiteSAE323_FD_64527 | JGI IMG/M metagenome (GOLD analysis project Ga0074198, IMG submission 64527) | Bioremediated contaminated groundwater from EPA Superfund site, New Mexico - Sample SAE3-23 | ecosystem: Environmental > Aquatic > Deep subsurface > Groundwater > Contaminated ... | reverse complement strand
GCCAGAGGCCAGTGAGAAAATGTTAGAGCCCGGGTAGGGTGAGTCATATTCCCGGATCGAGCCGTCCTCATCGTTAAATCCGATGCCGTTTAAGACGACAAACCCACCGCCGTTAAGCGGATCGCCAGCCATGAAGGATTCCGCCAAATAGTCCAGTGCCGTACCATTGATAACCACTCGCGGTCTGCCGACGGCATTGATCAGCGGCCGTCCGGCGGCATTGCCCATGATATAGGCCACTCCGCCCTTGGCTCCGTACATGAACGTCTGGCCCACATCGCCGTAGACCACCAGCTTACCGTCTTTCATGATCTGGCAGAGCTGATCCTGGGCATTGCCGTGCACGTAGATTTCCATGCCGTCAATGCCGGAGGCCAGATAATCGCCGGAAGAACCATAGACATCTATCCGCACGCCTTGCGTAGCCGGGCCGAAGCCGCACCCGGTAAACCGCTGACCGCGGTACTTGTAAACAATAAATTGTTTCCAGCCCAGTTGGTAGGCTTTGACGATCAGCACGGCGTCGCACAGATCGCCTTCCGGTTCAAAGGCTTCTGCATCGATAATCAGGATCTTCTCGTTATTATGCGGGGGGCGGATTTCGCCTCGGGTGGCAAAATCGATCCGGCTGAAGCGCGAGTTGGATTTCCCGGTAATCATGGTGGTTTCATCAAAGATCCCATCCAGGGCGAGCTTGAGAACATGCTGGACCGAGCTGCGCTTCATCTTGCCGGTATTATAGCGCAAATCGCCCAACAGGGTCAGGCTATCAATGGCGGTTTGCCTGTAGTCATCATCTTCAACCGCCTGCTTTTTGATGGTTTCCACCGCGAACCTGAGGCTGTTGCCATCAAATCCGCTGATATTTTCCTGCATATAGGCCACTATTTTCCGGGTGGCGATGGCCGGATCTTTTTCAGCATAAAAGGCTTGAATCTTTGCCTCGATTGCCTGGCAGGCCGTATTGGATTCAATTGGCTGGGCCACATCACAGATCTCTTTATCCCTGGGAACTTCAATTATGCGACCGAACTTATCAGTACATACCAGCTTTTTGTTACCGCTGGCATCACCGCTGTCCTTGAGGCTGAAGATAAAGGAGCCGCCGTCTGTATAACTGCCGCCGCGGGCATTCCAATACTTGTCGGCAATGGGCCGGAAGCGGGCATCTTCCCGGGCCAGCGAGATCAGGGTAGCATCAATGGCTTGCTTTTCCGAACAGATCAGTCCCACCTGGACTTCGCCTTCCTGCAGGGCAAATACCTGGGGACGCAGCATGGCGGTATCGGTAATGCCGATCAGCTGGAACTGGCCATCCTTGACGTCATTTCTGGCGATGATAAAGAACCACGGACCATCGGGTGAGGCGCCTACATGATGCGTCTGAATGGCCTTGTAGATCTGCTGCTTTTCGGGAGACAGCATGTCGAAGTCCCTTTCCGAGGTCGGCGCCATGGCTTCGATAATATATTCCAGCGGATACTGGTACACGCGGTTGCACAGGTCCAGCAGCAGGGCCGCTTCCTCGGTGTCGGTCAAAAACAGGGGCTGGTAATTCCGCTGTTTCAGGTATTCATATATCGACTGGTAGTTGGCGAAATCGCCGTTGTGCACTAACGCCTCGTTCAGCGCACTGAAAGGATGGCAGCCGCCGGGATGCCAGACCCGGCCGCGGGTGGGATAGCGCTGGTGAGCCAGCCAGACATGGGCCTTGAAATCATCCAGCTTGTAATAACGCACCACATTCTCGGCATACCCCACAATTTTCAAGATCATCATATTGCGGCCATGGGACATGACAAAGGCTTGTTTCTCACCCAGCGAAGCATAATAGCGCGTATTGATCCTGAAGCTGTTCTGATACACAAACTCATCTTCGGCAGCGCGCCGATCCATAAAGGTCAGGCCCTTTTCCTGGATGAAGGCATCCAGGACATCGTCCTTGACCCGTACAAAATAGCGCATGATATCCGGTGGTCTTACCTCCAGGCCGATAGACTGATAGTCTTCGATAGTCTCAAGCTTTTCGGATCTGTCAATGTTAAAATTCGGTTTGATATAGATCTCTTCGATCTCAGCTGCCACGCTGTTATCCAGCAGGGCAATGTGGAGCATGTAGTCATCATCCAAGACCTGGCGGGAAACGCCCAAGGCTTCCGGTATAAAACCGACTGCGCCGATGCCGCCGCCTTTACCATTGCCGCGGTTGTGCATCTGGGCCGAAGGCTCAAAGATGTTTTTTCCGGTAACCGGAATCGAGCTGATAAAGCCGGTAACTCCACAACCGCCTTCCTCTTCCATGTTAGCGGCCAGCGGCGGTACCTGCCGTAAAAGTTCACTGCGTGATTCTAATATTTTGTCAGCTTTATCCATGTTAATCCGCCTCCGTTCGGCTGTAATCGATATGCTCCAGCAGGTCGGTACGGCCTACCAGTTCCTTGACACTCTTCATGCCGAATTTCTGCAGGATCTCTACCAGTTGATAATTCCAGGCATGATACATATTGGTTAACCGCTGGGTGGCCCATTCTTCGGTAAACAGATCCGCCAGTTCCGAGTCGGTGGAGGCGATACCGCGGGCGCAGCCGCGACCGGATTCACAGTTGCCGCAGCGCACACATTCCAAGGAGACCATTTCCGCCGTGCCGATTACCGCACCATCGGCGCCCAAGCAGATAGCCTTGACCAGGTCGTGGGCAGTGCGGATGCCGCCCGAGGCAATCAGGGTCACCGCATCTCTGGCGCCTTCGGCCTTTAAGAAATTGTGCACCTTGGTAATGGCGTACTCAATGGGCATGGCGATGTTTTTCTTGGCGATATCCGGCGCTGCGCCGGTGCCGCCGTAGCCGCCGTCGATATGGATGATATGGGCGCCGGCATAGTAAGAACCGACCGCCACCATGTCCACATCATTGGGGGTAGAAACCTTGACGGAAACCAGGGCCATGGGGTTCATCTCCTTGATCCAGTCGATATGCTTCTTGTGGTCTTCAATTGAATATACCGAGTGGAAAGGGAACGGTGAAAACAGCGAGGTGCCCTGGACTGCCTCACGCATTTTGGCCACGCTGGCCGTATTCTTCTCGCCCAAGAGGTGGCCGCCCAGACCGGGTTTGGCGCCCTGGGCGTATTTGAATTCGACGATCTTAACGCGCTGGATGGTTTCTTCCCGCACGCCGAATAGACCGGTGGCCACCTGGGTTATGACATTATCAGTATAAGGCATTAAAACATCCGGGAAACCGCCTTCTCCCGTGCAGGTAAAGGTATTCCATATAGCCGCGTTGTGGGCCTTGGAAACCATGGTCGGCAGACTGACGGATCCGAAGGACATACCGCCGCCATAGACCGGAGTAGAAATAACCACCGGCGCTCTTCCGTCATTGCGGCGATTGAGCTCAATAGCGGTTGAGATCTCGGACTTATCCACCTGGGGCGGATGGGCCGGGAACTTCAAGCGCAGCTTATCAAAGCCGCCGCCGGAGTTGCCCACGTTATATTCCAGGTCGGTACGCTCGGGCGGATAGCCGGTCTCGGCCATGATCCAGGTGCCCGTAATCATGTCGGCAGTCCAGCGGGGATCCCCCAATGTTTCATACATGGGATTGAGCGATAGGCTCAAAGCCTGACGCGGACACTGGGCAATGCAGCAGAATTCCTGGTCCTGACATGCAAAGCCAATGCATTTGTAATCGATGGGCGGATTGACCTTGTTATGCCCTTCCGGCCGCTCATGCACGCCATACGGACAGGTCTTGGCGCAGGTGCCGCAGTTGATGCAGTCATTCGACCGGGTAACCTTGTACTTGGGCACCTGGTGTTTAAACCGGGAAGGAGTCTTTTCAATTTTTACTGTTGATGGTTTCATATTCTATCACCCAATTTATATTTATTATTCAACTTTCCAGTTGCCTGGTTACTTACTTGTCATTGCTATGAAAACTCACGTATTTGTCATTGCGAGGAGCGCAGCAACGCGGCAATCTTCCCCGGTCATGGTGTGTAAATGAAAAATGGTCTAGATCTTTTCCTTCATCGTGATTGTGTTAACAGCAACAGAAAGATTGCCGCGCTACGCTCGCAATGACACGATGATTGCCCCTACTTAAATAACTTTCCGAAGGTTTCCTCATCAATCTGCTCAAAGAAGATGGCCCGGCCGGTTTCTCCCCGCAGCCGCCTGGCTTCGCGGATACCCATGGCGCCCATAACCTCCAGCAGTTGGGAATGCCAGGCGCACATGAGATTGACCATGCGCTGGGCAATGATATCCACTGATAATTTTTCGAGACCTTCCGGCAACAGCAGCAGCTTTTCTGGCCCTTCGTATAATCGGGCGCCCAGGGCGATGAACAGCGGGATATCTATCGCTGTCAGATCAGCACCGCAAAGCATTGCTTTAGGAATGTGCTCGGCCATGGCCATACCACCGGAGAAGATCAAGGTGACCTCATCGCGGATCCTCTCCTCAACCAGCTGCAAGTGGACGGAGCGGATGATATCTTTGATCAGGCGCGGTTGGAAGTTAGCTGCCTGGTCTTTGTTTATCTCCAGGCCGCGATAATCCGCCACGATATGGATCACCTCCGCGCCGCTGTTTACCAGCCGGGAAACGATGCCTTCAACGCCGCTGACGGCCGGAATCCGGATAATGGTTATCGCATTGCTGATATTTTTAATGCGCTCTTTTACCGCTGCCAGTTTATCCGCCAGGTCATCGGCATAATCAATGGCCACCAGACGAGCGTTCTTCAGAATGTCTGCATATTTTTCAATTTCACCCTCGCTGATGAACGGGATGATACTCTCACTGTAGGTTGCCATCTCGGGCTTGATGTCCGCCGCCGGCAGCATAACGCAGGTGCTGATCTCGCTGGCTGCCTTGATTAGAGCCAGCTTAAGATTCGGGCCCAATTCCACCGGTGGTAAATCAAATATAATAGGAAGCGGGATATCCACCGTGGGATGCGGTTGCGACAACAGGCGGCCTTCGTTGTCAAAGGCCAGATGGCCCAGCTTGCGGCCCAGCTCAACACCGGTGCTGATATATTCCCGTCCGTGAATTCCGTCACGGGTGGGGCGCACGATTTCCGACATGTCGGTCCACATGCTGTCAAAGCCGGCTCCGGTAAACGGCCCGCGGTAGCCGGCGCCAGTCACGGGAACCTTGCCGTCTTCGGCCTGTTTCCAGAGCGTGAGGAATATGTCCGCTTTCCAGTAGGAGCCGCTGATATTGACATAATCCTGATGCAGGGATTTTTCCAGCGCTCCGCGCGGGCATTCCTGGATGCACCTGAAGCAGTTCCGGCACAGCACCGTATTGGGCTCGGCCATTTTGCGCTGATCACCTTTTCTGCGCTTATGGGCTTGATAGATACAGACCTTGCTGCACCTTCCGCAGTTTATGCAGTTTTCACCCCGGGTGATTTTGAACTTATAAAGATATTCCATCTCCAGCGGGGTAGTTGTTGGATGAATATGATATTTCTTTGGCATAATCTATTAACCCTTCCTGTCTACCATTTCCCAATATTCCTTGCTTTGATCAACTTTTTTCAGGAAATCGGCAATCTCGGCATCCGGACGGCCGAATGTCCCTTCGATCCTTTTTTCCAGCGCATCCCAAAGTGTCATAAGTTCAAGGTTGGTCTGGCATATTTCTTCACAGCCTTTGCAGTGCATACACATGAAAGCCTTGGCTGCTTCTTCCGGGGTCACTTTTTGGCCTTCCTGCAGTTTCTTGGCCAATGCCACCTTGCCCTTGGCGGTTACCGCCTCATCCCCGGTGACTAGGTAGGCCGGGCATACGGCTATACAGTTGCCGCATTTGGCGCAGGCATGGGTGCTGAGTTCCACATCCAGACTGTCGAGCTTCTGGTCTTTGCCGAAGATCAGTCTGGCCACCCCGCCGATGACTGGCGCCAGGAAGATCATCACCCGCATGCTTATACCCAAGAAGGCGGGACGAAACATCTGGGCCGGAATGTTTAAGAATTTCGATTTTATCGCAAAGAACTTGCCGGGATTCATAATATCGTTGGGATCAACCTTGGCCTTGTAGGCCCGGAGTTCCTGCTGCCTGCTCTTGCTATATAAATGATTGATAAATGAGGCATTCCAGATGCCCAGGCCATACGGTTCGCCGCCCAGGTTCAAAGCTGCCTGGGTCAGCATCGGAACCAGGGCCATATTGAGATAATATTTTAATTTTCTGGAGTCACACAGATAAGGAGTCATCACCAGTGCCCGTTTTTCGTCCAGGATATAGGAATCGATACAGACTTCCACCCCGAAAGATGTCCCCATTTTTTTGGCCTTCGCAATAAAGGAGGCGGTCTGCTTGATGGGGATAATGGTTTCACTGGTCAGAATGCTCGGCCCCAACCGTTTGGCTTTGGCGCCAAACAGACGCTCGTTCCATAAAAAGCTGGCCGCATAACTGGGTGCTTCATCAATGTTAGTCATTTTTGATAAATATGTTACAAATTTCTGATCATCATCGGCGCTGCTCAATTCCACCAGAACTGCGGCATTCTTCTTAAATACATTATCGTGCATGACCTCATTGGTATCGATCATATGGTTTTCATCCAGGAAGCGGATGACATTCACGCTGATGTTGGCTTTCTCTTTACTATTTACAAAGGAATCAATAAAAGCAAAGGCGGCCTGCGCATCTTTAAAATAGAGCAGGTGCGAAAAAGACGCCGGCGGTGTTGGTCTAAGGGTCAGGGTCACTTCCACGATGATGCCGAAGATGCCTTCGGTAGAGATATAATAGGCAAACTCCTGATCAGCCGGAGTCAGCGTTTTGATTTCACCCGAGCCGGTCACCACGGTCATGGACTGGATCTGTTTGGACAGGTGGCCATAGCGGAAACTGTTGATACTATAGCCACCGGTGGCGATCCATCCCGCCACGGTGGAAAATTTACTGGATGGATAAGTCATCAGGGACAGCCCCTGCTGTTTGGCCAGGATGTCGATATCGCTCCAGCGCGCACCCGCTTCAACTCGAGCGGTCTTTTGTTCAGGGTCGATCTCGATGATTTTTCTGAAGGGGGACAGATCAACCACAATCCCGGCCTGGGTGGGGATGACGCCGCCAAATCCCCAGGAAGCGGCTCCGCGTGGTATAACCGGTATTTTCTTCTCATTAGCAAAGGCTAAGACCTTTTGGATCTCGGCGATGTTTTTAGGCTGCACCACGAAGGATGGCTGTGTGTTAAATAACAGCTTGGTCATGAAAGAGGGTACGTCGCCGATGTCATGGCTGTACATCTCTTTCTCTTCCGGTCTGTCGATAATTTTTATATCGCCTGCAATTCTTCTAAACTCTTCAATTGTTTTCATATCGCACCCATCTCTTTTTGAAAAAATAAAAAAGCGCCCTTCAACCGGCTCGAACTGAACCGGGTTAAAGGGACGCCTTTGTTCCTTAAATCTATTAATTTGCTGGATTCACTGTTTTCATTTTATGCAACCGGCCTTGCTTTGACAAGGCCTTGTGCTTAAATATATTGTATACCCGTCAATGCGGCCGCTATTGCCTGTGCCCGTCCAGCTACCACCAATCGGTTGGCCGGGGGTGCTAAGAGAGCCGCAGCAGAACGCTTCGATAAAGTAAGAACCCGCAATCACTTGCGGGTTTGTGTATTAACTGGAGCCGATGCGCGGATTCGAACCGCGGACCTGCTGATTACGAATCAGCTGCTCTACCTCTGAGCCACACCGGCTTATTAAATTGACTCCTTGATGATAGCATCGATAAAGGCTTAGAGTCAAGGCAGCCCGCACGGGGCCTGCTTAAACTTCGATGTGGCCACGGTTGATTTCTCTTCAGATCTTAATGCCACATCTTCTTGAATATTTTGTGTTACATAATATGACATTCTCTATTTACATTATCGGGAAAGTGAAATAAATTAAGGTTAGTTAATTATTTCTATTGGTGGGTGATTATATGAAAAGGATCTTGATTGCTTTCTTAAGTCTTGTTATCACCATATTATGTCCGCTTTCCGCCATGGCCGCACCTCATATCGTTATTGATGGCCGCACAATAATGGGACTTCCTCCGGTGGTGGTCCAGAGTGGCAGCCCGCTGGTGCCCATGCGGGGCGTTTGCGAGCATTTGGGGGCCCGGGTAGAGTGGGATGGCAGCGATCAGAGCATTACGGCGGTTGGTAACGGTAATAGAATTGTTATAACCATAGGCCAGACCACAGCATGGCTCAACGGTAATGCAGTTACCCTCAGTGCTCCTCCGCAGGTTACCAACGGTGTTACGATGGTTCCGCTCCGAGTGGTTGGTGAAGCCCTGGGCGCAAATGTCAAGTGGGACAGCAAGACTAAATCAGTAACTATTAATAACTCACGTAACCAGAGGCTATCGCTAAAAGACTCAACGTTTGAAGAATCCTTTGAAAGCCCCAATCGGTGGAGCGGGCAGTTCGGCCAGCAAACCAGTGATGGCGGATATCTCATTGTCGGGTCAACCAACAATGAGCTCTACAATCCGGGTGAGCGGTCTCATCCCCCCAATACCGGAATACTGATATGGAAGATGAATCGTTCCGGGGAATTCGAATGGAAAATGAAATACGGTGACAGTGGCTGGAATCTGGCACGTGATCTGAAAACCACCGGTGACGGCGGCTTTGTCCTAGCCGCTTACGTGCCTGCAACCCAGGTCGCTCATCAACGCGCAGTCATTAAATTCAATAAAACAGGTGACCAGGAGTGGATCTCAGTACTTGATACCAGCATTATTGATATAAAGCAAATTGAGATTACCCGGGACGGGGGCTATATTATTACAGGGATAACCCTGCATAATAACCCCTATATTGATAAGTTGGACAGTAAGGGTAAAGCCAAATGGGACCTGACCCTTGATGCCAGCTTGCCCGAGTATGACAGGCTTATGGATTTAAATGAAACCTCCGACGGCAGCTTCCGGTTTCTGTTTAACGAAACTTTGTTTGGTCAGGGTCAGTTTATTTCAGGTCATTATACCCAAGCTCATGACATAGCCATTCAATCCATTGACGCCTATGGCAAGGTGCTGGACAAAAAAAGCTTCAATTACCCGCCTGATGTTTATACGACCGGGGTTATATCCACTTCTGATGGTGGATATATCCTGCAAGGGTCGGTAGACGAGAAAAACAACAAGGGTCAAGCGGTTATACTCAAGACTGATAATGAAGGAAGGACTATCTGGAAGCAGGTGCTGAACGAGAAGGGTGATATTATAAGGTCGGTCCGTGAAAGCTCTGATGGAGGGTATATTGCCGTGGGCCAGGTGCAGTCCTTTGGCCCGGGTTTGACTAACGGACATCTCGTGAAGCTGGATAAATCCGGCCGCATTGCCTGGCAAAAAGCGATCGGTACCAGTAAGAATGAACTCTTTAGTTCCGTTGAACAGACATCTGACGGTGGATACCTGTCAGTTGGAGACACTTGTTATACAGACCTTGGTGTATACATTTTAAAAACCGATGCCAACGGCGATCTTTACTATAGATGAAGATCGCCGCTAATAACTGACTGGTACGCTGTTATTATTAATTAAGTAGGTGATTATTATGAAGAAGGCCTTAATAATTTTCTTAGTCCTTTTTAGTGCCATATTATGTCCGCTTTCCGCCATGGCCGCGCCTCATATCGTTATTGATGGCCGCACAATAATGGGACTTCCTCCGGTGGTGGTCCAGAGTGGCAGCGCCCTGGTGCCCATGCGGGGCGTTTTCGAGCATTTGGGGGCCAGGGTAGAGTGGGATGGCACCGATCAGAGCATTACGGCGGTTGGTAACGGTAATAGAATTGTTATGACCATAGGCCAGACCACAGCATGGCTCAACGGTAATGCAGTTACCCTCAGTGCTCCTCCGCAGGTTACCAACGGTGTTACGATGGTTCCGCTTCGGGTGGTTGGTCAAGCCCTGGGCGCAAATGTTAAATGGGACAGCAAGGCCCAGTTGATTGATATTACGGGTCCGTATAACCAAAAGCTGACGATTAAAGACTCTACTTTTGAGCAGGTATTCGACAGCCCCTATCAATGGTCAGGTATGTTCGGTCAACTAACCAGTATTGGCGGATATCTCATCATCGGGTCAACCAATAATGAGCTACCCAAGCTAGGTATTGTATCTCAGCCCCCCAATACCGGCATACTGATGTTGAAGATAAACCGCTCCGGGGAATTAGAATGGAAAAAGAAGTACGGTGACAGCGGCTGGAATCTGGCACGTGGCCTGAAGACCACCGGTGATGGCGGCTTCGCCCTAGCCGCTTACGTGCCTGCAACCCAGGTCGCTCATCAACGTGCGGTCATTAAATTCAATAAAACGGGTGATCAGGAATGGATCTCGGTATACGATCCCAGCATAATTGATATAAGACAAGTAGCGCATACATGGGACCGGGGCTATATCACCACGGCGATAACCCAACATAATAACCCCTATGTGCAGAAACTGGACGAGAAAGGTAGAGTACAATGGAACCTGACTCTCGATTCTAAACTGTCTGAGGAATCCCATCTGCTGTATATTAACCAGGCCGAAGACAGCAGCTACCGGTTGCTGTTTACCCGGACTGACGATGTTTCAATCCAAACCATAGATGCCAATGGAAAGGCCCGGGATGAAAAAAATTTCTCTCTCCAGGATATTTTGCTGGCTGGGGCCAGTACCACCTCTGATGATGGTTACATCCTAAACGGAACGATAAAACAGCAAGATCACAGCAAGGGGCAGCCTGTTATTCTCAAGGTTGACAGTGCAGGATTATCTGGAAACAGGTTCTGGACTCGAAGGATGACACTATCATGTCAGTCCGTGAAACATCTGATGGAGGATATATTGCGGCGGGCCGCGTGCAGTCCTTTGGACCGGATAAGACCAGCGGACTGCTCCTGAAGCTGGACAAGACCGGCCTTATCATTTGGAAAAAAGCGATCGGCACCCATCAGCCGGAATACTTTCAGTCCATTGAACTAACGACTGATGGAGGATATCTGTTGGTTGGAACCGCTGATTATGATAACAGTGGTGTATACATTGTAAAAACCGATGCCAACGGCGACCTTTACTATAGATAAAGATCGCCGCTACAAATTGACTGGCGTAATCGCTACTTCTTCATCTTCTTCACCGTCTTGGCGAAGGATTGGATGAGGTCTATCACTACCTCGGCCGTGATGTCCTGTTTGCGGGCCTCTTCGATTACCTTATCCCATTCCGGGTTGGTGGTGAAACCAGAGGCAGCGATATAGTAATTGGGATTGGCGGTGGCCAGACCGCGGCAGGCCGGACATATATTCTGGGCGTAGGCCTTCCTGTCCATGACCTGAACCATCTTATACATGGTCTCGTCCGGAAACTTCTTGCTGCACATGCTGCACTTTTCCAACTATTTGTCCCCCTTAAAGGGCCAGCCTCAGTTGGTCTAGGGACTGACTCTATCTTCTGTGTTATTTTTGGTAACTCCGGCGCTCCTATTCCAGGTAGGAACGGATGACCTCTAATTCCATATCCACCAGTTCAGTGATCCGCTCCACCGCCAGACTGACGGTCAGCTCGTCCTCATCGGCCAGTTCCTCGGAGATAAGATCACCGAAGGGGATGAGTTCCAACCGGGACAAGGCCTCGGCCATCTCCACCCTGGCAAAAAAGGCTTGTAATACCGTCATCATGTTAAAGAAGTAAGATTCGACAAACTCCAATAATTCGTCTTCATCGGGCCTGCCGTCCACCAATTTAAAACGGCTCAAACGGTACATTACTGCATCCCCCTTAACCACTCTTCTGCCTCAGCCAGGGCCCCTATCACCGCTGACGGCGCAGGTCCTCCGGGGACCTGCCGCCGGGCCACGCAGGCTTCGGCATCAATGAATTCATAGATATCGGCTGCGATCTGCGGCGAGAACTCCCGGTAGGCCGTAAGGCTGAGATCCTCCAGCCGGCAACCCGCTTTGATGCAATGGAGTACGGCCCGGCCCACCACGGCATGAGCGTCGCGGAAGGGCAGCCCCTTGCCCGCCAGGTAATCGGCCAGATCGGTGGCATTGGTAAAGCCGCCCCTGGCCGCCTCGGCCATCTGGTTGGTTTTGAAATGGGCGGTCTCCAGCATGGGTGCCAGGACCAGGAGGCACTTCTTCACGGTGTCCACCGCGTCAAACAGGGCTTCCTTGTCCTCCTGCATATCCTTGTTATAGGCCAGGGGCAGGGATTTCATGGTCGTTAACAGGGCCATGAGGTCACCGTAAACTCTCCCGGTCTTGCCGCGAATCAATTCCGCCAGGTCGGGGTTCTTCTTCTGGGGCATAATGGAGGAGCCGGTGGTAAAGGCATCCGACAGCTCAACAAAGGAGAATTCCTCAGTGGACCATAGTATCAGCTCCTCGGCCAAGCGGGAGAGGTGCATCATCAAGATGCTGGCAAAGCTCATGAACTCGATGGCATAGTCGCGATCGCTAACTCCGTCCAGGCTGTTGCGGGTAAGATGGGCAAAGCCCAATTCTTCTTTAACCGCGTCCCGGTTCAGGTTGAAGCCGGTACCGGCCAGGGCGCCCGAGCCCAGAGGCATATAGTCCATTCGTTTGGCGCAGTCTTCCAGGCGTCCCAGATCACGGCGCAGCATCTCGAAATAGGCCAGGAGGTGATGAGCCAGGGTAATGGGCTGGGCCTTCTGTAGATGGGTGTAGCCGGGCATGATGGTGTCGATGTTCTTCTTGGCCAGGGTGAGCAGGACCTTTTCCACTTCCAGCAGCAGGTCACGGACTTCCTTGATCTCGTCGCGGAGGTACAGGCGCAGGTCCAGGGCTACCTGATCATTGCGGCTGCGGCCGGTATGGAGCTTCTTGCCCACCGCACCGATCTTGGCAGTGAGGAAGGTTTCGATATTCATATGCACGTCTTCAGCTTCCACGGTGAACTCCAGGGTACCAGCCTCCAGTTCCACCAGGATCTCGCCCAGACCCTTGATGATCAGGTCAGCTTCCTCCGGGCTGATGATGCCCTGTTGACCCAGCATACGCGCATGAGCCATGCTGCCGGTAATATCCTGCCGGTACATGCGCTGGTCAAAGCCAATGGAAGCATTGAAGTCTTCAGTTAGTTTGCTGCTGGCGCTGGCAAAGCGGCCGCCCCATAGTTTCAAAAACATCACTCTCCGGAAAATTCATGTAAATACAAAAGCTTTGTAATTATGCTAGAAGTATTATATCCCTTTCCGTACGGCCTGTCATGTAAGATTGCTTTAACTTCGGAGCGGATGCTTAATCTCCGCCAAAAAGCTATTTTCAGCCAGATTATGCTCTGCTTATTCTATTCATGACCCTTCTTTCGTGCTTCCAACAGGCGGGAAATGTTTTTTTCTTTAACGGCCCCCTGGCTCTGTTTCGGTTTAGGCGGGGCGACATTCTTGGCCGGAGTCGAGACGGAAGCGGGGCGGGGTTTATCATCATGGGCAACCGTACCATTCGTCTGCTCCCCGGGTTGCATGGTATGTCTTTGTCCGCTGGCCTGCCGGCTGGCATCCTGCCGGGCGCGCAGGCGCTCGGTGATAACCGGTGCTGTGGATTCCGCAGTTGGCTTACTCCCGGTCAGGCGCTTCCATGCTCGCTGGATATCCTCCCGGGTAAAGGCCAGGCGACGGGCGGCAATGTCCAGGAGCAGCAACAAGCCGGCGGCCAGTAACAGCCAAAACCATAATTCCACTCCACCCTGAGCCGTCGGCAGATTTTCTGCAAAGGCATCGGCCGGTTGCCCAATGATCTTACCCCCGGTAGCATGGGTCAAACCAGCCAGGAAACTGGTGTTAACACCACTATAGCGATATTCCGGGGAATAGGGCAGCGCTACTGCGGCAGTAGCCACGCTGACATTATCCCGGCCGTCCCGCAGCAGGTTCACCAGGTAAATGCCGGGCGAGCTGGCCGGGAATGCTGCCCGGTATATCCCGGGTGCCGCGGCCGGCAGCTTGATCTCCCGCCGTGTAAAATCAGGACTGGCGATCACCGCTGTCAGGTTCTCGTTCCGGGTGTAGTCGCGGGATTCCACCCGGATCTCACCTTCCGTCCCGTCGATGTTTACATTGAATGACAGAGCATTCTCCGGATCGGAGCGGGGCAGTGACCAGGAAACGATATTCGCCCAGAGCCGGTTGAACCCAGGCCAGGCGGCCCAGAGTGTACCCCAGCGGCCTCCAGCATCGGTGGTATAGGCCACGGCCCGGCCCAGACCGTACTGCCACTGGGCCAGTATTGGATCGCCGTGTTTGCTGAGCAGGACTACCTGGCCGCTGGCCTTGGGTGAGGTCCCTACGTAGCCATGCAGTAGGGGCAGGGCATCAATCCCCTGCAGCAAGGGGCTGTTTTCCCCCAGGGCGGGATAGAAGTCTTCTTCCACCAGGTAATCACGGCGGGCTTTGATAGTCTCCTTGGTAAATATTCGAGGCACTTTGCGGGCATCATCACAATAGTAGTATCGCCCCTGGCCCCATTCGGCCAGCTGGCTGAGCAAATTAGTATCGGCATCCTTGCCCACAGCCACGGTAGACAGGGTGATGCCCTGGTTTTCCATACGCCGGGTCAGGAAATAATAATCTCCGGCGTCGCCCGACATGCCATCAGTCATGACTATGATATGCTTGTACTTGGTTCGTGAATCCTTGAGCCCATTATAGGCCAGCTGCAGGGCCGGAAAAATGCTGGTGCCCCCATCGGCGCGGATGGTTCCGATATCGGATATGATGGTATCCTGGTCGCTGGCGGCTTGCGGCTTGATTACCCATTTGGGCACCGAATCGAAGGCTACCACCCCCACCCGGTCCTTACCGGTCAGTACCGAGACGGCCTGGGCGGCCGCATCTTTGGCCAGGTCCACCTTGCACACCCCACCCGAGGTCTCGCTCATGCTGCCGGACTTGTCGATAACCAGTACCAATCCCAGACTGGGGATCTTCTTCTTGCCGCGCAGATCCATATGCACGGGCAGAGCCTGTTCTACCGGGGTATTGAGATATCCGCCCGGGCCAAAGCTTTCCTCGCCGCCGACCATGATCAGACCCATGCCCAGATCCCGTACCGCTGATTGGATGCTTTCCATTACTCCACTTGCTAGTTCCTCAGCGGGAACATCGCACAGTATGGTCAGCGAGTAGGGGCTGAACTCCTCCAGGCCCGGATCGATCTGACCGGGTGCTGATATATCGACCGGCATATGCAATGACTGCAGGGCAGAGGTGATGGCACCGGCTTCGCCTGGCCGGCCTTCGACCACCAATACCCGGGGCGGGCCTTTGACTATGGTGTAGGCTGCGGCTTCGTTGTTTTCCGCTACCCGGTCCTTTTTCACCTCGATCGTGGCCTTAAAGGTTTGCAAGCCATCATTGGCAGCTGTCAAAGGGTAGGTGAAAGCGTTGTCTCCCCGGTTCAGGCTGATAGTCTCCTCCCGTACCGGGGTCTGGTTCTGATATATGCGCAGCAGGGCCGTGGTAGGCATATTGCTGTTGATTTTCAGCTTTAAGCTGAGGTCTTCTCCGGCAAACATGCGGGCGGGTGCCTGCAGACTGTCGATCCTCACATCCGGTCCATTCTGTCCCGCCAGCGGCCAGGCATCGATCGTTACCTGGCGATCGGCCAGGCGTTCCGCCTCCCGGCGGGCATCTCCATCATTTTCCCGTCCATCCGATAGCAGTACGATGCGTCGTCGGCTGTCTCCGGGCAGCAGAGCTCCGGCCAGTTTGAGGGCCTCTTCCAGGTTGGTTCGATCCCCGGCCACTATAGTCTCCAGGCGTTGAAAGCCTTGCCCGCCCAGGGCCTGCTCGATCCGGGCGTTTTCGCCAAAAGCAATAATAGCCGCCCGGTCTTCGCTTTCTTTATGCTGCAGGGCTTGACTGATAAAGCTCTCGGCCTTTTCCCGGGCATTGCCACAACTAGCCGACAGGTCGACCACAAATACTACGCTCTGCCGGTTGACCCGATAGTTGATCTGGGTACCGGCCAGGGCCAGGATCAGGCAGAGCATAAGCAGCAGACGCAGAACAACAATCAAACGCCGGCGGAAAGCAGCCATGGCCTGGTTATCCCGATGCCACAGGTAAACCGGATAAACAACCAGGGGTATCAGACACAGGAGCCAGGGATGGATAAACCTAATAGCCACGCCGGTACACCTCCCATTCGAGCAGCAGCAGCAGAAAAACAGCGGCCGCTGCCCAGGGCCACAGATCCTTGCGGGCGACGCCCTTCTGGTGCGAATTCCTGGAACTCACGGCTCCGAGTTCGGTTAACTTCAGTGGTTTCAGATCTGATTCCAGGATATTCCCGGCGTTTTTAGCCAGATAATACTCATGGCTGGTACCGCCGCCCCGGGTAATGATGCGGTACAGACCGGGCTCACCGGTATTAAAATGATGCGGCAGCGGGGCCTTAAACTTCAGTTCCTGCCCATCGGGATAAACCACGGTCAGGCGGTCGCTGTCGGCGGCAGGAATAAAATCGAAACCCTGACCTGAATCATCCAGGACCGGGGCGGAGACCTCATGCGGCAGCAGCCACGAGCAGAGGTTTTGGATGAGAATGGGGAACCCGGCTTGCAGGGGTATATTGCTTTGATGCAGGTCGAAGGTAGCCGCCGCCATCTTTTGCCCTCCCAATTCTCCTTTCAGCAACAGAGGCTCTCCCTTAGCCTCCAGCAGAGTACTGGCCCAGTAAGGAGTATTAAGGCGTCTGGCCTGACGTATATGCCAGCCCGCGGTATCTACATAGCGCATGACTTCATCCCCCGGGGTCGCCTGCATCTCGCTTATGGACTTGAAATCTCCCCCTACCGGCAGCAACTTTTGCCCGGCCGGGGGATTCAAGATGAATACCGCTGCCCGGGGCAGGCGGGCCGGAACCAGTCCATCGAAAACATAGAGCTGGTAATCCTTCATGGAAGAGCTATAGTTTCCCGGAGTGGTCTTGAACAACTGGATGCCCGGGACCAGACTGATTGATTTCTCCAGAAATACATTGCCGGAACTAACCAGGAGCACCCGCCGGGATGTGCTGTCATCTGTCACAGTATAGGCCTGGTTGTCAGCCATATAAATGTCTTTCCGGTCCAGACGGGCTTGCCATACCTCGGGGCCGCCGGGGAGGTCGTTCCAGGTGATATCGCGGGACTCTCGCGCAGCCAGGGTAATGGAGCGGGCGTCATAGAGCTTTTGGTCTCCCCGGAGTTCAAGCTCGCTCTGTCGTGGAGCATCAGAAAAATTCTGCACCCGCGCCAGGACCAGGGCTTTACCCCCTATCCGCCGGGTCGACAGCAGGGTTATGGCCAGATTGTCATCACTCCGGCCGACCTGATGAAAGCTGCCGGGACATTTCAAGCCGCTGGCACGCTCCGGGGGGATGGCCCGCCCATCACTGAACACCATCAACTGGGCCTGAGGGTCCCGCTCGCTTAGAGCGGCGGCAAGGGAGAGAGCCGGTTCCAGGGCGGCCGGTCCGTTGCTCACTTCAGCCTGATTCAAGGCCTGACGCAGCTGGACCTTATCGCCACTGGCGGAGGCCAGGACCTGGGGCTGATCGGTCATGGCGATCAGGGTCATGTTCCCATTGCTGTCCAGGTTATCTATCACCCGGGTGATCTCAGCCTGAGCCGCGGCAAAGCGGGACGGCCTGGCATCAGTAGCTCTCATGCTGGCGGAAGCATCCAGGATCACGATCAGGTGGCGTCCGCCTTCTCCGGGCAGGATCATACTGGGCCGCATTATGGTGAGTACCAATAAGAGAGCGGCCAACAACTGCAGCAGCAGCAACAGGTTGCGACGCAGCCGCTGCCAGGGACTACTGGCTTCAATGTCCCGAACCGCCTGCTCCCATAGCCAGGTACTGGAGACCAGCCTTTCCTGGTAGTGGGGCTTTAAAAGGTACAGGGCGATGATGGCCGGTATGATCAGAGCCAGCCATAAGCCGGCCAGGTTCAAAAAGCGCACAAACAATCCTCCCCGGGGATGCTTATTTCAAGAAACCTGCCCGCGGCAGGCGACGGAGTATTATATCCTCAAAAGGCTCTAGGCTGCTAACCTGAAGGAAACCCATTCCCCGGCGCACGCAGAAGTCGCGGTTGTCATTGATAAACTCCTGCAGGCGCTGGTGATAGGCACGCAGGAGAACTGGACTAGCGTTTATCTCCCTGGTCTCCCGGGTCTCCTGGTCGAGCAGCCGGTAGTCACCGCCCAGTCCCGGACTTATTTCGTCGGGAGACAGAATCTGCAGGACTACTACTTCCTGGCCGAGGTATTGCAAGTATTTCAATCCGGATTTATAATCACCTGGCGCAAGCAGGTCGGAGATAACGAAGCACAGCCCGGGACCCTTACAAAAGGGTCCGAAGCCTTTGATAGCCCCCGCCAGGTCGGTGGTCCCCTGCCAGTGCAGGGAAGCCAGGTAGTCCCACAACTGGCTGCGGGCGCTTTTTCCCCGCAGAGGGGCTTGGAAAGAAGTCAGTCCCCCGGCTAAAGACGCCAGGGAGACCCGGTCATAGCCGCACAGAGCCAGCCAGGACAGGGCCGCCGACAATTGGAGAGCCAGACGGGCCTTGGATGGTTCCCCCCAGTCCATCGAAGCGCTGGTATCAATAAGGATGTTAACCAGCAGGTCCTGTTCTTCCATGAACAGTTTTATAAACAGCTTCTCACTGCGGGCATAGCTGTTCCAGTCTATATATCGGGTGTCATCACCATCGGAGTAGTTGCGGTAATCGGCAAATTCCACCGCGCTGCCCTTGCGCAGTGACCGCCGCTCCCCGCTGTTCCGTCCCCGCCGCAGCTTGCGGGAGACCAACTCCAGATTCTCCAGCCGCCGCAAAAAATCCTGATCAAAAATATCATTCATGTGTTTATTCCCCAATATGTATTGTCAAGAGACGATTACCACGGATTTAACACAGCATAATCAACTGACGTATCATTGCTACGAAAACGAGGGAAGATTGCCGCGCTGCGCTCGCAATGACACAATAAAGGATTGCCGCCCTGGCCCCCCCCTGTCATTACTACGAAAACTCGCGAACTTGTCATTGCGAGGAGCGTTAGCGACGCGGCAATCTTCCCCGGTCATTGTTGCCAAAATGAAAAATGATCTAACGCTTTACGTTTATCGTGGTGGGTTGAACCCGTGATAATTGCGAGCGCAGCGCGGCAATTCAAAGTGTCATTGCGAGCGCAGCGCGGCAATCTATAATAGCTTGGGATATAAATCTTCCCAGTCTTTATTAAAGCCATCGATTAACTCTATCTTCTTTCTACGCGATCCGCCTTTTATTTGTTTTTCTCTTTCAATAGCAAATTCTATATCGTTAAAAACCTCATAATAAACTAATTTATTGATGTTGTACTTTTTTGTAAAACTATCAGTTATTTTCTCTTTATGTTCGTAAGCTCTTCTGAGCAAGTTATTGGTTACCCCTGTATAAAGAACAGAATTTGTGAAATTCGTTAGTATGTAAACATAATAGTCTTTTCCCATGTTTCCGACCTCAGAAGAAGATTGCCGCGCTGCGCTCGCAATGACACGACGCTGCCCTTGCGCAGCGGTCGCCGCCCCCCGCTGTTCCTTCCCCGTGGAAAAGAACAGAATTTGTGAAATTCGTTAGTATGTTAACATAATAGTCTTTTCCCATGTTTCCGGCCTCGAGAAAAAGATTGCCGCGCTACGCTCGCAATGACAGGTCGCTGCCCTTGCGCAGCGATCGCCGCCCCCCGCTGTTCCTTCCCCGTAGAAAAGAACAGAATTTGTGAAATTGGTTAGTATATAAACATAATAGTCTTTTCCCATTGTATCCGCCTTCAAGAAGAAGATTGCCGCGTTGCTGCGCTCCTCGCAATTATCACGGGTATTTAACCCGCCACGATAAACGAAAAGCGTTAGATGACCTGGGAAGATTGCCGCGTTGCTGCGCTCCTCGCAATGACAAATACGTGAGTATTCATAACAATGACAAGTACGAGAGTTTTCGCAGTAATGACACGTCGATGGCGTTTCGCGCAAATTACCAAAAAAACTCTGCGTTAATCATAAAGAATCAGCGTCCTTCCCCCTTCGGGGACAACTTATGCGCCTTCGCGCAATCAATGACGCTGCGTCTATTCCGTTCCCCCGTTACCCCGGGCGATGGTTTTCCCAGACGTGTTTCCAGAGTTCACGGATGAGGTCGTCGGTGGATATCCCTTCGGCTTCGCCTTCGAAGTTGAGCAGGATGCGGTGGCGCAGTACCGGAAAGGCCAATTCCTGGACGTCCTCGAAGGCCACGTTATACCTGCCCTCTATCAGGGCACGGACTTTGCCGGCGGTCATCAGGGCCTGTCCGGCGCGGGGCGAAGCACCGTAGCGTATGTATTGGCGGATGCCCGGCGGTGCCCACTCGGAATCGGGGTGAGTGCCCATAACTATACGCACCACCATCTGCGCCACACGCTGGGCTACCGGTACTTCACGAGCCATGGCCATCATCTCCAGCACCCCGGCGGCATCGGCCTGGGTAGCAGGCGTCGGCATTTCACCGGTGGTGGTGGAGGTAACGATCCCCTCCAGTTCATCAGCGCTGGGAAACTTCACCAGCAGCTTGAAAAGAAAGCGATCCAATTGGGCCTCGGGCAGTGGGTAGGTCCCCTCCATCTCCAGCGGGTTCTGGGTCGCCAGCACAAAAAACGGTCGGGGAAGACTGCGGGTCTCACCCCCGGCAGTAACGTTCTTCTCCTGCATGGCCTCCAACAGGGCGCTCTGGGTCTTGGGGGTGGCGCGGTTGATCTCGTCTGCCAGGATTATGTTGGCAAAGACCGGCCCCGGCTGAAATTGGAAGGCTTTCCTGCCGGCGGCATCCTCGGCGATGATACTGGTCCCGACGATATCAGCCGGCATCAGATCGGGCGTAAACTGGATCCGCTTGAATTCCAGATCCAGTACCTGGCCGATGGTTTTGACCAGCAGGGTCTTGCCCAACCCCGGTACTCCTTCCAGCAGCACATTACCGCCGGCCAGCAGGGCGATCAGGGTCTGGCGGATGATATCATGCTGTCCGACTATCACCTTGGTTATTTCGCCTTCTATCGCCCGGGCCCGGGCCGCAAAGCTGTCGATTTCCATTACGATTACCTCCTTCAGGGAACGAATTAACCACAGATTCACACTGATTAGTACTGATGTATAACAGCGATAAACACAGATAAATAAGCCAATAATCCGATTAATGTTAACTCTCGAACTGAAGTTTTACTCAACTTCCGCAGTTGACCGGTTATGCCTAGCAAAGAAACGCAAACTTTTCAGACTATCATTGCGAGCGCTGCACGGCAATCCAAAGTTTCATTGCGAGCGATAGCGCGGCAATCAATAATAGCTTGGGATATAAATCTTCCCAGTCTTTATTAAAGCCATTGATTAACTCTATTTTCTTTTTACGCGACCCGCCATTTAATTGTTTTTCTCTTTCAATAGCAAATTTTATATCGTTTCGCATTGTATCCGCCTTCAAGAAGAAGATTGCCGAGCTTCGCTCGCAATTATCACGGGTTCAACCCGCCACGATAAACTAACAGCGTTAGATGACCGGGGAAGATTGCCGCGTCGCTGCGCTCCTCGCAAAGACAAGTTCGCGAGTTTTCGTAGTAATGACAGGGTGGGGTGTCGGGGCGGCAATCCTTTATTGTGTCATTGCGAGCGCAGCGCGGCAATCATCCCCCGTTTTCATAGCAATGGCATTTCAGCAGCCTCCATACTGTGTCGCATCTTATATCAACTGCGAAAGTTGAGAAGTTTATTAAGCCCAGGTTCACGTCGGTTGCTTTCAGATAATTAACGCGCTGTGACTCATGTAACTTATCATGCTGCCACCAACCAGCAAATCAGCGTAATATTCCCCTATTCCTCCAGCGAGGAAAAGTAACCTTTGACGATTTCGCTCATACCCGGTGGAATGGAACTGCGGTCCAGGGCCTCCCGGGCACGCTGGCTGTAAGCACCAACCACTTCATTATAAGGAAGCTGGCTGCCCTGCCCCGGCAACGGCTCATTGGTATCCACACTCTCTTCGGGACCTTCTCCGGCATGGCCCCTTATCTGAGAGCTCTCTCCCGAACTGTTGATCAGGCTAGGTATAAAAACCTTCTCATACTGGCCTATGCTGAGCCTGGCCTCCCCGGATGGCTGCACTCCGCTGCCGGGTTTGGCCTCGCCGCTGCGGTTATCGCTGCCGCTGCCTGTACCATGTCCGGCTCCGCCTCCGCTGCCTGCTCCGCTCCCGACTCCGTTGCTGGTTCCCTGACCTTGCCCGGATCCATTGCCCTTACCGGTCCCTGACCCAATACCGGCTCCAGGCTGCTCTCCCCCGGAGTTGGCCTCGCTGCCTCCTCCAGGCATCACGGCCTGAACGTTGCCGGAGCTTACCCCGTTGGCCAACTGGTTGGCGGGACCGTTACCGCCGGCTGCCAGCAATCCCTGCCGACAACTCGAAGCTGAGGTAATACCCTGGGCAATGGATGAGGCGGCCGCATTCTGCATGGCACTGCTGGCGGCCTGGTTAAGCATAGCGGTGGAGGGCGCCCCCTGGCCCTGGCGGATACTGGCGGCCAGGGATTTGATCAATCCGGCCTCGGCCGGATTCAGACCCCCGGTCTGGGCAGCCAGCTGGTTGGCGGCGGCCTCGCGCTGTTCTTTACTCATGGCAGCAGCCATTTTAAGCATCCGTTGGATTTCCTCCCGGCTGCCCTTGGCATCCCCGGCTGCCAGCTTCTGCCCCAGGGCACGGGTCAATGCTTGCTTCTGCAAGGCTTGCGCCAATTTCTGAGCATCCGGGTTGGCGTCGGAGGCTTGCAATTTCTGCAGCTCTTCTTCCGTCTTGGCAATAGCCTTCAGGCTCCCGTTGAGATTGCGGGCGTGCTCTAATTGACGCTCCAGCTCCTTTAAGGCCTGGATGGTCTTTTCCCGCTCGGGTAAGGGTTGGGCCTTATTGGCCTGTTCCATTTTTTTGCGGACGGCTTCTACCTTGCGGCTCTGGGCGGCAGCTTCCCTGCGAACTGTCTGCTCCCGTTCGGCCACCTCCTGTTGGGGATTGGGTATCAAGAAGAGGGTCAAGACCAGGACGGATAGCATGCCCAGGGCAGCTGTCTGCCTGAGCGGCCGGGGATAGGGCTGTTCCTCAACCCGGAATGCCCGTATCTGGCGCAGGCAGTCCTGCCGCTGGGTACGGCTGATCTCCGAATCATTATTGATGTTTTCCAGAGCGGTTACCGCCCGTTCCCGCAAACCGGCTTCATCCAGCCATACCGCGGCACTGTACCAGCCGGGGCGATACAATACGGCCGGGATCAGCGCCAGCAGCAGACTGATGCCAAGCGCGGCAAGGCACCAGGCCGCAATGCTGTACCAGGGCCAGAAGCGGGCGATGATCAGAAAAAGCACAGTAAGCCCCAACCCTGCCAGCAGACCGCGCCCCAGCCATTCGGCCAGGGACAGGAGGCGCACCCGGCGCAGGGCAGGACCCAATGCCGCCTGCAGCTGAGTGCCGGGCGCAGTGGTTTCCAGTTTATTCCGCTGCGGGTAGTTCATTATTTATCGCTCCGGTCTTTTTGCCGGCGAACAGGCGTCTTAACCACTGAAAACGCCCTACCGGATCGGTACGTATTATAGTAATAACGAGCAAAACAACTATGATCACTGCATCACAAATGAAGTTATATTGCCATAAAGCCAGTCCATCGCCGGTCAGGGCAAATATCGGACCGCCCTCGCTCAATATCCCGTAAAGGAAACTCATTCCCGGACCCTGACTGGGGAAAATCGAATAAAGGGCCATCAGCGGATTGAGATAGGATACAAAGGGCAGATTATCATTCATCATCATCCCATTACGAAGTCCTGCGCTACGCATAAAAACCGCCAGGATCAAGGTTCCCACCAGGATCAGGAAGACGATCAGATAACTGACTACCACTGAGATCTGGGTGCGTTTGAACAGGCTGGAACAGAACAACCCCACCACGCCCAGGGTTACAGCGGTAACCAGATAGATGAGGAATACCTTGCCGATATCGGAGAGCAGGACCCCTCCATAGAAATAGACTATACTGAAGACCGGCAGTGATGCGATGATTAGCAGTATTATTATAGCGATAGAGGCCAGCAATTTGTTGAGTACGATAGAAGTGGAGGAGAGCCGGGTGCAGATCAAGAGATCGAAGGTCTGTCTCTCCTTTTCCCCGTTGATCACGCCGGCGGTAAGGGCTGGTGCCACAAAGGCCAGCAGCAGCAACTGCAAGGTGGCCAGCAGTACGTACAACTGCGGTCCCACATCGGGATTAAAACCATCCGCCGCCAGAGTCTGTGACTGCAGCCAGGAATAAGCTAGGGCGATCCCGCCCAGCAATCCCAGGTAAATAGTGATCAGCAGGGGCAATTTATAGGTTCGCATCCGTGAACGCAGCTCTTTGCTTAAAATCGGGTTCATTACCATCTTTTCCACTACTGTACCACCCCTTTCGTGATCTGCATGAATATGTCCTCCAGATTGCTGTTGGAGGGAGCAAATGAAACCACCGGAATGCCTTCCCGCACCAGGAGGGTCAGGATACGGTTCATTTCCCGTTCATCCCCGGCAAAAGGCAGGTCCACGGTGTTCTGGGAAACCTGCACATTGGAGACCGAGTCCTGTTCCTGCAGCAGACGGACCGCTTCCTCAACCCGATCCAGCAGCGTTATCTTCAGGTTGGCACCCAATTGGCTGAAACGCATGATCTCTTCCACCGTCCCGCAGGCTACCATCTGCCCCGCCTCAATAATGCCGATATGGGTGCACAGTTCAGTCAGTTCCGGTAGAATATGCGAACTGATCATTATGGTCTTGCCCATATTCTTGAGTTCCTTTAGTATCTCGCGCATCTCTACCCGGGCGCGGGGGTCCAGTCCGGAGGCCGGTTCGTCCAGGATCAGCAATTCCGGGTCATGTACCAGGCTCCGGGCCAGGCAAAGCCTCTGTTTCATCCCGCGCGAAAGGGAATCGACATAGGCTTCGCTTTTGTGGGTCAGGTCCATCAGTTCCAGCAGGTCGTCGCTGATACGTTTGCGCTGGGCCTGAGGGATGCGGTAGCTGGCAGCGTAAAACTCCAGGTACTCCGATACCTTGAGGTCGTCGTAGACCCCAAAGAAATCCGGCATATATCCGACCAGACTCCGCACCAGGCGAGGGTTGCGGCCTACATCTTCCCCGGCTACCCGCACCTTGCCCGAGGTGGGTTTGAGCAGGGTGGAGATGATCTTCATGGTACTGGACTTGCCGGCCCCGTTGGGACCGACAAAGCCGAATATCGAGCCTTCCTCAATTGCAAAGGAAAGATGGTTTACCGCCTGCAGTTTGCCGTAATTCTTGCACAGTTCTTCTACCAGAAGCATCTTATATCCCTCCCCCATTGCCGGCACCTTGACCGGACAAGTATTTACCCTTCATTTTCAGGCTGACTCCATTGACCTGAATATTGGTGTCGGTACCTACCTGGACCTTGATCGCGCCGTCCCGGTTTATATATTTTTTAGCCTGCGGCAGCTCGATGCCCTGGGGATTGTAGCGCAGGTTTTCCCATTCTCCGCTGGCATGGTTGAGTACCTTGATCTTCATGTTCTGGGCCTGGGCAAAGTCGCCAGTCTCCACCAGGAGCCGGAAGCTCTCAATATCGAGACCCTCGGCGGGGAAGGGCAGGTCCATCTGGTAAGTGATCATGCCGGCATCTACCTGGGTGCCCCAGATGTTTATATAGATGTTGCGGCCGGTAAAGCCACTGACATAGCCCTGGATCAGACCGGGCAATATCTCGGCCTGACCCTGTTTAACAGTGGCAACATCCAGCGGTGCCAGTATAATGGTTGAGTAAAAGGTGCTGTTGCTCTGGGATTCGATGATCCTTTCCCGGGGGGCTTCGGAAGTATACCCAATGAATGTTAGTGGAGCCTGCACCAATTGTTTGCTGTTAAAGGCCAACTCCAGCATATTGTTGGTCAGGTTGGCGGCCCGGTCGCTGCGATAATGCATACCCCGGGGCCAGTTGACCGGATAGGTTTCCGAGACCCGGCCGATCATGCCGCTACCGCGGTAAATAGCATTGGGTGGGATATCTATACTGGTGCTCTGACCCGGTCTCAGATTGCCGATCCTTTGCCGGCAGTACTGGTTGAATATCACCGACCCGGTCAGATAGTATGGGGTGTTATTGGTCAGGGTACCGGTGATCTTACCCTCATTGCAGAGCAACCGGGCCTCTATCCGGCCGGATTTATCGACTATGCGCTCGGTCTGCAGAGACCGCAGTGACCAGCGGGACGATTCTCCGAAAGAAACCAACGGTTGGTCACTTTGTTCAACTCGGGCCATTATCACATTTTCGCGAGTGCTCGGGATAGGCCCATAGGGCCCATAGTGCCGTACCATACCGTTTTCGCCATTGGACCCCACGCTGAGAACCTGATCACCCGGCATCTTCAGGTCGAAGTTGGTGTGGGTGGGGGCGAATACCCCGATATAGGAACTGAGATAGCCGCTCTGTCCATCCTGCTGCAGGCTTAGTAATGATACCACATTAACGAAGACATCGCGGTCCTTGCCTTTGAAGGCGGCGGCATAGGTGAGAGAAAACAGCACCAGCGCCAGGAGCGGGATGGCGATCCAGCCCAGGTCGCGGCGGTCCATTTTCTTAAGTAAAAGATATATACCCGGTCCCAGTACCAGAACATATAGCACCAGCACCACCGCCAGGGTTTTAGTGTTAGGCATCCCTACCCCCGGGAAGTTCCGCAGGATCCCGGGCACATTGTTGTAGCTGAAATTCTCGTCCTGATTGGCCCCCGCGCTGATCACCTGGTGGGGGTCCGTCCGGTTGAGCAGTTGGCTCCATAGGGCAGTGCTGCCTTCCCATTTCTCAAATGATTTTTGCCCGATGTCAAAAGCGAGATATAAAACGTCACCTAACCCAACGGTACGCTGTACGATCAACGGAATTCCGTTAGAAGCTGCCAGGGTCTCGCCCCTGATAACTCTGGCTTTGCTTATGACCATGGCCCCGCCAGGGCTGCTGCCGGCCAAGTCCTGCAGACCGGACAAACCCTGTACCTGGGCACTGCCATTTATTCGCACCGGCAGCAAGGCGGAGGGTATTGCCGAGAAGGTCTTCTGCCAGCCCGGTCCGCCGACCAGTACCAGCAGTCCTCCGTTTCTGGTCCATTTCTCGATGGAATTAAACTGTTTGTCCGTCAGGCTGCGGCTGGAGAAGTTGTCCAATACCATTATGTCAAGACTGTTAAGACATAATGACTGTTCCGGGATCTCCTCCGGCTTCAGGGTTATGGTGGTTAGGTGCTGGCCCGGGCTCGGGAACTTGGCACTTTCCAGGCTTTTCAGAGCTGAGGGATCGGCGGCAAGTATTCCAGCCGACACCTCGGCCGGAGGCAGCATGGTCAATCGAAGCCTGGCGCTGGCCAGTTTTTGCTCTCCGCTGATTAATTCGATACTGTAAGGATTATTGTTGCCGCGCGGCAGGTACATGTTTATTCTTTTCCTGGCTCCGTTGGCCAGTGATACCTTGCGTTGATAAACCACCATGGCATCCCCGCCCATAGCCTTCAATTCCAGGCGGCCACTGACTGTTTTACCCTGATTCTCTATCATGATCTGCACAGGAATGTACTGGCCGTTCCGGGCATAACCACCCAGCCCGGCTTCGGCCTTCATATTGATAGCTCCGGCAGCCTGCACCGGTCCCGCCCAGACAGCCATGATCACAAGTGCCAGGCTGATAAGCATCAGACTTGAATATGATGCGGCAGCCCGGTTGATTTTATTTTTTTCACTAAAGCTTTTCTTTTCACTGAATACTCTATGATAAATCACGGCTTCACCACCTTAACTGTTATGGGTTTGGGACGTGCCATTGGCGGCGCAGCTTGATAAACGCTCCGGGCTGATCCGGACACCTGACTCGTCCCGGATTGCGTCGGACTTTTCCCGGCCTGGTAGCTGGCGTCGTCGGCTATTTTGAACTTAAGCCGCATGGTCTTTTGCAGGAAAGGCGAAGTACCCTGCTCATCAAGACCAATGGTGCCTACCCGGATGGCTCCGCGGGTGTCGGCGGTAGCATAAACCGCCTCGATGGCGCCTGCCCGGCTCGTCTTTTCCAGATGGGAACCCGGCAGCAGACGGGCAATATCCTGAGGATCCTTCCAGCCGATAAATAGGACCTGCACTCCGCTCTTTAATAGCTCCTGCAGCTTCTCTTCCATTTCCGGCGTCCGCATAGCCGACAGCTGATCACTAAACACCCATACCGCATCTAAATTGTCCGCATTCTGCCTGACCAGGTCACTTGCCGGGATCGGCCACCACTCTGCCGATATATTGGCATAGGGTTGGTAGGTTTTGGGCTCTGCGCAGACGAAAGCAATTCGCAGACTGCTGCTGGGGATCATTTCACGACCGTTGCGGTCAAAAAACCTTGGGTGCAGTTCATCAGTTCCGGGGGGGACTGCCATAAGAAAGATACGGTCCTTGGCAACTGCTTTATAAAAACGTCCGTCATTAGATTCCAGTTTCATACTATATACCTTGGGGTCCTTACAATAGGCATAGAATATCCCGTCCGGGTGACGACCGCAGTCCACCGGCAGGGCATCTATATAGGTACCGGAAAACTCCATACCTTGCTTGAGTTTGATGCCAGTCAGGCTGTCCTCCACCAAACGCAGGCCCAAGAGGTAATAATCGGTATTGATCATTTGCCCGCCCATTTGCGCTATCATCTGCGGTGACGGATTTTCGTGATAGTCCAGCCTATAGACCAGGTAGGTTCTGCCCTTTATCCTGCCGATCTTCAGTACATTGATGGAGCGCACCTCTGAACTCATGCCCGAATCCTTCCAATTAGAATACTGGCGGACAATTTCTGTGGCCTGGGGTTTTAATTGCTGGAGAGCTTCCTTTTTGATTTCTTTATCGCTCATTTCCGGCGGTGAATAGTGGAAATAATCGAAGAGAAACCACATGCCCACAACCAGCAGCAGGCTGCCCAATGCAATAAATGTTTTCTTAATCATTCTCGCCTCTGCCTCTCCCTTCTTTATTACCGTTCTTTTCTCTAAATTATTACATAGAATTCCATAAATTTCTTTCATTAAGGCCAGCATTTTTTATGACACATTCTGATGCTTTTATATCTTTGCAAAAATACAAACAGAGGGACTTCTTGTTGTGGGTTTCTAAGCCAACAACAAGAAGTCCCTCTGTTTGCCCTTAACTAATCAGGGTTGCCCGGCAGTCAGATCAAATGTTTACCACCCGCACCCGCTGGACCAATGGAGCCACCATATCCGCCAATTCATTCATCTCTTGCTTGCCGTAGGGTATCTCCTCGCCATACCCGCTGTGCAGGGTGAAGGTCGGATTGAACTGCTGCAGGGAAAATAGCTGCGCCCCCCTGATATACCGGGCGATCTCCAGGATGTCGGCCGGTTGGTGCAGGCAGGGCACTACAGTGGTGCGAAACTCCACTGAGATGGGAGTCGACATCAGCAGGCGCACCGAAGAACGAACAGAGAAGAACTCTTCCGAGGTCAGCTTGCCGCAAGCCTGCTGATAGGCTTTGAATTCCAGCGGGGCCTTGATATCCATGGCCACATAGTCAAGCAGGTTGGCCGAGAGCAACCCTTCCAGCATGGCGGTGTTGCAGCCGTTGGTATCCAGCTTGACCTTGTAGCCCATATTCTTGATCTCCCGGATGAAGTCGGGCAGTTCCCGGTGCAGGGTGGGCTCTCCCCCGGTGATCACCACCGCATCCAGAAATCCACGGCGTTCGGATAAAAAGGCCATGATCTCTTCCAGGGGCACGGTCGGCCCCTTATCGATGCTGCCGGGCCGGACCAGTAGATGGGCGTTCTGGCAGAACGGGCAGCGCAGGTTGCAGCCGCGGGTAAATAACACCGCTACGATCTCTCCCGGATAATCCACCAGGCTCTGCTTGACCAATCCGCCAAATATCATTTATCTACCCCTGTCCCTGATAATCTTGGAATACTCAACATAAATCTTCTATCGGGATTATACCACTACTTGCTTTGTATTAATGGAAAATAAATAATCTATTGTCTGGGGTAATAAATTACTCAACTTTCGCAGTTGACTTTATAATACGATAAAGTACGGTAGCTTCTGGAATGTCATTGTTATGAAAAGGGGGATGATTGCTGCGCTGCGCTCGCAATGACACAATAAAGGATTGCCGCCCCGACACCCCACCCTGTCGTTACTACGAAAACTCGCGAACTTGTCATTGCGAGGAGCGTTAGCGACGCGGCAATCTTCCCCGGCCATGTTACGTAAACGAAAAATGGTTTAACGCTTTTCGTTTATCGTGGTGGGTTTATTACCCGTGATAATTGCGAGCGTAACGCCACCGCCCTTTCATTGCGAGCAACGCGCGGCAATTTTGGTCTTATATTCTATTTGCAGTTATGACAAACAACTTGGATGGCTTTTATAAAGAGTGGAAGGATTTATATCCCAAGCTATTACAGATTGCTTCGCTGCGCTCACAATTCTACGGCAGCTGCAGCGGCCGGGCCTGGACCATGATGCGCCAATCCAGGACCTCGCTTATCATGGTATCTGAGGCCAGGTAGGCGGTGCTGCTGATTTCTTCATAGGTCATGGGTTTTCCGGCTACAGCGGCATTTGCTAATATATTATCCAATTGTCCAGCCATGGCTTCCGAACGCTTGATCAGTCTTTCAAATTCCCCCTGATAGAGTATCCCAACCAGGGCCGAGCCCAGGGCTGGCAAAACTGCTGCTCCAAAGGTCAACCAGCGGCTGAGGTCTACTTCATGGTAGCTTAGATGGATGATGCAGCCTGCCAATGTGGTAATGAACAGCCCGAAGCCCAACCGGTGCAGGATATGGGTAACTCTTTCATATTTGTGCCGATTGCCATCATGAAACTCTCTCTGGCCCTCGATATCCTTTACCAGAAAACTACTGATAGCACTCAGGAAATCCTCATTAACAAGTGTATTGATCAGTCCGGCCTGGCGCACGATCGCCCTGAAATGCCAGTTCAGCCAGGAGTTGTTAACGTCATCCTGTCGATTGTGGGCTGGTATACGAAAGGACATACCTACCAGGCCGAGTGGTGACAGGATGACCATATTGCGAAGTAATTCCGCCAGTAGACGATAATCGATCCAGCGTTCATGCCAGCGGAGTATTCTACCTAATGCAGTATTTGCGATGATACTAAGGATTAATATCAGTTCACATATAAAGGGGATTTTGTAGAAGGGACTCTCCTCATGGAAGCCTATAGCATAACTCAACAAAGCAAACAACACCGCCAACCCACCAAACAAATAGTTTAAAACAAAGGAGCTTCGGTAGAGATCGGCATAATAATCTGCCAGTTTATCTGCCCAGGCGTAATGTTCCTGGAAATGCTTGGTTATATATGAGGGCAAACTGGACTGAGCTATCGGTTTATCCTGCCATAATCCCTGAAGCTCGTGTGCCGTCGCCTCTTCGAAGTCTTTTAACAACACCGGGGGATTGCTTTTGGTCTTGCCCAGTATCTTTAAAAAAAGCTTATAAAAGAATCCATAATTAAATCTGCGCTGCCTTTCCTGAAAATATGCGTTCAGATAATCATTACCGGTCCCTTTCTGGTCCTTTTTCCCGGGCTCGGCTTGCTGGTCCTTTTGAACGGTCCCGGGCGGATTAAGCAGGTGTCCCAGCAAGCGCTCAAGCTGAACCTGCCAATCCGGGTGGGTATGATTCTGGTCCCAAAATGATATTTCGTGCGGGGCCCGGGCATTGATCCACAGGCATGGTATCATCTGGCTTTTGGCCATTTGTATGATTTGGTAGGTGCCGCCTCGGCCATGCGCGGGTTGACCATCCCAAATAGCGATCAGGAGATCGCATTGATTCAAGACCAGTTGCCCTACCATCTGATAGGATTTGCCGATTTCATTACGATCGCCGTTCAATTCGAATACACTGGTGGCCTGCCCCAATAGATCCCGGTATTCCTGCTTAGATTCCGGGGTCGTAAAATCATTTTCATATTCCGTACGGTCAAAGGGCAGGGGGCATTGCAGCTCAAAGCCCTCTTTAAGGGCTTCGCCCGCCACGATCCGGTCGCTGCCTTCTGCCAGGGGAGAAATAATGCGCAGGATGGGCGGGGCGCTATTATACAGATCAACGTTGGCCCGCTGGATTTGGGCAACCCGTTCTTTTGCCTCTGCCAGTATTTCATGAATTTTAGCCTTAAGCACTGACATATCAGCACCGGTCAGGTTTTCCGGGCGATGCCCGGTAACCCCTAGCCGCAGGGTCAGGGTGGTTTTAGGAGGGGTTTTTGCTATACCCACAATAATTACCTCCTGGGAAGTATATTTTTTCATAACCTCTGTTCCGGGTAAGTTGAATTTTATTCTTAAGTGATATTGCCCCTCGTGAAATAATGGCTCAGATGAAATGTATATTTTTGATATAGATGCAAATATCCTTTTTTTCATAAGATTTTCCGAAAAACTATTTCGTTTTTTTGGTTTTATTCAGCATGAACCAGCAGGAAACCATAAACAAATTGTGGAATATTTGATGAGATTTCAATATGACGAAACCCGGGTTATCCCAACAGCATTAATAGAATCCCTGACATAGGAGGAATGACATGCCTATATCACCCAATGATTATATGCACCCGGAGGATAAAGCCGCCCTGGAAAATATGCGATCGATACCAGTGTTCCCTTCCCTGGTAAAAGCCTTTGTGAATACCATGCCGGAACATTTATTATACGGCATGAATATGGCCCAAAAGATTCTATTGGGTCCTGAACAGTTACCGCAAATATATAATCATCTGCCGCCGATTTGTGATACTCTCAACATTCCGGTCCCCGAACTGTACCTGGAAATGAACCCCCAGCCCAATGCCTATACCTACGGCGATACCAAAATATTTATTACCGTGACCTCGGGATTGATCCAATGCATGGAAGAAGAGGAACTCCGGGCCGTGCTGGCTCACGAATGTGGTCACATCGCCTGCCACCATGTTTTGTATCATACCATGGCCAGCATGTTTATCCAGTACGGCACTAAGATTTTTGGGGCTTTGGCCGCATTAGCTGCCCCAGTTACCCTGGCCCTTATGTACTGGCAAAGGCGTAGTGAATTATCCGCCGATCGGGCCGCAGCTATAGCCATGGAAGAGGTCGCGCCCATTATAAGAACCATGATTCGTCTGGCCGGAGGGCCGAAATCCATAACAGAGCAAGTAAATATCGATTTATACATAAAACAGGCAGAGGCCTTTGACCAAATGATCGAGAACTCCTGGTGGGACAAAGCCCTGCAGGGTTACGCCATCATGAACCAGAGCCACCCGTTCCTTTCCGTCAGGAGCCGGGAAATCCTCAGATGGGAGCAGGATGGTCATTTTCAAAGGGTTATCCAGGTGATGAAAGATGAAGAGAGCGGCTTGAAATGCCCGCAGTGCAGCAAGATTGTCAAGCCGGAATGGTCTTTCTGCTACTACTGCGGAACCCCCTTGCAAGGCCTTGAGGCGTAGACGCTTGATAATAATTACTGAAATGAGAGGAGAAAGGTTATGGACAAACCCTGGTTTGACGCTGAGACTGGCATTCTGCTGCTGGATGAGTATGTGGTTGAATCACCATCTTTTATTAAGATTATGGAGGACGGCATCGTTACTCCTGGTGAAGTAATGGAACAATCCATGAGGGTGGTTGAATTGCTGAGGGACCTGGAGAGTAGACTGGACCCGGCCACCAAGGAGCTGGCTACGCAGGTCCTTGGTGAATTGAGCGTGCTATATACGGTAAATCGTAAACTGCATGAAAAGATCCGTTAAAACAATCTGGGAAGAGGAGGATTATCAATGGGTGTTTTTGCATCAAAACGAACCTATAATATTAAGGTTGCCGATCTGACACCAGTAGCCGAGGAGTTAATGGATTATTTCAAGAAACTGGAGTATGAGGTGAAGGGTGATAAAACCATTACCAACGGCTGGCATGTCAGCATCAGCAAGGGCGGTATTTTCAAGAGTGTTCTGGGGATGAAGACGGCCTTGAATATCGAGATAGAACCCCAGGGCAACACGACCACCGCCAAGGCCGATGTCGGTATCTTTGGCTTGCAGGTTATTCCCAGCATGGTTATGCTGTTTATTGCCTGGCCGGTGCTCTTGACCCAGATCTGGGGATTGGTGCAGCAGTCTAACCTGGATGATGAGGCCTTGAACAAGATTGGCGAGAGCCTCCTGTCCATGACCGAGAAGGCGATAGAGCAGAATCCGCTGATTGCCGCCAGTATGGATGCCAAGTTCTGCCCCCACTGCGGGAGCAAGTTAGTGGTACCGGCAAAATTCTGTCCGGAGTGCGGGGGTAAGATCGAATAGCCAATCGTCGAACCGGAATGGGGGGGTATCACATTGAAAGATACCGGCCGGTATGAACAACAGATTTATGAATATGACGCTGTTTATACTTCAACAGCAAAAATGAGGTTTTCACTGGGGCTGTTGTATGTATAATTTGGCTGTTGTATGTATAATTGAACTGACTCGTTTTAGGCGGAAACTAATAAGGTGTTATTATAAGCCACTAATCGTTCTATTCTTTTATAAACTTATAACCCAGGGCAACAATCGCTTTTAATGTCTGCATGGCCGCATTGCGGTCATATTCTTTTTCTGATTCCGGCAGCTTTTCATAGGGTATCAAGCAGGGGTGCTCAAGTTTCTGGTCGTCCCGTTGGGGTCCCAATTGCCAGCCTTCGGAAAGACGCTGCTTGGCCCATATATCATGAGCATTCTTCGCCAGCAATTCTGTAAGGGCTAAAATATCTTCACTGAGTTCCACCAGAGAAGTATCAATTACTTGAGGTTCGTATGTCATAAGTTTTCCGCCTTTCTTCATCTATACTTCGTATTATATTATTACCCGATACGAATCTGTTTAGAATTTTATCTAAACTTTTACGATAATCAAATAATATAATATCTACCGGGTTATTCAACTCCCGTTTTGCTGTCATTTACTAGCATACGGCCCCCAGAGGCTGGACGCATCATGGCTTCAACGGTATCCATGTCCGGATGATTAATACCCGCTTTTCTTAAATCCTCGTAATCCTCCAGAACCTGATCTGCAAAAAACGTAGTACTATTTATACGTTGATCTCGGTATTTTCTATAAACTTGCAGAGCTTTTTCACGCTGGTTATCAAATAAGTAGGCATGGGCCAGTTTTACTCGAATTATATTTAAACGATCATGCGGATCATACGCAACAGCACTTTGGGCCTCCTGCAGGGCTTTCCCCGGTTTGTTGTCCAAAATATAAATCCAGGCCCTAACACAACAGGCCGCGCATTTGGACTGATCCGAACTGACGCCTTGCCGATCCCTGGTTAACCTGGTAAAAACCTCCGCTGACCGGCGGTAATCTCCTAATGCTTTGGACTTTTGGCCCTGAGCCAGACTAAGCGTAGCTTTTTGATAGTAAAGGTTGGCCATTTCCCAGGACGCATTAAAATCGTTATTTACGTCCGGCATACTATTCATGATATCTTGTTTTTCAGCAAACGACTCGTACGCCCGGGTATCGTCGCCTTGTTTATAAGCCAGCTCACATAAATATCCATGTAACAATATCATATTAAGCTGAACACTTCTATTATAGGTTTTGCCTACCAACGGTTGCAGGCATGCTTCGGCCTGTTCATATGATTTTTGTGCCGAAGTGTAATCACCTCTGGACTGATAATAGTTGCCATGAGCTGTATACGAAACTCCTAACAAGGCTTGTGCCTGTTTATCCTCCTGGTCTTTGGCCAATCGTCTAGCCCATTCCAGCATTTCATCAATGGCCTTTTTTTCGCTTGCCAGGTCTTCATTATCCGCATAAACACCAGCCAAGTTGCTGCTCAAGTTCCACAGGGTCCACTCCGTACCTGGCTTATTAACATCCAAATTTCGAGTTGCTAAATATAAATCTTCATTAAACAGTTTCTGTGCATGATCATAGCTGCCAATTGTATAGTATACCTGACCTAAACTTTCGTTCGTATCCAGCAGAGACTCCCAAGCTGCCGAGGTTTTCTTCTGATCTGCCAGTTTACGCCTAATCTTTCGGGCTTCCTCCAGAGCATCCACGGCTTCATCCCAATCCCCGCTGTTCTGACAGATCCAGCCGGTTTTCTCCAGAGCATAGGCCAGATCATCCTGGCTTTCCTGGCCGGGATGCGTTTTTGCCAGCTTGCGGGCACGCCGCAGACTTTCACGAATTGCTGCTGCAGCCTCATCCACCTTACCCTGCTCCATACGTATTTCAGCTACATGATTATAACCTATCACTGTATCGCGGGGTGGGTAATTTTTATAATTCTTGTCCTTCTCGAGTTTCAAGTCCAGAGCCAGGGCTTGCTCATAGGCCTTACATGCTTTGTCAACCTTGCCCATGGCATACCACAAATCTCCTGAACGTCCCAGGATAGAACTGCGTTCTCTATCCGCTTCCGGGCTGGCATTATCCAATAGCAGTATTTCGTTTAAGAGCTTAATATTTTTGTCCGCCATGCGGGAACGTATGGAAATAGTGCCCGGAATAACCCCCAATTCATCTTGAACATTATAAGTCAAAAAATTTATGTATCGTAAAGATGAATCCTTGGCATCCCGGGCGATTTGTTCCTGCTCCCTGGCATAGCGCATCTGCTGCAGGCTAAATAAACCAAACAACACGAATATCGCTGCCACTCCTGCTACTAATAAAGAATTGCGGGTAATACTGCGACGCCTGTCAGCCTTTTCTATTGAGGAAGATGCGCAGTCGATAAAAGCAGCGATAATACTCAGTGCTGCCTGATGTATTAGCCTTCGCCGTTCTTTTTGGTTTTTGCATCTCATATCCACCAGTAGCGGCCGAGGTCCCTCTATGGACCAGTTACCAGCTTCATTCTCGCTGCTGCCCAGCATAAAGACCTGTAAAGGTTCGGGCAGACTGGTCTCTAAATCACCGTCAATCAACAAAATTATTATATTTTCCGGAGAATTGGTTTCGAGAAAATGGTCTATCTCCCAGTCAATATAGTCTGAACCTGGTGTATTGGGGGAACAAACTACGATAAGATATTGGGATCTATCCAGAGCCAGTTCAATGTCCCGCAGTAAATCTTCACTAACCGGTAACTCAGCCTTATCCATGAACAAAAGGCCTTTTCTTTTATCCCGTTTTTTTCGCAAAGATATTGGCAATTGAAAATTTTCCAGCATGGTATGCATCTCCCTGGCCAATTCCTTATCGGGATGAGTATGACGATAGCTCACAAAAGCATCGTATGTGTATCCTAATTTTTCCTGCATGCTTCCTACCTCGCTGTTTAGATTGTAACTATTTTGAGTTATATCCTGATTATCCAAGGGGCTCCCCATTCCTCAAATTGTTTTATTGGGTCTGTTTCCGGGTGCCGCAGCCAGTCCCAGGTGTTTTGGGGCTCCTGTTCTAATTCCAGATTTACTTTGTTCAACTGACCGGTCTGGTTCATTCGCAGAACGGTAATTTGTATGCTTTTCGCAGTAGCGAGTTCCCGAAAAAGAGGCGCGTTTAACTCAGCATTGCTGGCAGTCAGTTCGGGGGAACTTCCATTTATGCTTACTACAATATCGGCATAATGTAGACCGGCAATATCGGCCAGGCTGCCGGGAACCACTTCCGCAATATAAAGTCCGCGATCATACCCCACCTGTTTACTATGAACATTTAATTGTTTCATCCGGGCTTCATAAGATGATAATAATCTCTTATCAGGCGTCGTTTTGGCTAAAACTACCTTATGAAATTTAGCAAGGGTCTCATTCGCTTCCTTAACATAATTGAAATGGCGATACATTCTTATCTTGTCAATATACTCACTGTTAGAGTTTTCCGTCATTTTTACGATCTCGTTATATAATATTGCTTTTACGCGCGCTTCTGCAGCCGGATTGGATTGAAAGCTATTCAGGAGATCCTGTTCTATAACATGTTCGGCCTTATTACTTAAAAGGTACTGTTTTTCCGCCATCATACGATGCTGTTCCGCAGACTGCCAGACACCGAAGCTGGCTCCGCCAAAAATAATACCTGCTCCCAGAATCAAAAAGGCTGCGGTCTTTAACTTTCTCAGAAACTGGTGCTGATGACGCTGCTTTAGCTCGTCAAAACGACAGCCAATAATTGGGGCCAGCAGTCGCAGTTTCTCGTCACCCTGTAATGCTTCCAGAGTTTCCTCCAGACTGTCGCGGCGAATATCTGCCGCCAGGGGTTCTCTTATTATTTCTTTTTCTACTGGTAGCCCATTTACTACCCGGCTATATTTCTCTGAGCGCCGCATAGGCTGCGGAAAAGAATCAGCGCATTCCTTTTCAATCAGCAAAGGCAGGATTTTACCATAGCGGCCTTCTTCATGAAAAATCTCGATCAGTTTTTGTATCCAGAGTGATTCCGGGGTACGCGGGGAGCAAATTAGAATGAAAAAACGGGCTTTCCGCAGCGCTGATTCAACTTCACCCGATAATGTACTGGTATAGGGATCCTCCTGTTCGTCCAGGTAAATGGCTTGCAGCTTGTGCGGAACGCCCCGTGGGAGCAGTCCACGCGGTATTTTATAATTTATTAATTCTCTATATAATTGCCGGGCTATGGCGCGGTCTGGTTCTACATTGCGGCAACTTATAAAAACATCGTAGGTGGATAGGGCTTTCCCAGCCGCTTGGAGCATAATTTATTCCTCCTGAATCTCCAACGATTTTTAGCTACACCAGTTCCAGTCACTGGATATATGCTTCGCTACCTAATAAAAAAATCCTCCCCTTCCAATTAATTTAGGACAGAATGATTTAAGACAGATGATTTATTGTTTCTTTGGCAAGATACCGGTTATTTTGATGAATAAGCTTCTGCAAGCCGGCATTGTATAACCATCTGCCCTGATTATCTTAGGAACCCAGGACAAATGGACCGAGACACCCTAACTTATGGTTTTCATCCAATTTATGGTGACCATCTACAGGGGTCATGAAGATCTAATTTAATATATGTATTTATAATGGAGGTATTGTTAAAAACTCAACTTTCGCACTAGATCGGTTGCGCGAAACAGTATGGTAGCCACTGACATGTCATTGTTATGAAAACGGGGGATGATTGCCGCGCTACGCTCGCAATGACACAATAAAGGATTGCCGCCCCAACACCCCACCCTGTCATTACTACGAAAACTCGTGAACTTGTCATTGCCATGAAAACTCACGTATTTGTCATTGCGAGGAGCGCAGCAACGCGGCAATCTTCCCCGGCCATGTTACGTAAACGAAAAATGGTCTAATGCTTTTCGTTTATCGTGGTGGGTTTATTACCCGTGAGAATTGCGAGCGAAGCGCGGTAATCTTGTTCTTTAGTGAACTATATGCAGCTGTTATGAAAATACGTATTAGAACCCGGGTAGAGAAAAGAAGACCACTCCTGATTAAGTGTATATCACTAGTTTGACAGTCTTAGATTACTGCATATTATTCATTAAATGTTAAAGCTGGGTAAAAATAAATAACAATTCTGGGAAATGGCTCAGATTGCCGACAAAGTCAGCAAGAAGACAGAGCGATGACAAGAGTAAATATCAAGGCGCGCTAAAGCCCGCTCAATCAACGTACGTCAGTACGCCTCAATCGCGGGCTTTCTGCAACAACGCAGACCTCCATGACCCCGTATGTGGTCACCGAAGGTGGATGAAAAACCATATGTGCCTTGGTCTAAGTCCAAAATGCAATTCTGCTGCATAGGTTTTTCAGGGCTGATATTCGCTTTTGTCCTCGGCCTGAGAAAGCAATCTTGGGGATGGCTTTCTGTAACATAGGAGGTGCTTGGTTTGGCAGCCTCGATCAAAATCCTTTGGTCAAATTACTCGGCAGTATTACCCGGGTAAACTTGACCATGCGGTAAACCGATGGTATCACCGGACCCCGGTCTTTGATACTTCCCCCGGTCCGGTAAGCGCTATCCGGCAACACCCGGCGCACCCCGTTGAAATGATCACCATACCAACCCGGCAGCCCAGCAAGGATGCCGATGGCGGTGGGGTTACCCTTTAAGGTGCCGATGATGCGCGGCTTGCCATTGATTTTACCTATGTATATGGCCACATGGCCGATATGGCGGCTGCCGGTGTTGGCCGTGGTCCAGAAGGTGAAGATGTCACCGGGCTTGAGTTGGTCGGTGCCGTAAATAACACCGTTGCGGCAGCTTACTCCGCTGACTGCCCGTCCCACCTTATCGTAGTTGCGGGAAGCGGTGGTAATGGAATAACCGAAGTCGCGGTAAACCATGGACACGAACTGGGAGCAGTCGCAGTAGCCGGTGCTGCTGTAGTTGCTGTGACCGTAAACGATGAATCCGTATTCCATGTACCAGATGGCCCGTCCCACGATACGGTTGGCCAATGTCCGGGTATAGCTGCTGCGGAAGGCATCGGCGACCGGCTTCTCGTCCTTCTGGTAATGGGCCAGAGCACTGCTGCTGGCGGTCAGGGCCAGGGCCGGCGGGATCGGTACCATAAGCAGGGTTGTTAGCAATAGAGTCGTGATCAGGGGTATCAGCAATCTTCTGCCAGTAATAATCTGGTGTTTCATGTCTTACCTCCAAATGGGTCCACTTTTACTGCGATGGTCTAAATGGTGGATTTCACCTCCTCATAGGCCAAATTCGGCAGGGATATTTAACTTCCTCTTGGTAAATATGGGCATTCTCCATGATCCTGGAGAGTGAGAACGGTTCTAACCACGGATTGAGCGGGGATGAAGGCCATCGCGGCAGGTGGGTCAAGTAAATACTGCTTGTGCAGGTGCATATTTCCTGCCAGTCACCCGGCGGGGCTCGGCCTAGAAAATATGGGCTGGTTGGATTAAATGGACCGCAGTTGGGGGCAGATGGGAAAGATGGGGACTAGCGGGCCGGAGCGGGATTTGACTTTTGAAGGCAAACCAAAATGACCTGACAATATTATCAGGCCATTGATGTTTGTATAACTGGATTGGTATCAAGCGCTTTTGCCGCCGGGCAGGACCTTTCTCAGCATATCGATAACCAGTTGGCTTTCCTCCAGGCGGAAGAGGAGGATGATAACCGCGTAGACGCTGATGCCGATGCCCATGCCCGCGCTGACCATGATCAGCTGGTTGAGCTTGGTTGCCCAGTGCAGGTACGGGGTCAGGCCGCTCATAACGAACTGTACCACGAGGTACATGGCCACCGAGGCTGCGGTGGATATCACCACACTGCGCAGGATCTTGACGCCGTCGATGGACTTAAGCCGCCACTTAAAAATGATCAGGAGCAACAGTAGATTGGTGATCCCGGCGATAGTGAAGGCCAGAGCCAGCCCGCCGTGCTGCATGGACTTTATCAGCCAGAGGGAGGCTCCGATATTTACCCCGATGGAGGTGATAGCCACTATCACCGGGGTGATGGTGTCCTCCATGGAATAGAAGACGCGGTTCATGATCTGCAAGGCGCTATAGGCGAAAAGTCCGACCGAGTAATAGAGCAGGGCGGTCGCGGTAGCGTGGGCATTGGAAGCGGTAAATTGCCCCTGCTGAAAGAGCAGCTGAACGATGGGCTCACGCAGGGCTATGAGTCCTACTCCCGCTGGGATACTGATCAAGAGGGTTGCCCGCAGGCCCAGGGAAAAGGTACGCCGGAAGGCGGGGATTTCCTTGCGGGCCATCTGCGCCGTCATGGTCGGAAATATGACAGTGGCGATAGAAGTTCCGAATATACCGACCGGCAGCTGCATTATGCGCTGCGATAATCTCAGAGCGGAGATGGAACCCTCAGCGAGACCCGAGGCCAGATTCTGAGTTATGAAAAGGTTGATCTGGCTAACCGAGAGACCCAGGAGCACGGGGGCCATCAGGTAAAGAATCTGCTTGAAGCCGGGGTGCTTGTAGTTAAAGCTAAAGGAGTAGCGCATGCCGCTCTTCATTATAGTCGGTATCTGAACCACGAAGCTGAGGATAGCGCCAGCCACCACGCCGACGGAGAAGGCCATTATGCCCCACTGGCGAGCCATGACGATACCGATGCCGATGATACCGATATTGTATAGCACTGAGCCCAGGGCGGGAGTGACAAAGTGCTGCTTGGAATTCAGGATGCCCATGGAGATGCCGTTCAGGACCATGAAGAAGGTCTGAACAAACATGACCCGGGTCAGCAAAACGGTCAGGTTGATATAATTCGGCGGCAGATCCGGGGCCAAGAGCATGATCAGGGGCCGGGTGTAGATCACGCCGAAGGTGATCAGTATAATGGAAAACAGCACGGAATAGTTGAAGACGATGCTGGCCACCTGCCAGGCTTCGTCATCCTCGTTGTTGGCCAGATAGCGGCTAAAAACCGGTATAAAGGCGGTGCTGAGGGCTCCGCCCACCATAAGCAGATAAATCAGATCAGGTATGGAAAAGGCTGCGTTGTAAGCGTCGGTGGCATAGCTCTGACCAAACCAGGTATACATGACCATTTCCCGCACAAACCCTAATATGCGGGCGATCAGGGTGGCAAACATGACGAACCCGGCGGCCCGGGCGATCTTGGCTCCAGTGGACATCAATCCAACCCCTTATCAAAACATCAATCCTACTATAAATCAATTTCAGGTGCTTGTATAGCGTTTCACCTCGAACAAACAACTATCCCCGCGGGTGAAAACCTGCGGGGATATGCCCCTTGTCGACAAAGTCGGCGGGATTCTGGCGTTCCCACAGACCAACAATTTGCCATTCCTAAGCCTTCAAGCTGAAGAGCGCTTCACTAGTCACGGATTCCCCTCAGGGCTTAAGAGGGGTTGCGCATCATCTGAAAGATCCCGGGTTTATGCTGGAAGCTGCTTTCAGCGTCAGTCAGACTGGCGGCTCTGGCCTCCCGTAAACCCTTGATGTCAACGCTGCCCACTACAATAGCTTCGGTGCCAACTCCGGTACTCAGCAAGGTTTGTCGTAATCCAGGAGTCCTGATCGGGCCAAAGACACCGCTCCCCCCGTACTGGGACACATTGGCCATCACTATATATTGATAATAACGGTGGCTGTCGGCTATACAGCAGCGTTCATAGAGCTGGCTATCGTGATTACTGGCGATAATGCAGAGCAGATCCAGCGGTATCTGTTGATTACTGTCACGGTTTATCCGGTGGACTATGTCAAAATGACTATAGTCATAGCAGATCAAAACCCCGAATGTAAATTGGTCCCCGCAGGAAAAGCGCAGGAGCTGGCTGCCCCGGTCCATGGTAAAATGAGCCTGTTCGCCATCCGGTCCCGGCGGCAGCAGCGCATCATATTGCGAGCGGGTCATTTTATCATAGCGGAAGCGCTCGACCTCCCCGCTGGTTGTGGGCACATATATGAAACAGCGGTTGGCGCCATGGGCCAAAGCCGGACTTTCCAGGTTCTCGGGCTGGGGATCGTATTCGACCCCGGCGATTATTATAGTATTGAATTTCCGCGCGAAATCCCGCAGATCATCCTCCAGGCTCAGGGGAATAAACACTTCCGGAAACACCAGGAAATCAAGCTTCTGCCCGGACATATCCAGCCTTTTCCCCAAAAACTCCAGGTGCTCCCGGATCTGCTTTATGAATAAAGGTGCCTTGGGAGAACAGGATATGCAATAGTAATGGTCGAAATAGTCTTCATCCTCCAGGCATTTTAACTGGGCAACGCCAATATTCACTGCATTTAAGCTGCCGGCGAAGCGATAGCCACAGGTCTCCAGATCAATTTCCGCCAGGTGATCCGGCTGGTCCAGGTTCTTTTTATATTCCGGCAGGTCGGCACTTAAGAACTCTTCGCTGGGTTGGATGGGTGTCCAGGGACACCGGGCTCCGTCCAAATCACTGGCCATCACTTCCTGGTGGCGCAGTTTCCTTAGATCGGTCAGAGGGAGATTCACCTCCAAAAAGGCACTGCTGGCCCCCTGGGTATAGGCTATGGCTCCGCCCAGAGTCATGGAAGCCTTTTTCGGCCCGTTATAGCGGAAGGGAGCAAAAACCCCGCTGCCGCCGTAATTGGCAATATTGGATATGACAACAAAGCATGAAAAACGGTGGATGTCGGCCATAGCGTACTGCATAAACAAACGGGTAGCCGGATTGAAAGAAGATACCACCAGTATCTCTATATTGTACTCGGAGAATTTTTTTATAATATCAGCATTGGTATAGTCATGGCAGCTGATGACCCCCATGTTACCAAACGGGGTGTAGAAAACATTGATCTCGCTGCCGGGATTGAGCTTGCCCCGGGCATAGTATTGATAGTCTTCCTCCGAAAAGGAAAGCTGGTTGACCAGTTGCAGGTCGCGCCCGGGGCTAAATACCGCTATCGAATTGGTGGTTTCGCCACTGGTTTGATGGTAGTGTCCCAGTCGGGCAATGATGATCTGCCCTCTCTGATCCGCCTGCTCCTGAAAAAGATCCATCGATATCAGGTTACCCGGATGTTCCGATATGATCCCGATAGCCGCGTCTTCAGGCATTCGGGTCAGGAACGAAGCTATCTGCTGGCGATAGAGCGGGGTGGTATCATCGGCTTGGATCCTCCCCACATATAGACCCTGCCCGGCCCGGCGTCCGATCTTACTTTCCGGATAGGGTTCCTGGACCAGAATGACCTTGATATCTTGCTCCGGTTCTTTAATTTTCGGCGTAAAACCCAGATAATGCTCTCTGACTCGAAACATACAGCCTTCCTTATCTGATAAATAAAATTCTTCATGTTATGTATGAACAACATATTCTGGCAGATTCCTTACAGCGACATGTTGAAACTGGTTTTCAAACATCCCTACCGCCATTATAATACATGTCTTATTAATCTTAGGTATCTTTCCCTTGTTAAGAATAAAAATCCTTGTCCAAGGCTCTCTTTTAATCGATCAGTCTGCAATATACAGATCCTATAGTTTTAGTGCCACCTCTGCAACGGGACAAAGGAAAGGTTACTTTATCCTTTAGGCGGGAACACCGGGCTGGAGCCCGGCGTTCCCAGAAAAAATATCCCGGAGACCTGAGGCTGCCGGGATATTGATAATACTCTTTAAGCTGTTTAACCGGCCCGCTAGCGCTTGACATCCTGCAGAGCGCGGTCGAAGTGTTTGCGGTTGCTGAACTCGGCCTGCTTGCCGGCGTTCCATTGATCCACCGGCCGCAGGTAACCCACGATGCGGGAGTAGACCTCGCAGACCGTGCGCTTGCCCTCGGCGGCGCAGATGGGACAGGTGCTGTTCTCGCCGCTGATATAGCCGTGGCTGGGGCAGATAGAGAAGGTCGGCGATAGTGTGAAATAGGGCATGCTGAACTGCTGGCAGACCTTCTGCACCAGTTTCTTGGTGGATTCCACCGAGGGCACCGATTCGCCCAGGAAGATATGAAATACTGTGCCGCCGGTGTATTTGGTCTGTAACTGATCCTGGATCGACATGACCTTGAAGAGATCGTCGCTGTAGCCAACCGGCAGCGCGGTAGAGTTGGTGTAGTAGGGCTCCGCTCCCCGCCGGTATTCGGCTTCATTGGCCACGATAATATCCGGGAACTCAGACTTGTCCTTGCGGGCGATACCATAACTGACACCCTCGGCCGGGGTCGCTTCCAGGTTGTAGATGTTGCCGGTCTCGTCCTGGAATTGCATGAGCTTGTCCCGCATGAAGTCCATCACCTCGGTGGCGAAGGCCATGCCCGCCTCGGTGGCGATATCGCAGCCCAGGAAGTTCTGGCAGCACTCGTTCATGGCGATCAGGCCGATGGTAGAGAAGTGGTTCTTCCAGTAGTCGCCGAAGCCGGCCTTGACATTACGGAGGTAGAACTGGGAATAAGGGTACAGTCCCGCCTCGGTCAGGCTCTCCAGGATCTTGCGCTTGATCTCCAGGCTCTCCTTGGCCAGTTCCATCACCCGGCTCAGGCGTTCGAAGAAGTCCTCACGGTCGCGGGCCAGGTAGCCCAGGCGGCTCATGTTGAGAGTGACCACTCCGATAGAGCCGGTCAGGGGGTTGGCGCCGAAGAGTCCTCCGCCACGCTTACGCAACTCGCGATTGTCCAGGCGTAGGCGGCAGCACATGCTGCGGGCATCCTCCGGGTTCATGTCGGAGCCGATAAAATTGGAGAAATAGGGGATGCCGTATTTGGCGGTCATTTCCCAGATCTTTTCATAGACGGGATCATCCCAGTCGAAATCCTCGGTGATGTTATAGGTGGGGATGGGGAAGGTAAAGACCCGCTCTTCCACATCGCCTTCCATCATGACCTCGGCAAAGGCCCGGTTAAAGATATCCATCTCGGCCTGGAAGTCCCCGTAGGTCTCATCCATCAGTTTGCCGCCGATGACTACCGGCTCGTTTTTCATGAACTCGGGCACCTTGAGGTCCAGCGTAACATTGGTGAAGGGGGTCTGGAAGCCTACCCGGGTGGGCACGTTCATATTAAAAACAAACTCCTGCAGCCCCTGCTTGACTTGCTTGTAGTCCAGGTTGTCATAGCGGATGAAGGGAGCCAGTAAGGTATCGAAATTGGAAAAGGCCTGTGCCCCGGCCGCCTCGCCCTGCAGAGTAAAAAAGAAGTTGACGATCTGACCCAGAATGGAGCGGAAATGCTTGGCCGGCCCGCTGGCTACCTTGCCGCGCACACCCTTGAAGCCCTCCAGCAGAAGGTCGCGGATGTCCCAGCCCACGCAGTAGACCCCCAGAATGCCCAGGTCATGAATATGGTAATCGCCGGAGATATGGGCGTCCCGCACCTCGGGCGCATAGATTCTGTTCAGCCAGTACTGGGATACGATCAGTGAAGATATATGAAAGTTCATACCCTGCAGGGAGTAGGTCATGTTGGAATTCTCCCGCACGCGCCAGTCGTTGCGCTCCAGGTAGTCCCCGATGATCTTGTTATTGAATAAGAGGTGTCCGGCCTCGCGGATCTCCTCGTGCTGCTTGCGGTAGAGTATATAGGCCTTGGCGGTCTTGTAATGGCCGTTCTTGACCAGGACCTTTTCCACCAGGTCCTGAATGCCTTCGACGGTGGCTACATCGTCCTCGTCGATGTACTGAGCAATCTCTACGACTTTATCGGTTAACTCCTCGGCGGTATGGTAATCCTTGCCGCCCACAGCCTGGGCCGCCTTCCAGATCGCCTTGGTGATCTTCTCTTTTTCAAAGGGTTCGACCCGACCGTCCCGCTTTTTGATAACACTGATATCCAATAAATTTTCCCCCTCCATACCACAATATATATGGTCTGATTTTTTCTAACCACTAAATGTTGTGGTTATATTATAGAAAATCACCCTGGGGGTTGCAAATTATTTTTACGGGTTGAAGTCGGTTTATATCAATATTTTGCTGAGACTTGCCTCATACCGTTATTTTTTGGAATTATCAGAAAAAATATAAGTCGGGACCAAGGCCCCGACCGGTAAATCTAAACTATGCTGCTTTTGTCCCGCCTAATTAAGTACCGGTTCTTAATCTTTCTCGTTACACTGCTCCGCATTAATCACATGCATGCTATCAACACCCAGATGGCCTGGGCGCATCAATATCAGGGCTTTGAATATTTCGTCCAGGGTTCCATCATACTCCTGATCCTGCAGGTTGCAGATGTAGTCATCAAATTCTTGATCAGAAGCTTCATCATATACAAAGCGGGCGCTATTGAACTGGTCTTGCCGGTATTCAGCACTGACGGCCGCCGGGTCATCAAGATCGAAGGCGGCAAAGTACCCCTTTATGGGCGGCAACCCCAGTCTCTCGCGAACAGCTTTATTGGTATTATAGGCATACCGCTCCATCTCGGCCCGCAGCAAATTAATCTCCCTTTGCAGAACCAGACGCTCAGAGTCGCTCGTTTTGTTATCAGCAGCCTGCTCGGCCATTTCTTTCAGGTGATTAAGGCAGCTTTCGGTTGCCTGCAGGCCGGCATCGGTTATCAGCAACAGTTCGCTGAATTTTTCCGCTGACCCGGTGGCTTGGTGGATCATCGACTGCAGGGTATTGAAATAATCAAATGTTTTCGAATTCCGCATGGCAAGATAAGGCGCTGTTGACCGGTGATCAGTCCGCTTGATCTGGTCGATATGATATAAATTGGAATCTTCGCCCTTATCCTTATCCCGGGTTATGGTCATAAAGCTATTTCCTTATGCATAATTGCTATATTTGCATTATACAGGTTTATTACCGTTTCAACTAACACAAAAGCAGGGGAATCGCGGCATCACCCTGCTAATAATGACTATTTGTAATTCAATTTTCTCGGTTAAAATTCTGTTTATCTAAGATTAATCCCAATCTTCTCAAGCAGTCACATCCAGCGCCATGCTCCAGGGATCATTGCTCTGCATATGCTTTATGATCCCGGTGTAGTCTTCACCGAAATAGGCTGTCTCCATTATGTAGGCCCATCTTTTCATTTCACCGTTGATTATTTCGCGTTGCTTATTCACGGTTTCCCTGGCCTTGATTACCTTCTGCAGAGAAGCCCGTGCCTTTTCTACGCTGGTAACATCGAGTTTATCGACTCCCAACTCTTCCGGCCGCATCGCGTGTAAGGCAGTCTTGATTTTTTCCAGGGTTTTGGCGCTTTTCATGCCCAATTCTGAATTATCCTGCCCGGCCTTCATTTTCATATTAGCAATGTACTCGGAAAACTGGGTATCGGAGTCCTCGTCATATTTAAAAGATCCCGTATTGAACTCATCTTTCTGGAATTCAGCCGCAACCGCCCCTACATCATTGGGATCAATCTTCAAAAAATGTCCTCGCGCCGGGGGCAGGCCCAGGTATTCAAAAATCTTGTTTTCAGTTTCCAGTGCATTGCGATCCATATCAGCCCGGAGCAGATTGATCTCCTGCTGGATAACCAAACGGTCTTTGTCGGTTAAGGTTTCGTCCGTCGCCCTGGTGGTTAATTCCTCCATGCGCTGCAGGCAGGCATCAGCTTTGCCCAGACCGCTGTCAGTTATTTGTAAAAGCCTTATGTTTCTTTTGGCTACAGTGGTTATTTCACTGATCTTGGCGCGCATAGCATCAGTCAATCCGAAACTGTCACAGGACTTCCGCAAAGATTTATTTATCAGACTGCTAAGTGGATTAACAGTACGATTCTGCAAAAGGCTAGCGGTATAATAAGCGTGCAGACTATTAATGTTCAGGGTCACCTGCATGGCCAGCTCACCTCGGGCTTGAATTACTTGACTAAATAATATCACATGTTAATATGTGGCTCAACTGGATATATAAATTATAAAAGCCGGGGTTTATCCACCCCGGCTCATATTTGCGAATAATTATTTCAGTTTGCGGTTAAGCATGGCCTGGACGGTAAGCGGCAGGCCAAAGAGTTTGATGAAGCCTTCGGCATCCTTCTGGTTGTAGACCTCTTCTACGCCGAAGGTGGCCAGTTCTTCACTATATAATGAATAGGGCGACCAGGAAGCTACCGCGGTGGCGCTGCCCTTGTAGAGCTTGACCTTGACGGTACCGGTGACGGTCTGCTGGGTCTCCTCCACAAAGGCATCCATAGCCATTTTCAGTTTACTGAACCAGTTGCCGTCGTAGACCAGTTCGGCGTATTTCAAGGCCATACCCGCCTTGAACTGCAAGGTGCGGCGATCCAGGGTCAGCCGCTCCAGCTCGGAATGAGCAGCATAGAGGATGGTGCCGCCGGGGGTCTCATAGACGCCGCGGGATTTCATGCCGACCAGACGGTTTTCCACGATGGAAACGATGCCTACTCCGTTTGCTCCGCCCACCTTGTTGAGTTCTTCGAGCAATTCCACCGGTCCGTACTTCTGACCGTTGATGGCAACCGGGGTGCCCTGCTCGAAGCCGATCTCCAGGTAGGTTGGCCGATCCGGAGCCTGCTCCGGGGTTACGGTTAAGACATATACCCGGTCCAGGGCCTCGTTGGCCGGGTCTTCCAGCTCGCCGCCCTCGTGGGAGATGTGCCAGATGTTGCGGTCGCGGCTGTAGATCTTCTCCTTGGTGACGGGGACGTCGATGCCATGGGAATTGGCATAGTCGATGGCATCCTCGCGGGAGCGAATATCCCATTCCCGCCAGGGGGCCACTATCTTTACGTCGGGTTTAAAGGCGCGGGCAGTCAGCTCAAAGCGCACCTGATCATTGCCCTTACCGGTCGCCCCGTGAGCCACCGCCTCAGCACCTTCTTGCTCAGCTATTTCTATCATCTTCTTGGCGATCAGGGGGCGGGCAAAGGAAGTCCCCAGGAGATATTTGCCCTCATAGACGGATCCCATCTTCAGGACCGGGAAGATGTAATCGCGCACGAATTCTTCGCGCACGTCCTCGACATATACCTTCGATGCCCCTGATTTGATGGCCTTCTCCCGGACCGGATCCAGTTCCTCGCCCTGGCCCAGGTCCGCGCAAAAGGCGATAACCTCATAACCGTAGTTCTCCTTCAGCCAGGGAATGATAATCGATGTGTCCAGTCCGCCCGAATAGGCCAGTACTATCTTCGCCATATTGACCCTCCTATTTTTCATTGATTATATCTTAAAGCCATCTTTCTTAAAAAAACCATGAGTAATTCTTGAGATTGCTCCGTTCCTGCCAGCCCATTCTCTCATAGAAGGCCTGGGCGCCTGTATTGTCGCTATAGGTATAGAGATCCACCCGGGGCGCGCCCTGCTCTTGCATATGCTCCAAGGCCGCCTGCAGGAGAGCTTGCCCGATGCCCCGGCGGCGATAATCCTCATGTACGCAGAAGTGATAGATCGCCGCCCGCCAGCCGTTGTAGGCACCCATTACCGTTCCGATGATCGCGGAACCGGCATGAGCTACCCGCAGGCTATTCGGGTTAGTTTTAATAAAATGCTCTACGTTCTCATAAGTATCAGCAACTGCGGATTTGATCTCGTCTATATCGCTCCACAAGTCAAGAATGGCGGCAATATCCTCCGGACGAGCGGTCCGGATCTGCCAGTCAGCCATTTCCTTGTCCTCCCCTGTGCTTTACGCCGCAGCTTACATGGTCAGGGCCATAATCGCCTTGTGCGCGTGCAAACGGTTTTCCGACTCGTCGAACACCGCCGATTGCGGTCCGTCCATGACCTCGTCGGTAATTTCCTTGCCGCGCTTGGCCGGCAGACAGTGCAGGACGATGGCATCCTTATGTGCCAGGCTGAGGAGTTTGGCGTTCAGCTGATACTTGAGGAAGTTCTGCTCCTTCTCTTCTGCCTGGTCTTCCTGCCCCATGCTGGCCCAAACATCGGTGTAAACCGCATCGGCCTGGCTGACCGCCTCGGCCGGGTCCTCCACCACCCACAGTTTGGCGCCGGTCTCTGCCGCATCGGCCTGGGCCTGCTCCAGAATCTTGGGATCAGGACGGAAGCCGGGGGGCGAGGCCACCACTACGTTCATGCCCGTCTTGGCGCCGCCGAAAAGCAGCTCATGGGCCACATTGTTGCCGTCGCCGATGAAGGCCAGGGTTAGTCCCTGGAGACCGCCCTTGTGTTCAGCTATGGTCATCATATCACCGATGACCTGGGTAGGGTGCAAGAGGTCGGTCAGGCCATTGATGACCGGTACGCTGGACCATTTGGCCAGTTCCACGACCTCGTCGTGATCAAAGGTGCGGATCATGATGCCGTCCAGCATGCGGGCCAGCACCAGGGCGGTGTCCTTGATGCTCTCCCCACGTCCCAGTTGGATATCTCGGGGGCTGAGGAAGAGAGCGTGCCCGCCCAGTTGATACATGCCCACCTCGAAGGCCACCCGGGTGCGGGTCGAGGCCTTCTGGAATATCATGCCCAGGGTCTTGCCGGCCAGGTAATGGTGGGGTATCCCCCGCTTCTGGAGCTTCTTGATCTCCGCTCCCACCTGCAACATATAAGTTATTTCCTCGGGAGCAAAGTCGTGGATCGAGATAAAATCCCTTCCCCTTAACGAATTGTTCAACTCCATCATGTCTTCGCCACTCCTTCTAATAAATCTATTCGATGCCCCTTTGGTTGGCACCTCTGTACTCTTTACTCTGCGCCAGGGTAATTTTCGATGACCCTTGGCTTGGCTGTAATCTACTCCGGCCACTCGGCCAGGGCTTCCTGCAAAATCTTCAGGGCCTGGTCGATTTCGGCCATGCTCACCGTCAGCGGGGGCACCAGCCGCAGGATATGGGGTCCGGCCGACAAGACCAAGAGGCCCTTGGCCATACAGATATTTATCAGTTCCTTGACCTCCCGGTCAAAGTCGATGCCCAGGATCAGGCCCTTGCCCCGTACCCTTTGAATCCGTTTATCCTCTATCTTGTTAATGGCGATGGTCAAATACTCGCCCTTTAGGGCTACATCATTCAGAAAATCAGGCTGGCTCAGCACGCCAATCATCTCGTTGCCCACCGCGGTTGCCAGGTAATTGCCGCCGAAGGTGGAGGCGTGGTCGCCGGGGGCAAAACCACCGGCCGCCTTCTCGTTGGCCAGCATGGCCCCAATGGGGAAGCCGCCTCCTAAAGCCTTGGCCAGGGTCACGATATCAGGCTGTATGCCGTATCCCTGATAAGCGAAAAGGTATCCGGTCCGGCCCATGCCCACCTGAACCTCGTCGAATATAAGCAGTATATCATTTTCATCGCATAGTTGCCGCAGATCCAATAAAAATTGGGAGTCGGCCGGATTGATGCCGCCCTCGCCCTGGATCGGCTCCAGCATAATGGCTGCGGTCTTTTCGGTAATCGTCTTTTTTACCGCCGCCATGTCATTGAAATCGGTATGAATAAAGCCCGGGCACAGCGGCTTGAAGCCCTCCTGGTATTTTTTCTGACCGGTGGCGCTGACCGTGGTCAGGGTACGCCCGTGGAAGGAGTTGTTGAAAACGATAATCTCGTTCTTCTCGATCCCCCGCCGGTAGAAATACTTGCGGGCCAGCTTGATGGCGGCCTCATTGGCCTCGGCTCCGCTGTTGCAGAAGAAGACCTTGTCAAGTCCTGATGTCTTGACCAGCTTCTCCGCCAGGTCCACCTGGGGCTTAATCCAGTACAAGTTGGAGGTATGCCACAGCTCATGGGCCTGGCGGTTCAAGGCCTCCACCAGTATCTGCGGGCTGTGCCCCAGGGCGCAGACGGCGATGCCGCCTACAAAGTCCAGGTACTGCTTGCCATCGGCATCCCAGAGATAGCTGCCCTGCCCTTTGATCGGGGCGATGGGAAAACGTCCGTAGGTATTCATAACATATTGCTGGCCCTTGGCCATTATCTCCTGATTGCTCATTATATTCACCTCAAATTTTTAATTAATCACAGATTGTGATGGTGTTATAAAATCTATGGTCGATGTTTTTATATATTGATGACGTTTAAATCAGTTGGAGGGACACGAGGGGACGGTTCTCTTGTGTCCCGCATCTTGAATTGACACAAGAGAACCGTCCCCTCGTGTCCTACTCCGTCCTATTCGTTTACCACCATAGTGCCGATGCCCTGGCGGGTGAAGATCTCCAGGAGCAGGGAGTGGGGAACGCGGCCGTCGATGATGTGGGTGCGTCCTACCCCGCCCTTGACCGATTCCACACAACAGTCCACCTTAGGCAGCATGCCCCCGGCGATGACGCCGGACTTTATAAGATCGTCCACCTCGGATATGGCCAGGGTAGAGATCAGAGAACCCGGATCGCCCGGGTCCTTTAAGAGACCCGGCACATCCGTCAGCAGCACCAGTTTGTCAGCATTTATGGCTACGGCGATGGCCGCCGCCACCAGATCCGCATTTATATTATAGGTCTCCTGCTCCGAATCAATGCCGATGGGAGCAATGACCGGGATATATCCGTTATCAATCATGGTCTCGATAATGCCGGGGTTGATTTTGGTCACCTGCCCGACAAAGCCCATTTGCCCGCTGGGGTCCAGCGGTTCCGCTTCGATGAGACCGTCATCCTTACCGGAAATGCCGATGGCACGACCGCCACTGGCATTGAGCCCGGACACGATGGCCTTATTGACCTTGCCGCCCAAAACCATCTCCACCACTTCCATGGTTTCCGCATCGGTGACCCGAAGGCCGTTGACGAATTCGCTTCTGATGTCCAGACGCTTCAGCATCTGGTTGATCTCCGGCCCCCCTCCATGGACTACGATGGGATCCATGCCGACATACTTCATCAGCACGATATCCTGCATGACCTTCTCTTTCAGATTTTCTTCCACCATGGCTGCGCCTCCGTATTTGATGACGACCCGCTTGCCGTAGAAATCCTTGATATAGGGCAGAGCCTCTACCAGTATCTCCGCCTTCTCCAGTGCAGTAGTGACCATTATATCTCCTCCCGAAAGCAGGCAAGGGGACGGTTCTTTTGCCTGCTTTTCCTGCAGGCAAAAGAACCGTCCCCTTGCCCGCTTTTGTTAACCGGACCTAGGTCCGGTAGTCGGCGTTGATGCTCACGTATTCATGGGACAGGTCGCAGCCCCAGGCAGTAGCCTCACAACTGCCGGCCTTCATGTCAAAGGTTATGGTGACCTGGGCCTTGTCCATTTCCGCCTTGGCGGCTTCTTCATTGAAGGGCAGGCCCATGCCGTTTGAAGCTACCTGCACCTTGCCCAGATATATATCGACCAGGTCAGGATCGAAGTCAGCCCCGGAATACCCGGCTGCAGCCAGCGCCCGTCCCCAGTTGGGGTCTTTGCCGAACAAGGCCGCCTTGACCAGGTTGGAACTCACCACCGAGCGGGCGATGATCCGGGCGTTCTTCTCATCGGCGGCATTGATTACCTTGACCTCCAGCAGGTGATTGGCTCCTTCGCCGTCGGCGGCGATCATCTTGGCCAATTCTATGTTCACATAGTTGAGAGCCTCGGCAAAGATTATATAGTCCTCCGAGTTCTCGTCATCGATCATTTTGGCCCCGGCCATGCCGTTGGCCAGGATCAGCATCATGTCATTAGTGGAGGTGTCGCGGTCAACACTGATCATGTTGTAACTCAGGTCTGCTGCTGCTTTTACCAATTTTTGTAAACATTTGCTGCTGATGGCAGCATCTGTTGTGACAAAGGCCAACATGGTGGCCATATTGGGATGTATCATGCCGGAGCCCTTGGCGATGGCCCCGATGCGTACCGGCTTTCCGTCCAGCTCGATCTCAACCGCTATCTCCTTGAGCTTGAGGTCGGTGGTCATGATGGCCAGGGCGGCATTGTGACTGCCCGAGCGGGTCATGGTGAACACTGCTTCACCGATACCGCCCTCGATGCGGTCCATGGGCATGGGCAAGCCGATGACTCCGGTGGAAGCTACCAGGATGTCCTGAGCCTTGATCGACATACCCATTATCTCCGCAGTTATTTGGGCCATAGCTATGGTATCCTGCATACCTTGTTCGCCGGTGCAGGCATTGGCATTGCCGCTGTTGACCACAATAGCCCGGGCCATGCCGTCCTCCAGGTGTTTCCGGCAGACGTCGACACAGGCGGCGTGCACCTTGTTGGTGGTGAATACCCCGGCGGCATTAGCCTTGCGATCGGAATAGATGATCGCCACATCGCGCTTATCCTTCTTTTTTATCTCGGCCATGACCCCCGAGGCCATATAGCCCTTGGGGCTGGTTATTCCGCCATCCAAGATCTTGATTGCTTTCACTGTAATGTTCCTCCCACATATCCGTCTATAATGTTACCATATATTTACATTTATTTAGATCACTAAGCAAAAGTTGTTTTTTGGTCAAGTGTGGTGTCTACGGGTGAACTCCCAACATCTTCAAACCCCTGGTTTCTTCGAAGCCCAGCAGCAGATTCATATTCTGCAGGGCCTGCCCGGAAGCCCCCTTGGTCAGGTTGTCCAGAGCTGAAATCAATATCACCCGGCGGGTAGCTTCATCCACATAGATGCCGATATGAACCTGGTTGCTGCCGTAGACCCATTTGGTATGGGGGGTGACCCCCTCCGGCAATACCTGCACAAACGGCTCGGGTCCGTAGCTGGCTTCTAAAACCTCCCGGACCTGGCTGCCGGCTACTCCCTTCCGCAGGCGGGAATAGCTGGTGGTGAGGATGCAGCGGTTCATGGGCACCAGATGTGGGGTAAACACCATCTCTACCGTTTCACCTCCGGCCAGACTGAGCTCCTGGGCTATCTCCGGCCCCAGGCGGTGGGTTCCTACCCCATAGGCATGGATACCCTCGTTTACCTCGCAGAAATGGCTGGCCTCCTTCAGGGTGCGGCCGGCTCCCGAGACCCCGCTCTTGGAATCGATGATGATGCCCTCGTTCTCTATGACCCCGGCCTGGAGCAATGGGGCCAGCGGCATGATGGCTCCGGTGGGATAACATCCCGGGTTGGCCACCAGCTTCGCCCCCTTGATCTGATCGCGGTAGAGCTCGGTCAGTCCGTAGACGGCTTGATCCAGCATCTCCGGGGCTTCATGGGTCTTATCATAATATTTTTTATACAGGAGCGGGTCTTTTAAGCGGAAATCCGCCCCCAGATCCACGCACTTGATCCCCGCCTCCAGCATCTGGATGGCCACAGGAACGGAAAGCCCGTGGGGCAGGGCCAGGAATACCCCGTCACAGCGCCCGATCAGGCTCCCCGCCTCACTGGGCTCGCAGATCAGATCATAGTATCCGGTCAATTGAGGATAGAGGCGGTCTATTCTTCGCCCTATATTCTCCGTGGAGAGCACCGCCGTCACTTCCAGCCCGTCATGCCCCGTCAGGAGCCTCAACAACTCGGCTGCCGTATAGCCATCGCCCACAATACCTACCTGTTTCATCCCGCCATCTCCCTTCTTAATAGTCGTAATAAAAACTTTTATAATTATACATACTTATGTATATTAATGCAACATTTATTTTGAAGCTGAGGGGGTGACAGTTAAGGAAGCAGGGGGACGTTGTTTTTGCTTCCTTCCTTGGAAGGAAGCAAAAACAACGTCCCCCTGCTTACGGTTAGGAACCTACTCGTTATTTGCCTTTGAAGGCCGCCTTCTCCTTGGCCAGGAAGGCTCCCATGCCCGCCTTCTGATCTTCGGTGGCAAAACAGATGCCGAAGAGATCAGCTTCGATGGACATGGCGGTGTCGATGTCGGTCTGAATCCCCTTATTGATGGCAGCCTTGGAGAATTTAACTGCCAGGGGCGCATTGCTGATGATCTTTTTGGCCAGTTTCTTGGCTTCATCCATCAGGGATTCCACCGGATAGACATGATTGACCAGTCCGATACGCATGGCTTCATCAGCGTTGATAACATTGGCAGAGAGGATCAGCTCCATCGCCCGTCCTTCTCCTACCAGTCGGGGCAGGCGCTGGGTGCCGCCAAAACCAGGGGTGATGCCCAGCCCCACTTCCGGCTGACCGAATTTGGCCTTTTCTGAGGCCAATCTGATGTCACAGGCCATGGCCAGTTCACAGCCGCCGCCAAGAGCAAAGCCGTTGATTGCTGCAATAACTGGCTTCTCCAGTTTTTCTATCTGGCGGAAAGCCCATCCGCCGGTGATGCCGAATTCCCTGCCTTCGGTGGCAGTCAAACTTGACATTTCCTTGATATCTGCTCCGGCTACGAATGCTTTATCTCCCGCTCCGGTGATGATCAGGGCCTTGATCTCGTCGTCAGCCGCCACATCAGCCGCTGCCTGCCCGATCTCCTTGAGCACATCCGTTTTCAGCGCATTCATGGCCTCCGGGCGGTTGATGTAGAGTATTCCTATGCCATCTTCCTTTTCTAATAACAAATAACTATACGCCATTTCAACACCTCCTGCATATATTGTTTATTATTCCCCCATAAAAATCAATTTCATTTTTCCAGTATTTATCGGAGAGGCTCCCGCAAAAAGATGGCATTTACTTTTGTGCATTTATATGCTGTTAAGTGGGTACTCTATAGTTGAATGGACTGTCAGGAGCTTTTTCATAAACCCCCGGCAGTCTTTCATATAAAGAAAGGGAAGAGCTAGTCTCTTCCCTTTCACTTTTAATTATTATATGGTTATCTTACAGACCCAACCGCTGCAATTCGCTCTCATCCGGTTCGGCATCATCAAACTTGGGAATGGTCACCTGGATTGAATCATCGCGCAGGTCATGGATGCAGCCTTCTTTCATGTAGAAGGTCTCGTTTTTCCCTACATGCACGATTATCTCCAGGCCGCCCTCGGCAGTCAGGGGATAAAAGGACTCGCCAATCCTGAGAATCTCAGGTATGGGACCTTCGCCTTCGAATAATAACCCATATTTTCTGAGCTTGATGGATTTCAGGTTCATCCTCATCATGTCGGCCAATGCTTCCTTGGAAGTCTCGGCAACCTTGGACAGGTCAATGCTCCTGGTGTTCTTGAAGATGAGACGTACTTCAAAGGTCATTCTCTCGCTGTTTGGCATGAAACCACCCTCCTTAAATATTTCTCTTTTTCTAGGTCTTCCCCTTTATTTATTCAACATAGCATACTTTATCAGCGATAAACAAGCGGTTTATTGCGGGTTGAGCGCTTCCAATATCAGTATTCTATATATTCGATGGGCTGTCCGCAAACCGAGCAGTGATGGTCCTTCAGGTTGACCAGCCTGGTCTGGTAAATGTTGCGTTGAATCAAGACCTCGCCGCAATTAAGACAGGGAGTGGCGTTGGTTTCGCCCAGGTTGCCCAGATAGACAAAATCCAGATGCTCCCGGGCGGCCTGGCGAGCAGTCTCCATAGTGTGCAGCGGGGTAGCCGGCCGGGTAAAGCTAAAGGCGGGGTGGTAACGGGACAGGTGCAGCGGTATATGGCAATCGATCCCGGCAAGCCAGTGTGCCAAAGCGCCAATCTCGGCCGGGTCATCATTCTCCCCGGGTATGATCAAGCTGGTGACCTCGACATGACATCCTGCTGCTGCCGTTTCCACCGTCTCCATCACCGACTGCAGTTTACCGCGGCAGTGTTTCTGGTAAAACTCCGGGGTAAATGCCTTGACATCGATGTTCATGGCATCAACCAGGGGCAGCAGTTCGCGCAGGGGAGCCTCTTCGATGTAGCCGTTGGTGACCAGCACCACCTTCTGCCCCGCTTCCTGCAGGCGGGCGGCGCACTCGGCCACATATTCATACCAAATGCCCGGTTCATTGTAGGTGAAAGCTACGCCGACAGAACCCTCTCGGACGGCTTGCAAGGCCATGGCCGTCAGCCATTGACTGCTTCGCGCATAACTGTCGGGGCGGGATATGATCTGTGCTTCCCCCATCTCGGCTCCCGCCTCTCCTATCCCCTTCCGACTCAAGCTGCGGCCGGCATGGGCCAGGCTGTAGTTCTGGCAAAAGGGACAGAAGAGATTGCAGCCAAAGGTGCCGAGCGATAGTATATGGGAACCCGGGTAGAAGTGATAGAGGGGTTTCTTCTCGATGGGATCCAGCGCCAGGGAGCAGATTTCCTCATAGTTTTCCGTGTAGAGCTCCCCGCCCAGGTTGAGGCGAACCCCGCAGAGCCCTGCCGCTCCCTCTTGCAGGTGACAGTGGTGCGGACAGAGCACACAGCGCACCCTGCCCTCCTTCATTTTTTCATAATACATGGCCTGATGTCGGGGCATAATCATCACCTGCTCTCGAGGGGAGCTTAATTACCATAAATGAACAACACGGATGCCTTCGTGCGAGCACAATGCACTACATGTCATTGCGAGCGCAGCGCGGCAATCTATAATAGCTTTGGATATAAATCTTCCCAGTCTTTATTAAAGCCATCTATTCGTAAGCTCTTCTGAGCAAATTATTTGTTACACCCGGCATGAAAACATTTGCTGTACCTGTCCATTTAGGGCTTAGACCAAGTAACATTTTTAGTTTTCATCAATATTCGGTGACCACTTATGGGGCATCATTGGTCTGTGTAAAGAAAAGTATTTGTGAAATTCGTTAATATGTAAACATAATAGTCTTTTCGCATTGTATCCGCCTCAAGAATAAGATTGCCGCTCTTCGCTCGCAATTATCACGGGTATTTAGCCCGCCAAGATAAACGAAAAGCGTTAGATGACCGGGGAAGATTGCCGCGTCGCTAACGCTCCTCGCAATGACAAATACGTGAGTTTTCATAGCAATGACAAATACGTGAGTTTTCATAACAATGACAGGGTGGGGTGTCGGGGCGGCAATCCTTTATTGTGTCATTGCGAGCGCAGCGCGGCAATCATCCCCCGTTTTCATAACAACGACAAATACGTGAGTTTTCATAGCAATGACAGGGCGATGGCGCTACCGCTGGCAATTACATTTCAGCAGCTACCGTACAGCTGTGAAAACACATGCTACACCTTTACATATTGGGCTTAGACCAAGTAACATTTGTGTTTTCAGCAACCTACGGTGACCAACTTATTGTCATGGGCTGCTGTGTCGCATTATATGTCAACTGCGAAAGTTAAATTTTATTTATACCTGGTTACCTCGAAGCGTTCGATCTTGTATTTTTCACTGGTTGAAATGCCGGCCTTTTGCAGGGCGATAAGGAGCTGCTCCTCCACGGTGTCGACTCCTTCCAGGTCGGGCAGGAGCAACCCGCGACGGTGCCCGGAGGAAACGATCACCCCATAACGCTTGGGATCGAGCTGTGAGCGTTCAGCCGGCTCGGATTCGCCCAGCACATCCACCGAATAGATCAGCTCTGGCAGTTCGGAGGGTTCAACTGTGGAAAAGCGGGGATCCTCGGTAGCCGCGGCGACAGCATTGTGTTGGATCTCGGACAGGAGATTGTTATATACCGGCGAAATGGTGCCGATGCAGCCGCGTAGCTGTCCGTTTCGTTTCAGCGAGACAAAGGCGCCGGCGCTCCTTTTTTTCAGTTCCTCCATCTCAGACGGAGCGGTGGGCAGTTCGCCCTTTTCTATATAGCTTTCCAGGGTCATACGGGCCCAGCTCACCGGCAGGCTTTCCCCGCGGCGTTTGGCCTCGATCTCCTTCAGCTTGTCCCTTCTGATCTCAGGCAGCAGGCTGTCCCGCTCTTCTCCAGGCACAAAGCCGGCGGTAAGATAGCCCACCCCGAAGGGTCCCTCATATGAGAAGACCTCAGAGGTAAACTCCCGACCGTCCAGGGCACCCAGCATGATGACCAGCGAACGGAAACCGCACTCACCAGCATTGTTGCGCAACTCCTCCGGCATGTTGACAAAAGAGACGACATCGCCATTTTCCAGGAGTCCCTTGACTCTGGCGTCGAAGCGGGCCCCATCCGGATGATATTGATAGGGTCCTTCATCCTTGAGGAAGTGCGACATGTCACCCGAGGCCACGATAGCGATGCTGCGCCCCAGGGCTTCGGCGGCATCGCGAATGAATCCGCCAAAACTGTAAAGCTCCATCAGGGGCAAATAGCCGATAGAGATGGCTACCACCGGGACCTTGGGCAGACCGGCCTGCTGCAGGTAGTAGAGCGGCACCAAAATACCGTGATCCAGGCGGTGCTGCAGCTGGTTACTGCGGGCCAGGTCCCCGTCCAGGACGAGAAAGTTGAGGTGGGCTGTCTGGCTGCGATTTTCTATCTCTTTCAATAACTCCAGGTCATTGCGGGCGCTGCTGCCCTGGTGACAGCCGAAGCTGGCAAAGTCCCCTTCCAGCTCTTTATCCCCCAGGGCGGAAAGGGCATCGGAAAAGATGTTGCCATGCGGAGTCAGAAAAACTACGGTTTCCGGACAACTATCCACCAACTGGCGAGCCATTTCCTGCAAACCCTGTTGGGTATTCTTCACATCATTGAACCTGTTGCCACCGATTTCAGGGATGAGCAAGGGGGGGTGGGGAGACAATGCAGTGTAGGTAATCATCTTTCTCACTCCTTGTTAAGGATTGCCCGGACCCTCGCTTTGCTGCTCATCCAGCTCCAGGTGAGCAGCCCGGGTGATGCCGGAAAATATGGCGTAGGACACCCTGGATTGATAGGCTGGGTCGGTCAATAGTCTGGCTTCGTGGGGATTGGAGATGAAGCCCACCTCCACAATCACCGCCGGCATATGGGTCTTTTCCAGAACAAAGTAGCGGCCGCCCACTGCCTTACGCTTAGTATTCCCCAATACCCTCCTTAATTCCTCCTGGATGGCTGCCGCCATCAGCTTGCTTTTTTTATCACCGGGCTGATAGAAGGTCTGCGCCCCGGAGGAACTGCTGCCCGGCTCGGCATTGGTATGGATGCTGATCATAAGATCGGCATTGGCTTCATTGGCCCGGCGTACGCGGGTATTCATATCCTTGCGTTTGCGGTCGCGGATGCGGCCCTGAAAATCATCACCGGCCAGGTCCTTGCCGTTCTCCCGAAGCAGGATAACCAAGGCACCGCCCTGGCTGAGATCCCGGGCCAGCCGCTTGGCGATGGCCAGGGTGATATCCTTTTCCACCACTTCCCCGCGCGAGGCTCCGGTATCAATGCCGCCATGCCCGGGGTCAATCACGATGACCTGGTTGGCCACGGCATAGCTGAAGACTTCCTTATCGCTGGGCTCCCCCAGAGCCAAGAACATCAGGGCCAGGGTCAGCAAACCTCCCACAACCAAAGCAGCTGTCCGCTTCCTGATCACATACACTCTTTTCAAACGAATATCCCCCACCCCCGTCAGGCTTTCTTCATTACTTATATATGTCGGGGGCTAAGGAAATAAACCGGGGGGAAGGGGGAGAAATAGAATAGCCTACTGCCGGCACCGATGATTGGGGGACTAAAGCGGTTTGTTTGAAGTCTTCTTTGGCAGACTGGTATTGGAAGATCGGCGAGGTGAAAACTACCAGGTTATTAACCAGCCCTTCTATCCGGCCTGGAAATCTCTTGGTTCTTCATCGGCGGCTTAAGTGCATTTTAGATATCGGTTAATCAGATCCATATACTCCAGGTAACACGATAAACATGTTTTGACTGACTGATAAACGATTTCATCATCAATTATTTCATATTCGTGTACCAGTATATTTCTCAAGCCGGTGGAGGGTGCAATTTTTAAAGCAAATTCGATAGGAATAATACTTAGTTCGGCTAAATCTATGAAGGAATTGAAATAATCATTAGCTCCCCTTTTATCGTTAATCTTCAGTAACATATTATTAATGTCGGTAGCGCATTCAACAATGAGCTGCATCGTCCTTTCCACTGCCCGCCGGTAAATATTGTTAGCCATATATTCTTCCCTTGAAATAGAAGAAAGCGATTTTAGTTCTGCATAATAGCTATACAATCTTTCCAGCTTGGCACAGATTCTATCGCGGTCCGACATTTATCAATTCCTCCGCCAATCTTTTCTCGAATATGGCCCGTTTGACCTGTCTGAACTTACTGGTTTCGTAATAACTCTTATAGAGATAGGGACATAATCCCTGGAAATAGCCTTCGGTTTCTTCATATAAAACTCTGCCATCATTGGCAACTGCTTCTTTTAAAAGACCCGACGCGGTCTGCAAATTGATGAGGTCCAAATTGCTCTTTCTATGTAATACAATTAAATCGCTCATCAATTCAAATAACTGCTCACTACCAAGCGGTTTATGAGACAAAAAGGCAATATCAATGTCGCTGCTGGAAGGATTATAATCTGCCTGCCGGGCATAACTGCCATAATAAACCAGGAGCTTCAGCTGATATTTTTTCACAATCTGCTGCAGTTTGTCTGTATTCACTTCTATAAGCATTTATAACCTCCCGCAAGAGTCGTTTGTACCATTGATTAATTATTTCCATTATATGTCTTGCCAGGTCCCTTAGGCAAGTACTCATAAACTATCCTTGTTCCGTTACTTTACTATTAATCCTAGATTATTTAAATAACCGAACAACTCAGTTTTTATAGCTGTCAACGTCTCGGGGGTATTGCCCTCGCAACGAACAATCAGTTCAGGACCAGTATTCGATGCCCGAACCAGTCCCCAGCCACCGGGGAAGAGTACCCGGGCCCCATCAATATCAATAACATCATAAAGATCACGGAAATGAGATAATACCTGGTCGACAATACGAAACTTCGCCTCATCACTGCTTTTTACCCTGATCTCCGGAGTGGCATAATACCTCGGAATATCAGCCAGCAAGGCATCAAGGCTCATATCCGTGTTCGATAAAATCCTTAATAAGCGGGCTGCCGCATACAGAGCATCGTCATATCCATAATATTCATCGGCGAAAAACATATGACCAGACATCTCACCCGTAAATACCGCGCCAATCTCCTTCATTTTCGCCTTAATCAACGAATGTCCCGTCTTATAGATCATGGGCCGGCCACCCAATCTCTCAATCTCATCAATTAAGGCCTGCGAACACTTGACCTCCACGATGCAATCCGATCCCGGACGCTTGGCCAGGATCTCCCGCCAGAACAAGATCATCATTATATCGCCCCAGATGATGTTTCCCTCTGGATCCACAACGCCGAGACGATCTCCATCGCCATCAAAACCAATGCCCAGGTCAGCATCTTCAGTCTGAACCACACGTATCAGCTCCCGGCAGTTCTCCGCCTTTACCGGGTCCGGGTGATGATTGGGAAAGGTAGGATCAGAATCACAGAATAACTCCACTACATCACAGCCCAGGTCTCGCAGTAAGTGCGGAGCAATAAACCCGGCCGTTCCGTTGCCGCAGTCCACCACCACCTTCAAGGGCCTGGTACCTAGCGTGATACGTCCGCAAATATCGTTTATGTAGTCTTGACCAATATCAGCCAGGCTTAATTGGCCCCGGGATTTGGCTTCTACACTTTCATTCTGCATAGCCATGACCGCCAGGTCCTGAATATCCTGACCATAGATGGTTGAAGACCCTAATAACAGTTTGCAGCCGTTGTCTTCCCCCGGGTTATGACTGGCAGTTATCATGATCCCGGCCCGGATGTCCAGGTGATGACTGGCAAAATAGAACATGGGAGTGATGACTTCACCGATATCCACCACATCTAACCCGGAAGCCAGCAGCGCTGCGACCATCACATCCCGAAGCTCCGGCGAACTGACCCGATTGTCACGTCCTACCAACACTCGAATGTGACCTCGTTCCAACACATAAGCAGCCCAGGCGCAAGCTATCTGCCTGGCACCCTCGGCATTGAAGTCCCTGCCCACTTTGCCCCGAATATCGTATTGCCTGAAGATCGATGGTGATAACATAGCCTATATCCCTTTCCGCCAGTATTATTGGCAGTTGACAAAACAATAGGGCCTGCACACCCCCACAGATGCCAAGGCCCCATCCTATTTCAATGATTCAACCAGTAACTTGATATCCTGTGAACGCTCCCGGGGACAAACCATAATAGTATCTTCGGTTTCTACCACTACCAGGTTTTCTACCCCAAATAGAACCACATTTTTCGCACTGCTCCTGGCCAGGCAATTGCGGGTATCCACCGCTTTGGAATTGCCCAGCAGTACATTGCCGTTCTCATCCTGATCGAGAGCCGCCGCCAGGCTATCCCAGCTGCCGATATCACTCCAACCGAAGTCACCTCCGACGACCGCCATGCGTTGGCATTTCTCAGCTATACCATAGTCAATCGAGATATTGGGATACCCGGGGTAGCCCTCCAGGTAAGCCTCTCTGCCCTTTTGGATATTATCAAACAAAACGGGCAGGTGTTCCTGCATCAAATATCTCCAGGTATTTACGGAGGCAATAAATATGCCGGCATTCCAGAAGTGATTACCACTCTTTATGTACTCCGCGGCAGTCTCCATATCGGGTTTCTCATGAAAGGCCTTGACCAGATAACTGTCCGCATCACTGGTTCGTTCTATATATCCATATCCCGTCTCGGCATAGGCCGGAGTAATTCCGATGGTAACCAGGTAGCCTTCCCGGGCCAGGTTTTCCGCCAAATGCAGTACTTCATGAAAGGTTTCGGTATCCTGAATATAGTGGTCAGCCGGGAAAAAACCCAGTACCTCTTCTCCGTCATTTTTCTCATGCGCCAGGACCAGGCCGATGGCCGGAGCAGTATTTCTCCCCATAGGTTCCGTTATGATCCCGCAATCAATCCCGGATAATTCCTCCCGGATCGCCGAACTCTGCCCTTCACCACAAACCACCATCACCCGGCCTAATGGCTGCAGACGCCGCAAGGTCATAACCAGCAGGCTGCCCTGCCCCATAAAATCACACAATTGCTTGGGCCGCTCGCTGGTACTCTCCGGCCACAAACGCACCCCTTGCCCTCCGGCTAGAATAACTGAAATCAAAGCTTTCCCTCCATATGAAACCCGCTAATCATCACTGGACACTGCAGCCTGGGATAATGATTCATAAACTGATATCTCCGGACCCAGTTGTTGCTGTCTGGTAAGTAAAACCGCAGAAAAATGGCGATATAAAACAATATGCATAATTATTAAAACCAAAGCTGCCCCAAGGCTTATCTCCAACATCCATTCATGCCAATGCCAGGCGGCTAAAGCCAGACCGGCCAGACCGATATTAATCAACAAAACCATCGATGTAACCTGGCGGTGACTATATCCACTCTGAACCGCCAGTTGGTAGACATGGCTGCGGTGAGCCTCAGATAGCTTTTCCCCATTAAACAATCGCCTGACCAGGGTAACGGTAGCATCGATAACAAAGACCCCCAATAACATCATCCAGATGATCAGGGGCACCCCACCGCTCTTTTCTGAGGCGATAGCCAGTACAGCAAAGACAAAACCTAAAAAACCGCTGCCTACATCACCCATAAATATTTTAGCCGGCGGCCAGTTCCATATAAGAAAACCCGCTGCAGAAAAAGCTAAGGCTATAGATATGTATGCCAGTCCTTTAGAGCCATTCAGAGACAATAACGCCCCCGCCGCCAGGGCTGCACATATCGCCTCGCCCCCGGCTATCCCATCGATCCCATCCATAAAATTATATAGGTTTATCATCCAGACCATGCCTATTGCTGCAATTATAGTTCCGGCCCAACCTAAATAAAGATCGGCAAATCCCACATTTAGAAATGTAAATCCATCCAGACAATACAGCGCCCAGGCAGCAGCTAAAAAATGGAAAACAGACCTCAGTCGCGGAGATAAACCCTGTCTGTCGTCCATCCAGCCAACTAGAGCTATAATCAGCCCGCCGCCAATCAGGGCCCTGGCCATATCCGCTGATAATAGTCCCAAAGCTGCAATAATAACCACAGATAAAAGAAAAGCAGCCACAATGGCCAGTCCACCTCCGCGAGGAGTAGGAACAGTATGTGAACTACGTTCATTGGGAATATCAATTATATCTCTTTGTAGAGCAAATCTCCTTATACTCGCGGTAAGGATGTAAGATAAGACTAAGGCAATAATAAACCAGACTGACATTATACTATCTATACATCCCTTCAATTAAGATAGGTATTTAAACCCCATTAATATCATAGTTGGCCAAGATAAGCCTGGTAAGTACTCCGAATACCATCATCCAATGGAATACTGGCTGTCCAACCCAACCTGGCCAGACGTGATACATCCAAGAGTTTGCGCGGAGTGCCATCCGGTTTGCCAGGGTTAAAAACCATATCGCCCTGATACCCAACAATGTCTTTTATCTTCTCCGCCAATTCTCTTATAGTAAGTTCACTGCCGGTTCCAACATTAACAAAACTATTTATATTATTATAATCATAACGCTCCATTAAAAAGACACAGGCATCCGCCATATCGTCTACGTGTAAAAACTCTCTCCTTGGAGTCCCCGTACCCCAAATCTCTACATAAGGATCATTATTGACTTTGGCTTCATGGAATTTCCTTATTAACGCAGGCAGCACATGCGAGGTTTCAAGATCAAAATTATCATTCGGTCCATATAAATTAGTCGGCATAACCGATATATAATTGGTTCCATATTGCTTATTGTAATACTCACACATCTTCAGCCCGGCAATTTTAGCCAGGGCGTAGGCTTCATTGGTGGTCTCCAGTTCGCTGGTAAGCAAGTATTCTTCTTTCATGGGCTGGGGAGCAAGTTTCGGATATATACAGGAACTGCCCAGAAACAGCAGTTTTTTAACGTCATAAAGATATGAGCTATGAATCACATTGATTTCGATGGCCAGATTATCGTAAATAAATTGAGCCGGGAACTCATTATTAGCTTGAATCCCTCCCACTTTAGCAGCAGCCAGGAAAACATAATCCGGACGTTCCTCTTTGAAGAATTCTTCTACTCTGTCCTGGCGGCTCAAGTCGAGCATCTCAAAAGGAATTGTCAAAATGTTGTAATAACCTTTTTCCTTCAGTTTGCGAACAATGGCCGAGCCAACCAAGCCCTGGTGACCTGCTACAAAGATCTTCTTATTTCCATCCAAAATATACACCCCGTATTCAATAAAAAACGTAGATAATACCTTTAAAACCCCAGCGATGTAAACTCCAAAAAATGTGCCAGATTATTCATGAATGTTTCTTTATTAAAGTTTTCCTGATAGTATTTTCTGGCATTATTACCCATGGTTAAGTGCGCCTCTTTATCAGCTACAAACCGTTCTATCAGTTCTGCCAGAGAATTATCATCCTCCGCCGCACAGCAAAAGCCACACCGGGCTGATTCAATCACCAAACGGGTCTCACCGTCAATGGCCCCAATTATTGGTTTTCCAGCTGCCATGTACGACTGAACCTTATTGGGCAATGTATAGGATATTTCCTTAATGGCTTTCAGGGTTATCAAAAAAGCATCGGCCATAGCATAAAAATCAGGCATTTCGGTAATAGGACGCTGTCCATAAAATATTATATTCTCCAGGCCCAGCTCATGGGCTGTTTTTTCGCAATTAGCCCGATTAGAACCATCACCGACAATATGGAATACAATATCCTTATGGTTTCTCAACTGATGAGCTGCTTGAATAATGGTTTCTACACTTTGCATTGCCCCGATGTTGCCGGCAAATACTAAATTATTCTTTACAGATTCATCATTTGTTTCTGCGATATTATCAAATATACTCTCAGCATATACCGGCAGGTAGGTGATGTTATTACTGATGCCGATGACTTCGGAAAAGTACTTTTCAAACAGCTGTGAACTTATGGCTATTTTATTGGCTTTCCCATATATATACCTGCTGATGAATAAGAGTATTTTATAAACCAGGCTTTCCTGCCCTATTCCTACCCCCGCCACACTCTCTGGCCATAAGTCCTGGCAATACAGATAAAGAGGTTTCCCGGTGATATTTTTAAGTAATAGGGCGGGTAAGGCCATAGTTATTGGCGACAGCTGCCAGACCAGGATCGCATCGAAATCTTTCCTTAAAAAAAGAGACTTTATGGAAGCGAACAGGGCAAAACTAAGATAATTCAAGGCCAGTCTGAGTTTGCCTTTTCCGCGGGCTATTAAAGTACTCCTAATAACCTGAACGCCGTTTATATTTTCATGTCGTCTCTGCAGCCATCGGTACTCCTTGGGGATAACCCCGGTCGGGTAATTGGGTAATCCGGTCAAAACCGTAACCTTATGCCCATTCTTTACCAGTTCAAAACAAATATCATTGATCTTAAACTGTTCAGGATAAAAATACTGGCAAACCACTAATAATTTCATTTATTCGTGCCCGCTCTTCCGTTGCGCGTTATATATTCTTCTACTTCTTCCTTGATTCCCTCCTGAAAAGAGACCGGTGAATACCCAAAATCATTTACAGCTGTTTCGGAGCCAAAGGCCTTGTCCTCTTGCATACGAAGTACCTGTTCAACAGATATCACAGCATTTTTATCGAGGGCATTGTAGACTTTGGCCGCCAGAATGGAAAACCACAAGGGAATCTTAATAATTACATTCCTTCTGTTTAAGGCACTCGACACCGTTTGGACCAGATCCAAATACGACAAAGCCTCTTGGCCACCCAAATTATAATCCTTGTTAAAGGTACGGCTGCGGTTTTGAATAATTGCATAATACGCGTTGCCGAGATCGCTGGCATGAACTGGCTGCATCAAATTGCTGCCCTGACCGAACATAGGGAAGAATTTAACCCGGTCAAGAAATGTGATCAACTTATACATGTTCTGATCCCGGCAGGAACCATATATCATAGTCGGTCTAACAATAGTTATGCCTATCTCATCTCTTTTTTTTAATATACTGTCCTCTATTGTGATGTATTCTTCTGACGCGCTTTTATACTTTGAATATCTTCCAGTGGTATGTACTAGAATTGCCCACTCTAACCCGTTATGTATGGCCGCTTCAATAACATTGGGCGATAGAATGATGGAGGCAATATGTAAAACGGTATTGCATCCGGACATCGTTGTCTTTAAGAATTCCTGATCATTAAGATTGCCGATTACTATTTCAATGTTTAAGCCACTTTTATCCAAGAATTCAGTTTCACTTTCCGGTAGAACAACACACCTGATCTTTCCTTTATAGTTCTCACGGATCAAGCGTTCCAGGAACCATAAACCAGAATGACCAGTTATACCGGTAATATAAAGCATCTCTTAACTCCTTGAATCAAACTCAGAATAAATACCCTAGCCGCTTGATTTAAGCGTTATCCCGATAACAGGGAAGTTCATTATAATTCTGATACATCATATCCACCAATTCAGTCCAGGAGGGTGGTTTATAGCCCGTGGCCTTTCTGAAGCGGGAAGAATCCAGCGAACGATCTTGAGAAAAATCGTCGTAAGGAAGAATTTCAATATCTTTGTTATAACGCTCAGCCACCAGTTTCAGCAGATCGTACTTAGAAATTGGATCTGAGGATACATGGTACAGGCCGCTTAAATCAGGATTGGGCAGAACATACTGGCTTATGACCCGGGCAAATTCTACAGTTGGCAGACCGGAATATATGGCCCGGGTAAAACCATTGATCTTTCCGTTTTGGGCCAAAAACCATTCGATCAAGCCTAGCTTTCCTTTCAGCTCATGGCCAACGATAGAGGTTCTAAGGGTTACACAATGTGGATATTCTACCTCTCCCAGATACTTAGACCTCCCGTACAGGTCTGTAGCTTCGGATGGATCATCTTCTGTATAATTACCCTTGCTGCCATTGAATACGCAGTCTGTACTTACATGGATCATTCGCGCGCCTGCTGTCCGACATATCATGGATATCCGGTGCGGAAGCTGTGAATTCGAGGTTATAGCCGACAGAGGATCGGTAGATATCGGTAGCTGTTTTATTAAGCCTATGCAATTGATGACTACATCTGGCCGAATCGAGGCTAAGGCACGAATGACCGTATCGAAATTCTCACTGTCAACACTCTCCCGGATCTTACCCCGCAATTCCGGTGTAAACCATTTATCCAGGTTGCTGGCATCTCTTACCGTTGCGAATACATCCAAATCGGGTTCCTTGGATAATTGCCAGAAAAGACCGTGACCAATCATACCAGTTCCGCCTAGAATTAGAATCTTAGTTTTAGCCATAAATAGCCCCCTTCCTTATTTATGCCATACATTCCGATTAACATAATCCGTATAACTGACAATAATACGAACTACCTTTTCCGAAACATTAGGAACATAGTAATCCTCAACCATTTTTAGCAGCCTTTCTTCGCCGCGCGGTTGATGCTCAAGTATGCCCAGAGCCTGTTCTACTTTATCGACCTCAAGTCCGGTCATCATTACAGCAGCCTCTTCCATCCCTTCAGGCCTTTCATGAGCTTCGCGGATATTGATAGCAGGGAAATTCAAAATTGACGATTCCTCAGTAATGGTGCCGCTGTCAGACAACACCGCATAAGCATGCTTTTGCAGGCATACATAATCGATAAAGCCAAGTGGTTTCAGCAATTCAATATTATCGTGCAGGCTAACATTATATTGCTCTAATCTTTTACGGGTTCGGGGATGAGTAGATACGATTATCTTTTTGCGGTACTTCTGCGCCAGGTGGTTGAGGATATCAGCCAGCTTATTTATATTGGTCGCGGAGTCAACGTTTTCTTCGCGGTGGGCACTTACCAAGAAGTAATCAAACATCTCCAGGCCTAACCTCTTTACTACATCAGATCGATCAATGTCAACCTGGTAATATGAAAGAACTTCAAACATAGGGCTTCCCGTCTTGATAATACGGTCCGCCGGTATTCCTTCGTTAAGCAGGTATTGTCGAGCTATACTGCTGTAAGGCATGTTGATATCACTGGTATGATCCACAATTCTCCGGTTGGTTTCTTCTGGCACCCGCTGATCAAAGCAGCGGTTGCCCGCTTCCATATGAAATATGGGGATCTTTCGTCTTTTGGCAGGAATCACCGAGAGGCAGCTGTTGGTATCACCCAGTACTAACAATGCGTCAGGAGCTACTTCTGCTAAAACCTTATCAACTCTGATAATGGTCTGGCCTATAGTATCAGCGAGTTCATCACCGGCGGCATCTAAATAATAATCTGGTTTTCGCAGCCCCAGCTCTTTATAAAAGATTTCATTCAATTCATAGTCGTAGTTCTGCCCGGTGTGCACCAGTAAATGTTCGACATACTGGTCCAGCTTGGCCACCACCCTTGATAATCTGATAATCTCCGGTCGCGTTCCGACCACGGTCATCACTTTAATCTTTTTCATAACACTAATCTCCTAGTCAACTTATAAATGATTGATAGGTATTATATAAACACTCACTGAACAAATCGGGTAGCTCTGGAACAGTTCCTTGTCTTTCAGCTTGGCGGAAGCCGTAGATCTTTTGGGCCATTTCGCCAAGCGTGACCTTAAATGATCGGTCAATTTCATATAGCATGTTGCCCGAATAGTTGATATCTGCAGACAATAAATCAATAAAACAGCGGATAACGTCGTCAATATAAACCAGTTCCATTTCCCGGTTGGGATCTGAAATGGATATATCCAGATCATGCGCGATATTATGACAGAAGGTAGCTACCACCGTATTATAATTGGGCCTGGACCACCTGCCGAATACCCCGGGAAGCCGGAATATATAAAGATGATTGTCACATCTTTGCCTTAAATCGATCAGGATATCTTCAGCTGCTTTTTTGCTTTTTCCATAAGGGTTGTCCAATAATGCCTGGGTAGATGAAGCAAACACTATTGATGGATTTCGCCGAGCTCGGGTAAGCAGGTCCACTATGCGTTGGGTAATACCCGCATTGATCAGGGCAAATTCTTCTTCACGCTGAGGACGATTCATTCCGGCCAGATGATAGATAAAATCAGCTTCTGCAAGACAGGCTGCCAGATGATCTTCACTATCTTCTTTATCATAAGTCATCAATACCGCTTCATCTAAAAGGCCCAACTGGAAGACTAAATTCTTGCCGATAAAACCATCAGAGCCTGTAATCAGTATTTTTGTCCTCCCGGTATTCTCCGGATAACTCTTGCTTAATGTAATCAAGTTTTAGCAACATCTCCTTTATCTCTTGAACATTGAGCAACCTGGTATTATGAGAATGATAGTCTTCCTGATACGACAGTTCTTCCTCACCCTCACTAAAATACTTGTTATAATTCAAATCTCTGTGATCGGCCGGAATTCTGAAATAATCTCCTAGATCCTCAGATCTTATCATTTCTTCCCGTGTTAACAAAGTCTCATATAACTTTTCTCCATGTCTGGTTCCTATTATCTTTATCTCGTTATCCGCCTCAAATAAATCTTTTAACGCTACCGCCAAATCACCGATCCGAGCAGCCGGCGCTTTTTGCACAAAGATATCACCCTGTTGACCATTAATGTAGGCATAAAGCACCAGGTCCACCGCATCATCTATCGACATCATGAATCTGGTCATATTGGGGTCGGTTACTGTCAATATCTGCCCCTCTTTAATCTGTTTAACAAACAAAGGAATTACCGATCCCCGGGAAGCCATCACATTGCCATATCTGGTTCCACATAAGACGGTTGCCTCATTGGTCAAGGTTCGGGCCCGAGCCACCATCAGTTTCTCCATCATGGCCTTGGAAATCCCCATGGCATTGATGGGATATACAGCTTTATCAGTACTGAGTACAATTACTTTTTTGACATTATTGTTTGTGGCCGCACTTAATACATTGTCTGCACCCAAAATATTGGTTCTGACCGCTTCCATGGGGTAAAACTCACAAGAAGGCACTTGTTTAAGAGCTGCGGCATGGAAGACATAATCCACACCCCGTAAGGCGGTGTCGATACTATCGTAATTCCGAACATCACCAATATAAAACTTAAGTTTTTTATTATTAAGTTCGTTCCTCAGGTCATATTGTTTTTTTTCATCGCGGCTGAAAATTCTTATCTCTTCAATATCCGTATTCAGAAATCTTCTTAATACTGCATTTCCAAAAGTTCCTGTCCCGCCAGAGATGAGTAATGTTTTACCGCTAAACATTTAAAAACCTTCCTTTATAAACTATTATTGAAAACATATTTTCTTATAAATATCGATTAAGGTATGTAAATTGGTTTGGGGATCATGCAAAAGATTCGCATTTTCCCGGGCGTTTTGGGAGAATCCCAGGGCCAGCTCATCATGGGCAAATATCTCACATATAAAATACGCCAGCATATAGGACGCATCAAAGGGGTAGAGAAACCCATCCACACCGTGGTTTATTCTGTCAATAACACCACCAACATAGGAAGCTACACTGGGCACTCCCATTATCTTCGCTTCGCTCAGCGAATTGGATTCATTTTCTACCACTGAAGGAGAAACAAATACATGCGATTTTAAAAAACGTTCGCACATCTCTTTTTCATTCAGGATACCAGTAAAGATAACCTTATCCTGGAGATGATACTTATCTATCAAGCCTTTAATATACCGGCCATAGGAAGATATCTTGAGCTTGTCCAGCCAACTATCTGACTTAACTATGCTATGCCCACTGATATAGATTTTGGTTTGCGGAAATCTTTTCGATATTAAGGGCATGGCCTCCAGCAAAACATGCAACCCTTTTATCGGATAGGAACTCTGGCTTATAAAAATCGAATATCTCTCACATTTATCAATATCCCATCGGTGTTTATAAAACTCATCTCTTAAGGTTTCATTACAAAAATGATATTGAGCCTGTGGATTTATCTGGGACGTACAGATCCTGTCCCAATTAGTCCTTCCTATGATATGTTTAGTCTTTTGCAGTGAGGCAATTTCATGTATGCCCCGGTGCTTAAACTTATTCTGTTGCTGTATCAGATTGTCCTGTTTTATAAAATCTCTAAGGGTAAATCTCTTTTGTACATCGGCTGGAACAGCAGCCATGTAATGCTGATAATAAATCGAAGTTAAGCCTTGAATTGAAATGACTACATTTCTTCCCTGGTAAAAGTCGACAATAGCCAGGGTATGTACATACTCGGTGCCAAAGATATGGATAACATCGGGTTTTGTATAATCCAGGATCTCTTGCAGCCACTGTGCGTAGGGTGATTTGAGATAATTCTCTTCAATGGGCGGATAAGCAAAGTATTTTATTCTATTACCATGCAATATTTGCACCTTATTCAACCCGACTTGCGGGAAGGCTACCGATAACTCAATACCGGGCTCTGCGGCCAGGGTTGATGATGCTTTAACCATCCAGCCGCCAAAAGGAATAGGCTCCATATTCATCAAACTGCTGGCTTCCGGTAAGGCAATATTTACAAACCATAATATTTTCATTGTACGATTAACCCCTCAAGAATCGGTTCAGTCTTTTTATTGAAGTAATAATTAATCAACAGCGGAAGATACAAAAACCATATGGTAAACATATTGGGAAATAATACGGTATTTAAAAGACCCAGGGTGATGTAATATACCCAATAGATTTTAACAAAAGGCAGAAAGTTCCTGGGCAGCCTTTTGATACAGAACTTATATGCCTTATATAAAAACATAAAAAACAATATAGAAAACAAACCAAAGGTAGCTATCAAATCAAGCCAGGCTGAATGCCCGCCAACACCATACTCTTTATTGGAGTTAATGACCCCCGTAAAGATATTATTGAGGAATGATTTAAAGGATACGGAATAGAGATTCTGTCTCGACATCAAATCCGTCCCCTCCAGATCACTGCCTTTCAATAACAGACCTACTTCATCAAAGCGAACCGATACAACCTTGGGGAGGCTTTTATTATCTGCAAGATATTCAAATACACCACCGATACTCTTATGAAAGATGAATAATGAGAATATAGTTAAAAGAATAACGGCGACTGTCTTGTATTTATTGAATTTTGCCACCAGAGTTATGAAAATAAATATAAAAGCCAGCAGTATAGCCATCGTATATGAAGCTTTGATCAATAGAAACACAAAAGCCAGCAATATTGAAATTGATAAGATTCTTTTATATCCCAAATAGAAGGTCAGGAAAGTTAACAGCAAAATGATTGAAACCAGCGAATAAAAGTAACCATAATTGCCCACACATTGAAATATAGAATCTCCCAATAGCCTGGCTCTAACCTCGGTTCCTGTAGAAAGGTATCTTACTATCATGGGATTAGATTTTAGGTTCAAATAGGTATTAATTCCTATTATTATACAGTCGATCGTTATAAAACCAATCAAATATTTTTGTAGTTTTTTATCGAAATAATATAAAAAAATCGAGTATACGATTATTAAATATGAAATACTCTTGGCGTAAACACCGACACTATTAGCAAAAAGAGAGACAAACAATACATAAAAATAGAATAATAACAGCGGCCAAGCCTGGTTTAAAAAAGTTTCAAAGTACTTTCTGCTGGTAATCAAAGCCAGGGAGAACCAGATCAAAAACAAACCCCATCGCATGTAATTCGGAAAGTAAGGCAGCAAATAAGTAAATATGCCATTATTCATCCAGGCAATAACCACAATAGCAATTGCCACATGCATGTATTTTAAGAACAACTTGGCTCTGTTTCTGCTAAATAAAATGCTACTCATTATATAAACCTATAAATTCCATAAGCTTTTGTGCCTGACTTATTTGATTCTTATTATCTATTATAAAATGACTGGCTTTTTCTCCGAATTCGTCAAGTTCGGATTGCGGCAAAGATAATATCTCCTCAATTCTTCGCTTGACACTATCAATTTCGTTATTTTCAACCGTATAAACATAATCATAGTATTCTTCAGGAATGCCCTCAATTTTAGTGGTAAGAAACGGGGTTCCCGAAGCCATATATTCAAAAACCTTTGAAGGAAAAGAATACCTGGTGTATTGATCCTCAGGATTTCTGATATTTATTAGTAAAGCAGCTTTCTTTTCGTATTCAAATACCTCTTCTCGGCTTTTGAAACCAAAGAAGGTTACCCTGCAGTCCCTCCGGCAGACTTCCTGAATATAATCATTCATATCGCCATTGCCAAATAGCCATAATTGTAGGGAGTCATCTTCAATACCATCAAAAGCATCAATAATAGTCTTAACTCCATACTCGAAAGACAAGGTGCCGGCATACATGATAGCCTTGGCTTTTGACACTTTTGCCAAATCAAGATTATTGCTGAAGATTCCCTCCATAACCAGGTAGGGTTTTTTGTAAGGATTTACAATCTCATTCATCGCCCTGGCAAATAATACATACAAATCGAAACTGGTATCTAACATTTGCACCAGCTTTTTATATTGCGGCAACACTATTCTTTTTAACCATATCATGTTTTGCTGCCGGGCGGGGGTCATGATATCATTTGACATATCAGTGAAAAAATTCAATCTATTGATTTTAAACATTCTGGCAATAAGATATATACCCAGCGATAATGGCACATAATTGAACGGAGTTATTATAAGCTTATTGTCGGTTTTTCTATTGCTCAGCGACCACTTGATTGTCCGCAGCATACCTTGCCAAAAATAGCTGATCTCTTTTAAAACCGGCAAGTTTATTCCTGCAAGATAGGAAACATAATATCTTTCGTTCAATCTTCTGATCCGGGGTCTATATCTTAACTTACCCCTGGGATAATACGGCTCTTGTAATACATAATATATTTCCATCTGGACATCATCGAAACATGAAAAACCATTGAGTAATCCCATTTCAAACATGTACTGCGCTACCTGATAGGGCATAGCATTATACCTAGCCAGATTATCAAACCATTCTTTATCGCATGCGCTACCAAAATACAGTATTTTCATTATCGATGATCCTTCGAAAAGCCTAATTATTTACATCCTTATATATATCTATGTACTTATCAATTTGACTGTCTCGGGTAAAATAGCGGCCAACAGTGCTGATACATTGTTTTGAGTAATGGTTTTTACCATTATTCTTTATTTTATCAATACAATCCTTGATATCAGCTGTAATTCCTGATTTCGCCACCAGCCCGCAGCCGTCCAGTACGATCTCTTCTCCGGGGGTTGCACTAAAAACAATAGCAGGCGTTCCGCATGCCATAGCTTCAGCCGTTACTAACCCAAAGGTCTCTTCATTGGAAGGATTTACAAAAACATCCGCCATAGAGTACATCTGCACCAGCTCATGGATATCCGTCGTTCTGCTGATACCGATAATATTGGGCGGCAGCTTGGCGATCTGGGCCTCATTTAAGCCTATCAACATTATTATACAATCATCGCTGATCATTTTCGAAAGTTGTAAAAAATACCTTAACCCTTTTCTGGTCTCCCAGATGTTGGCTACACCCAAAATGACGAATCTATTTCCCAAACCATATTTCGTACGTATGTTTTCACCATCTGCAGGCTGGAAGACATTGATGTCAATTCCGTTATATATGACTTCCAGCGGTACCCTGGACATAAAAGACTGCCCCACCAGGTCGGCAAGCCAATTAGAGGGCACAACCAGGGTCAGCTTGTCCAGACTGGTAAATATCTGTTTCTTGATCAAGTAATTCTGTTTTGATTGGTCAAGCACAAGACTCCCTGGATAAGACCCCTTCTGGGGGCATTGCTGGCATTCGACCTTCCATTTGTCGCATTGTACATTGGAGAAATACGCACAATGCCCGGTAAAGCTCCAGCAATCATGTAAGGTCCATATAACTGGCTTGTTGCTCTCCCTTAAATAATCGAAAAGAACCCTCATGTTTATGTAGTATCCGTGAATGTTATGCAAATGGACAACATCAGGATTTATCATCCTGACCTTTTCAATAAAATCCCGGGTTGCTTTACCTGAGCCCCATAAAGCATGGCGGTCGAGAATTCTGGTTAAACCGCCATGGATATAGTAATCCAGTTTGGTGCCGATTCTGATGAGGCTATCGCTTTGAATTGATGTTTCCCGGCCATAGGCGATATAACTCTCGATGTGCTGATCCTGTAATCTCGCGGAAATATCGGCGGCTATTTTTCCGGTACTGCCAATGCCGCAAACCGAATTTATCTGTAATACCTTCATGTTTCCCCTCACGCAAGCAATACATTTCCCGGGTTCAACATCATGACAGTCTTGCCTTTACCTTTACTGCCCACTCAACTAGTGGGCGGCAATAGATCCACATAAATCTCTTGGTAAGATTGGGCGACGGAAAGTATAATCCGTTATTCCAACGCGCTCTGCACAACTCCCAGTTGGCTTGTTTAATAAATTGGGGGTTGGAACTAACCCCCCCCTGCTGCATTCCCGCGATTATTAGATTGGGTATAAAGTAAGCATCAGCATTTTTCAAATGCCTTAGCAGCAGATCATAATCCCCTGAAATTCTAAAAGACTCATCAAAATTTCCATATTGCTCAAATATACAACGATGGTGCATTACTCCCTGATGCGGGAGTAACATGTCCTGCCGGAAAGACTTTTTGATTTTTTCCCATGGTTCACCATAAATCTGAATAACTTCATTTAATGCTGATACAACAGCCACTTGTCCATAGACGATTTTTTGATCTCGGACATCGTTTAACAAATGCTCCCTAAAATTTTTCAGCACCTCATTATTCCAAAAGTAATCATCTGCACCTAAAAAATAAATCCACTCCCCATTTACATGAGCCAGTGCCTTATTCCAGGCATGATATATCCCATTATCCGATTTTGACTCCCAATATGAGATTTTATATTCATTAGTTCTGATAATATCTAATGTCCCATCCTTAGATCCACCATCAATAATTACGATTTCTATATTTTGATATGTTTGATTAATGATACTATTTAAGCAACGTTGAAGAGTTTTAGCTCCGTTATATACTGCCACTATTATAGTTATTAAAGGGCCTTCCGTAATAATCACCACTTTCCAAACAAAGAAATTATAAACTTTATATCCACGTGTCAATATTATAATCATATAGAATATACTTACTTAACAATCTTTTGAATCTGAAGGGATAGTATTTAGATAACTTAATATTTAATAACGAAATCTTATCCTTAATACTAGGTTTATCAGCAATTAGCTTCATTTCATCATAATAGCTCTTTTTATTCTGTGAGAGTTGTCCTTGCCGTGATCTAAATCCCCCTAAATAGGCCATTACTATGGCAAGGTTTTCTGTTTCGGAAAACTGTTTCCATAAATAATAATCACCTGCATATCTTAATTCAGCCAATTTATTTAAATCTATTCTATGATTTAATTTGCTCCTCCAAAAAGTAGATTCTTGTTGTATAAACGGCAATTTTGTACCATAGTATCCACATTGAATCAATTCTTTTTTGTATGGTTGAGGTAGCGCAATATTTGTTAGATATCCTTTGCTGCAATAGCTTACGGTTAGACCAGTAACCCAATTAACATTAAATTTTTCAAAAATCTCTAAAACAATATCAAAAGCGTAAGGTGAATAATAATCATCAGCATTAATATAAGCACATATGTCGCCCGTCACAAGACGAAGCCCTTTAGCTAAGGCATCATACATACCATTGTCAGGTTCTGAAATTAATATTATATCTTGTTTTGAGTATTGCTTAATTATATCCACGGTTTTGTCAGATGACCCGCCATCACATACGATATATTCAAGTTCAAATCTATTCGACAACCGGCCAGTTTGATTCAGAACAGAATTTATGGTTTCTGCAATATAATCCTCTGCATTATAACAAGGGGTAATAATAGATATTTTTTTCATTGGCATTATCTCCAATAGGTTTTTAGCAAATATTCTCTATGATTTGGAGTAATCTCCGATTAAATTGGAGTTGACCCCACTCAGTTGCTTTTTGTTTTCCGCGAACAGATAATTCATTGCATACTAAATCGTCATTCCATAACTTAACTATGCAGTTAGCAATTTCATCTACAGATTCTGGATTGAATAATAAAGCCGCATCGCCTACCTGTTTAGGAATACCATAAACATTTGATGTTGCAACAGGACATCCTAATTCAAAAGCTTCAAGTGGCGGAATATTAGTTGGTCCCAAGAATGTAGGCATAATTAATGCTCTGGCTTTTTTATATAGTTCAACCATATAATCATTAGAAACATAGCCTAAAATAGTAGTATTTGCTTGTAGGTTCAGCTCATCAATAAGATAAATAGTATTTTCATATCCATTCTTTTTCGCCCCTACAAATACCAAATGAATGTCCGGAAATATTTGCTTAACTTGCGCGGCTGCTTTTAGAAGATTTTTATGATTCTTGTGCATCCAAAATTGTGCTGGATAGAATAAGAACTTTCGAGGTAATTCATGATTCTCTAATAGATCTGATTTATGTTTGCTAGCCCAAATATATTTTGGAGCAATATAAGGAAGAACAAATATTTGTTGCTCATTTAGACCATAACATTCTATTACATGTTGTTTTCCTACTTCCGAATCTACTAAGACACCTCTTGTATACTTACACATATTGGTATAAAGCGTCTCTCTCATTTCATACTCGCCATCTTCAAAAACCTCGGGGAAACGGGTTTCATAACGATGCATTAAATCATAGATGGTAGTCAAAGCAGGAACTCTAAGAATTGAAGACCATTCGCTGGGATGTGGATAGATCAACAAATCACAACTTAATCTCCATACAATGGGAGTACAAAATGATATGAGTATTCTTTTTAACCATGTTGGTACCTTAAACTTTTGAAAACCTAAAATAGCTACTTTGCTTAAGTAGTCACTTGGTAATTTAATAGATTCTACTTTATATTCTTTTATATATTCCATCCATAAATCATTCTCATAAACAGCAAAAACATTGTATTTTTCTCTTGGTAAAGCATTCACGGCTTCTAAAACTGCCAACTGATACTGAAAGGTGCCCCCCCCTTCAGGATCTGCCATCAAAAAAACTCCAACGCGCTTCATCTTCTGCTCCCTAGATCCGTCTAATTTTTACTTTTGCCCAAGATTACATCAATAATTTTGACAATACGATGAATTTGTTCCTGTTTGAGGCCCAAACCACTTGGAAGATAGAAACCTCTTTTCCACATCCGCTCAGCTATTGGATACGACTCGCCTCTAAAAAGTCCCATCTTTTCAAAAACCGGTTGTTTATGCATCGGATAAAAAAAGGGTCTGGTTCCAACCCCGTTATCTCCCAGTCTTCTCATTATATCGTTAGCATCAAATTGATGTCTTTCGTCTATTAATAACCCATAAACCCAATATATGTTTTCTGCATAACCCACCGAAACTAACGGTAATTGCAGTTCATCATGGCCGGATAACAGCTCAGTGTACAAATTCCCCATACTTTTCTTACGCTCAACAAACTCATCAATACGCTCTATTTGCGCCAGTCCTAATGCCGCCTGCAGATTAGTCATGCGGAAGTTGTAGCCCAATTCCTCATGTACGAAGCGTTTGGCCGGCTGAAAGCATAGATTTCTGAATGATCTGCTGCGTTCGGCCAATAAATCATCATTGGTCATAACCATTCCGCCTTCGCCGGTGGTTATATGTTTGTTAGGATAAAAGCTAAAAATACTGATATCTCCAAAGCTTCCGCAGGGTTGGCCATAACAGATCTGACCGTGCATTTCTGCGGCATCCTCGATTATCTTAAGTCCGTATTTATCGGCAAGTTCCAGCACTGGTTTCATGTCTACCGGCAGACCATAAATATGAACTACCATAATCGCGCGAGTTCGCCTGGTAATCCTGGCTTCGATCTGGGTTACATCCATATTCCAGGTTTCCGGATCACTGTCCACCAAAACCGGCACACAACCTCGCCGGATTATGGCGGCGGCACATGAGATTATGGTAAAGGCCGGCATGATCACTTCACTGCCGGGCTCCAAATCTAGCGCTGCCATGGCCAGCTCTAAGGCAGCCGAGCCATTACATACCGCTATGCCATGCTTTCGATTGACCATAGCCGCCATTTTTTCTTCAAATTGCTTAACAAACGGGCCTTCTGAGGATATCCAGCCTGTTCTTATACATTCGATTAAGTATTCTGCTTCCCTGCCATCCAACAATGGCTCGTTTACTGGTATAAAATCCTGCATTATTCTTCACTCCGGATCCTTATGTTATCTTTACTTACCGCTGCAAATCTGACCTTATCTGCATCACCTGCATAGGGGCCTTGCTTAACTTCTATCATCTCCAAGTCTTCCAGCACTTCGAACCCATGCCCGCCGGATGCCAGTAAAATTACGTCTCCCGTCTCCAACACTCTGCTTTCCAGATAATTCTTTTGCGAGTTATAAAAATCCACCCTCAGCTTGCCTTTCTTGATAAAAAGAACTTCCTGGGTGTAATGCACCTCGCGTGGTATATGGTTGTGTACATGCGGGTCGATGGTTTTACCCGGAGGATGGTGCATATAGGCCAACTGTTGGGAATAATCATCCGGGGTAAGAAAATGAACCCCTGATTCTGATTGATGATTGCGTAATATCAATGCAATAACCTGGTCATGATCCAATACTCTCTCAATCATGCAATTTAAGCTCCTAAATATTAATCAATTCTTTACTTCTGCTGGTAAAAGCTGGGTTATATGATTTTACTAAAGAGGTATAGGTTTTCCCCAGGGATTCTCCATATGTCATAATCATGTCGGCATCCTCCGATTGTTGACTTGAATAGGATTCATAGTTGGTTAAATCAAAAAACGCCGGGTCGGATTTAACGAGATCATCCATTAAATCGTTATACTGGGTGGAGAGATTGTGATTCCAAAACATCTTACTATCGGGAGCACGACCGTCAAAACCAAGAAAATAGATAACATTACTTAGTGAGGAACTCAAGGGAAGCAAAACCAGATTTAAGACATTGCCTACCGGTGACAATCTGAATTCTTCCATCAGTCTCATATTACTGATTTCGTTAGGTTTAACCTGAATGGGAATGCCGATCACTTTATGTTTGATATCCGGGTATTCACGACAGAATACCCCTTTAAACATGTCCGGAATCAGCAAGCACATTTCCGTGTCCCGCAAGCGTCTGCTCAGATCTTTCCTGAATTGATAAGCATAAGTCGTGCAACTGAAATGATATAACCCATCGGCAGCAACTATTAAATGCGGTTGGATGGTATTAATAACATCCTCGCTCTTAACAATAGTGTTGCATACTATTCTAAAACCATCTGAGAAATCATATTTATCAAAAAGCCCCAGGGAGGGGCCGGTCCCAAATACGTAGCTCTTTTTATAATCAGGCAGGGCTTTTATGAATTCTTTGAAGAGCTTCGCATCATTTGCTGTTGGTGGTTCCTGGACCAGATGATTATACAGGTTAATATATTCCCAGGAAACCCATTGATGATGGTGACGGTCAATTTTAAAAACGTATGTACCTAATATAAACGCGTATTTCGAGTTCTCTGCTTCAACATCTGCCACTGCAATCGCTTTTCCTTGCAGCATGCTTTTAATAAGCCCGGCTAACCCGATTTTCTTTACAAGCGGTTTTATAGATAAATTAGGCTCAATAGCCGAAAGATATTCTGGTATGGCCCCGATAGTAACATCAAAGCCAACATACATTTCGATTTCAGTATCACGGGGGCAATAATAAGATAGCTTCCAATAGATATCGGTTGCCTCAGCGCTATCCGTGATTTGGGGAAATACCACTACATGGTTGACGTTTTGCGGAGCCAGCATAGATAGCAAATACTTTAATAATCCCGCAATATAAACTTTGCTTTTTAAGATAAGCTGTGCAAAGATATTCAATTTAACAAACGTGCCTCCTGTTGGTAAAGTCATCTAACGAGGGAATATATACAGTTTCCGACGTCATGGTGCCGTCGGGAAAAATATTCTCTTTATCTTCAGCAATAATACCAAGAAACTTAAGATCATACTGCTTGGCTGCTTGATAATCAGCCATAGCATCACCTATAAAAAGGCAATGAGCTGGATCGTATTTATACTCTTCTATTATTCTTTTTACTATTTCAGGCTTGGTAAGCGGAGAACCATAAACCCCCGCAAAATACTTATCGATCTGCCGGCAATATACTATGTGTCTTAACTCATCTTCCGGAGTTCCGGAAACCACAAACATCGGAATCTGATTATTTAATAGATTGTCCAGGGCCTCGACAGCTCCTTTAATAAAGGAGGCATTCAGTACTTTATTCAGTACTAAAGAACTAAAAACCTCGGACAATTCATTGATTTTATCCTGATCGATCTCTTGACCCAGATATTCTTTATGCCAAATGCGAAATTTCTCATAACGCGAAACTCCCAGGTGCTTGATATGGTAATCCACCACCTTGTTTTCGGTATCAGCGCCAAAAGGTCTGAACATTTCGCCAAAAGCCTCGGTTTTGATATTTACCGAATCAACGATAACGCCGTCAAAATCAAAGAACACTGCTTCCCAACTCATGGTATTATTTCTCCCAACACTACGCACGGGGTTCCATTGGCCGCTTTAATTCTTAAAGGCCCCAGTATTAACTGAACCCAGCGTGTCTTTTCATTAATATATGAAAGATCCATATCTTCTATCAGGATGACGGGACGGTCCGGATCGAGGAATGCCCGGTGCGTTGTCCTTCCCACTTCCCGGTTGGCCCAGGATGAAATAGATATCGTGTCAATGCCCAACGCTTTAAGCTGTGGACATTGTTCTCGCAGCACTTCTGCGATACCAGGGGAATACCCCGGGGAATCACTCCAATATATTTCATCGGATCGATATTGACTGAAACCTGTTTTCAATAACAAAAGCTCGGTGTTAGATGGAATAATCTTAACCGGTATCTCGTCAGCCATAATTATCTGCCCTGGTTTAATGTCGGTGAGTTCAATCACAAAAATATCTTTAAAAATCCAGCTTTCCGCTGGATAATCGCTGAGGCTTTGACCACTTTGGTAAAAATGGGCCGGAACATCGATATGGGTTCCCAAGTGGTTGGGAAAAGACCAATGGGATGAATTAGAAGAATCCCCTTTTTCGATACCGGTCTTGTGACGAGAAGTAAAGCCTTCTCCATTACCATAGGCAGGTGTCGCCATATCCAGTTCGTATGACAGGTAAATCCATCGACCCATTAGTATTCCTCTAAGAAAATGCCAAAGTTCTCGTCTTTTCCACCATGCAGCTTTTCATACATTTCAGCCATACAGGCCAGCAGACCTTGTCCCATATCTATTTGAGGATTGCTGATCAGTTTTCTTCCCAGTTTAGGGCTGAAATTATAGGGCGTCATCTTATAATGTGCCTTACGCTGGCCGGGAACTATATCGATCTTTACCCGATTCCCCAATATTTCGCTGATCATCTCCAACAGTTCTATGTATTTCATGGTCTGGTTACCGGTCAGGATTATGTTCTGGTTTTCGAATTCCGGATCAAGTATCTTTAAACTGCTCTGAGCAGCATCTTTAACGTGGATGAATTCACGTACTTCATCTCCCTGGCCTTGATAGGTAATGGTTCCCTGGGATAAGGCCTGTTTTAAAAGACGATATATACTGTTACGGTCATCCGCTCTTTCTCCGTACAATGAGCCATAACGAAGAATGGTATACTTAAGCCCATACAATCTGGCATAGTCTTCAATAAAACCTTCACAGGCTAATTTGCTGGTTTTGTAAAAATACCCAAAATCACTATACACGTAAGCAGAACTGGCAAATATAAACCGATTTATGTTGGCTTTACGACAGGATTCCAGCAATTGAACCGTACCTAGAATATTATAGCGAGCGGTATCAACTGGACGAACCACGCACTCGTCGATATCGGCAATTCCTGCCAGATGATAAACTACTTCATGAGAAGCTACAATTTCTTCGAGTAACTGCTCATCTAATATGTCCCCTACGATCATGGTTTGATCGGGACGTAAATATGGCGAGGGTTTTATGTCAAAAACACTGACCTTATGTCCATTATGGCTTAGAACATCAGCAACATGACTGCCCAGAAACCCTGAACCGCCCAATACTAATATCTTCATTCTTCCTCCATAAAGCTATCTATTTATTCGTTCCGTTCAACAATATTGTCACAAGGCTGATCAAAGAGTATTTTCAGGCAATTATCGATGGCCAATAATTCAGTTTGCCGGCGTGATCCAACGGTAAATGAACTGGCATGCGGCGTGAGCATGGTATTCTCCAATTCTATGAGTTTGCCTGTGTATGGTTCCTGCTCAAATACGTCACAGCAATAATAACTGCCTGGATTTCCTTTTAAATAATCATAAATGGCCGCTTCATTTACAATACCACCCCGTGCTGTGTTAACGACAGTTACCCGGCGATTCAGTTTCGCTAATTCATTATAGGACAGCCAATCGCGGGTATCCGATTTCAGGGGGAGATGAAAAGATATCACATCTGCTTCCTGCAGTACCTGTTCTTTATTGATGAATTGCCACTTCATGGCATTGGCTGTAGCCAGGTCGGGAGCAATATCATGCAATAATATCTCACAGCCAAAAGGCTGCAGCAGCATGGCCAGTCTCTTGCCGATTCGGCCAAAGCCAACAATGGCAACTTTAGCATCCTTCAATCTCAAGCCGAATTCCCGCTTCCAGAAGCCGCTTCTGATTTCATTATCATAATTTCTTAAGCGCCTGGTTCCTGTCATTATTAGAGCCAGGGCCATTTCTGCGGTAGAGTCGGTGGGGCCAAAGGGGGTATAGGTCGTTGTCACTCCATGTTTTTTGAAGTATTCAACATCGATGTTATTAAATCCGACGCCCACCCGTGAAATAACCTTGAGATTGGGGTCATGTTCCATGATAGAATTGCTGACATTCTTGGTTCCCACGATTAATCCATCATATTTACCGAGCTTCATTTCTTCCGCGATTTCTTCCGCAAAAGGATCCCTTCCCCATGGATTGGCAACAAACTCTACCCCATTGATTTCTGCAATATTGTTTAAAAATGGATAGATTGCAATCAGAACTTTCATCAGATTCCCCCCGTATTGGGTTTACTAATGGATTACTTACTATAATCAAGAATAGCTTTTAACCCCTGGCGGCACTGCTCGCCCAAGAACAGGATATCCAGGCTATAGGCCAGGAAGGTATAACCCTCATCAATTTTTTCATACGTAGCTGCCAAATCTGGAGGGACCACATGAAACCCCGCTGATACCGGAAAGCGAGGTGAGATTTCTTTAACTCGCTCCAGGGCTTTTACTACGTCCGGGTGATCAAACTGCCCGGGAACCCCTAAAGAACCTGACAAATCATAGGGACCGATGATAAAGCCGTCTACTCCAGGAACCTGCAGGATCGCCTCCAGATTATTGACTGCTTCAATATGCTCGATTTGCACAATCACTATACTGTCTTTCTCCAGCCAATCCTTATAGGCCTCGAAACTTGCTCCATAACCCTGCGCTCTGGCCAGGCCTACACCCCGCGTGCCATGCGGAGGATATTTCACGGCTTTTACTGCCCTTTCCGCATCTTCAGCCGAGTTGACCATCGGTACGATCACGCCATGGGCGCCGCAATCCATAACCCGTTTAATGATAGTACTATCATTAATGCCGACTCTAACTAGGGGGACACATCCGGATAGTTCAATAACCTGGATCAGCTGTTGCGTTTGTTCGAGAGTAATGGCACTATGCTCCATATCTATTGTAAGCCAGTCAAATCCGGCTTTGGCCATTATTTCAGCAATAGCCGTATGTCCCAAAGTAATCCAGGAACCAATCGTCAATTCCCTATTGGCAATACGTTCTTTTAGATTTTTCATTATTATTCCTCCACTATTTATATAAGTTAATCTTGGAAGTTGCCATTAACTCTCTTTCAGCCTATAGATCATTTCGGCCATCTTAAAGTCAAATTCATCATCGATATCCACTGCTTCAAGTTTATCCATTTCGAACATATATGGCATCAAACCAATCCTTTTATTTCCACTGGCTGCAAACGAACTCCTGGAAAAAAGATATACATTGGAGTTCTCTTCATATACCGGAGGAAGATCTTGCGTTCTCAATAATTCTTTTGGATTATGATTTACCGGACTGCCATCCTGCCAATACAATCGAGTCTGCAGACGGGTGACGGAGAATAACGAATCATATTGCGACATATTGGCCTGAAAAACCTCGATGGATTTATCGATGGTAGAAGTGCTCAGCATCGGATTAGTACTATGGGTTTGCAGGAAATATTCACCTGTAATTTGGGAGAGATCATAAGCAATAATATCGTTCATGGGCACAAAATCTCCGCAGATCTCAGAGGGACGGTCAATTATTTCAATTCTGTCAAAGTTCTTGATGGCATCATCCGCAATGACCTTGCTATCGGTATTGATCACAACCTTTGTGATGTATTTTGAAGCTAACAGACTTTCCACTATCATGTGATAAAGTGGTTTACTCCGAAAATTACGCATGTTTTTATTGGGTACACGTTCTGAATGCCCTTTCATGGGAACTAATGCTGTAAAGTTGGTTATTGCCATCGCTCAATCCCTCTCCATGTCTAACAATAGGTAAACGGCTGATTATCAAGAATACCCCTTAGAATTATATCGATTTCTTTACTATTCTTCGGGGTTATTTTATTTATATCAGTAAAGCCAAGTTTTGATACAGAAGGTGCGGTTCCTAAATAGCTGCCCAAACGCATACAGGAACAAAACATCGTATAGTAATAATGACGCCTGGCGTTAATGATGCGTTGAGCATCTTCCGCAATACTATCAGCTACCAATAGCTCGATTGTCTGTTTTTTATAGGTCTCGGGCCGGTCAGGAAAAATAACTGCACCTGAATTCTGATAACCGGTCAAACCACCCGATACAACCGTTTTCCCTAACATTGCTGCTTCCAAACCAATCCGTGAGTTATATATCAATACAAACTTTGCCAGTTTAATCAATTCATAAGAACTTACATAATCACTTGGTCCAATAAAATGAATGTTCTTATTCATAAGCCAGCCATTATCTTGCATCCATTGTGAAACCGGTTCACGACTGGTTTTGTTGTCTCGAGCTTCGTCCGGATGGGCCCTTACTATAAATAGAGTATCCGGATAATCCCTGGTAATTTGCATGGTAGACTCCAGCCACTCAAACATGTTATTGAAACTGGCATTGGCATGTTCCTGGCTGGTATCAAAGATCACATTGGTATAAACCGGCACAACTTGTTTGAAGGCAGAAATCTTATTTAGCAATTCAGGCTCTATCCCTTTTATATCTTGCCAGAACTTCACTCCGGCCATAGTAAAGTTCCCCTGGAAACGTCGTGACAAATATTCACTCAGTTCATTTTCCTGGAGGTCCCCCATCCTGAAAGTATCCGGTATGTCTACTTCATATTTGGTCGCCTGTTCGTGCGAGAAGAAAATGGATCCTTCAAGATAGCCGGTTTCGTAGGTTATTACCGGAATCCCATGCTGTCTGGCAATAATACTGATAACAGCCTCTGGATAACTGATCCCATTGAATACTACTACTGCCCGGGGATGTTCCCTGCCAATCAATCCTTTAAAATCCCGTGACAGCTGGGCAGCACCAACTATATAACGAGCCATAAACCAAGCAGAAGCAGGATCCCTGGCGGGATTGCCCATGCGAAAAGACCACTTTAAGCTGGGCCAAACCAGCTCACCTAATTTAAGATCTTCAAAACATACATTTTTCAAATCATAAACTTCAGTTTTTTCCAGGACCGCCAGCCATCTGACCAGATCATCGTCATATTGTTTGTCCCATTTCCTGATTTCCCGGCAGAGATGTTGGGGATAAATTCTGTTGCTGATTTTCTGACAATCCTTACATGGAGGGGGGACATACGGCTGCTGCCAGGAAGTGCCCATGTGACAATGGGGCAAGCCATGATCACATTTCATGTAGATTACTTTCTGACCGTCCAGGCGCAAAGCCCAGCCCAACAAAAGCTCAGTAGCAGCGTTAAAACTCATATCGGTGATCCGCGACGAGACATTCATTAAGACAATCGGATTGCCTTGCAGAGCATGTTTTTTCTCATGCTCCCGCACCTGTTTTTCTATCTGCATGAAAGTCTTTAGTGAATTATCCAGTTCCCGTGCATCTTTCTCTGTCAGATAATTCTGCCGCCATCTTCGCATAGGCCTATAGATTATGGGCATTCTTTTAATTACGTGTTTAAATTTGTTGAATATATTATCTTGAATAGTCTCCGTCTTCATTGGCACCTTTTCCTGGATTCAAATAAGCAGCAGATCTGCTTACCAGTCCTCCAGGATCGTTTTCCTTTCCATAGGATCCATTCGATTTATTTCTTCATCCTCATAATATGAATCACCCTTGACATGGGTAGTAGAAATCTCTTCAATCACCGCCCCATTAATGGTGGAAAAACTGTGCCAGTTCCCTCTTTCCACTATTAGAATATCCCCCTGGTTCATGGCTATTTTTTTATCGTCCAGGATTACTTCCAGATCACCAAACAGCAATTGAAAGGTTTCTTCTTTTACCCGATGCTGATGATTAGGATGTCTTTGTCCCGGCAATTGCACTATTATTTTCTTGCAATACTCTCTATTTATAACATTAACAATCAATGCACCAAACTGTCGGAAGTGATCTAATCCATAATGATGTGACAATTCAATTTCAAATTGATCACCAATAACAACTCGCGATTCATATAACATACCCTTGGCATCATGAATAATACTTCTTACTATGTTAGTCATGCTGGTTATGGGATTTTCGTAAACTGGTTCATTGGTCTTATAATCATGGGATGCCTTGGTTTTGACATTGAATTGTCCGCTGGTCATCTGATTGGTTAAAGAGGGCATGGCAAAAAAGACGTTTTCCTTTTTTAGCGGGCTGTCCTTAGTAATATCCGAAGCAGCATAAACTCCCCTCATCAGTGAACGAAGGGAATCAATTTCTTCCTGGCTAATGTATTTATCCGGTCCATTGACCGTACAGATCTCCTGAGCGGTTAAAGCACTGGCAACCCAGTCATCAGCCTGAACAGGATTCAGCGAATATGCATTCAAACTTATACTTTCCGTTTCAATGCCAACATGCCGCTCCAGAATCGAGGCTCCTTTGGCCACCGCTATCTTGACTGCATCCAGGTTATCGGGAGCCTCATGCCCGGAATAACCTATACAAATGTCCGGATAGCGCTGTCTTAACCTCTCGATGAATTGTAACTGCAGCATATTATTGGGGGTAGGATAAAGCCCGACACAATGCATTAAAGCAAAATCAGCTTTGCGATGAACAAAGAAATTATAAATATTATCTATATCAGCAATGTTCTTGCCACCAGTAGAGATAATAACCGGACGTTTGGCCGCAGCAATTTCCTCTAACAAAGGCCAGTCACTGGCACTGCAGCTGGCTACCTTCAATATTTGTATGCCATGATCCAGGCATACCCTGACGGAAATTTCATCAAATGGTGTGCAGATGGTAATCATGCCTTCGTTGCGCACTTCTTCGACCATTGTCAGGAATTCCTGGCGGGTAAGCTGGGTACTCAAAAACCGGGGGATATGCTTGATATCATTGCGTTCCCGATAATCAGGATGAATCATGGTATCCAGGTCACGATATTGAAATTTTACTCCCGCCTTGATATTGTACTTCCGGGCAATCTTGGCCATCTCACGAATTATCGTAAGTCCGTGATTCAAATCACCTTGATGATTATTGGCCATTTCAAAGATAAAAAGATTGTCAAATAAACTATTCACCGTGTTTCTCCTTCCCATCTACAGTTAGATTTGCGACCAGTTGATATAGATCTGTCAGATCGATAAATCTGTCATCAATATAAAAATCTGCTGCCGGCTTACCATAAGCCAGTTTATGATGTTTCACTCCCCACTTCACCATCTGCTCCCTGGTAATGCTTTCCCAGTCAATCCCCGTAAGAGAGCCGCGTGCTGTAAAGAGAATTATATGTTGCCCCAGTTCATACAAGGTATTGATCAAGGCAATGGTGTTGCGGTTGGGCTGGGCCAATTCATAATTATTATCCGGAACCAGAGTGGCAATCACTCCATCTATATCAAAACAGAATGTTTTGGGCTTACCGCTGGTGATCTGATCCTTCCACTGCAGCATACGCAGATAAGTCTCAGCCCGGTAAAACTGCTCTTCGGTATCGATATCGAAATTATCCTGCATAACATAACCCATAATGGCGGTACCGGTCATCGAATGCTGCTGCATTATAACCTTAGCACGCACTGCATCTATACACGCGTTCTGCGTATATACTTCGGGCAATTGCTGACGGGGGAGATTATAGGCGTCTTTTAAGTCACAAGTGACAACCGGTGAGAGCAGATTCACATCATCCTTGTGCCACATTTTGTAAGGAGTTTCTGCCACCGGGGAAATGCTGCGTATAGAATCTATTCCGGGATTGTCTATAAGGTTTTTAAGTATTTCATCAATATCCTTAATCTCACGAATTGGATGAGTAGGTCTTAAGTGTAAACAAATATCCGGCTGATAATTCTCATGTTCTTTTAACCAGGCCAAAGCATGTTGAAATACCTCCAAATCGGTTGACAGATCCTGGGCTATTTCTTGTGGCCTCATGAAAGGAACCTCCGCTCTGTGCTTTTGAGCAATTTCAGCATATAAAGGGCTATCCGTACTCACAATAGTACGGTTAACCATTTTTGAAGAAAGGGCTTGCTCAATAGAATAAGCGATAAGCGGTTTGCCGTTAAGCAATCGTATGTTCTTGTCAACAACACCCTTGGATCCACTCCGGGCCGGGATCAAAGCTAATACTTCCATAATATGATCCTCTATTCTATAGGATTGAAAGACTAATAAGGTCTGAATACATTCAGTACCTGGCGACCTAAATACAACATTTTTATATACTCCCAAACCACGTCATACAAAAAATAAAACGCATAGAATATCAAATACAAATCGGCACTGTTTAAATAGATTGCCAGCACCAGTCCCGGTACCTTGAATAACCGGGCAAACCATGTCAAATATTTTAGTATAATTTCTGCCGAATGCCATCCTAAACGTAAAAAAGCATGCAGAATGGATTCTCTTTGATTATCCGCCAGGATTGCGACTGTTTCTGGAGACTTTTCACTATTATTAGGTTCATTTCTTGCCAAATCAGCATCTGCTTGAGCCCTGCTGAATCTGATCTGCAGATAAGAATTTAAAACATTGGAGCATGCTGCCATGCTGCCCAGGATTATAAAGATATAAGCATCTGATATCGGCCAAAAAGTATGTATTTCAGCAGCTGAGATTTGATAGAAAACCCCAATCCCCAGAGTAAAAAAAACGATAGTATCAGTTATTGCCCCGAAGGTTCCATCAATAAATTTGCCGAAGTGATTCGTCTTTCCATAAAATCGGGCTACATTTCCGTCTATATAATCAAACAGATTGTTTAACAGGTATAGCCATCCTCCCCACTGCATAAACGAAAACTGTCCGGTGCATAATAATAGAGAAGCTATAATCGCAAATATAAAACCGGTTGTGGTTACAACATTGGCTGAAATATCGAACTTAACAAAGAATGGGGTAAGATATATGGAAAGTGGCCTGATTATATAGATAGCAAAGGGATTATTCTCCAGTAAATCAAATTCTACTTTTTTGTTGGCATGATAGGTTGCCTTGGTTTTGATCAATAAAGAAATATAGTCGTTCAGCATTGGTCACCTCTTTAAGTTTAATCTTTAAAACATAATTTCTATTAATATCCTTCTTACATCATCAGGCATTATTTCTACGGGATTGTTATCCATTCTTCCTTGCGTAAAGGAAAGCTCAGCCAACTCATCTATGTGCATTTCCTCGATACCAAAAGCCGATAAGCGCATTTTAACTATATCGCTGGTCAAATTATCGATCCAGATCTGTAATTCTACAGGATTATTAACTCCTAGCGATTTCATTAATTCCTCGGGCTCGGCAATGACCGGCCAATTGATTTCCATTATTTTCGCCAGGCTCAGTGCGCAAGCTAATCCGTGTTCTATGGCAAAACTCATGGTCAAGGGGTAAGAAATTGAATGACAAGCTGTGGTACGAGTATTAGCAAAAGCCAATCCGGCAAATAACGAACCCAGACACATTTTTTCTCTGTAATGCAGATTATCCAGATCATCTAAAACATCCGGCAAATACTCCACAATTATTTCTATGGCCGACTTGGCCAATGTCCGTATTATCGGATTACTGGTTTTGGCCCAGTAAGCTTCAATTGCCTGACAGAGAGCATCTAAACCTGTTGATAACGTGAGTCTGGCCGGCATGGTTCTGGTAAACTCAGCTACAATATAAGCTTTTTCGGGAAATAACCATACAGAATCTATTGAATACTTGGCTTTGCCTTCCATGTCCCAAATGGTTGCCCAGTGGGTAACCTCCGACCCAGTACCCGCTGTCGTAGGTACTGCATAAATGGGAATTGATACGCTGTGCTTCAAATATTCCTTGGATTTTAAACTCTGTAAAACATCTTGCTTATCAAAATTGTCTTTATCCTTTAAATACATAAGTCCGGTACATGCCTTGGCCATATCGATCGCGCTTCCCCCGCCTATTGCTAACATGACTTCGGGCGCAGCTTCCCCATATTGCCGAAGCGCATTAAATATATCGATGTAAGTTGGATTGGATGGTATTCTATCCAGGTAAGTAAGCGAATTCCTTTCCGATAAACCCTCGTACCATTTCTCCAGTGAAAGCTGCTTTTTTAAACTCTCATCCAGGAATAGGAAGACATTTTTATTATTCAGCTCCTGCAGAGTTTCATTACAAAACTCTGCAGCTGATTTCCATAATATGTGCTTTGTTATCAATGTCTGACCCATTTATCCCCCTTTAATTCTCTGCGGGAATCAACGTCAATATTTTATTTATTGGCATACATAGATCGTCTGCTTCTTTGGCTCTATGGTTTAAAAGTATGGTTTTTGCAATATTCTGCATGGCCGGGAAGCCGCTTCGGGTCAATTGGTTGGCATAAATAACAATATTGACGCCAATCCGGGCAAATTCATCTTCAGTAACTGTATTGAAGGAAGTGGGAACTACCACCAATGGAGTAACCGCATCTTTAGCCCTGAACTTATTACAAAACTCAAATATTTCTGCCGGGTCTTTTTTGCGGGAGTGAATCATAATTCCATTGGCACCAGCATTAACATAAGCAATGGCTCGGGTCAAAGCATCATCCATACCTTTATCCAGGATAAGGCTTTCGATTCGGGCAATCAGGAAAAAGTCCCGGGTCTTTAAGGCCGCCTTGCCTGCTGCAATCTTCTCGGAGAAATTCTCGATGGTATCCTGGGTTTGCTCTACCTCAGTTCCGAATAGTGAATTCCTTTTTAGTCCTGTTTTATCTTCTATAATTACTGCCGAAACACCCATACGTTCTAAAGTACGGATATTATACACAAAGTGTTCAGTCAAGCCGCCGGTATCAGCATCCATAATAATAGGCTTGGTCGTAACCTCCATGATCTCGTCCAAAACACGAAAACGCGTCGACATATCAAGTAATTCGATATCTGGTTTACCCATCGATGTAGAATCACATAAACTGGAACTCCATATGGCGTCAAATTGATAGGTTTTCCCATCCTGAATAACTGTCGTTTTTTCAGCAATCAACCCGGTCAGCCCGCTATGGGCTTCGAGTACAGTCACCAGCGGTTTTATCTTCAGTAATTGCTTTAACCTTCCCCTGCGTACATCAGGCATGGAAAGTTGTTCTCTTTGGCTAAGTTCAAGTTTTTCATATTCTTCGTTTGCAGCATAGGGAAATTCTATGAGTTCTCCGCCGTATTCATTCAATACTATGATTACTTCTTCTCTGATGGGCTTCTGAATTCCAGAAACCCAGTCATCCCCGTGCACTACATAATCTGGTTTCAATAGCCGCAGATTTTCCGCATAGCTGAGAGTATTTTGCGCAACAACCTTGCTTACCCCTTTAATACTCTCAATCACCTTAACTCGTTCATCATATTTCAAGACGGGAAAACGACGATAGCTGGCAACTACTTCATCCGTAAGCATTCCTATGGTCAACTCTCCAAGTTCTGCGGCTTTTTGAATAATGGCGGTGTGACCACCATGTATTACATCGGTACTAAAACTCATATAAACTGATTTTTTACATTCAGCCATCTCGTTTCACCCCTTCTGCTTTATAGAGCTTTGGCCAAGCAGCAATTTACTGTTGCCAGGTCTTGCGGCGTATCAATTTCGCAACAAATTCGATCAGTATAGTCCAGGGGATAGATATGACATTGGTCAGATACTTCATTGAAAGCATTCTCGGCATAGCAATTGACTTGCCCGTTTTCGCAATAAGCAACTATATCTTTGAGCCATAATTCCCAGTCTTTTTGATATATCTTATATAAAGGCTGTGCAGCTACAGCATCGTCAAAGAATTCAACCCCAATCTTTCGAATCAACCCATGATTTACAACCGCCTTAAAGTCTTTTTGAGGCAATGGGATGGTTGAACTGACCGTCATACAGCTCTTATCATATTTAAGCAAATCCTGTAAAACACTGATTTCAAATACCAGATCACCATGCATAAGTACAATATCATCATCTAGTAACTCTTTGGCCAGATATATGGAGTAGATATAGTTTGTTTTATCGCAAATTGCGTTATTTACAAAAACAAATGACATTGGTAAATTCAATGATTTGCAGTAATCCATCAGTTGATCATGAAAGATTCCTGTGGTTATCAAAACTTCGTTAACACCACATTCCTCCAGCATTTTGAGCTGCCGGCTAAGCACGGTTTCATTCCCGTAGATTTCTATCATGCACTTGGGGTGGTTGCTGGTCAGATCACCCATTCTCTTTCCAATCCCGGAATTAAGTATCAATGCCTTCATCACTCAAGCTCCCCCAGATAGCTCATAAATGCCTGCTTATTTTCGATCGGCGTGGTGGTGGGCCGGCCAAGATCGCCTCGGGAACCGATAACAGCTTTAACCTCTATCAATATTGGCCCAGCTTGGCTTGCCGTACTGGATAATATATTATCCAGCTCCTCAAGATTATTGGCCGTATATGCAGCCTTATAGCCACAACCCAATGCTATCTGCCCGATATTTATACTGTCTGCTACAGTTGGCTGCCCGCCTACAGATTCATGAGCGCCGTTATTGACAATAACATGGATATAATTAATTGGTGCTGATGCTCCTATGACTGCCATAGCACCCAAATGCATCAAAGCTGCACCGTCACCATCTATGCACCATATCCTGGTATTTACCTTGTTAAGCGCAACACCCAGAGCTATTGACGAACTATGCCCCATAGAACCAACGGTCAGGAAGTCATATTTATGAGACTGACCATTCTGTTCCCTTATCTCGAATAACTCGCGGGATGTCTTGCCAGTAGTTGAAATGATAACATCTTCCTGGGCTGTATCAGTTATGTGCCGGATGATCTCTTCCCGCAAAGTTGAATGGGCATTTATATATTCTACTTTTTCATCATAATATAATCCGTTTTCCCTGATCACAAAAGCAACACTCTTACCGGCACCCAGCAATGCTTGGAATTCACCTATTTTCCCTGCCAGTTCTTCTTCGCCAGTATTCTTATCAATAACCATATAGGCAATGTCCATCACTGCCAGTAAATCCAGGGTAACTGAACCTTGATAAGCATGCTGTGGCTCGTCCTTAACCCCTGGTTCACCTCGCCACCCGATAACAAAGATGCAGGGAATGGCATAAACCTTATCATTTAACAGCGATGCCACAGGATTAATAATGTTGCCCAACCCGCTGTTCTGAAGATAAACACAGGGGACCTTACCGGTCGCCAGGTTATAACCCGCTGCAAGAGCAGTACAATTGCCTTCATTAGCAGCAATGATGTGGTTGTGTGAAATGCCATAAGTATTGATTAAATAATTGCATAACGGTTTAAGCTGTGAGTCTGGTACTCCAGTAAAAAAATCCACGTTCAGCTTCTCTAAGGTTGTTATTAGACTTAATACATTCACCAGGGGCCTCCATTTATAATAACTTAGTATGGGTAATGCTCAGCTAAAAAGCATTGTTGTTGGATACTATCTTACCATTTACCCTCCAAGCGTGTTTCATTACCAGGGGGGGCATGTCATAAACCATCGTTAAAGCAGCAGCACCAGGGAGTGAGGTTCTTAATTCCCCGGGCAAAATCGTAAAACCGCCTAATTCTTCATATGGATAGTACCATTTTTCCCCAAGCTCACTGGACTGTTGTGATTGAACCCCAACAAAAATACGGTAATATCCTGGAGATAAGGATGGTTCATTTAACTCACATATGACCTCGCCTTGTTCGGGAATCGATTCTAAGCGAATATCATCCCAATGCATGGAGGGACAAGTAATAAAAGGGTGATCCACATCGCCTTTTTTTATGCCAACCCTAAAATACGGATATTTGAGGTTTTGTTGAAGTTGATACTGCAGCTGAACTGATATGGGTTCTCCATAATCGAATTCTGATTTTATACTGCCATTCATATCTGTAGTACCAACATTTAGAAGCTCAATATATTTATTATTAAGATTCGAGGTTTTCCCTTTAATTCGTAACTCAGCCTGCATACTCAATTGCATGGCATCTCTTTCATACCTCTCAATAGTCTCCCTGGGGTTTCCGTATTCTATGACTTTTCCATGATTCAACAGCATGACTTTATCACTGATAGCCTCAACTGCAACACTATTGTGAGAAATAAAAATAATCGTCCCGCCATTTTTCTTATAATTATTCATATGATCAAGACAACGCTGCCGAAAGGAAGCATCACCAACGCTTAACACTTCATCAACCAAGAGAATATCCGGGTTTAGATGTGAAGCAACCGAAAAGCCAAGACGGACCTTCATTCCGGAACTATAGCTCTGCAACGGCGCATCGATGAACTCACCGATTTCCGCAAAATCTATTATTTCTTCCAGGCGATTATCCACTTCTTTGCGGCTTAAACCTAGAACAGCTGCATTAACATATATATTTTCACGACCGGTTAGAATAGGATTGAATCCTGCTCCCAATTCAATCAATGCCCCGATCCGTCCCCGAATCGTGACCCGGCCTATATCGGGTTTGATAAGTCCGTTGATTACCTTAAGGGTAGTACTTTTTCCTGATCCGTTATGTCCAATCAGACCTAATGTTTCGCCCCTATGTAGTTCAAAAGAAACATCATTTAAGGCCCAAAATTCACTTTTTCTTAATTTATCCTTTTTCCCACTGCTTAATAGAATCTCGCCGGTAATATCCTTAAGGCCATACCACAAAGACTGTTTGAGGCTTCGGCAATATTTCTTGGATAGATTTTCAACTTTTATAACCGGAGTACTCACAAAGTATTATTCCTTTCCTGTCTATTATTTAGGCCGATACACGTTCTATTAACAATGGTAAAGATATCCGATAAATTACCCACATGACTAAAAGTACAAAAAAGGTTATTCCAACAATCGTTAAAAAAGAGTTTATGTCAGTAATATAGCCGGATACGATTAATTCCCGCGTCCCGGCTAAAATGGGAGTAACCGGATTATAATAAGCAATATGACCCAATAATCCTCCCTGGGGTATGGTATAAACCACTGGGGTAACAAACATCCAGAGGCTAGTAATGATTGGCAGTGCCTTGGATACATCACCATATAACACACCGATGGGGGTCAAGACCATACCAATAGTAAAGCCTAATAACATAAGGGCGATTACCGCCAAAAACGCAGGAAAAATACTTGAGGTGACCGGTATTCTATAAAATATAAAGACTCCTGCCAGAATAATTATCTTTATAGCTAAATCAAAAAACAAAGTCCCCAGGCTGGACAGCAATATCGCTTCCCGCGGAAAATTGATTTTCACCAGCATACTTTTGTTATTAATAACCGTATTAAGCGGAGCGGCAATACTTTCAACGAATACTTGCCAAAGTACCGTCCCTATCATTACAAATACCGGGTAAGGGATATCAATCTCACCGGTATTGATTACCCCATTACTATTCAGCAGAATAAAGGTTGCAGCAGTAGCCAACGGGGGTAAGAATGCCCACAAAAACCCCAGAATAGATTGGCGATACCTAGCGTTAATATCCCGAATCATTAATCGCCAGGCAAGCTCACGGGAAGCTAACAGATCTCGATACATGGAATTGAATAACTGTCCCGGATGACGTAATTGTGATTCTGGGGTATATACAATAACATTATCTCTGTTTTCTGGTTTCTTAGATTTCAAGAATACTCGCTCCTTTATTATTTGGAGTAGATGGTAACCGACCTGCCCTTTTGGTATCCGAAGTTGTAATCTCCGTGTTTTTGTGAAGCTTCCACCCTTACCTCTTTCCCCGCAATATTATTTTTTAATCCCGTTATTATTGACTCGACAATATTCCTGACCTGTTCGTCATTGTAACTTTTCTCCGATTCATCCCAAGGCAAACTGTCAATCTGATAATTACTATTGGTCAAGGATTTATATTGCCTATACATCGAACTGATTTTTCCAATAAGCATGTTCTTTGTGGAAAGACGGTTATACTCACAACCGTAATAGTTATTGCGGCAGTTTGTCTTTATAGCTGCCTGGTTGTAATTGTTTTTGGTAAGCTCGATAATTAAATCAGCAATTCGTTCATGGGCTTTTCCATCTATCTTATAAAACCAATTATTAACGACATCATTAATTGCCCCGTTTATCTCGGGATGCAACTGAAATTCTCCATTAATAACCGAATTGATATTCTCTTTAAGTTCCTCTTCACTGTCACATTTAATACTTACCGATTCCACAGTCGTGGAATGAACTCTCCTGGGTACCCATTCCAGCATAAATGATGGTTTTCCCGCCAAACCCGCTTCAACTGATGTGGAAGAACCTTGTTGTATAATTGCAATCGATCTCATGATCCATTGTTCGACCGAACCACTTTTGATCAAATGCAGATTGGGTCTTGGTTCCAACAATTCCCGATAGGTATTTATGTTTTCAAAAGGATGTGGTCTTAATACAAATTCAGCCTGGGGAAAAGCATCGGCCAGCCGGTTAGCTAACATGGCTACGGAATGTAAACAATTCTTATCAACTTCGTATTGTTTTAATACATCGTCCTTGATCAGACCATAGGTACTGATCAGCATCTCTATCTCTTCTTCAGCTGTTTTAAATGCCGGATTGGCCAGAGAAAAATTGGTTGCTATCAAAATCATGGACTTATTTTTTATGTCTTTAAAAATACTCGGTTCACTTGTGCAATTGTGATAATCAGACATATAAAAATCATAACGGGGTGCACCAGTAATGTGGACTTGTTCCGGAAAATAATACTGGTTGCTGACCAGATATTCCGCTTGTTTTGAACCCCAGGTGAAATAGGCAGTAATATTTTCCCTGGCTTCATTATCCGGGGCTTGGATGAATTCCTTCAAACTCTCCGAAAAAACCCCCCCCTCCGTATCAAGGACGCCAACCTTTATGCCGGCTTGTATCATGCGTTTGGCTAATTCCTGATTATTGACCCTTAAATAGTTCAATAAAACAAAATCAGGAGCTAATGCCCATAACTCTGTATCTCGCAAGTTAAAAGGAACTAAAAAACAGGTTGCCCCCATCTGACATAACCTATAGGCTAACAGCGCCATCCCGGAGAGGTCTCTTTTCGGATTATCAACAATCAACGCAATCTTCATTAAGATAGACCATCCTTTGATAAGAGCCATTGGCAATAGATAAAATCGTTCTCATTATCAATATCTATCGATCGCTCAGCCGGCATAATATATGCCACGGTATCTCTGGTCAAAAAGGTCCCGTTTTCTAAAAGACAAACAGTTTCGGCCATATATACCGCTCCGTTCAGCGAGTAAGCGCACGGCAGATCCTGCCGGCGAAATACTTTGTCTTCTGGCTCAATAATTGGCCGCATCTTCGTTTTTTCATCCAATATAAACATCCAATAAGGATGCTGTTCTGCTTCACAAACTGAGACCACAGCCGGTGCTTCGGACTTAATGCACTTTTCAATGCACTTATCAATATCTTCTGCCGTCCGCATGGGTGAAGTAGGCTGAAGCAAAACAACATAATCATATTTTTCGCACAGTGTTTGGATAGCATGGAGAACCGGTTCTATTCCCGGGGTATCGTCCCTGGCCAATTCAGCCGGGCGCATGAAAGGAACTTCACAACCCCAATCCCGGGCCACATTTATAATTTCTTCATCATCTGAAGATATAATAAGTCGGTCGATATACCTGGAATTCCTGGCTTCTTCAATAGTCCACGCTATTAATGGTTTTCCTGCCAGATCTTTTATGTTTTTTCGGGATACCCCTTTTGACCCGCCCCGTGCAGGAACAATTGCTAATATCGTTCTTCCTTCAATCATTTGAATACCTCGCGGTACTCCCCATTAGCCTTTTCATAATCATCAAGCTTACCTATATCGATCCAGTATTCGCGTAAGGGGAAAACCGCTGTTTTCTTTTCTTCAGCTATCAGAATATTAAAGAGATTGGGCATATCATAATAACTGCCCTTTGGAATATAGGACAGCACCTCAGGATTCAGCACATATATTCCCGCATTGGTGAATACTCGCTGAACCGGTTTTTCTTCGATTCCCTTCAGCGTTTCATTCTCAAACTCAACTACTCCATAAGGAATCTCGGTTATGTATTCGCGCACACACATGGTGGCATCTGCATGTACCTCATGATGAAACCGTAATAACTTGCCAAAATCCACCTTGGTCAGAATATCTGCATTCATCACTATTATTGGCTTATCATTTATATTGGCCAACAGGCTCAAAGCCCCAGCCGTACCCAGTCGTTCTTTTTCTTTCAAGTACTCGATATTGGCTGACCATTTTGACCCATCGCCAAAGTAGGTCTCGATCATTTCTCCTCGGTAGTTGATGGAAATATAAAAATCCTGAAATCCCTGCTCAATAAAGTTTTCCAGGGTACACTCCAAAATGGGCTTGTCTCCAATGTTCAAAAGCGGCTTGGGGCACAAATTGGTAAGTGGACCGAGCCGTGTCCCTAATCCTCCGGCCATAAGAATTACCTGGTTTTCGCGTCTTTCCTGCACTAGTAATTCGTCTATGGTAAACAAACCATTCAATATCCCATAGTCATCTACTTTAGGTATGTGGTGAAGCTTTCTTTCCTGCATTAATGCCAGTGCTTGCTTATAGCTGGCATCAGCCGAGAGGTGAATTGGATTATTATTCATGATCATCTTTACCGGGTTGTCCAGGTTTATCCCATGCAAGATGCTTCGCCTTATGTTCCCATCGGTAACAATACCGATCAATCGATACTTGTCATTTACGACCAGGGCGATCTGCAGTGCCCCTTTATCGATTATTTCAATGGCTTTTAATATATTATCATCTGGCCTTATAACTACTTTTCGCCAATCTTTCATTGTTGCTCCACCTTCGCTGGTATGCTTATTGGTAATTTATTGAGACGTTTAAACTGTCTTACTCTTTATAACTCTGGCAGGAACCCCCACCGCGGTTACCTCGGACGGTATATCACTGACTACTACCGAACCAGCACCAATAGTCGACCATGCACCGATATTTACAGCGTTTATTACTGTACAACCTAAGCCAAAATAACAACCTTCACCAATAACCACATCTCCACCAATGTCGGTATTAGACATAATGCTGACGTAATCATGTATTTCTGTATCATGACCAACTGTAATATAAACATTAAAAATACAAAAATCGCCAATGTTGATGTTGGTAGTTAACAGGTTTCCTAAACACATGATTACGCCTCGGCCAATTTTGGAATGTTCGGTAATAGAAACTGTTGGATGAATAATAGTCGCAAATTCCACCCCATACTGTTCCAGCTTGCTTACAACACGCCTTCTTATGGTAGGATCAGCAATTGCCACGGTTACCCACGGTTTGGGGTCCATATCCTTTAACAGTGAATCTGGACCTAAAATCATAACCCCTTCGACAGTCTGCCCAGTAAGATTCTCATCAAGAAAACCCAAAACATCCCACTCTGGCTTTACCCTATTTATATCTTGAATATATCTGTAGACCTCTCTGCCAAACCCACTTGCCCCCACGATTACCAACGGTTTGATTTCCATATTTAAAGCTCCTTCCAATATTTATAATTATCTATAATAGGGCCAACCATTTGATCAATATCATAGTCCTTTTCAGCTTTAGTTCCGATCAAGTTCCAGTAAAACATGGGAGATAAGCCGTTGCCCGGCCGTTTTATTCCTATATTATCTGCGGTAAATTCTTCGCCTCGACCAATCATTTTCGACGCCACCAAGCTTTTACGTGCAATGTCAAGGTTTTTGCTTTCACTAGGCGATGGCATTTTGCAGGTTGAACCCAGGGATGCTTCAACCTCACGAATCGACCTGACCATGGCGGTCAGTTCTTCCGGCTCGATGGATGCCTTATGATCAGGCCCTTCAAAATTGCGATCCAGAGTAAAGTGCTTTTCAATAATCACTGCTCCCCTGGCCGCTGCGGCTATGGGTACGGCAATCCCCGAGGTGTGATCGGAATATCCTACTTTTAATCCAAAGGCCGTTTTGAGTGTATCCATGGCCCTCAGATTCACCTCTGAAAAGGCGGCTGGGTATTCCGTAGTGCAATGCAAAAGGCTTACCTTTTCCTGTAAAGCCTTTTGTCCCTCAATAGTTGAAAAGGCTTTTTTAAAATTACTCAGCGAAGGAATACCTGCCTCAAAACTATACCCAAAAGCCAGTACTCCAAGTGCCGTTTCGATTTCACCCAGGCTGCTCATTCCGGTGGACAGAATAATTGGTTTTCCTGTCCATGCTGCTTTAAGCAGCAGCGGTGCATTGACAATTTCTCCTGATCCGATCTTTAACCTTCCGACATTAAGCTTGACCAATAAATCAACACTCTCAAAATCAAACGGTGTAGACATGAATTCAATGCCATGCAGTTTACAATGATCTCTTAATATATAATGATCTTCTTGGCTGAGCTCTAATTTCTTTATCATCTCTAACTGTGATTCACTGGTTCCAGTATTTCTGATCTGATAATCCGCTTTCGGGGCTGAGAGACAAAGTCCTTTTTCCGTCTGAAAGGTCTGAAATTTTACCGCATCCGACCCTGCTTGGGCAGCCACTTCAATCATTTCCCGGGCAATCCGTATTGAGCCGTTATGATTGACTCCGGCTTCGGCAATTATAAATACTCGGTCAGTATTTTTCATAATCAATTCTCCAGCATAAAAAATTGTTTTCTTATCAATACTTTATAATCAGGTATTCTCTTTAAAACTGAGAGTATACTGACAGAGCTGTTGCCGTCACCATACGGATTTTCTACTTTTGAGCAATCCATATTGAAGGCTGTATCAATGGCATGCTTTATCTCTTGAACCTTTGGTGCACAGTTTACTACAGAGGGCGCTTGTAATCGGCCCTTTTGGCGGTCGCCGATATTGACAGTAGCTTTCTTAAATGACGGTACCTCTCCTATCCCGCTTGATGAATTCCCCACTACCATATCTACCTGGGCAACAGCGCTGAGGTAACGAAGCTGTCCCAGCGAAGCGTAGGCTTTGGCTGCCTGGCGTCTTGTTGCATAATCATCTATCATTCGATTTATATCCCGACTATGAGTATCAGCATTGGCCTTGGTAAACAAGATTCCGATATTGGGATCGAGACTATCCAGGGCTTTCAACACCTCAGCAAACTGATCTGCTGCTGAGACCTGCCCAAGGGTTTCCGGATGGAAGGTAACCAACAGGTTTTTTTCCTTGAACTTGAAATCGATTTCCCTTTCCAGTGCCGTCCGATCAAGCAGTTGAACTCTCTTTATATAGTCAATGCCCGGACTCCCCACATTAAAGATATACTGGGGATTCTCGCCCAACTGCTTTACCCGCCGGGCTGCTAATTCATTGGTTACAAAGTGGAGGTGTGACATCTTAGTGATGCTGTGACGAATAGCTTCATCAAAAGCACCTTCTGTTGTATCACCACCGGCAATATGTGCCACCGGTATCTTGGCGATCATGGCCGCCTGGGCTGCGGCAAGTATTTCATATCTGTCTCCCAGAACTACTAGAATATCAGGCTTTAGTCTGGCAAGACTTTCGGCAAAACCGATCACTGCCAACCCCAGTGACTTCGTTACTCCAATGGCAGTATCGCTGGAAAGCAGCATTTCTACTTTTTCATTTATCTCAAAACCATCTTCCTCTATCACTTTATAGGTTAGTCCAAATTCAGGTGACAGGTGCGATCCGGTGGCGATAATCTGTAATTCTGACCCCTTATCATCTTTTATTTCCCTTATTAACCAGTACAAGACCCCATAATCAGCCCGGGTACCGGTCACAATACAAATCTTTCTCTTTCTCATATTACTCTCCTAAAGAAGCACTGCTGGGGATATTTAAAATCCGTCTCTCCAAATCCTCGGCAACTGAAAGATCCATTCGGGGGCATGCCTGGTACATGGGCAGCTTATTCATCAAGACCCAGCTGGGACGGGTCATAATGCCCAGATTATTGGTCAACTCCAATAGATTGTCCCGTTCTCCGGAGTACTCTTTATCAAGCATTAATACATCTAACCAATAATTGCTGTGAGCAAAATCGGGCTCGGTAAAAAAACTAATTCCAGACACATGCTTAAAGGCTTCCTGATAGCGGGTGGCTAACCTTCTTTTCTTTTCAATAAAGCCGGAAAGCTGTTCCAGCTGAGCACAGCCCAGGGCGGCGTTGATATTGGGCATTCGGTAATTATATCCCACCATATCGTGGTTAAATTCCCATCTATGTGGCACCTTGGCCTGCGTCGTCATATGTTTGGCCAGTTTGGCTAATGATGCATCATTAGTAAGGACAGCTCCTCCGCCTCCGGTGGTTACCGTCTTATTGCCGTTGAAGCTCAGCACGGATATCTCTCCCATGCTACCGGTATGACGACCTTTATACAGAGATCCTAAGGATTCAGTCGCATCTTCGACTAGCTTCAGATTGAATCGCTGACACATCTCACTGAGCGGATCCATGTCCACCGGGTGTCCAAAGGTATGCATCGGTAATACTGCACTGATCCTGCGCCCGGTCTGACGGTTAAAACATCCTGGGGAACGTAATTCGCATATCTCTTTTAGATAGTTATACAGTTTATTGGGATCCAACCCCAGCGTCTTTTCCTCACTGTCCACAAAATGAGGAACAGCGCCGCAGTAGCTTACCGCATTGGCAGTAGCGATAAAGGTAAGGCTGGGTACCAACACTTCATCCCCTGCCTTAACGCCGGCAAGCTGCAAAGCAATATGTAAGGCCGCCGTACCATTCACCACGGCAACTGCATATGCAGAGCCTGTATAATCTGCCAGGTCTCGTTCAATACGATTTACATACTCTCCTACCGAAGATACCCAACCGGTATCAATACAATCCTTTACATACTTCCATTCGTTGCCGTTAAAGCTTGGTTCATGCAAGGCAATAAATTCCTGATCTGCTGGCAGAACCGATTTCATGGCCTCAATTACGTTTTCCAGGCTGAAACTGTTGTTCATATGTTATACACTCCAGCGCGGTACTTGCTCAGATTCTCCGGTCTGGTAAACCAGTCTATGGTTTCGGTCAGTCCCATGCGCAGTCCCTCCATGCCGGCATAGGATGGTTCCCAGCCCAGCAGTTCTTTGGCCTTGGTGTTATCCGCCCAGAGACGATCGACCTCACTCTTTTCAGGCCGTAAGCGTTGTTGGTCAGTATTGATAGCAATCTTTTCCCCTATTATTTCGGCTATCATGCCAACCAGATCACCAATCGATACCTCATAATTACTACCTAAATTAACGACCTCACCAAATGCACCATCTGACTGGGCTGCCGCAATAAAACCACGAACCGTATCCTTAACATAATTGAAATCCCTGGTAGGATGGAGCGCGCCCAGGCTTAGCTGTTGCTGACCGCTGGCGATCTGAGTAATAATTGTAGGAATTACTGCCCGAGCCGATTGTCTGGGTCCGTAAGTATTAAATGGACGAACAATTGTCACCGGCGTATTAAAAGAATTAAAGAATGATAATACCAACTGGTCCGCCCCGATTTTCGTGGCTGAATAGGGGGATTGCGGCTGTAAAGGATGAGCTTCTGTAATCGGTACGAACTGCGCTGTCCCATATACTTCGCTCGTAGAGGTATGAACAACTTTTTCTGTTCCCAGCTTTCGGGCCGCCTGCAGAACGTTAAGCGTTCCCTTCACGTTCGTATCAACATAAGTATCCGGTGAGTGGTACGAATAGGGTATGGCGATCAAGGCAGCCAAGTGAAGAACCACATCACATCCGGTCATCGCTTTTTCCACGCCATGGGTATCCCTGATATCACCGGCAAATACGTCCAGGTTTCTCTGTACATCCTGAGGTAAGGTATCCAACCAACCCCAGGAGTTTAATGAGTTGTACAAAACAAAAGCACGTACATCTATGCCCTGGCTTATAAGAGCTTCTGTCAGGTGAGATCCGATAAAACCATCCGCTCCGGTAATCAGGACTTTTTTGCTCTTAAGATCCATTGTATGTACCTTCATCTCCTTAAGTTGGTAATTATAAACAACTGGTCTTATTCATTAAACTCATGCACACGGAATCCATATTGCTTACATAATTCATCCCGCTGTGCTTCCTTAATATCTGAGGTAACCATCATCTTGACCAGTTCGGTAAAGCTGACCTGGGGTTGCCAGCCCAATTTTTCCTTGGCCTTGGTGGGATCACCTAGCAACAGTTCTACCTCAGTTGGCCTGAAATACCGGGAATCTATTTCAATTAGAGTCTTTCCCGTAGCTTTATCGATTCCCTTTTCTTCAACGCCCTGACCCTGCCAATCAATATCCATCCCTGCTTCGGCAAACGCAAGTTTTACAAACTCTCTCACCGAGTGAGTTTCTCCGGTAGCAATGACAAAGTCATCTGGTTTATCATGCTGTAAAATAGACCACATGGCTTCTATATAATCTCCGGCAAATCCCCAATCGCGTTTGGCATCCAGGTTCCCTAAATAAAGCCGCTCCTGTAAACCCAATTTAATACGCGCAACGGCTCGGGTAATCTTTCTAGTTACAAAGGTCTCTCCTCTTAGCGGAGACTCATGGTTAAAGAGAATACCGTTACTGGCGAATATATTATAGGCTTCTCTGTAATTAACAGTAATCCAATAGGCATATAATTTTGCCGCCGCATAAGGACTGCGGGGGTAAAAAGGCGTAGTTTCACGCTGGGGTATTTCCTGGACCTTTCCATATAGTTCACTGGTAGATGCTTGATAAAAGCGGGTCCTATCCGTAAGTCCCAGAATTCGAATGGCCTCCAGCAACCTTAGTGTTCCGAGAGCATCAGAATTTGCCGTGTATTCGGGAGTTTCAAATGATACTTGTACGTGGCTCTGGGCGGCCAGATTATAGATCTCATCCGGTTGGACTTCCTGGATTATGCGAATAAGGTTAGTTGCATCAGTAAGGTCACCGTAATGAAGCTTAAATCTAACATCCTTTTCATGAAGGTCATGATACAGATGATCTATTCTTCCGGTGTTAAACATTGACGATCTACGTTTTATTCCATGAACAACATAGCCCTTGTTAAGTAAAAATTCAGCTAGATAGGCTCCATCCTGACCTGTGATTCCCGTAATAAGAGCTGTTTTTTGCATATAATTACTCCTTGATATCTAATAAAATATTAATAATCAAGCGGTACAATCTATTTTGATTCCGTTATTGCCTGGTTGTGATTATCTCCCCACAATAGCAAAATATTTTCGGAGGAAAAATTATCGCGTAGTCGACTATATTCTTTTTCACTCAGCACCAGTGTGCGAATTTTTCGGTTTATCAGGTCTTCCGATTTGTCAACCAGAAGCTGCAAGTAGGGTTTATCAATTTCACCGATCAAAACCAGATCAATAAGACCCGAATCGATTCCACGGGCATAATCACCGGTAATAAACGCCAGACGCACGTTACCTAACTGAGCTATTATATCCTCCACAATTTTATCAATACCCAAATATTTTCTGACAATGCTGTTTATATCAGAATATAAGCTGTGACGGATATTAACCCGGTATTGTATATTTCGTCCTTCGCGGGATGCCTCCAAGAGTCCGGCTTGGGTAAACCGGTTCAACTCAACCCGCACACCATTAGTGGACTCGCCAAATTCCGTAGCCAGTCCTCGCAAATGGGAACTATTATCGGGGTTTAGGAAAAATTTGAGCAAGATTTTTAATCGTGTTTTTGATGTTATAAGTGAGTCTAACATGCTTCTCCTTTTTCTGGGTGGACGTTAGACGTAAAATGATTGAGATTTAACGCGTCTATAGGTACTAATTAAACAAAACTCATCCCAAGTCTTCCTGAGTAATATTTTTACTCATTTAACCTTAAATTTCAACCTCTTTTTTACATTTATCAGACTTTATTCCTAACCCCTAACGTCTAACTCCCTCGTTTCACGTTTCACATCTAACGTCTAACTTCTAACGTTTAACATCTTACGTCTTACTAACTTGACGTTTCTTACTTCTTTCTTCCAAATAAATGACTTCGGCTGCGGGATTGTTATCAAGAGATGGATTCTGGCGGTACTCTGGAATGTAAGTGCAAATTATCTGCAGTGCGCTGGCTTTATCCGGAGGTGATAAATGCGGAACAATCTTATCAAATAATCCGTAGTAGCTTTCATCAAGAGGTTTTTGGGAAATAAAGATGCGCTCGTGCAGGGTAGCGGCCATTTCTTCACGACTGGAGAACAACTCTTCATATAGCTTCTCACCCGGTCTGATTCCTGTATAGCTTATTTCAATATGCTGACCAGGTTCGTATCCGGATAAGCGAATCAGATCCTTGGCCAGATCTTCGATTTTAACCGGCTCACCCATATCCAGGACGAATATCTCTCCGCCCTTAGCCAGGGCACCGGCTTGTATAACCAGTTCTACCGATTCCGGTATAGTCATAAAGTAGCGGGTCATCTCGGGATGGGTGACGGTGACAGGACCGCCCTTTTCTATCTGTTTCATGAAGGTTGGTATTACGCTGCCGCGGCTACCCAGAACGTTGCCAAAACGAACCGCTGCAAAACGGGTCTGGCTGCGCCGGTTTATATCCTTTACCAGCAATTCGGCAATACGTTTGCTGGCACCCATAACACTGGTAGGATTTACCGCCTTATCAGTCGAGATAAGAATGAATACTTCAGTACCATGCTGGTGAGCCATCTCAGCAACATTTCTGGTCCCCATAACATTGTTGTTGATGGCCAGTTCGGGATGACGCTCCATCATCGGAACATGTTTATAGGCAGCAGCATGAAAAACCACCTGGGGTTTGTAACGGGCAAATACCTTTTCCAATCGGTCATTACTTCTAACATCCAGCAACTCAGGCCAAATCTGTGCAGTAAGCTGTAATGATGCCATTTCCTGCTCTATTTCAAAAAGGTTGTTCTCATGGTTGTCTACCATGATCAACTGGGCTGGTTTATATTTTATAAGCTGGCGACATAGTTCAGAGCCTATTGAACCCCCGGCACCGGTTACTAGAATAGTCTTGCCATAGACATAACTGCTGATCTGCATGAGATCAGTTTTTACCGGCTCTCTCCCCAACAAGTCTTCCATGCTTACGTCGCGCAGATGTGACACCATGTTGCCTTCTGTACTGCTGCTATAGATACTCGGGAGTATCTTGGTATCAGCCTTGGTTTTCTTGCATATTTCCACAATTTCACGTATCTCTTTGCCCGGACGGGAAGGCATGGCAATGATTATTTCCTCGATATCGAGATCCTCAACTAAACGGGGTATCTGGTCCCTGCCGCCTTTTACCGGCAGTCCCAGGAGCATCTTACCCTTCTTGGCCGGGCTGTCATCCACAAAGGCTACTGCATCAAGCCCCAGTTGATGATTGTTTTGGATTTCTCTAACTAACAGGGCTCCGGCATCACCGGCACCAACTATCAATACCCGACGGCCAGGTGAAGCAACCTTTAATACATAATCGCGAAATAATCGCCACCAGATACGCGAAGCACCAATAAAGACAATAATAGCTATCCAGGACATGACAAATACTGATAATGGTAAACCGGGCAAAACCAAGAGATCCACCAGGAAATAATCCAGCAGTATACTGCAACTGGAAGCAACTACAATGGAGACCATTTCGTTTATGCTGGCATATTCCCAGATCCGGCTGTAAAGGCGAAGAAAAATGAGGGCGGCAATACCAGTGGCAGTTATGTAAGGCGATAAGTTAAGGAAATTATGTATGTACTCGTTTGGTATTTTACCGTCGAAGCGCAATAGCAGGGCCGAATAAAAGGCTATATTTATTAGAATCGCATCAATTAGCACCATAAGGGGCGTGCGCAGTGAAAACCTTTTCAAAGTAATACTCCTTCCGAGACGTGTGAAACGTAAGACATAAGACGTAAGACGTAAGACGTTAAATGTTAGACATAATGATTTTTAGTTTTTTATTTGAGCGGTGGCTCGTTTTAATAGTTCTGAGCGTTGGTTGGACTTGGCCTGCTTGTAATCTTTATCAATATCTTCGATAATTGCTGTGGAAAGCCCCTGCGCTTCCAACTCACCCTTCATCTCTTCCAGATTGCTGTTAAAACTGGTATCAACGTTTTGTTCCAGCATTTGTACGGCAGTCAAGTACTTACGTGCCAAGGCTACTTTATTCAAAGTACCATTATTCTTCTGTTCCTGGCATTCCTGCAACCCGGCTGCATATAGGGTGTTTAACCGTGAAACTGATACCTGCTCCAGATTACTGAAGCGAGGCAGGTATTTATCTACAATTTGCTTTTGTTGTTCTATTTTCTTTTCCATTTCCAAATCAGAATCATTGTATTTTTCATCTATCTTCTGCAGAGCTTCATTGGTTATCGGTGTAGGCTGTTCAGCCATTTTTTCTTTTTGTTGCTGGGGAGCCTTTTGATTGGGATCAAAAAACTCGGAGCCGAATTCCTTTACCAGCTGTTGTTTTACCCCCGGATCAGGTAATAAACAAAAACTATAGGCTAAATACGTTCCAATCAGTAATACTCCTATGACTGCCAATATTATTTTAATGCTCTTTTTCATTATGAATCCTCACGACGTTAAATTATAGGAACAACTAAAAAATACTGAGATTATTATACTATATTATTCTGTGTTTTTCCTTTATTACCTTTACATTGTTTCTAAATCTGACAGTTTTCGAATGTTTAAAGGGTTAGTCTAGATTTTGTTCCCCCCCGAGGGTTACAATAGGGCAAGGAGAAGGATAAATGCCTTGGAGGAAGAATACTATATTGCTACTATTGGTCGGGAGGTAATATTTTGAGTCAGATTCAGACCGGAGATAAAATCGAAGTAATATTAAAACGAGATGAAAAACCAGACGCACACGAAGATGAGATTTCATTGCGGGAAATACTCGAAGTCTTGATAAGGCGCAAGAATACTATAATAAAGGTTCTGGTAGTTACATTATTGGCCGGATTGCTTTTTTCTGCTCATACCAATCCAGATAAGGGCAAAGCCTATATGGCTGAGGTAATGCTATCCTTTAACTATGATGGAATAGATCAGGGACTGGATCCCCATGGTCAACGTTTTGATATTGGAAAATTAAAATCTCCCTATGTACTTAAGAAAGCCATCATCAAGCTTCCTCAGGATAGTAAAAAAATCTCAGTTGATGACCTACGTAATAATCTAGAAATTGAACCCATTGTGCCCGGTGCCATCGTAACCAAGATACAAAGCATAATAGAAGCAACGCCCAAAGATTCCAGCGATGTAAAAAAATCTGCAAATATTGCTAGTATGGAGGAGTATGTATATTATCCCAGTCGTTATAAACTCACTTTGTCGATTCCAAAAAGCCTGGGGTTAAATGAGAATGATTCCGAACAAATACTGCAAGCAGTAGTGGATGCATATATGCAGTATTTCCATGATACTTATTCTGACCGGGCCGTTCTGGCCGACGCTGTCCAAAAAATAAACTATGCTGACTATGATTATCCAGAAGTTGCGTTTATTATGCGCAACCAGATCAACATGATGGAAAGTTACTTAAATGCCAAGAGTAAGGAGGCCCCTGATTTTAGAGCCAAATCCACCGGATTATCCTTTAATGATATTAATGAAAGTCTAAAACTAATTGAGAATATTGATATCAATAAACTAAACTCTATTATCAGTTCCAATCGCATAACCAAAGATAAGGAAGATCTTTTAAAGACCTATGAATACCAGGTCAAGAATTACGAACTAAAAATGGCCAAAAGCCAGGATGAATCGCGGCAAAGCCAGGAAGTCATGAATCGTTTTCAAAAGGAGAAAAGTGTCCTCTTCATGGGGGCTGACGTGGCCCCTGGGGCCACCATGGAGCAGGAAAAACCCAGTGAGCTTTACGACAAACTGGCCCAGCGGGCCTTGGATTCCGGGGTAGAAGCTACCGATACCCAACATGATATAGATTATATTAAGCATGAAATGAACATTTATCAAAACGATGCTGAGATTAACGAACAGACCAGGCAGCAGAAAACCCAACAGGTAGTTGCTATGATTAAGAGTCTTGACAAGAAGTTACGCACTTGGATCAAATTAACTAATGAGACCCTGGATGATTACTTTGAAAACGTATACTTCAAGAACGCTATTATGCAACCCACTCCGGTTCAGGTCAGCCGTCCTAGCCTGCAGAAGTTGCCTATGAATATGGCGATTTCACTGGTACTGGGTCTGATATTAGGGGTTTTCGCTGCTCTATTCCTGGATTACTGGTACAAACCTGGTGAGTTAGACGTAAAACGTGAAACGGTAGACGTGCAGAATGAAGAGTAAGACGTGAGACGTGAAATGTGAGACGTTAGGAGTGAAACGGGAGACGTGTGATGTTAGATATAATACATCTCACGTTTAACGTCTAACGTCTTACAAATAAGGGGGGTGAGGGGTTGAATCGGCGTAAGAAATTGATAATTGCTATGTTTTTAGTGGCGGTGCCAGTGGCACTGGTGCTCTATGTCAACTACCTCTTGAATAATCTGGTTAGCGGGCTTTATGTACCGGTTAATCCTTCCCGGCAGACAGTTGAAGTGGCACAAGGAGAAAAGACCGGGACAGGACAACAGGTAGTTCCAACAGAAATCAGTCCCAATTCTAAAGCCGGAGAGAATGAGCCAGTCTCTCCTTCAACAAATGAACCAGGTATTACTACTGTAGATACACGTTCGAATGGCAACTCCCAAATTAGTTCTAAGCCCAATACCGAGAGTGGTCAAGAGATAGTTAGCAGCGTTCAGCAGCAGCTGAATCGTCCGGTAGATAAGCAGGACCTGCTAAAGGCCGCTACGACTATTATGCGCAAGCTTAGCTGGGAAGAGATTGGCTATTTATATTCGGTAGGTAATGAACAAAACCGTTCTCCCGAAGAACTAAAAAAGACACGGGAGGTTTTACTGCAGAAATTAACTCCTCAAGATGTCGAAGTACTTCGTGCCTTAGGTAAAAAATATGGTAAAACCCTCAATATCCTTGATCCAAGTGTTCCGATTGAGTAAATTTTGGGTTTATCTTAACTGTGCTTATTAATAAACCCCGGTTATCTGTTGCCAGGTAATCGGGGTTCTCATTTCTACTCAGGCGTCAACGTCTTACATTTCACGTTTAACGTCTCACGTCTTACGTTTCACGTCCCAATGCAACGCCCACACCGGTAAGAACCCAGAACATTGGTGAGGTACCTATTATCGAATCATTAAAGAGCCACTGCAGGGCAAAAGCCACGAAAAATACTACTATTGCTGCAATAAATGCTCCTTTTTCATCACTCACTGCCTGCCAGGCAAACCGCAATCCATTATATAAAAACAGTACAAACAATCCGAGCAGGGCCAGCAGGGCAATCAGACCGCAGCCATAGGCCAACTGAAGGTAGAAGCAATGTGGTTTATCTACGACCTGGTTATAGGTTCCTAACCCGGCCACCTTCATGATATCGTTCTGGGGGAAATAATAGGGTATGGTATCGAGTCCATAACCCAATATGGGTCGCTCTTTGATCAGTTCGATGGTTTTTTGCCATATGTATAAACGGCCGCTTCCGGCTGTTATTCCTGCTTTGGGCAAATTAAAATCATCGGTTACGGTTTTTTCAGCAGCCGGCTTGGTCTCAGTTTTCCCGGGTGACGGTACGGTTGGTGCCGGGGTCTGGACCTGCTCATCTTCAAAAACCTCCTGCCATGCCTGCCCCACCGTGGAAGCCAGGAATGAACGGGGTTCTTCTGCAACTTTTGGATTATAGTTGTTCATACCAACTAAAACCAGGGCACATCCAACCAAAATAATTACCGCACTGGCGCCGGCAATTCTCAGATCGCTGCCTCTAAATCCCAAAATAATCGCAAAGGGCAGAGCGATCATCAGTGCTATCCAGCCGCTGGTAGAAATCGCTGCCGCCATCAGGGCATAGGCGCTGATGGCCAGTACCCCCATAGCCAGCCTGGTCTTAATGGATTCGGCCTTCAAGGACAAGGTGAAGAAGAATATCGCGAGAGCGGCCCCGATGCCGCTGACATAGTTGGGGTTGTTAAAGGTGGACCACAGGGTACCGCTGGCCGATACCCCCTTCATGCTGGCCGGGACGATCATTGATTTTACCCAGGCCAATTGATAGAGGTCATGGTTGAAGAAATGAAACAGGATTATCACGGTATTTATTGCCGTCACTATACCTATTCCCGAGATGGCCAGGCGGGGAAACCAGGATTTGAATTGGGTAGTGGCAGCAGCAAAAAACAGTGTCAGGTAGCACAGGTAGGTCAGGGTGCCTTCATGTCGGTTATACATACCGAACATTGCCAAACCTTTAGCTTCGGCGGCAACCCCTGATAATAGAATCGTAAAGGCCAATACCAGAAGGGGCAGATTGATATAACTGGCTTCGATTCTCCATTTATACAGTGCGGCCTTTACCACCATCACGATAATAACCAGTATGGTAACCGTATATAACAAACCAGTCTTGAAATAGGTGAAAACCTCACCTTGCACTGCGGTATTAACCACGTCAGCAACAAAACGGGGAGCGACAAACATTCCAGTATGTACGCGGATTAACAACGGCAGCAAGAATAATACGGTCAGGAACAGTATCGCCAGAATGTTATCCAGGCTCTCCCGGCCCTGGATTAGTTCTTCATTCTCACCCCGCCGGCGTTTACTCCGGGCTGGCTTTTTTACCTCAATCTTTTTCTTCTGTTGCTCGTGATTCGATTTGTTGTTGGCTTCCTTGGCCGAGGCCGGAGCGATTTTCTTATTATCAGGTTCTGGTTTTGCACCCTTAGAAGTCTTTTTATCAGGAGCCTTATTAGTCTGGTCCGCATCGGTCTTCTTATTCCCCACGGATTTGTCCTCCCTTCTGCAGGGTCAACTGTTGTTGTACTACAGGTAATAGCCTGGTCGCTATCTTGCCGGGCTCAGTGTCTGCACCATAGGTCAGGCATTGCTGCAGATAGCGCTCGGAGCGCCCGTATTGTCCGGTTCGGAATAACAGTTCTCCATATTGGATCAGGAAAACCTGGTCACTGACCAGTGCGGGTCTGATCTGCCGGGCCTTGTCGAAATAAACAATAGCGTCGCTCCATTTTTGCTGACCGGCCAGGCAAAGGCCATAGCGCCAATGGAATATGTAATAGTAATCATGGCTCTTCAGTAAGGATGCATAGAGCGGGGCCGCGTCGGCAAACTTCGAGGCTTTGATAAGCTGCTCGGCCTGCTGATATCGTTGAGAGTCCTCGATCAGGGTCTGGTTCTGCCTACCAGCCTGTGATCCGGTTATAGCCAATAAAAAAATAGCTATACCAATAAAAGCAAAAAACATCTGGGTACGCATTTTGGAATCTATCTGCACGGTTATCCCCCTCCCATTATCTTTTCTATTGTATAACTTTTTGGAGAAATGTGAAATACGTAAGACGTTAGACGTGAGATGTAAGACGTAAGATGTAAGACGTAAAACGTAAGATGTGAGACGGGAGACGGGAGACGGGAGGCGGGGGATGGGGGGTGG
>Ga0074198_1000113_pt1 | contig 119962 bp, 114 predicted proteins | sample EPASupsiteSAE323_FD_64527 | JGI IMG/M metagenome (GOLD analysis project Ga0074198, IMG submission 64527) | Bioremediated contaminated groundwater from EPA Superfund site, New Mexico - Sample SAE3-23 | ecosystem: Environmental > Aquatic > Deep subsurface > Groundwater > Contaminated ... | reverse complement strand
AGGATACGGTGATAGGGATTGTCTGCTACGCAGGCATGATACTTATCTTGAACTTTATCATACCTGGTGGTGTCTTCGGACAGAGTGGGACGGTGGGAAGTGGGACGACGGCGAGTTCGGGAGGGAGCAGCGGAGACAGCACAAAAGGTACCACGACCGTCACGGCAGCAAGTTGGAATACGTTATTCTCGAACAAAACAACTATCTCAAAGGGTACGAAGTCCATCGCTAAGAATGCACAGATTATAGGCCTACAAGAAGTACACTGGACAGACAGCACGCATCGCAATTCCATTATCAACGACCTCATCTGCAGTAGCTGTGCCTACGACGGCTACATGGATCCAGAGACCCGCAAAGACTCTGGCTCCAAACCCGCAAGTCTTCCAATCGCCTGGAGTCGCGCAAGGTTCACGCGTGTCGATGCCGGATACAAGAAAGTATATCTAGAGAAGGAGTGGCCGGGTGGCGGAGGCGGCTCATCAAAGTGGATTACGTGGGTCAAGCTGAAAGACAAAGAGACCGAGCAGCAATTCTATGTCATCAACACGCACACAGTAGCAAACGTCGAGTCGGGGGGCAAGCCAGAGCCAGGTGTGCGCATGAGTGCATACAAGCAGCACATCGATATCCTTACCTCTTTGATAAGTTCTTTCCAAAAACAGAAATTGCCCATTCTACTTCTCGGCGACTTCAATGTAAACTACCGCTACGACAGTAAAGTTAAAGACACTGACTTCCCTTACTATCGTCTTGGTAAGCTTGGAGTCAGAAGTAGCTGGGACCTGCTAGGCCTATCTGGCATACCGAGTAGCGCCAGTACTCACGGTAGCGGCAGCCGCCTCATCGACTACGTATGGCTATGGGGCTCAGACGTCAAGGCAAGCAACGCATCAATCGGCGCCAAATACGGCTCTGATCACTACGCTGTCTATACTACCGTTACCATGGGCACTGCCAAGGCCACAACAAGTAGCACGAGCACCACAAGCCTCACTGGTGTACAAAATTTCCGCGACGCAGCCGCGTCATCAACAGTACTTAAGACAGGCATCCTGTATCGCTCAATGAGACTTAGCAACGCGTCAAGTAGTGACGCAAAGAAGCTGTCGAGTATTCTAAACGGGGGCACAATCATTGACCTACGCGAAACGTCCGAACGAAGCGCAGATCCAGACGTCAAGATAGCGGGTGTATCCAACATAAGCATTCCTGCGACCGGCACAACCAACTACGCCAAGTATTTCGTGATGAACAAAGCCGACCGAAATGCATTCAAGAAAGCCCTGGAGACAATCGCCAACGCGCCCGGCAACATACTTGTACACTGCACGTACGGCAAGGATAGGACAGGTTGGACGGTCGCAATGGTGATGTATGCCTCAGGCGCGACCGATAGTCAGGTTATGAAAGAGTTCCTTAAGAGTAACGACGATCTCCCCTCGGGTAAGTACGTGAAGGAAGCATGGCTCAAAGACGGTCTCGCTAAGGCGCGCAAGCAGTACGGATCAATCACGGGATACCTCAAAGATGGACTTGGCCTATCCGATGCAACGCTCGCCAAACTAAATAACAAGATGAGACGTTAGCAATCATGCAGCCTACCAACCCCATACCCACACCCGACTCCAATAGTACAACCACCCCTGAGTGGTTTCAGATGGATGCGGCTTCAGCTCCTATTCCGCCAACACCTCACAGAAAGTTTCGGTGGAGTATCATCCTCGTGGTCATTCTTGTTCTCGCAGTAGCAACTATCGGATGGATATTATTTTTCGCGAAATCTGAGCAGGCACGCTGTCTCACACGAGAGGACTTCAGAGCTCTAACTGACAGAGATTACTACGCAAGTGAGGAGTTCGATTCTTCCAGCTCATTCTATACATACACGTTGGAATTCTCTCCAGATAGCGCTGATTATACCACTGACGAGGAGGGTGACTCCTCTATCACTCAACGCATCGGCGACTTCTATACCACACACACCGATAAGTCCATCTTCATCTCAGTCAATGCAGACTACCGAGCGAACGAGACTGCGGATACTGCGACCATGCGTATCGACAAGATTGTCTCTGAGCTCACAGCGGCAGGCGTTCCAGATGACAACATCAGCACGACCATACCCACCTACCTCGACGCTCAAGATGATACTATCACCACACAGATCACTATACCTACAGCTACAGTCGACCTACGCTCGGCACAGTCGTGTGTTCAATAGTCCAGCCCTGATAGGCGAGAGATCGATTACGGGCCACTAGATACTAGCGGATAACAATATCGAGGCGCATAGCTAGCGCCTCGATATACATCACGGACCTATCTCCTACTCAGTAACGCCGAGTTCGATACGCTTGAATTGGCTCACGCGAACATTCTCACCACTCTTGGCAATCTGTTCTTTGATGAGCTGTCCGACAGTCTTGCCGTCGTCAAGCACGAATGGCTGCTCGGTAAGCACTTGTTCGGCAAAATGCTTCTTGAGCTGTCCGTCAACGATCTGCTCACGCATAGCCTCTGGTTTGCTCTTGAGCCCTTCACTAGTGAGGAGCTCTTCCTTCTTTGCCGTCAATACATCAGCAGGAATATCGTCCATGGTCGCATAGGCAGGGTTCATCGCCGCAATTTGCATCGCGATTTGGTGTGCAAATTCCTTAAATTCAGGAAGACGCGCCACGAAATCGGTCTCACAGTTCACCTCGACAACGACGCCGATACGGTTTGAGTGCACATAGCTCTCGATAAGTCCCTCGCGAGTCTCACGATCACCTTTCTTCTCGGCCTTTGTCAGACCCTTTTTACGCATCGCTTCGAGTGCTTTGTCGAAATCACCATCAGCTTCGACGAGAGCATGCTTAGCATCGGTCAATCCGACACCAGTCAACTCCTTGAGTTTCTTGATATCTTCGATGGTGACAGCCATATTACGCCTGCTCTTCTTTCTTCACGCCACCTTCACGGACGGCAGCAGCAAAATAATCAAGTAGGATACTGATACCCTTGATTGCATCGTCATTACCAGGGATGACATAGTCCACAAGATCAGGATTCGCGTTAGTGTCGAGGACGCCCACGACAGGGACACCAAGGTTCTTTGCTTCGCGCACAGCATTGATGTCGACGATGGTGTCGAGTACGATAAGTGCACCTGGTTTGCCATTTAAGTCTTTGATGCCACTGTACTTGAGGTTTAGTGCATCGATTTCTTCTTGGTAGCGTTGCACTTCAAGCTTGTTGTAGCGCTTTTCAAGGTCACCACTCGCCATGCGTCGCTCAAGATCTTTAAGCTTCTTGATCTGGGCAGAGGTCGTTGCGACGTTTGTCAGCATACCGCCAATCCAACGCTCAGTCACGTAGGGCTGACCTACCTGCTCTGCAGCCGCTCGAACGATATCTTTCGCCTGCTTCTTAGTACCGACAAACAGAACTTGCTTGCCACCAGCGATCGTCTTGGTGATGAATGGTAGCGCCTTCTCAAGACCTTCCACTGTCTTTGTCAGGTCAATGATGTGACTGTCCTGACGCTTGCTATGAATGTACTGGCTCATCTTTGGGTGCCAGCGGCTCGTTTTGTGTCCGAAATGAACACCGGCTTCGAGCAAAGCCTTGATATCAACCTCTACGGCCATGATATCCTTCTCCCTTCGCGTCCGCTCCTTATTCAGGATATCTAGCGGACGTTGTTTCATTAAGTAAATATTACTTGGTAATTATAGCTGAAAGGGGTCGATATTGCAAGTTACCTACCGCTACCGATGCGCCAGCGCTGGATATTGTGCGTGGCGTAGCCTTCTTTGCGATAAGGCCGCACGATATTTGTAAGCGGCGGCATCGTACTGAGGATAGTCGGTGGCTCGTCTTCTGCATGCCGATTGACGACTGCTCCAAGGACGTTTTCAAGTGCGTAGTCGGTCGCCGAGTGAGCGCCCGTGACAAACCCTCCAGGCGAAGTGTGCGTAAAACTTTCCGGAGACCTGGTCATATAGTAAGCTCTAACTGGTGTGCGTGGAGCGTCGTGAGGCAAGCTCGCATGAAAACCATCACCATCGCCCTCAAGACCTATATGTATCAATTCTTGACTCGCTGCGACTAGATTGATCTCAAGGCCACCTAATCCTAGTTGCGGATACTGTTCGATGAGCCGACTACGAGCACCCTTAAGCTGTCGACCGCTGAGAGACCAGTCGTCCAAGATAATGACGCGTGCATTCTTCAGTGCAGAACGACCCATCCCTTCAAATCCAAAACGCAGTTGTTTGTGGTATTTTTGAATATCGGCATCGCTAAAATAGCCGAGCACCTTGTCGAGCAGATACGTGCTACTTTTTGTCATTGCCCCCTCGCCGTTGAAGCCATTTGGTGATAAATCCTGGTCAATGGGCAATATAACAAGGGGCTTACGAGGATTTTTATCCATACGATCTTTCCAGTAGAGTGCGAGGCCTCTTGCGGCATCCTCTAATTCTTTCTCACCAATAAATGATATTTCGTTCTTGATGCCTTGGATCAGTCCGCGCAGCCTCGTATCTAGCGCGGTGTCGTCTTGAGCCTCTGCCAGAAATTCCCAGAGATTATTCAGCGCCTCATACTCAGAGACGTGAGCGATAGACTCTTCTTCTTGTTTTGTGTGTGCCAGCGTGCCCAATCCTTGTTGCATTCCTTCTACGAAATCAACGGAATTAATGCGAGTGACGTCGCCAACCTGATCTTTGAGATATGGTGCATTCTTGACTACATGATCAATCTCAAGGCGCCAGGCGATTTCCCTATCTTCTGCGTCCACGTCATCTTCAAGAGGATTAGTGATGATATTGCCTAGCCGGTGATACACAAGCTCAAGCGTCCCCTGGCCGATCTTCGCACGCGTATGCGGATCCCTCTCGGGGACGGGTGGGACTGAGTCGGGAAAATAAACTTCCCACTCGGGTGAGTACCTACCGAAAATACTCTCTATCTTGTGATAATCTGCTAGCGGGTCGGGCGTATCATGCTCGGGGCGCATGGAAAAATCTGGCATTTGCGCAAGTAATTCCTCGTTGTCGAAGTTACTATCTTGTGAGAGCTCTCGCTGCCCGTGGTCTATCATGACAATCCCCAACTCAACTTAAAGTCCATCAGGTGAGCTTCCTAGAAATGGCGAAAGGGGCTTCCTGTTCTCCGGCACATGAGCCTTGACAGCCTGCACGATTCGTCCCAGGTCATTACAATCTTCAAGCCTATTGCCCTCCACCATGGCTTGCACATACGACTCATCACCTTCGTCACCTTGGATGATTCTATAAATCTCATCACCACCACCAACAATGAGCCATTGTTCCATATCTTCGCTGCCACCATTCGCCGCAATCACAGATATTGTGAGTACATCTCCGTCATACATAAACAACCCGTCGTCACTTTCATTGGTCGTCTCGAGCGCATCAATAGCTCGTCGCAAATCAGCACATTTCTGTTCAAAGACTTCGCCATAGTCGATGTGGGAAATCATATGCTCACGCTTAATAACAATACCCATGCTATGCTCCAATCCTTACGATTCCATCCTTAAGTTTCGTGCGACGACCGCCTTCAATGATGATCTTACCTTCGTATCGCCGCAAGAGTCTATCAACTATTGTCTTCGAGCGAGGATGCTTTTTGATAATTTTCTTAGCCAACCCGTCTAAGGGTGCGTTGTAAAATACTTTCTCTCCGGTCGCATTAGTGGAATAACCGTACATTACATCAGGAGCGGCATGTACCCTCATGCGATCTAGTTGAATTTCTGATAATCTTTCGGCCGTACTCTTATCGCCTTTATATCTTCTCCCTTGCGAGCAAGAGTATAGCACCACATCACGATTACCATCATCATTTGGGGTGAGCCTTTCAATAATATTGTTGACTGGATTCCTTGCCATAGTCTCTAGGTCGCTATCGAGACCACCAACTCTGAAACTTTGAGAAAGGCTTAGACCAGACTCTCCGCCGTGTCCACCCAAAGTAAGTTGGCGATACGTTCCCCCGAGACGATCGAGCGAGCGAGCAACTTCAGCGACATCATCTGCAGTCTCCACTTCGAAGACAACTGTGTGCTCGAGCGGTTGGTTGATCATCATCCATGTAAACGCTGCATTGTGATCACCGGTCCTACCAAGTACGATAACCGAGATATCTCTCCCGACAGGTGGATGCTCAAGCATATCATTCATTGACTCCAGAAGTCGAGGCTCGTACCTTCCAAAGTTTACGATGCCAAATCGCTCATGAAGCCTTTGCGCACTCGCGATGCCGAGTTGCTCTATGTTCTCAACATAGTGGGATAGCGCGCTTACTCCTTCTTCGTCAATGAACCACTCGCTTGTCTCATCATCAAGCTTCGTTTTAGTATAGCCATACTGTAGTATATCCCCGTCAAGCATAGCCGATCCCATAGCCCTTCGTATACTCACGTCATCATCCCCAACCTGTTCGTAGTCGAGCGCGTATTTGAATGCATCGGATGCGGACTTCGCATACATTTCGTAGTTATCTCTATGACTCTTGGCCGATGTATCCTGCTCGAGACCCCTGTCTAGCACTTGTTTCGCATCATGGAGCAGCATTGAGCCAATTTGTCCTCGTTCGACATACAGATTTGCTGCCGGCACAAGCTCTTCCCCTGCCCGCAATTTTTCCCTCCACTGAAGCGCGCCAGAACCCACCTGTTGTTCGATGAGTCTTAGATTTCTTGCGTGCAATTCTGTAAAAATAGGGCTTTTAGTACCTAATGCTCGTGAAGGTATCTGTGCGATTCGTTCAGCAAGATGGGCAACTTCAGCTGAGCCGTCTCCTATGAGTTCTTCCAGGTTGGTGAAGGGAATTTTTTCAAATAGAACACGGATTGCTGCCACGCTCATTTTCCGAGTACCAGCTAGCTCATCGGCTAACAAATTGAGCCCCTTGCGCGTGCGCATATTTTCATCTTCGATATTCATCAGATCTTCTACGGCATCGCCAGTCATATCTTCTATACGTGACTCACGATCGCTATTGCCATAATTTGCTATTTTTATAGCCTCGATAACCCTATCGACTTCGTCTTCCCCGCCGACAAGTTCGGTCTCTCTCAACGCTTCTTCAAGTTGTTCACCTGGCTGCTGACCCAGTGTCAGAGCTAATTCGGTGGGTGATTCTCCTTCTAGTAGCTCTACTACCCCTACTTCGTCTGCAATGACTGCGTCTTCAAAGGTCTTTTCCGCGGGATTAGTCTCGGCCTCTTTGTTTGCGGCAATCACATACGCATCGATAACCTCTGACGGTTCGCCTCCTACCTCACTAAGTTCTGCGTGGATAGTTCCTGCCTGATCAAAATGTCGAGTAGCTCGCTCTTGTAGTGTTGCCAGCTGCTCTTGCCGGAGTGTAACCACTTCAACACCGACGCCCGTCGCTCCAGGCATCTCACTCTCGAATCCAAGTTCATGGTGTGTCGGCATATTTGTTTTTTATTATTCTTATGGTTACATTGTATCCCCGTTGCTACCCTTTGACAATAGACCTCTCATCTGATAAGATAGTACGGTTATGAAAAGCAGTATTCACCCACAAGACTACCGCCCGGTCGTATTTAGCGACGAAATAGCGGGCTTCGCGTTCTTGACTCAGTCAACAGCGCAGACACCAGACACGATTAAATGGGAAGACGGAAACGAATATCCCCTCGTGAAGGTACACATTTCTTCAAAATCTCACCCCTTCTTTACGGGTGAAGAGAAAATCATCGACACCGAAGGTCGTGTTGATCGCTTCAAGGCGCGCGCCGCTACCGCTGAAGCTCGCAAGCAAGAGCTTGCTGCTAAAGCGAAGAAGGCAAACGCCAAAAAAGCCGCGAAGTCATCAGACAAGTAGCGATAGAAAATACGAGGCCATCCCCCTGTTGGAGCGGCCTCGTTTTCTATAGTGAATAGCGTACAATGGAGTATAGATATGCCACGAATTGATATCAACACCGAAGAACTAATCGCCGAGAAACAATCGCTCGGTGAATTCTTGGCATCCCCTACCGCTTTTAGCGATCCTGCATTTACCGCTAAGAATAAGCGATTCACCGAGCTTGATGGCATCATTGCCAAAGCCACCGAACGCGAAACTATCGAAAGACAGCTCGCTGAGGCGCGCGAATTAGCAAGTGGCTCAGATGAACTCGCCGAACTTGCCAAGCTCGAGATTGCAGAGGATGAGGCGCGCCTGACGCAAATCGAAAATGAGCTCTTCGTCATGCTAACGCCCAAGAATCCAAATGATGATAAGAATATCATCGTCGAGATTCGTGCAGGCGCAGGTGGTGACGAAGCTGGATTATTCGCTGCGGAGCTCTATCGTATGTACCTGCGATGGTGTGAGGCGCACGGATGCAAGACCGAGCTTATCAGCGAAAGCCCCAATGAAGCCGGAGGCTACAAGGAAGTTATTTTTGCTATCAAGGGCGATGCGCCCTACTCGCGACTCAAGTTCGAGGGTGGCGTCCACCGCGTACAGCGCGTACCGGTTACTGAGAGTCAAGGTCGTATTCATACGAGTACTGTCACCGTTGCCATATTGCCCGAGGCAGAGGAGACGGACATCGAAATCAATCCAAACGACCTCCGTGTTGATATTTATCGCTCAAGCGGCCATGGTGGTCAGAGTGTCAATACGACCGACTCGGCCGTGCGTATTACCTACCTGCCGACCGGTATGATCGTAACTAATCAGGACGAGAAGTCTCAGATTAAGAACCGCGAGAAAGCCATGAGTGTCCTCAGATCCCGCCTACTGCAGATCAAGGTAGATGAGGAAAATGCCAAACTTTCCGCTGACCGTCGTGCACTCATCGGGTCCGGTGATCGTTCTGAAAAAATTCGTACTTACAACTTCCCGCAAGATCGCATCACCGATCATCGCATTGGCTATAGCCGCAGCAATATCCCTGCCGCCATGAATGGCGATATCGATGACATTATCGAACACCTCCAAAGCTACGAACGCGAGCTTAAGGCGCAGGGAGCAAGTGAGCAGTAACGAGACATCCGTCGCGACCTGGATTGCTCACGCATCGCGACAACTTACAACGGCACACATCGATACTGCGCGCCTCGACGCAGAGATGTTATTGTCGCACACCCTTCATCAGCCCAGGACCTGGCTACATGCACACAGGGATGCAGCTCTCACTCCAAGCCAGATTATAGTCGCCGATGCGCGGCTACAACTTCGTACAGAGCACGTTCCTGTCGCCTACATTATCGGCCACAAAGAGTTCTACGGTAGGCTGTTTCGCGTAACCCCTGCGACACTCGTACCTCGACCAGAATCAGAGACGATTATCGAGCTACTGAATCAACTGATTACGCCTCACCGCAAAACTACTCTCATTGACGTCGGCACCGGTAGTGGCTGCCTCGGCATCACCGCGAAGCTTGAACATCCAAACCTAGAGGTCACGCTGAGTGATATCAACGAGCCCGCACTTAAGACGGCCAGACACAATGCAAAGGAGCTTAAAGCGGATGTGACGTGCGTACAAAGCGACCTATTGATAGATATCGCTGGTAGGTTTGGCGTCATCATCGCAAACCTCCCTTACGTCGATCCCTCGTGGGAGGTGTCACGCAGTATATCGCACGAGCCGACACTCGCCCTCTTCGCTGAAGATGGCGGCCTCGCACTCATCAAGAAGCTACTCATGCAGGCAACTACACACCTACCAGCAGGTGGCTACCTCCTCCTTGAGGCGGATCCCTGCCAGCACGACGACATCGTGACGTTCGCCAAAGAATATGGCTATCAACATGAACTTATTCAAGAGTATGTCGTCGTATTGTCTCGGGAATAGCCCCGCTACAGCGTCGTGGTGCTGTGAATCAAAGCAAGTACAAAGAGGACAGCCATCAGGCCGAGCGTAAGAAACACCGGCATCATAATGTCACTCCATCGCACCTTACCATGCATGTGATAACTCGCGTAGGAGCGCTCTGCAACAAGACAATAGAGAGTCGTAAACAACGCGAGTTGGGATAGCTGAATCGACCCAAACCCAGGCAGTGGATATGCGACAAGCCAGTGAAACCCAATCCACCCAAGCTCAGCGAAGACAAAGCCTGCGATTAAGCTATACAGCGTCGTATGGGGCTCATCGTAACTTCCGAGCACATGTCGAGTTGCTGAGTACCCTAATACCCACATGGCAGCGACAAAGAAGATCGAGTCCCACGAGAACGACACAATAGAAAGTGCCGTAATCCCCAGAAATACTGCGAGACCAGCCTGTATTGCGACGTAGGATCGACGCGACCTCGGCTTAATGAAGAGGAGCCATCCTATGTAGAGCGCGGTGATGATACACTGAAGCCAAAACGAGCCAGCCGCCGCGTAGAGCAGCCCGACTACACTGATACTCACAGTAATATCGACCATATTGGCGATAAGATTAGCGAACCAGAAACGTGGCCTCACCGCCAATGCGCGCCATTTACTCACCAGAACGATAAGTAAAGATATCCAAGGAGACTGAATGAGTAGCGCGGTGACAAGCAACGCGACAGCAAAACCAACGTTCAGCAGTATGTAGGCGGCCTCACTGACTCGCGTGCGCCGTTTATGAGACTTGAGCAAATCCATAGATATAGTAATTATACCACGAGACTACTGGTTAGTTGTGGTCAGCGGCTTAAGGATGACAACGACAAAATCGGTCGTAGCCGCCACAGTCACCGGTGATTCGGCGGTCGATAGCGCAGTGTTGCCATATCGACTCTTGAGTGCGGCGAGCGTCTTTGGCTTTGCCGTGGTCGTGTGATACAGCGTGTTCTGTGTGAAAGTGACGCCCTCCGGGGCATTGTCGACCCCATCGACGATGAGACCTAAGTCACTGAGTCTATCCGCTTCTGTTTGCGCGGCGCCCGCTACGCCCGAGGCATTCAGCACAACGACGTGTGCCGCCTCACGGGACACTGGTGTAGCATTGATGGTTTTCTTGATAAGCGCTTGGATTCCCGAATAATCGTACTTTCCCGCTGTCGGTTGCGCACTACCATTGACTGCTCCACCCCCTAGAAGGTCGATGCTCTCAATTGAGGCGGCCGGTATGTCACCCGCGAGTGCCATGAGAGTGCGAATTTCGCTCGTGTCGAAGTTCGTCCGTAGGTTATTGCCAAGGGCATCAATCAGCTCAGAGACCTTGGATACATTGGTAAGTGTACCACTACTCATTGCCTTCTCTTTGATGGCAACGACTATCTTCTGCTGATTTTTCTCGCGATCAAAATTCGAATTTGGGAAGCCCCAGTTGACATCCGTATCACCACGCGCCTGCGCGAGATACAGCGCATGTTCCGCGTCAAGTGTGACGGGACCATTCGGATAGTCTATGAAATGGCCACGAGGTGGACAATTCTTGAGACGCTGCGAGTAGCTTGTACCACACTTCCAGTCGAAGTTGCCGTCCATCTGCCCTCTTGGGTCTGAACTCTCAATCGTAATCGTAATTCCGTCTAGTGCTTTCACTATATCGCGCATCACTGTGTAGTTGAGGTGAACACTATACTGGATATCGAGGCCGACTATATCACCGAAGAATGCTCGCGACTTCTCTTGGCGCTCATCTTCAGCGTCAGAGGAATCCCAATCATCGTTGACACAGTTGAAGTAGCCGTTAATCTTACCGCTATAGCCAGCTATGCAGGCCATGCCATATTGCACTTCAAGGTCACGAGGAATACTAATCATGTAAGCATTCTTATTTTTTTGGTCGACGCTCAACACCATGATGGAGTCAGTCAGGAACGCACCCTGATGCCCTGGGTCATCCTCTGAGGTACCGAGAATGAGAACATTGCTACGGCCGCTTGAGTCCATCTTAAGATCTTTTTGCTGGATGATGCCAAAGATATCACCCTTAAAGACCTGATGGCCCGCGAGAAGTGCTTTGACACCAAGCCACCCTGCAAGAATGAGCCCGCAAAGGAGCAAGAGGAGGATAGCTCGCTTGAGAATCTTACGCCATTTCGCCTTGGGTGCTTTGTCATGCTTCTTGCCGCGATGGCGGCGAGGCGCCGGACCGTCAGGTTGTCTATCAATCTCATTGAGTGATTCATCGACATCTGCACGGGATACCACCTGGCGTCTCTGCTGCGTTGAGTCGACTGGAGCCAATGCACTCTGGGGCTGCCTTCTTGTGGTGATTGTGCTCGTGGGTTCAGCATTGTGACGCTGTAGGCCACGAATACTAGTGGCGGCATCAGGATTACGCTGAACACCAAAGGAATCGACACCTCCAGCGGAGCGTCGTGGAATAAAGCCATCCATGGTCGGTCGATTGCGCCTATCCATATACTCACACTACTATATCGGATTTCACCTAGATTGAAAACCTATGCCCTCATGCTTACTTCGAAATTCAGACGCCGTACTGTATAGTAAGGCGTATGGAAGCAAGCTTTCTCACCCGACACCCTCGAGTGCGCGATGCGTTGAGTTTTTTTGGTTTTATCATTATCGTGCTGGCTGGCACCTTACTCATCAATACATTTATCTTCCGCAGTTTCGTTGTAGCCGGACATAGTATGGACGATACGCTACACGATAGTGATCGCCTCATCGTCAATCGCATCCCTATCACGGTAGCCCAGTTACAAAACAAGCAATACATCCCCGACCGAGGCGATGTGATAGTCTTCAAGAATCCACGCTATGTCCCCGGTGACCCTGACGAATACATCGTCAAGCGTGTCGTCGCCTTTCCAGGTGAACGTGTGACCATCAAAGATGGCATTCTGACAGTCTATAATTCAGAGCACCCCGATGGCTTCCAGCCTGACGAAGAGTGGCGCAAGGGTGACATCGGGCCAAAATCGCCCGTTAGTGGCGATGGTGCAGATACAATCGTGGCAGATGGCACAATCTATGTATGTGGCGATAACCGCATCGGAGACAATTCATATGACTCACGTACCGGCCTCGGTACAGTACCCACCTTTGATATCGTCGGTCCCGTCGGGCTGCGTATTTGGCCATTCGACGTCATCGGCGGCGTCTAGAGATTATTGCAATAACTTGGTGATGCGCTCGAAGTCCGCTGAGTTCTTGAATGGGATGATGATTTTCCCTGCACCCTTCGTGCCCGCGCGCACGCTGACATCTGTCGCGAAACGCTTCGCAAGCTGCTCAGTCTGCGCCACATATCGAGTCGGTTGTGCCGGCTTCGATGAATGCTCATGAACACGTTTGAGGCGTGCTGCGTATTGTTCAATCGTGCGCGCACTCCACTCCTCTGCAAGTATGCGCGGCAATAGCTCGTCGATAATCGCTTCATCAAGACTGATGAGCGGACGCGCTCGGCCTTCGGTCAATTTGCCGTCAAGAATAGCCTGCCTGACAGATTGAGGTAATCGCAATAATCGCATCGTATTACTCACAGCCGCGACAGACTTGCCCCCAACACGATGACCAATCTCTTCAAGGCTGAGATTAAATTGGTCGCGCAGCTTGAGATAAGCGGTTGCAGTCTCGATTGCGCTCAAATCACTCCGCTGCAAGTTCTCGATAAGGGAGAGCTCGAGCTTGTGCTGCGCAGACAATGTACGGACGAGTGCAGGAATCGTCTTGAGACCTACGATCTTCGCAGCGCGAAATCGTCGCTCACCGGCAACGATAGAAAATGTACCGCTACCGTGTGGCACGACAACGATAGGCTGCAGTAGTCCATGCTCTTCGATTGAAGTAGCGAGCTCCTGAATCGCATCTGCATCAAAGACCGTGCGTGGTTGATCAGCATCCGGTTCAATCAATGAGAGTGGGATATGGCGCAGTTCGCTCATCCGCTCATCTTGTTCGGCCGTCGGATCAAATGATTCATCAATTACCTCTGTGGGAATCAATGATTCAAAGCCTCTACCTAGTCCTCGTTTAACCGACACGTTCAATAACCTCCTTCGTGACCGCCTTGTACGCTCTCGCACCACGGCTGAAGCGGTCATAGACGCCTATCGGTGTTCCGTGACTTGGCGCTTCAGCGAGACGCACGTTACGTGGTATCACTGTATTAAATATCTTCGCCGGAAAGTGCTTCGTAATCTCAGCAAGCACCTGCGAGGAAAGTGAGGTACGGCTATCTACCATAGTTGGCAACACACCTATGAGGTCTAGGGTAGGATTGAGGTTCTTGCGTATCAGCTTCATCGTCTCGAGTAGCTGACCGAGTCCTTCAAGCGCATAGAATTCAGCCTGGACCGGCAATAGCACGTAATGGGCAGCGATGAGAGCATTGACCGTCAATAAGCTCAGGCTCGGTGGACAATCGATGATGACGATATCATAGACATCTACGTCGGTCTGCAAGGCGCGCTTCAATCGAGTGAACCGATGCTCTGCCTGAGCAAGTTCTACCTCTGTATTAGCAAGTGTGGGAAGCGATGGCAACAGCCACAGATTTTTGAATTCTGTGCGTTTCACCGTCTGTTCCAGGCTAGTTGTGCCCAAGATCATGTCACCAGCAGCAACCTCAAGGAGCTGCTTATCGATACCGAGTCCGCTCGTGGCGTTTCCTTGCGGATCAAAATCAACCAGCAACGTTCTCTTGCCTGCTTTAGCGAGATAGTATGCCACATTGATAGCGGTCGTCGTTTTACCGACGCCACCTTTCTGATTTGTCACAGCAATAACCACGGTCACGTTGTTCGTTTTCCCTCCTTGGACTGTATTTCTATTGTACCATGCCCCTTATGCCCTACCTACGAAAATATCCCCGTACACGACGAGGATATTTGCACTGAGCGTTCTCTCAAATTACTTGATTGAAACGACTTCGACTACGGAGTATTTCTGGCGGTGACCCGTTTGGGTGTTGACGCGTTTTTTACTCTTGTAACGAATGACACGGACTTTGTCGCCCGCAATTTTTGGCTCGACGACTTTCATCGTCACCTTCACACCTTTGACAGTTGGCGTTCCGACCGTAGTCTTGTCACCATCAATCAAGAGGAGGGCGTCGTTGACGAGCTCTTTTGTGCCTTCAGGGAGGAGGTCCACCCTAAGGGTCTCTTTTTCGGCTGCAAAGTACTGCTGACCACCGATTTTCACGACTGCTTTCATCTTGTTCCTTATGTGATTAATGTGTAATGATTACAATGCACGATTGTATCAGATTACGCCGGTATTTTCAAGGCCACTAGTCGTTATTGAAGCTGAACCAGCTCGGATCTTTCTTGAGATCTTCCTGGACACTAGTCCAGAATTCATCGAGCTTCGTGGTGTCAGGTGTCTTGTCGAGCGTCCAGACGTCATCTTCGTGATCGTGTTCGATAGCCGTAATCAATTCATCATCCTCGTGCGCTACAGCACTAAGCTGCACGCGGCGAGCTGATTGGCTGAATGGGGAGTGGAGTGATACGTTGTGATGGATTTTGAGCATTGTGTGTTTGTCTTAAATGTAAGTAACATATACATTTAAGCATATACATTATAAAATGTCAATACCCCCTTGACTGCCCGGCCTCTAGGCCTTGCGAAGACGTATCTCGAGCTCCTTGCCTTCAACCTTTACGACCTCAGCGTATGCCCCACCGTCCGCAGCTGTGAGCTCTACGACAAGTGCCTCTGCTTTGATGGTGTCGATATGCTCATCAATCGCCGCCTTCAGTTCTTCGTCAGTGGTGGTGAGAGTCAGCACGATACGATCATCGATATTAAGGCCTGCGTTCTTGCGTGCATTCTGGATATGACGAACGACTTCGCGCATGAGTCCTTCACGCTTCAGTTCTGGTGTAAGCTGCTCGTCTATTATCACCGTGTCGCCGACAATGACCTGCTTCACGTTGAGCTCATCAATCAAGATAGTCTCAAAATCGACATATTCGCCCAGACTTGGGACAGTTACACTCGCGAGTGGCTGGCGAACCTTCAATCCCGCCTTCGCGCGCAGCCCAAGACCCTGATTTACGTAGTCACGAACGAGTTCCATGTCATTCATAACCAGCTCGTCGACCGTGTCATTCATTGGCCAATCGAGCAGGTGTACAGACTCACTCCCCCCACCCATCTTCTGATACAATTCCTCAGCTAAGAATGGCGTAAACGGTGCCAAGATGACTGACAATTTCAGAAGCACGTAGTGAAGCGTACGGTAGGCATCGGCCTTGTCTCCGTCGTCTTCGCTCTTCCAGAAACGACGACGCGAGCGGCGAACAAACCAGTTACTCGCGTCTTCAATGAACGGCAACATCGGGCTCATTGCATCAGGTATGTTATACCCGTCCATATGCGTTGTTACCTCTTTGTTTAGCTGGTGCAGACGTGAAATAATCCATTTATCCAGTGGGTTCGATACGTCGTCGGGCGACAATGTAAATGGCTTACTCGGATCAAACTCCCACCCGTCTACTTCGGCATACATGGTGAAGAAATCGTACATATTCCAGATCATACTCAGCTTACGCGCTACATCGCCTACATCTTTGTCTTGAAGCGTGAAGTCTTCGCCGTTCAACAAAGGACTTGATAGAAGTAAGAATCGTAATGAATCTGCAGAGAATTTATCCATCACCTCATTGGGATCAGTGTAGTTACCTCGGCTCTTACTAAGCTTCTTGCCATCACTGCCCATAGCATTGCCCGTCACGATGACATTTTTGAAGCTATACTCGCCGAACAGTGCGATGCTCATCGCGTGCATATAGTAGAACCATGCGCGAACCTGACCGATGTACTCGACGATGAAATCACCTGGAAAATTCGCTTCGAACTTCTCTTTGTTCTCAAATGGATAATGAAATTGTGCAAACGGCATACTACCCGCTTCAAACCAACTATCCATAACCTTGTCGATACGCGTATAGGTGACTCCATCGATTTCAAATGTCACGTCGTCAATCCATGGTCGGTGATAATCTTCAAGCTCAGCTCCGCTCAGTTCCTTGAGCTCTGCATAACTACCAACTACTCTAATATGAATCTCGCCATTCTCATCCGTTCCCTTCCAGACAGGCATTGCTGTAGCCCAGAATCGATCACGGCTAATGTTCCAATCGGGTGCTTGCTGCATCGTCTTCTCGAATCGCCCATGTTTGATATGCTCCGGAAACCAATTAATTGGCTCATTCTTTTCGAGCATCTTCTCGCGTTGTCCGTCGATATCCATAAACCAGCTCGGGTGCGCACGATACATCAGTTTCGTGCCACAACGGTGACAATGCGGATAGCTGTGTGTGATATATGTGATATTCCAAACAACTCCAGCCTTCTTCAAAGCCTTTGCGAGATCCTTGTTACTCTCCCAAACGTTGAGCGGCTCATTTGCATCACGCCAGGGCATAAACTCATATAGCTTTTTGGCCATCGGCTCATAATAAAATCCGTTTTCATCTACTACGTGAAGACCGGGAATGTTATTGCGCTTTGCAAGTTCATAGTCTTCTTCGCCGTAGGTCGGCGCAATATGCACGATACCCGTACCTGCTTCTGTTTCGACATAGTCTGCGGCTTGAATTGTGTACATCTCCGAGACAAGCGCAGCATTTTGCGGTATCTCATCTCCCGCTTTTGCGTCTTTTTTGCCAATTGAGGTATAGCTCATACCCTCAGGAATAGCGATGAGTGGGTCGTAGCTCAGACCGACAAGCTCTTTGCCCTTGAACTTATCACCGACTACACGTAGATTCTCGTCTTCGGAAATTGTAAGAATCGCCATAGATAAATCAAGGGCTACGATATAGCGTTTTCCGTCTGACGCTTCCAGCTCGATATAATCTACGTCGGGATTCACGGCAAGTGCAGTATTTGCGGGCAGCGTCCATGGGGTTGTTGTCCAAGCGAGTGCATAGCGCCCATCTTCTAGCTTGAACTTCACGTATACGCTCGGATCGGTCACGTCCTGATAGGCACCGGCATCCATGGTCACCTCAGCTTTTGAGAGCGGCGTGCCATCAAGCGTACAGTACATGAGTACCTTCTCGCCCTCGTAGATCTTACCCTTCTCGTAGAGCGTCTTAAACGCCCACCAGATGGACTCCATGTAGTCCTTGTCCATCGTCTTGTAGGCACCCTTGAAATCAACCCAGCGACCAATCCGGTCGACGACCTCTTCCCAGGCACTGCTCGTTTCGAGCATATTTGCCCGAGTTGCCACGATGTACTTTTCGAGACCATACTCAAGAACTTCTTGCCTTGAATGGATGTTGAGTTTCTGTTCGGTGTAACGCTCTGCAGGAAGCCCGTGCGCATCCCATCCCCATACGCGTTCGATTCGCTTCCCTTTCATCGTCTGATAGCGAGGAACCGCATCTTTGACGATCGAACTCAGCAGTGTACCGTGGTGCGGCACGCCAGAAATGAACGGTGGTCCATCATAAAAGACATAGGAATTTTCCTTCGGTCGATTTTCGACCGACTTCTCAAATGTTTTCGCCTCTTTCCATCGCGCGACCCAGTCTTTTTCGTATTCGACTGCTCGCCTACGTGTACCTGATTGAAATTTCATACTTAGTCTCTCCTCTTGTTTATGAAAACAAAAAATCCCTTTTTAGCCACTGGAATCCGCGGTAAGCGGACGGTACCATCCAGTTTCTAAAAAGAGATTCTTTTTAGCACTCATTTGAGGCGTTTCGCTGCCATGGCGACGAGTTCTACTTAGCCCTAAAGCCGTTCCTCTCGCTGACATTCGTGGGTGATGACCACTCATCTATCGCTTACACGATAGAATGTCTTCAGGTCACATTATATCACTACTACTGGCGATTAGAACAGGTGCGCGCCATACTTCACGATAATCAAAACCAGCAAGAGCACTAGTATACCCGTAAGCAGCAGCTTGTCGTAATCACTCGCGATAAACTTCTGTGCAATTTTCGATGCCCGATCAGATAGATACAAGTTTCTCTCGCGAATATTGTAGCGCGTAATCGCAAACCAAACGAACGTAGTCGTCACAGTTACGAGTAAACACCATGGGCAGAGGGCACCAATGACGTTGTAGCTGATATATAGTAACGTCAGTGCGAAGATGAAGCCAAGCGTGTATGCTATCTGTGCTGCAAACATGAAGGCACGCGGGAACTTGATGCGCGACAGCCCTGCAATCGCCACGGTAATGACAACCGGTTCGGCCATCAATCCGAGAAAGCTATTTGGGAAACCAAACATATACGCAGACGGGTGGTTGCCCACTGTTGCGCAATTAAGAACTGCGTTGAAGTTACAGCTAAGAATTGCGTTCGAGTTCTTCGCTAGTTCCACAGCTTCAACAGATAGCACGAATGATGCGATGAGGCTAAGGATTGCTCCAACGAGCATGCTCGCAAAAATCCAACGATCATCTCTGATTTTCTTGTCTTTGTGCGTGAAAAATTCCTTAATCCTGCGAAACATAGTAGCTCACCTCACTTATCGTTGGTAATACTGAACCATTCCATAGTTGTTGCATCTGGCCGTCGTTACTAAGTGCGATAACAGATGGGTACTCGATGATGTCATAGGCACGGCAAAATGATATGCCATCTTTTGTATCAGGATCGACTTGCTCTAATATGCGCCCCGTCTGACGAGTAAAGTCATCAAGAAAGGTCATTACCGTACGTGCATAGTCAGTGTTATCTCGCCACACCACCACGACTCTCATACCTATGCATCCTTCTTCATATGGCGTCGTTGTTCGAGAATCTTCACGAAGTCGTCGAGCGTCTTAAATTTATGGAACACGCTCGCGAAACGAACATACGCGACTTCGTTGCGCGCAGCAAGCTCATCCAAGACAAACTCACCGATTTGGCGTGATGATACTTCACTCTCGCCAAGTTCGTAGAGCGCTTCCTCAACCTTATTGATGATTTCTTCTACTTCTACCTCTGATTTGAAGAACTTGCCCACGGAACGTCGAATCGCCGTCGCCAGCTTCTCGCGATCAAAGAGCTCTCGCGCCCCGTCTCTCTTGATGACGGCAAGATTTGGGTGTTCTATACGTTCATACGTAGTAAACCGATAGCTGCCGTCCATGGTTTCGCGACGCCTACGAATCGTGATACCGTCGGCGGATTCACGAGACTCGAGCACGCGGCTATCGCCGATCTTGTAGTTGAGTGACATATTGGTAGCCACCTACTTTTCCGAAGTATCTTCGGTTTTTTGCTTATTCTTCTTGCGACGCCTCAAGAATGAAGGTGTATCGTCTTCATCTTCCTCGACAGGCTGGTTCCAAATATCATGAGTTGGTTCAGTTGCAAATTCCTGAGCAGCTTTGGCACTATCAAGCTCCATATCGACACTGTCGACAGCTTTCTCGATTGATTCGGGTTCGTTTTGCGTAATCGTCCCGTCGAGGTCGACTGATTGCTGATGGAAATAGGCGCTATCAAATCCCGTCGCGATGACAGTGATAATAAGCTCATCTTCAAGCTCAGGTTTGAGCGTCGCACCAAAGATGATATTGGCATCTGGCGAAACGGCACTCGTAATCATCTCGGCAGCTTCTTGAATCTCGGCCATACTCATGTCGTAACCACCCGTGACGTTGAAGAGTACGCCCTTGGCACCATCGATTGATACTTCAATGAGCGGTGACTCGATTGCCTGCTGTGCGGCTTGTGCCGCGCGGTTATCGCCACTTGCACGACCGATACCCATAAGCGCGCTACCAGCGTTGCTCATGATAGCCTTCACGTCTGCGAAGTCGAGGTTGATAAGGCCATGTTCGGTGATTAGCTCCGAGATACCCTGAACACCCTGACGCAATACGTCATCGGCAATCTTGAAGGTCTCGAGCAACGGCGTGCGTCGATCGATGGTTTGCAGTAGACGATCGTTTGGAATCGTAATAAGCGTGTCAACTTTCTTGCCAAGCTGCGCAATTGCCCATTCGGCGTTCTGACGACGCTTCTCGCCCTCAAAGCTGAACGGCTTGGTCGCAACACCCACAGTGAGGATACCCTCTTCGCGGCAAATTTCTGCAACAACATGGCCCGCACCACTACCCGTTCCACCACCGGCACCAATGGTAACAAAGACCATATCTGCGCCTTGCACAGCGCTACGAATTTCATCGATTGATTCACGAGCTGCCGTTTCGCCAACGACTGGGTCAGCGCCGGCACCTAGGCCGTTCGTAGTATTGTGACCAAGATGAAGCTTGATGTCTGCCTTCGAATTATGCAGTGCTTGTGCATCAGTATTCATCGCGATGAACTGCACGCCGACTAGTCCGGCGTCCTTCATACGGTTTACAGCCGAACCACCGGCACCGCCGACGCCTACGACTTTGATGCTTGCAAATGTCTGAATGTCACCTGGTTTTACTTCGGGCATGCTTTATCTTCTCCCTTAAGCTCATCTCGAATAACTATCTTGTTCTTTATTATACCACTGCGGTCGAGACAATAGTACACCCCTAGGGCTTAAAGCGAGCAAAAAAGCTCGAGAGTATGCCACTTGTCTTTGAGGCGAACTGCTTACCGCTCGCTCCAACCTTCTTGTGGCCATGAGCTGGCGCTGTCTCCGCGTCGATGAGCATAAGTCCGATTGCACTGGCAAATTGTGGCGTCTCTATGTGGTCTGCAACGCCAGCAAAGCCAGACGACTTACCTATTCGTGCTGCGAGGCTTAGCTGTGATTTGGCATAATCTGTGATACCCTTGATGTTTGCCGTCCCCCCAGTGAGCACAACGCCACTCGCCAGCTGCCCGGCTCGACCTGCTCGTTTCAATTCCTTATTCACGAGTTCAAAGATTTCTTCTAAACGCGCTTCGACAATCTCTCTGACCTCTGTCGCGTTGAAGTTATAGATTTCCTTATCAATCTTCACGCTCACGCCCGCCTCGCCAGCTGAGCCATCGGCTAGTGTGGCATGTGCGACTTTTACTTGTTCAGCTACGGCTGGATCCGTCTTAAGACCAATCGCTAAATCATTCGTGATGTTGATACCACCCATCGGGACAACGCCAACATACTGCAAGTCACCCTCTTCAAATACGGCAACACTCGTAGTTGCGCCGCCCATATCAATCACGGCGACGCCGTTTTCGATTTGAGATTCCTGCAACACCGCTTTCGCAGATGCCATGACCGACGGAACGATTGCGACGGGAGTGACGGTCGCCATCTCGGTCGCTTTCTGCAGATTGACGACGAGCGGCGACATCGCAGAGACAACGTTAGCACTAATCTCGAGACGCGTACCGCTCATACCAAGCGGATCCTTGATGCCATTCTGGCCATCGAGGCTGTAGCTAAAGGGCACGACTTCGAGTATCTCGCGATTCGCAGGCACCTTACCGGTTGTCGCTACTTCTTCGATACGAACGAGATCTTCTTGATTAATTTCATGACTCGCCATGCCAACCGCAATCATACCATCGGTCTTCGTGCTGAGGATGTGAGTGCCGTTAATACTGACTGTGGCTTCGTTGACTTCGTAACCGCTCATACGCTCAGCATCACCAAGCGCAGCATCAATCGCATGTGCTGGTCCGCTTAGATTGACGACCGTACCTTTACGCATGCCGCTATTTGCGGCTTGTCCGACACCGACGATAGTCGGAGTGCCAGTCGTCGGATCAATATGTCCCACTACACAACGAATTGTCGTCGTGCCCACATCTATACCGACTGCATACCGAGAGTGTTCTTGCATATGGGGATATTATAGCATAACCGAGTCGAGTTAAAGCTTAACGCGTCAGAATCTCTGCACCGTCTTTTGTAATGAGCACGGTGTGCTCAAAGTGTGCGGCGAGACTACCATCACGTGTGACGTATGTCCAGCCATCATCTAGTTCAGCGACCTTCCCGCCTCCAAGTGTCGCCATCGGTTCAATCGCTATCGTATCTCCAGGCTGCAGTAGTACACCAGTGCCTTTACGTCCGTAATTCGGGATATCTGGCGGCATGTGCATGCTTAGCCCTACGCCATGTCCTACAAGCTCTCGTACGATACCGAGGCGACCAGACGCAAGCACCTTTTCGACAGCAGCACCAATATCGCCGGTGCGTACCGGGCCCTTGATAGCATCAATACCTGCGTACAAACTACGTTCCGTAAGTGTAATGAGGTGCTTGATCGCTCCGGAGAGCGGCTCGTCGACAACCATTGTAAATGCCGCATCGGTCTTCATGCCCCTGTATGTAATCACCAGATCAAAGCTGACGACATCGCCTTTCTGTAAGACATAAGAGCTAGGAATACCATGGACGACCTCCTCATTTGTGCTGATACAAATCACACCCGGGAAGTTTACCTCGTCGGTGGTGTAGGTCGCCTCAGCGCCATATGTATGGATTCTGTCTGCCGTAAATCGATCAATTTCGAGTTCACTAAGGCCAGCGTGTACAAATGCTCTGATATCGTCAAATATCTTCGCGAGAATCTTCCCACCCTCACGCATGGCTTCGATTTGTTCAGGAGTCTTCCTGCCGGTGATTAAGTCGGTCATACACCCTTAACTTCAGCGTAAATACGGTCGTGCACTTCGCCCGCACTTCCCGTACCGTCAAGATGAATAATCTTGACACCATCCTCTGCAAATATGCCCAGCACGGGATACATCTTTTGGCGATAAATTGCCATACGTTTTGCAATCGTTTCAGGGGTATCTTCCATGCGAGCACGCTTCTCAAGTCGTCGCGTAATCTCAAGTTCTGGTACTTCCAGCACTATTACTTCATCGATGCGCTCATGTAGCTCTTCCATGTAATTTGCAAGCCAGGCCGCCTGATCTTTATTGCGCGGGAACCCATCTACGATGATATTAGGATACTGCTTATCACGAGCATCCTGCACGGCCCTCTCGAAGACTTGATAGGTCAGCTCATCGCCGACCAGATCACCAGATTTCAGTGTCGCGATAACTGCCGGATCTTCACTTTGTCGCAGCATTTCACCAGTACTCAGCCATTTCCATCCCTGGCGAACCGCAAGCATTTGCCCCTGCAAACTCTTACCTGCACCAGTGGGACCAAACAAAAGAATCATGTGTATCTTCTCCTTTTTATTTTCCTAAGACTTGCTTAACAATTCGAGCAATCGTGCTACCATCGGCAGCGTTGCCTAACTCAGACTTCACTGCACCGATAAGCCTACCCATGTCAGCCGGCGTGGATACATCCAATTCCTGGGCCTTCCGTTCTACGATGAGTGTGATTTCTTCCTCGGTGAGCTGCTTCGGCAGATAGCGTTGCAAGATTTCAAGCTCTTGCTCTTCTGGCTCAGCTAGGTCGAGACGGTCATTGTCGCGATATAATCTCGCGCTTTCCATGCGCTTCTTCACTTCTTTGGCGACAACCTTTTCTATCTCTTCATCAGCTAAGCCCTCGTCACGCTTGCCAGTTGCCACTTCTTCATTCAGAATCGCAGCCTTGAGATTACGGAGAGTCTCTCCTACAAAACGATCGCCGCCCAAAAGAGCGGCTTTCATTTCGTTGGCAATGCGCTCTTTGAGCGCCATTGATTAGCGGATTCCTAGGCGCATCTTCGCCATTTTATCTGCTTTTCGCTCCTTGCGAATAATCGCTTTGGTGCGTCGCTCGGTCTTGCTAATCGGTTTCGCAAATCGCATCGAAGCTTTCGCTTCAGCGAGTACGCCACTCTGCAACACCTTACGGTTAAAACGACGAATAATATTTTCGTTCGCTTCTCGTTCGTCTTTTCGTGTAACTTGTACCATATCGTCATGTATTGTAACAGATGAAAAACAGTTTTGCAAATAGCCCAATATGGTACATGTTGTCTATTCCATACGATTCCTAGTAAAATACATACATTCAAACTGGATAACAAGCGTAAAACATGGAGTCATATGGCAGATCACCCAAGGTGCTACTTTGCACATCACGTACCAGACTACGGGACTAAGCGAGAGGCTGATGCAATCGTAGTGATAGAGTCAGCAGGGTTTGAGATCGATAATCCAAATCTACCGGAGCATGCTGCAGGCTATCGCGCGCAAGGCATGGATTATTTCTTGGGCCGTATCGCCACTTGTGACGCCCTCGCATTTCAGCGATTTGCAACCGGCGAAATAGGTGCGGGCGTCGGTAAAGAGGTCGGTAAGGCGGTTGAACTGGGAATACCCGTGTACGAAATCGTTGAAGATGCGCTCAACCCTATCGACGGAAGTGCAATCGCCGACAACGCCCTAAGCATTGATGAAACGAGAGCGATGATACGGCTTCTGCTCTCTGTAGATCAAGCGTGAGAATCGTCTAAAGCGTCGAGGCGTACCATGCGCCCCTCAACCGAGCGTCGCCCCCTCCACTCGTTGATAGTGGGTATAAACCATACGCTGACTCGCTCACCTGGACTTACAAACCACTCGGGCGGCGCATTAAACGCCAGCAACTCGATCGATCTACGCTGCGAGTCCCCCACCCCCAGCTTAAGGTGCTGACCATCGCCACCCATTCGCTTAGCCATCACCACGACCACGCTCTCTAGCTTAAAGATTGGCTCTGGGTTGCCGTGGCCAAATGGCTCAAGCAGTGCAATTTGCTCAATGAGCACTTCATCTACCTCTTCTAGGGTAGTAAGCGTGACTTCTTCTTGGGGGAGAAGTAGTGGAGGCTGTGGCTGTAGGCTAAGGGAACGAAAATAATCGTTCACGCGTCGACGAAATGCGTCAATATTCTTCGTCGGTAATGTCACGCCAGCAGCAAGTTTATGCCCGCCCCCTTTTGTCACGATTTTATCAGAAGCGCGGATTGCGTCGGCGGCACTAAAGTCGCCGTAACTACGCGCCGAGCCTTTTGCCTCGTCGCCAAGTTCCTGAAGGACGAAAGTCGGTTTTTTGTAGCGCTCAAGTAACTTCGCCGCAACGATACCGACGATACCATGATTCCAGTCCGGATGGCTCACTACCAGCACAGAATCGTCTCGATATTGCTCCGCTTGCTCAACTGCCATCTTGTGTATCTGGTCTTGTTCCAGCCGTCGCTGAACGTTCATCTCATCTAGCATTTGCGCCTTCTCGAGTGCAATATCTGCCTTCTTCGTCAACAGTAAATCATGCGCATATTGTGCTGTCTCAAGGCGTCCCGCAGCATTCATACGTGGACCAAGCATGAAGCCGAGCGAGCGCGCGTTCACCTTTGACTGCTCGACCCCCGACACCGCCATTAAGGCTTTGAGACCGGGTCTACGCGTTCGAGCAAGGACCTTTAGCCCCCAATACACGTGCATGCGGTTCTCGTCGACAAGCGTCACGACATCGCACACTGTCCCCAGTGCGACAAGGTCGAGTAACCACTTTTCTTGTCCAATCGGTATGCCTTCAAGTCGCGTTTGAAGCGCTTGCACCAACTTAAACGCCACGCCAACTCCAGGAAGATCGAGAAATGGATAGAGTTCAGGATGCTGGCTAGGGCTCTTCAGTAGATAATCTTTGTATAAATCTGGGTAATCTTGCAGGAGACGTTTTGGATTAATCACCGCAACTGCGGGTGGCTGCGTGGGAGCAACGTTGTGATGATCCGTCACGATCACATCAACTCCTAGCTCTTTCGCTCGTACGATAGGCCCCTCGCTCAAACTACCGCAATCGACTGTAACGATAAGGTCGGCCCCCATCGCTGCAATACGCTCGACGGCATCGATTGTCATGCCGTAACCCTCTACGAACCGATTTGGGATAAATGTCTCGACGTGGTCGAAGCCAAAATCGGCCAGGGCTTCACGCAACACGGCGGTCGCAGTGAGGCCATCAATATCGTAGTCACCATAGATAGTAATCTGTTCCTGTGCTGCATGTGCGCTCGTGAGCCGCGACACCGCAGCCTCCATGTCAGGCAACAAAAACGCGTCATGACCCAGGCTGTAGTCTGGGTTTAGAAATGTACCTTTCGTGCGCCCCGCTAGCCCTCTTGCTCGCAGAATGCGATCAAACAGTGTCATTACGAGATACTGTCAGTTGTCCGCTTAGGGCGTCCTGCGCTTGTCTGTTGCTGAGACTTAATGACGATGCTTTGAAGTTCTTTAAAAATCGGGAACTGCTTGTTGGTCGAATAAATCTTGGTGTTGCCCTGCTTTTCTCCAAGCAAAAAGCCTACCTTCTCAAGGCGCTTGAGTTCACGCTGAATATTACCTGGATCTTCCTTGATAAGCTTTGCAAGCCCACGTACATGGGTGCGAAAGTCAGGGTACTTAGCGTACACGACAACGATTTTTCGGCGCACTCGCGATGTGATAAAAACGTCTAACACACAGAACCCTTTCAGCTCACTTCCCTAACATACTGTTGCTTTTTATTCTACATTTAAGCCACAGCGTTTGCAAGCCTGTTTTTACGTGACCTTACCGCCAATTTAGGATGATTTGGTTGATCTTGCCCACCGTCTCTTCATGTGTAGGCACGTCATTATCCTCATAGTAGTGGTCTGTGCCCATGAAATTTTCCTTTACATCAAGTATGTGAAGTTCATCCGCACTCACATGTAGTTGGTCGACGGCCGGTATAGTTGCCACAGGGGCGACGACGATGAGCTTACGTACATGAACTGGCTTCAAGAAGTCTAGCGCCACGCTGATAACCGCACCGTCGCTAAATCCATCAGATACGAGTATCACGATACGCTCACGCAACATATCATAGGTAATCGTACCTCCATCACCGATAAGCCTATTGATTCTATTGAAGGCAAGTCGCTTCTGGTCGTCAAGATATCCGTGAAATTCACTTGTATATTCGTCAATCTCGCCACTTGAAAATGCGCTGTTGTAAGTGAAATTACCAGCCTGGGACACTGCACCAAAACTCATACTCTCACCCGGTACATCAATATCCTCCGTGACAAGCATAGTGAGAATACAGTGCAGCTGGGCAGCGATTTGTTCGCCCACCAAAACGCCACCATCACTAAGGGCGACTATCGCGCAGTTTTCATATCGATACTGTTCGATAAGCTGTGCGGCGAGAAGTTGACCAGCTTGGGCGCGACTCTCAAAATACATATGCTTATACTACCAGTTATCACCTGTTATCGACAAGGTATAATAGACTCTATGAATTACTTTGAGGTAGCGCCCCTGCGTATCGTACGTGGCTTGCAACATACCTACACATACCAATCTACCGAGTCGCTTCCAGTCGGGCAGCTGGTCATGATTCCTCTTGGTAAGCAAACGGTCGTCGGTCTTGTTGTTTCAATCGCCTCGAAGCCTACCTACGAGACGAAGTCTGTGCATGAGTCCCTCGCGTTGCCTGCACTCCCCGAGCAGTTGGTGCGCACTGCGCTCTGGATGAGCGAGTATTATACTACGCATCTGGCAACCGTGCTGCAAACCCTCTTGCCACGTGGCCTCACCACAAAGCGACGAACACCTACACTCAAGCATCCTCAAGAAGTGGTACGAGATCGAACACATTTTTTGCTCAATACACATCAACGGAACGTGCTGGCGGAGCTTGAGTACATAGAGAGTGGCACAGTGCTCCTCCATGGCATCACGGGAAGCGGTAAGACTGCGGTGTACATCGAATATATCAAGCACGTGATTGCAGATGGTAAGAATGCGATCGTGCTCGTACCCGAGATTGCGCTCACCTCACAGCTGGTGGCAGAGTTTAGCGCGCACTTTGAGAATATCCTTATCACACACTCACATCAAACCGAAGCCGAGCGTCACAGAGGGTGGCTCGCCGCGCTAGTAGCCGATACACCCACCGTGGTCATAGGCCCTCGTTCCGCGCTTTTTATGCCGCTTACCAACATCGGATGCATCATCATCGACGAAGCCCACGAACCTTCATACAAGCAGGACCAGGCGCCTCGCTATTCAGCGCTGAGGGTTGCAAGCATCCTCGCGTCCTACCACCACGCGCTTGTCGTCCAGGGTAGCGCAACCCCCCTCATTAGCGAGTATTACCTCGCCTCACAGAATGCTCATCCCATACTAGAACTACCGGAACGAGCACGCTCATCCGCAAAGACGCCCACCATCATGACCATCAACCTGACAGACCGAGAATCGTTTACGAAGCACCGCTTCTTCTCCAACCACCTACTTGCCACGATGGAAAAGACGCTCACGTCGGGCCATCAGGTTCTTCTCTTCCATAATCGGCGCGGGAGTGCAGTCAGTACATTGTGTGAATCGTGTGGCTGGATGGCGATGTGCCCTCGTTGCGTCGTCCCCTATACCTTGCATGGGGATACGCACCGCCTTCAGTGTCATATCTGTGGCTTACGAGAGCGCGTCCCTACCTCATGCCCGACATGTCACGGTACAGATATCATCCATAAGGGTGTGGGTACAAAGCTTATCGAGTCCGAGCTGAGAAAGCTCTTCCCCGCTCACACGATTGCGCGCTACGACGGAGATTCAGCGGTCGATGAAACTCTCGAACGTCAGTATCAAGAGTTGTATGACGGTAAGATTTCCATCATCATCGGCACTCAAGTAGTGGCAAAGGGCCTTGACCTCCCCCTCCTCAGAACTGTCGGCGTCATACAGGCCGACGCAGGACTAACACTTCCAGACTTCTCTGCGTCCGAACGAACGTTCCAGCTTCTTGCCCAAGTCGTGGGTCGCGTAGGTCGCTCATCACACGACACAGCACTCGTGATTCAGACGTACCAGCCCGAAGCACCCGCCATTAGGCTTGGCATCGCACAGGATTATCAAGCCTTCTACGACGAAACACTCGCCGACCGTCGTCGCGCCCACTTCCCTCCATTTACCTACCTCCTCCAGCTCACCTGTTCGTATAAGACAGAGGCGACGGCGATACGAAATGCGCAACAACTAGCCGCTCATATTCGCAAGCAATATCCTACGGTACACGTGCTGGGACCGACACCTGCATTTTATGAGCGCCAACGCGACTCATACCGCTGGCAACTTGTCGTTAAATCTTCTTCTCGAAAGCACCTCACAGCAATTTGCCAAGATTTACCACATGCAAACTGGCAGTTTGACCTCGATCCGTACAGCCTGCTGTAATCAGAGCTCGTATCTGTTACAATAATGTCAATGAAAAAAGAGTCGATCATCACCCTCCCACACGACCATCTACGACAAAAATCGCAGCGTGTTCACGTAGTGACCGATACTACCAGAGATCTGGTGCATGACATGACAAGCGCGAGCTTAGATTGGGAAGATAGCCGTCCGCACGAGATTAGTGCTGCTCTCGCGGCCGTACAGATTGACGTGCTACAACGAGTCATCATCGTCCGCAGCGACTTCGATAACAAAGAGGTGCGCGACTTCGTCGCCCTAATCAACCCCGAAATCGTGAAATATGAGGGTGCCGTCATCGAAGATTACGAGGGCTGTCTCAGTGTCGACGGTATTTATGGCAAGGTAAAGCGCTCTGAGCGTATCAGAGTGAGGGCGCTCGATCTTGATGGAAACGAGGTGCGTATTAAGGTTGAGGGCTTCCTCGCGCGCGTGATTCAACACGAAGTCGACCACTGCAACGGTATTGTATTTATCGACCATATTCGCGACCAAAGGGATGCATTCTACAAACTAAACTCTAAGGGCGAACTTAAGCCACTTGATTATGACACTTATGTCAAAGACAACCACTCCCTCTGGGAAGACTAACCCACGCATCGTCTTCTTTGGTAGTGAAGAGTTCAGCCTCTACTCACTCCAAGCGCTCGTCGATGCTGGTTTTGACGTCATCGCCGTCGTCACAAAACCTGATACCGAGCGCGGGAGAGGACATGTGTTGACCGAGCCCGCGGTCAAGAAGTATGCGGGACAGCACGGTATCACTGTATGGCAGCCGACATCCTTACACGAGCTCTTACCGCTCATAGAGCCCCACAAGCCCGCTGCGGGTGTGCTGGTGAGCTACGGCCGCATCATTCCAGAAGCACTCCTTGAAGCCTTCAGCCCCGGTATCATCAATCTACATCCCTCTCTCCTTCCGAAATATCGAGGACCCTCGCCCATAGAATCTGCGATTGCGAATCGAGACAATAAGACGGGCGTCACGATTATGAAGCTTGTGAAGGCAATGGACGCCGGTCCAATCTACGCACAGTTCCCCTATGCACTCGACGGTACAGAGACTCGTCTAGAACTCCATGAGACGCTTGGCAGGCTTGGTGCACACGTGCTCACCTCAACACTACCCGATATAGTTGACGGAAATATTACACCCATAGATCAAAATACGGATGATGCGAGTTACTGCTCCATCCTGACTCGAGAAGATACCTACCTCGATTGCTCCACTATCACTCCAGGAGAGGCTGAGGCTCGCATCCGAGCACATCTTGGATTTCCACGCTCCCGCATCAAAGTCGGATCATACGATCTCATAGTCCTGAAAGCACACGGTGTCATGACAAAAAAGACGCCTTTGGATATCGAGTGTTCCAACGGCGCTTTCTTATCTATTGATTCGCTAATCGCTCCCAGCGGGCGTACAATGACAGCTGACGAATTTCTGCGTGGCTATCCTGTCGCGTAGAGGTTACGCTGAGCCGACAATTGCATCGCGATTCGCGATAATCTCAGCCTTGAGCTCTTCCATCGTAGAAGCAACAACTTGACGATAATCGGGGCGGTTGAGGCCTAGCCACTTGAGGGAGGCATACTCCGCACGAATAATGTTCTCGGGGATACTCTCGGGCGCACCCGCCTTCAACTGCTGATAGATAGCGTCATCGGCATAGCTTGGCACATTTGCCGCGAGCCACGCATCGACGCGCTCATCTTTACGGTCAATGAACGCCTCAAACTCTTCAAGTTGCGCGTCACTGAGACCCTCGCTCAAACGGGTTCCTACACGAAGCTCGAGCTGTTCGCGAAAATGATCAAGAAATGCCTTCTTCTGCTCCTCAGGCAAATCACCGAGCCCTACGTCCTGCAAAAATTTTTCATCAAGTTGAAACATACAGCTACATCTCCATTTGCTTGTCTTATGTATCTTTATTGTAGCACGTGGAATCCATGAGTCCGCGCCATAGAAGTGCGACTCCTCACCTAAGGACCTACTTAAGCGTGCGCTTGACCAGCTCGCGCGTAAAGAATTCGAGCGTATCACCCACCTCGACAAGAAGCTTCTTGTGCGTCTTAAGGCTGAGGCCACACATTTCTCCCTCGAAGACTTCTTTCGCTTCTTGCTGTTGGCGCTGAATACTGGTTGCCTCAACTTCGGCTAGCTGCTCATCGCCACGCTTCACGCGGACGAGTACGTGAGCTACGACTTTGCCCTTTGTGACTTCACCGCCACAAATCACCTCATCCTTCATGGTGCGGAAGATACCCTTGACCGTAAGTGAGCCAATCTCAGTCTCAACCACTTCAGGGGCCAGCATTTGTTCCATGCTAGTGCGCGCGTCATCGAGTAGCTCATAAATCACCTTAAAGAGTCGCACTTGGACTTTGTCGCGCATTGCAAGACGCTTCACGGCGGGCGGTAACTCGACATTGAAACCATATAGTACCGCATCGCCACCAGCTGCAAGGCGGATGTCATTTTCTGTGACCGTACCGACACCGCTACTGATAATATGTAGATTAATCTCTCCGAGGGTATCCACGAGACGTAGACTATCCATGACAGAGGTGAGAGAACCGCGTACGTCAGCTTTGACGATGACATTGAACTCTTGAGTATCGTGTTTTTGGGTCATTAGTTTCAACAAATCAGCACCAGTAACGTTAGTGCTTGCCGCAGATCTTTCTCGTTCAATCTTGGCACGTTCTACCATGAGGCGTGCTTCTTTTTCACTCTTCACAATCGTGAAGACGTCACCGAACTGCGGCAGCTCTTTGAAGCCAGTCACCGTGACGGGAGTTGATGGGCCCGCCTGCTTCAATGTATGACCCTTGAAGTCTAGCAACGTCCGAACCTTACCATATGTCGTACCCGCAACCAAGAAGTGTCCTGGCTTAAGTGCGCCCTGTTCCACCAACAGACCTACGACTGAGCCACGTCCCGTTTCCATATGTGCCTCAATCACAAGTCCCTCTGCCGGTACATCGATGTCTGCACGCAATTCTTCGAGATCCGCGACCAATAGAACCATGTCGAGCAGCTTATCAATGCCTTCGTGTGTCTTCGCACTCACAGGTACCATGACCGTATCACCACCCCATTCTTCTGGGTTGAGTTGGTGCTCACTCGCAAGCTGTGCCTTCACCATCTCGATGTTAGCAGCTTCTTTATCAATCTTATTGATTGCGACGATAATTTTGGCGTTCGCACTACGGGCAAAACGAATCGCCTCGATGGTCTGTGGCTTTACGCCATCATCAGCAGCCACCACAATGACAACGACATCAGTTAGCGCTGCTCCGTGTTGGCGCAAGGCTGCGAATGCTTCGTGTCCGGGGGTATCGAGTAGTGTAATCGTACGGTCACCGCGCTGGGTCTGGTAGGCACTAATATGTTGGGTAATCCCACCGGCCTCACCTTCGACTGTCTTCATCTCAAGAATCGCATCGAGTAGGCTGGTTTTGCCATGATCGACGTGCCCCATGACCGCGACAATTGGCGGTCGCTCGACAGCGTGATCAGATGGTTTATGCAAGCGCTGAACCGTCGGTGCTTGTGCTTCTTTACGCTTGAGTGTCACATCAATACCAAGCTCTTCAACGATAATCTGAGCTGTCTCAAAATCAATACGTTGGTTAATTGTCGCAACGATACCGTTCTTGAACAATTCACCGACAAGTTGGGTAACGGGGAGATTCAATGTACCTGCGAGCTCACCTACTGTGACCGAGTCTGCAATGACTACTACTTTTTCTGTCTCACTCATCGAAGTACTCCTCTCCGCCCCAGCTTGTCGGGACAATTATCCATGAATCAACACATGGTTATTTCTTTTTCTTGTCAGCAAGACTCAGTGAGATCTTGCGGTTTTCCTTTTCAATTTCTAGGATGACGAATTCTTTGCGCTCGTTCAACGTGAAGACTTTTTCTGGGTCTACACCTTCACCGCCACCAAGTTCGCTAATATGAACGAGTGCTTCAACCGCAGGACTAATCTGTACGAACGCGCCAAATGGCGTGATACGCGTGACAGTACCCTCGACTTTATCACCCTTCTTGAACTTATCGACTTCGTCGAGCCACGGATCCTTAGTAAGCTGCTTCATACTCAGGCTGAGGCGCTCCTTATCAATCGAGATAATCTTCGCATCGATATTCTGTCCGACCTTGACATAGTCTGCGGGATTGCTGACACGCTCCCAGCTAATCTCTGAGATGTGCACAAGACCCTCGATACCCTCGACATTTACGAAAACACCGAAGTCGACGACACCAGTGACGACACCAGTGACGGTATCACCAATCTTCAGTTGTTCGAAGCGTTCGGCAAGGCCGTCTTTGATCGCTTCCTTCTCGCTGAAAATCAGTTTGTTTGCCTTGCGATCACAGTCAAGGATGCGTACTTTGAGCATTTGACCGACCAGTGTATTAAGACGTGTAAGGATTTCATCTTTATCTGCGCTACCAACCCGTGGATAGTGTTCAGCCGAAAGTTGCGATACTGGCAAGAAGCCACGTACGCCTTCGTATTCGACTAGCATACCACCCCTGTTGGCATCGTATGGTGATACTTCGATAATCTCAGCAGCATCCATTTTAGCCTGCACTTCTTCCCAACCGCGGTCCTTTGCGGCTTTGCGAAGACTGAGTAGGCTATAACCATTATCTAATTCGGAGTCAACGACACTTGCCGTAACCTCATCACCCTCATTGAGCTGACGAGAGAACCCGACTTCGCGGCGAGGTACAAAACCCACGCCCTGCGCGCCAAGGTCGATTAATACTTCGTGTTTGCGTACCGTAAGTACGCGACCGGTGATAACCTCACCTGCTGTAAGCTGCTTGACGCTATCGCCTGCAAGCAATTCATCCATTGTAATTGTGGCTTTTGCCATAAATTAAGTTTATTAGCGGCAAGACTCGTATGATGAGCCGTCGCACACTAAAACTCCTCTCTTAAATTTGATATTACCTGACGCGCATCACGAGATAGCGACACACGACTAGATTGTGTCTTATTGTACACTAGTAGTCCTCTGTTGTCTAGGCGACTGAGCGAGAGCGAACGTAGGCAATAGTCACGCCGCTCAGCATGGCGGCACCTACCATTTGAAATAGCGTATCGGCGGGACCGGTCGCTGGTAATTTGCTTGATTCAGCCGTGGTTGACGTCGAACTCGTACCTGAGGAGTCACTCTCCTGGTCAGAGGACTGCGCGGCTTGCTCGGCAAGTGTCTCTTTCAGCTCTTCGTCGGTCGTCACCTCTGTTGTGCTCGTTATATCCTTGCCTTCACTCGAATCCGTGTCACTACTCGTGGCGCTTGAGTCCGATCCTGTGTCTGCCGATGATCCCGCGGGATGGCGCGCAAACCACACTCCACCGACTAGCGCTGCGGTCAGTAGTATCCCTACAAGTACAAATCCCACCACGCTTCCTCTCTCATATAGACGTGTCATCTCGCGTGTTCCTCTCAGGTTATTAGTGATTATTATACCCCATATCACACACCTCTGCAACGCCGTCACGTGTGGTACTATAGAGCCATGATTATCACCATCGATACTGGCGGTACAAAGACTCTTGTCTCATCGTTCGGGAAGAACGGACGTATGGGCGAATCTATCAAGTTTCCTACGCCGCCAAAGCCAAAAGACTATGTCGACACACTTACCACTATCATACGGGAGCGATACGGCCACGAGACCGTTGACGTCATTGTTGTCGCGCTGCCCGGTATCATCAGAGAAGGCGTAGCTGTCTGGTGTCAAAACCTCGGCTGGTCAAACTTCGATGCCTCAAACGCGCTCAAGGATCTCCTGCCAGGAGTTCCCGTCCTCGTGGAGAACGACGCAAACCTTGCGGGCCTTGCTGAGACCCGCGCTCTTCACCCCGTGCCCATCTCTTCGCTCTATATCACCATCAGCACAGGCATCGGTAGTGGTATTTGTACGAATGGGTACATCGATCCCGGACTACGCTACAGCGAGGCTGGCCGCGCACTCGTCGAGTACGATGGACGCGTACAACCCTGGGAAACATTCGCCTCTGGCCACGCTATCGTCGCCGTCTATAAGAAGTTCGCGCGTGATATCACCAGCAAACGCACCTGGCGACAAATCGCCGATCGCATTAGCCGTGGCTTCCTTGCGGTTATACCCATCTTGCAGCCAGACGTCATCATCATCGGTGGTAGTGTCGGCACATATTTCGACAGGTACGCTCTCTTCCTCGAGGGTATTCTGAAGGAGCAGCTTCCAGCTCACATCCCCTGTCCGAAGATAGTTCAAGCACGACACCCAGAGGAGGCGGTCATCTACGGTTGCTACTACTATGGCAAAGATTTCCTTACTGATAAAAAAACTAAACGCTAGCGACCTCTTTTCGCACGTCGCGTACCCCATCACCTTCGAGGCTGGATCAGGTTTTAGTTGGCAATTCAAGACACATACAATTACGTATGACGAGCATGCAATCGAAGCCGAACCCCTGCTGTTGCACGAAGTTGGTCATGCGATACTCAATCACCGCGACTACGCCTACGATATCCATCTCATCGAGATGGAGCGTGCCGCATGGGACAAAGCCCGCACGATAGCACCTAGTTTCGACGTGACGATATCTGAGGATGAGATCGAGGACTCGCTCGACACCTATCGGGACTGGCTGCACGCCCGTTCGACGTGCCCCCGCTGCGGAAGTACAGGGGTGCAGGACGGCCAGCTTAATTTTACTTGTCTTGCATGTCATCGCGAGTGGCAGACCAATGAAGCCAGGACCTGCCAACTGAGGCGTTATCACATTAAAAAACGCCCCTAGGGGCGTTTTTTAACTACAGGAGGCAAGACTTACTTATCAGTCTTCTTCGTGCGGCGTGAGATACGACCACCCTTAGCACCCGCGATGCGAGCAAGCTCAGGATTAGCGGCAAAACCGCCGGTGTGACCATTTTTACCACCCTTAGCACCAATCTTCGCGTAGAAGTTTGGATCTTTCTGTAGGTTCTTTTGTGCGGCTTTCATACCGCCAGCTTTTGTTCCTGCCATGATAACAGTCTCCTTTACTTAAATAAGGGCCTCGAACGACCACTGTTAGTGTTCGCCGAAACCCTCGCTTTACCTCACATCTGAGATGTGTATGAATCTATATTAGCACAAACGCTTCAAAATGTCAATGGTTACAGTGAACATTTTTATGGTTTAATTACTATTGCACTTATGCATGCTGTGCGATATTATGGATATGCACCTGTTTGAATCTTCTAAAGTTACGAGATTCACCACAACAAAAAAAGAACGACCCCATCTGCGAGATGGGTCGTTTTATATCTCAAAGGTTGCGCGAGCTAAATACTGATGACTACTGTCGAAGCATAGTCCACAGCGCTTCCCGGTTCTGGGAGTAGTGATTACCAGTGTTCGTGTTGAGTTCGATAAGGATAGCTGGAGTAGCCCTCTCATACAGCCAATCCTCGTACGTACCGCTCATCTCAAACCCAAACGTACTTGTCGTTTCACTACTTGGCACTAACCTATAGCGCGCGAGGCGAGCATACTCTTGACCGGCCAGTACGGCGACACCTACGTCGTTTGAATTCACCAGTGATCCCTGGCTATGATGAGTGACAACAAGCCGTGGGTTGAGCTGATTCGTAAGGTTCATAAGTGCTTGCGTCTCGGTTTCGGACCCAGCCGATGTGCCCCCCGCTCCGGCCTCAGTACCGCTAGAGGTAGCCGTATCCGATACCCAATTGCTAGTCGGGAAATTGCGATTAAGATTTACTCCGTTAGCATTATTACGGCTCGCTCGCGCAACTCCGTCGGGATTGACTGATGGCACAACCACCAATCTTACCCCAGATGGTATTCTTGAGGGGTTAGCCTCAATGTCAGCTACGAAACGATCCATCGTGTACTTGCTACTCAGTTCATTACCGTGAATTGCCCCAGTAAAGAGATACGTCGTCGCACCATTACCGAAGTAGTACGCAATGATGGAGCGACCCTGTGCCGAGTAGCCCGCGACGCCTATCGTGGCGCAGCGTGTCCGTGAATTAAATCGCCAGTCACTGGTGCTGGTCACGTCATGATTGCTGACGAGACCCTTCTTGACCGTAATCGAGAAGTCTGCGCAGCGTTCAGCCCCCCGCAGGGCGACACGCACGGTGTTATTACTTGTCTGAGTGATGGTAACGGGTGCCCCAGCGACCGATACGTACTTCGCGACATCCTGACCCACCCTCAGCGGTTGATCAAACACTAATGATATAAGGGCGTTTGTATCGACACTATTTGCACCCACATTCACCGAGCTCACTTGTGGCCCATCCGAGAGAGTAAACGGTATCGACACCGCCTCGTTGAGGCCACTGCCATCGGTTGCTTCGGCATTAGCAAGCAACAGCTTGTACGTCGCAGGGCGTGCCATATCGCCAGTGGGCGTTACAGTGATGACGTTCCCCTCTACTGACACCTCGGCTTCGATAGCGCTCTCTGATTCGCCCTCAATCTTTACAAGGGTTACACTTGCGGCCACTAGTGGCTTATCAAGCTCAAATGTATACATCGATGGCGTATCATAGACAACCTGCTCGCTTTTTACGGAGCTAGACTTGACACCAACTGCTGACAACACCTCCACGTCACTTGTGACAATCACATCGACTAACTCACCTTCAAAGTGGCGCTCAAGAGACACCGTCAACACCTTCCCCTGCTCTAGGTTCAAGTCTCGCGTCTCGCAACTCAGGACTTTCTCGTCGCTGCGGCAAGTCGACTTCGCGGTATCGGTCGCGAGTATATATGTGGATAGCTCATCTGGCGCAGACAGACTCAGCTTGACTGGCTTTGTAGCCGGTATAGGCTCCTGAAAGGCCGCAAGAGAGACCCTAGGCAGTTCACCAGGTGTAATCACGTACGTCTTCTGTGCGAACAACCAACCAAATGGCGACACGCTGATACGTGTCACGTCTTGTGTGGGCGCAATCTTCGCCGCCACACAGATCGAACGAGTCGCGACAGGATAACCACCGATGCGCACCTCATCCTTGAGTCTCAGCTTATAGCCAGGCGACTCGGTTACGTGGAGTAGCTGGGGGAAGAGACTCAGTTGCGAGACACAATTATCACCCGCGTACGAGAAAACGATGGCACGCGGGAAAAACAGCAACACATATGCCGCTATCGGCATCATCAGCCCTAGCGCAATCAACCCCCAACGGACTGGGTGTGATTGCATGGATTGCCGTACGTTTCTTATTGTTTGTGTTGCATGCACGTAACTTATATTATAGCATAAGCAATTTCCGTCGTCATTGCGCCCAAAGAGAAGAACCGCATTCTTGCGATGTACTCCCGAACAGAATCGTGCTACTTTACTGTAACGACAGTGATAGAGCTAATGTATTCAACATTCAACTTCATATTTTTTGTTCCACCTATTTATTTTCTCTTGTCGTGTGGTATATTGTACCAGTTCCGCTTATGTTTGCAAGGACTTTATGATATAAAGTGAGTCTGAAAAGCTTCGAGCGCACGAATAGCCATAGCTCTTCGCTTTTCACCGATGCCCCTAGCAAATTCCACCCCACCCTCGGCATCAATAGTGATGAGTTGCGTTGAGTCATAGACATGAGTGACACCTTCTGTCTCAGAAGTGGTTTGAACCGAGTAGGACAGTCCTTGATCTGCCTTGAGCACAAACATGTCTATTGCCTTGCGCCCATACTTCGTCAGCGTTCCTCTGTCGTAAGTAATCTCAGCGTTAGTGAGCTTAGACTCACCGTCAATGTAGATTGACTGGGAATAGTCTGGATCTTCACTCAGCTCCTCAAGTACTCCTATCATGACATCCTTCTCTGATGCGACGAAGCGCGTCTCATTATCGTGAGCATACGCCTGTAGTATGGCCTTTGTCTTATAAAATTCGCTCGATAGATTAAGCTCGCGGGTCATAGTTCACATCCTGCCCACCTTAGTTGATCGGTAATTCGTATATTGCCGAAAGAAGCTCTCGCGATATCGCGAACTGCCCGTGCGGCCCTATCCTGACGCTTGGCAGATTCAAGGTCTTCAAGACGCTGTGCAAGCCCGGGCACCCATTCAGGGCGTGAGAGCTTCGCGATTGCCGCGCCGAGAGGCTCCACGGGCAATGCTGCATATCGTCGGCCATGGCTAGTGTCGACCCCTCCGACCTCAAATTGTCGATACACCATGCCCTCACTCGGCCAGCCACCATAATGACCAGACGCCGATACCTCACGCAATATTATTCTTGCCGCACCCGCATCGATAGGCATATCCATGCCCCTCACCAAAGACGTGCGCCACCGTTCATCGTCGCTATTCATCGCTAACCTGTCTGCCGCATCGGCAATCATAAGGGGTTGACGAAAATTATCACGATTATCGGCAAGCGTTTCCAGCACAGCCGAGGCAAAGTGTCGCCCCATACCATCGTGCTGGATACTATACTCATGCCTTTGCACTGGCGTATCGAGTGCTGGCACGGGATACCATGATTCGTAAAATTTGCGCGAACTTGGATCCTCCAGGCTTGTGCTACACTCGGTAGCATAGGGATTCCGAAGAATACCCTTCTCCGTCTCTCTCTTAGTCATATAAACTCCATTCTTTCATTGCTATATACATACCGCGTCTTCCCAACAACGGGAGTCGGCTAATGCAAAACGTAGTCTACCACAATTATTGTATTATGTCAATATAATTGTGACTTTCGTTAAAATAACAGATGGAAAAATTGTCAATATAATTCTGACGTTTTTGCTATAATGATTATCATGGATGAAGTTCTTCTAGAGATAGGCCTCAGCGAGAAAGAGGCTCAGCTATACCTTGCCTTACTTGCAAAGCCACGTCAGTCCGCACAGCAGCTTGCAGTGTCGTGCGATATACGTCGCACAAATGTATACCATATCCTCGACACCTTACTAATGGACGGGTTAGTTGTATCAGACGACTCACCCGTAAGGCAGTTCAGCGCAAGCGATCCAAGAATACTCAAAGAGTTGCTACAGCGTAAACAAACCCAGCTGAAACAGGCGTCTAGCTCATTAGCAACGACGATGCCGCAGTTTATTTCTCAGTATTCACTCGCGCTCGATAAGCCAGGTGTATTTCATATGGCTGGAAATGAAGGCTTCGAGCAACTGTTGCGCGATATGGTCAGGTCAAAGACCGAGATACTACTGGTGGCAAGCGACTACGTCCCCCAAGATCCCGACATGTTGTCACGACTGCGCGAGTTGCAGCTGGCGCGCTTACAGGCAGGAGTGCACACAAGAGCACTATTTCATGGGGCGAGCTCGAGTAATCGCCTCCGTGAAGAATTTGGCAAACGAGGTATCGAGACCCGCCTAATCGGTGAAACACCTTTTAGTGGTGAGGTGGCAATCTATGAAGATAACGTTGCCTTCACGACCTACAGTCCAAGTCTCGTGGTGACCATCATTACGAATGCACACATTGCTACCACGTTAAGACTCATGTTTGAGCAACTCTGGGAAAAAGCAGCCTAAGAAACGTCACCAAAGATAAAAGCCACCCTGTTCGGATGGCTTTCATATAATTCGGCACCGTGCTAGTTTCCCACTTTTGGCAGTATAATCGCCGCTGATGAGCTTGACTTCTGTGTTCGGAATGGGAACAGGTATTTCCTCATCGCCATGGGCACCGAAGTAAGGCTGCTCCTCGGAGGTCACGCGGTGGTCAACCTGGGAAAAGCCTTGCTTCGATGTCCTTGAACGGACACGGTAGTATTGAAAATGTAAAAATTGACGTTGGTGTGATTCACACCAATTACTAGTTAAGTCTATCTCTTTACCGACGTCATTGCAAGCAACAACAGGGGTAAAGAGAACATAAAAAGGCAATGGGACTATTAGTATGCTTCGGCTCCATACATTGCTGCACTTCCACCTTGCACCTATCAAACAGATAGTCTCTCTGTGTCCTCATAGGGAAATCTAATCTTGAGGTTAGTTTCGCGCTTAATATGCTTTCAGCGCTTATCTAGTCCGCACGTAGCTACCGGACAATGCAGCAGGTGGCCACAATCCGTACACCAGAGGTGCGTCCGCCCCGGTCCTCTCGTACTAGGGGTAGATCCTCTCAAATTTCCTAACGTCCATACCGGATATAAACCGAACTGTCTCACGACGTTCTGAACCCAGCTCGCGTACCACTTTAATCGGCGAACAGCCGAACCCTTGGAAGGTGCTCCCCCTCCAGGATGTGATGAGCCGACATCGAGGTGCCAAACAGCGCCGTCTATGTGAACTATTGGGCGCTATAAGCCTGTTATCCCCAGGGTAACTTTTATCCGTGTGCGCTGTCGATCCCACATTCATGTAACAAACGTTACGTACAGCGGGTCACTTGCTCCGACTTTCGTCTCTGATTGGGTTGTAGCCCTCACAGTCAAGCTGGCTTATGCGCATACACTATCACTTCGATTTCCATCCGAAGTTAGCCAACCTTTGAACGCCTCCGCTACTCTTTAGGAGGCAACCGCCCCAGTTAAACTACCCATCATACACGGTCCGCTTGCCGGATAACGGCAAACGTGAGATCAAGATCACAACAAGGTTGGTATTTCATATTTCGACTCCACAAATACTAGCGTATCTGCTTCAAAGTCTCCCAACTATGCTACACATGTTGTAACCCGGATCAATGTAAAACTGTAGTAAAGCTCCATGGGGTCTTCTCGTCCTGGTATGGACAGACGGCATCTTTACCGCCAATGCACTTTCACCGAGTCCTTCGCTGAGACAGTGCCCACATGATTACTCCATTCGTGCGGGTCAGAACTTACCTGACAAGGAATTTCGCTACCTTAGGACGGTTATAGTTACCGCCGCCGTTCACTGGGGCTTCAGTTCGCACCGTGAAGCACTCCCCTTAACCTTCCAGCACTGGGCAGGAGTCAGCCCCTATACATCCACTTTCGTGTTCGCAGAGACCTGTGTTTTTGATAAACAGTTCCGTGGGCTCTTTTGCTGCGGCCCCCACATCGTTAGATATGAAAGTATCGCGTTCAAAAAGCATAATCAATCATGATTACATCTATCTCAGTAAAAAAATTTGGTTACATATCAAAGTTTCCTCCCTATAATTGAGTCGATAAATCGATCAATAGTAGTTTGAAAACTTTGTAAAAAGGATTTTCCGACTACACAATTCCCGAAAGAATATGTAGCGTACTCATGTGTGAGTCATTACACTCACACTATTTAACCTGTAATCTTGCTGAGTGAACGCGGCTCATATCCACCGAAGTGGGGGCAGACCTTATCCCGAAGTTACGGTCGCTGTATTGCCGAGTTCCTTAGCGAAGGTTCTCTCGTAAGCCTGAGTCTACTCGACTCGAGCACCTGTGTTGGTTTGCGGTACGGGCGGACGTAGTCACGCGTACATCTGCTTTTCTAGCCAGTGCCTTTTCCAGAATCGTCACTTCGAAAAGTAACTCTCACTCCCTTCGGGTTCCCCCTAGGTTGGACGGATACATACCATGAATCCGCTCCGAATATCTCACCGTGAACAGTGTACAAACTACGCCGGTTCAGGAATATTAACCTGATGTCCATCGCCTACGCTATGCGCCTCGGCTTAGGCCCGACTAACCCTGAGATGATTACCATGGCTCAGGAAACCTTGCTCTTACGGCCGACATGATTCTCACATGTCTTATGGTTACTCATTCCAGCATTCTCACTTCCTAACGCTCCACCAGACCTCACAGTCTGACTTCACTGCAGATAGGAACGCTCCTCTACCACGTGCATATAGTTTTATATATATGTCACATCCATGTCTTCGGTATTACGTTTAGCCCCGTTACATTTTCCACGCAAGATCTCTTGACTAGTGAGCTGTTACGCACTCTTTAAATGAATGGCTGCTTCTAAGCCAACATCCTAGCTGTTTAAGAAATCTCACCTTGTTTCCCACTTAACGTAAATTTAGGGACCTTAGACGATGGTCTGGGCTGTTTCCCTTTTGAGCGACGAACTTAGCTCCGCCGTTCTAACTGCCGCGATTCCACAAATGGTATTCGTAGTTTGTTAAGGGTGGATAGAATTGCTTCCTCCAGTCCTTTACAGAGCTCTACCCCCACTTGCTACCACGCGACGCCAGTCCTAAAACTGTTTCGAGGAGAACCAGCTATCTCCGAGTTCGATTGGCATTTCACCTCTAACCACAAGTCATCCGAGCACTTTGCTGCGTACGACGGTTCGGCCCTCCACTACCTGTTACAGTAGCTTCAGCCTGCTCATGGTTAGGTCACCCGGTTTCGGGTCTAATCCCTAGTACTAAATCGCCCTATTCAGGCTCGCTTTCACTGTGGCTCCGTCAACTGACTTAACCTTGCACTAGAAATTAACTCGCTGGATCGTTCTACAAAAAGCACGCCGTCACCCTCCGAAGAGAGCTCCGACTCCTTGTAGGCACACAATTTCAGGATCTATTTCACTCCCCTCCCGGGGTTCTTTTCACCTTTCCATCGCTGTACTAGTTCACTATCGATCGTATATTATATTTAGCCTTGGGAGGTGGTCCTCCCGGATTCAGACAGGGTTTCTCGTGCCCCGCCCTACTCGATACCACACATATAAGGTCAGCGTCGTTTTCGCTTACGCGGCTTTCACGTCCTTTGGCTAGTCATTCAAACTATTCTGCTAACCACGCTGTTTTCTTACCTTACTTACTGATGATAGCCAGTAATCACAAGTCAGATACCTCGAATCGAAATTCAAGTTCTCTGACTTGGTCTTGTGTCATATCACAACCCCTTATAAGTATTCGCCTATCAGCTTATTCATCTGCGAACAGATGAAAACTTGTAAGGTTTGGGCTCTTCCCGTTTCGCTCGCCACTACTCCGAGAATCGTTATTTACTTTCTATTCCTCGACCTACTAAGATGTTTCAGTTCAGTCGGTTCCCGCTCACATACCTATGTATTCAGTATGCGGCAACATGACATTACTCATGCTGGGTTCCCCCATTCGGAAATCTCCGGATAATAGCTTGTTGACAGCTACCCGAAGCTTATCGCAGTCTTCCACGTCCTTCATCGGTAATATACGTCTAGGCATCCGTTGTGTGCCCTTGAGTACCTTTTTATGCATCGACTTAACTAGTAATTGGAATTAACCAATTACTTGCCGTCAATCTTTAAAAATTTTCTTTACTAACAAATTGTTAAATGACGTGCTCCGACTTCTCAAGCGCACATGTCCATCACATCCTGCTTATGCTGATGTAATTTTGTCTGCGTTCGAGATGAATACTTTTTGAACTCCACCCATCCTATCACCAATTCCCACACTGTGTCTAGGGATGATTCGTTGTAATTTCGGCGATAAAAAGGAACCTCCACGATTCACCTGCTTATCACGTCAATCGCCAGAGGTTCCTAGGAACATTCGCTTTACTAAGGGTTAATTGTACACCGCTAATCTATTTTTTGCAAGCGTTTTCTATGATATTCGTATGATTTCTTGTTGTACTCTGCGGTCGTATACGTTTGCTCACCCTCGTTCCACAGTGCAAAGCGCGCTACCCCACTCTGGAGAGCTAGTCTGCTGCATACCGTACAGTAGGGCTCTCCGGCGTTAGTGAAGTTACCGTCGTCATCTATTCTCATGAAGTAGAGTGTTGCCGCCCCCAACTTCTCAGGCGCCTTCTTGCATGCGTCGAGTATTGCATTCCACTCAGCATGGACGCAACACGTCTTATCGTATTTCGGCTTACTCGTGGGATCCCAGTCTTCATTGCACGTACGCTGATCTTCATCTTCAAGTGGTGGCGCATTATGGCCGCGACCGATTACCTCACCGTCATTCGTGACGATTACCGAGCCGCAGCGTGCACGTGTACAGGTCGCGAGCAAGGCTTCTTCGGCGGCGAGTTGAAAGTAGTTATGCAGATTCTTCATACAATTAGGCGGGCCAGTTATCAATAATGAATTGTTTGTACGTACCCACGGGAATTGACTCACTCCTTATCGCTTCGATATCTACCCAGTGGATGTCTAGTATTTCAGCCCGATCAATCCTATTCATCGACTCCTCCTGTGAAAGTGATGAAACATATCCAAGGATAATCTTTCCGTCCGGGTGTCTCCATGACTCCTTTAGCACTACGTGTTCTGCGGATAACTCCACCCCGAGCTCTTCCCGAGCTTCTCGGACACAGGCCACAACAGGCTCTTCGTCCTTTTCTAAGTGCCCACCAGGCAATCCATAACCAACATTATTTGTGTATTCTACGACAAGAACCTTGCTACTATCTAGTGCATAGATAGCAACCTTACACGTTATTGCTTCGTAGTTTTTTGTCATACGCTCATTATATAGACGTACGGTTAAAATCCGCAAATGGAGTAGACGCAACGCGAGAGGTTCGACTCACCCTTGGCGAACCCGTGAGTCAGGCGGGTGAGTTTAGCTCATCCGTGACATCGCCCCAGGCAGTTCTCACCCCGACCCTTAGGCGTCGGGAAATCGAGTCACAACACGGCCAAAGTAAAAACCGGTCACAAGGACCGGTTTTTACTTTGGTGGGCGCTGAGGGGCTCGAACCCCCGACCCTCTCGGTGTAAACGAGATGCTCTAGCCAACTGAGCTAAGCGCCCGTACAAATTACGGATATAATCTCTTGGTGGGCGATGAGGGACTTGAACCTCCGACCTCGTCATTATCAGTGACGCGCTCTAACCAGCTGAGCTAATCGCCCATAAATGAGATGTATTCATGGTGGAGTGATCTGGACGTAAAGCCCAGTTCACCCCATATCAATGATAAAAGTACTAGTTCTGTCTTCCAGAACCAATGATCATGTCCCACCAAATGTGTGGCAAAATCATTGGTGGAGGCACAGGGACTCAAACCCTGGACCCCCTGCTTGCAAAGCAGGTGCTCTAATCAACTGAGCTATGCCCCCATATTTAGAACTTACAAGTCGCTCATCAGATGAGCGAGCTTCCACCATTCTAGCGTATCAATGGCGAAATGGCAAGGGTGGTACAATGAGCATATGGAATACACTTTTAGCTGGGGAACATTTTTCGTAGGCATCCTTATCCTACTCGCTGGAGCAGGACTTACTCTATGGTATCGACAAATTGCTGACAACCTAGGAAGTGGCGTAAGTAGCTATGACCGCTATAGACTCGCTGGACTCATCGCCTGCGGTCTCGGCCTCATCGTCATGCTAAATCTTCATACTATAGTCTTAGGTTGGATATTCAGCATGTTCTTTGGTAACGCAGCTTCATCGTAGAAGATATAACTTTACTATTTTAGATAACAAAAACAGCCCCATGCAGGGCTGTTTTCATTTAACAATCTGGTTGTGCAATATCATCCGTCTTATCTTCGAAATTTTTTGAACTTCGTCTTGTCTTTCCGAAGAAAGAGAATTGTTATGTAAGCTCAACATAACAACAAGACCGACCTAGCTTCAGCGATAGATTTCTCGTATCACTGGCATAACACTCCCTAGAAAGGAGGTAATCCATCCGCACCTTCCGGTACGGATACCTTGTTACGACTTAACCCCAATCATGCCCCCCACCTTAGGCCGACGAATCGGACTTCGGGTGTTGGTCACTTTCATGGTTTGACGGGCGGTGTGTACAAGACCCGGGAACGTATTCACCGCGGCATGCTGATCCGCGATTACTAGTAATTCCGACTTCATGGAGGCGAGTTTCAGCCTCCAATCCGAACTGAGACTAGCTTTGATGCGATTTGCTCCACCTCGCGGCTTCGCTGCGCATTGTACTAGCCATTGTATCGTGTTTCTAGCCCAGGACGTAAGGGAAATACTGACCTGACATCATCCCCTCCTTCCTCCCCGTTACCGGGGCAGTTTGAATAGAAAAATACAACTATTCACAAGGGTTGCGCTCGTTGATGGACTTAACCAAACATCTCACGACACGAGCTGACGACGGCCATGCATCACCTGTCACTTGGTTCCAAAAGGCACACTCTACTTTCGCAGAGCTCCCAAGGATGTCAAGTCCTGGTAAGGTTTATCGTTTAGCATCGAATTAAAGAACACGATCCACTACTTGTGCGGGTCCCCGTCAATTCCTTTATGTTTTAGTCTTGCGACCGTACTCCACAGGCGGGATACTTAACGCGTTAGCTTCGCTACTAGAGGGGTCGATACCTCTAACAGCTAGTATCCATCGTTTACGGCGTGGACTACCCGGGTATCTAATCCGGTTCGCTCCCCACGCTTTCGTGCCTCAGTGTCAGAAATGGTCCAGTAACCTGCCTACGCCATTGGTGTTCCTTCTAATATCTACGGATTCCACTCCTACACTAGAAATTCCAGTTACCTCTACCATTCTCGAGTTTATCAGTTCGAGCAATAGCCTGAACGGTTGAGCCGTCAGATTTCACTACTCGCTTAATAAACCACCTACGCAACTCTTTACGCCCAGTCACTCCGGATAACGCTCGGGTCCTACGTATGACCGCGGCTGCTGGCACGTAGTTAGCCGACCCTTATTCGTCTGTTACTGTCATATTCATCACAGAAAAAAGCAGTTTACGACCCGAAGGCCTTCATCCTGCACGCGGCGTTGCTCCATCAGGCTTTCGCCCATTGTGGAAGATTCCTCACTGCTGCCTCCCGTAGGAGTCTGGACCGTGTCTCAGTTCCAGTCTGGCTGGTCATCCTCTCAGACCAGCTACGGATCGTCGGCTTGGTGAGCCATTACCTCACCAACTACCTAATCCGACGCGGGCCGCTCCCAAAGCGAATAAATTCTTTAATCCGAAGACCATATGCGGCATTAGACACCGTTTCCGGTGCTTATTCCTCACTTTGGGGCACGTTCCCACGCGTTACTCAGCCGTCCGCCACTCGTCAGCACTTTCACTCTTTACTTCTCTAATTTGCTATCTTAATATTCATCAAGCTACCAAACATACTCTCTCGGATTATCCGAAAGAAGAGCAGTAAACAGTGAAAGCCTGTTACCGTTCGACTTGCATGTGTTAGGCACGCCGCCAGCGTTCATCCTGAGCCAGGATCAAACTCTCCATAAAAGTGCTTCTGTTTCTATAGTTATATAAAAAAGAAGCGTCTACTCAAAAATAGACTGACGATGATTATTGCACAACCAAATTGTTAAATAACATACTATATCTGTTCAACTCCACTACTAGTTTATCGCTTACCCGCGACCAGACTCAAACCATCATATCGTACATTTCTAACAGAGTCAAGAGTGTTTGGAGACTATTTCGTAGCTATAAACACAACGAGTCCAACAACCACACCGAGAAGCGCACCCATAATCACCTCAACGGGGGTGTGTCCCTTTGCCGCTCTTGGCATCGGTATATCCTCTTTACTCGCACGGATGAGTGCCTGAAGCGCCCTCCCTTGCTCCCCCACCGAGCGACGAACCTTCACCGCATCGTAACAAACGATAAGGGTGATCAGCGTCGCAAGCCCAAAGACCGCAGAACTTGGCCCATCAAGCAGCAGTACGACAGTCCACACCGCGACAGAAGTCGCGGCGTGGGAACTTGGCATACCACCAGATATGAAGAGCTGGTGCGTGAAATCGAGCCTCTCGTGACGGAGTTTAGCAATTGCGTATTTGATTATGTGCGCGACAAGCCATGCACTCACGATTGCAATGAGATAGCTAGAGAACACGATCATTATGCCTTGCCCTCTTCTTCAGGCTCCTCATCGTCGCCCTTAGTGTCTGGCATGATACCGATTGAGGATACCGCATCACCATCGGCAAGGCGCATAATTCTCACACCTTGAGTCGTTCTGCCGAGCGTCGGAATATCACCTAGCGACACCCTGATAGTCTGGCCATTCTTACTGATCAGGAGTGCTTCATTGGCATCAGCCTCGAGTGTCTGTACCGTGATAATAGGACCAGTCTTAGCGGTGACTACCGCCGCCTTGATACCAACTCCACCCCTCTTATGGCTCGGGAAGTGCGCTGCTTTAGTAATCTTACCATAACCATTCTGGCTAATGACAAGGAGCGTCTGGTCGTCGGTCGTGACGATATCCATACCGACAACTCGATCGTTTGGTCGTAAGCGCACACCCCGAACCCCGCGTGCCGCGCGACCCATTGGACGGCATTCTTGTTCGTTGAATCTAACTGCCTGGCCAGCTGATGTTGATATAATCACATCATTCTTGCCTGTGGTCTGCTTAATCCACCGCAGCTCATCTCCGTCATCAAGATTGATTGCAATCAATCCGTTTGTACGGATATTTGCGTAATCCTTAATCGGAGTCTTCTTCACCGTCCCCTTTGTCGTAGCCATAAACAAATAACCGTCTGATGTCGCATCTTTCGCACTGTTGATAATCGAGGTAATCTTCTCTTCGGGCTGGAGCTGTAAGAGATTTACGACGGCAACACCCTTAGCTGCAAGACTTGCGGCAGGGACTTCATATGCCTTCAGACGGAATACGCGGCCTTTGTTTGTGAAGAACATGAGCCAGTCGTGAGTACTCGCAGGTACGAGTTGAGCGATGACATCTTCCTCTTTCGTCGACATACCTCGCTTGCCTTTACCGCCCCTGTTCTGGCGACGGTACTCTGTCACCAGAGTACGCTTGATATAGTTCTCTGTTGTAAGAAGCACTACGGTGTCTTCATCTGGAATCAATTCTTCGTCACTGAACTTACCGAGTTCGTAGTTAATAATCTGGCTACGCCTTTTGTCGCCGAAACGCTCCTTTGACTCAAGCAACTCGGCTTTGATGATATTCAGGATGGCCTGTTCGTCAGCCAAGATTTTCTCCAACTCTCCTATTAATTTGAGAAGCTGTGCGAGCTCTTCTTCAATCTCTTGCCTATCGAGCCCCGTCAACTTACGTAGCTGCATGGCGAGAATCGCCTTACCCTGAATCTCGGTAAGTTTAAACATACGTACGAGGCCCTCAAGGGCTTCGTCGTAGTCTTTACTCGCGCGTATCAACTTGATTACTTCATCAATATGATCAAGCGCGATTTTGAGTCCCTCTAGGATATGCGCGCGTTCTTTCGCCTTGCGCAGTTCATACTCAGTCCTTCGACGCACCACCTGACGACGGTGCTTAAGGAACTCGTTGAGTATGTCGTGTAGGCCTAAGACTCGTGGCTGGATGCCATCGACGAGTGCGAGCATGTTGTAGTGAAAATTGGTCTGTAGGGATGTCATCTTATAGAGCTGATTGAGGACCTTCTTGGGGTATGCATCCTTTTTAAGCTCGATTACGACACGCACGTTCCCTCGAGCAGACTCATCGCGAAGATCGCTAATGGTGTTTAACTTCTTCTCGTGGACAAGGTCAGCAATTTTTTCAATCAGCGTTGCCTTGTTCACTCCGTACGGTACTTCAGTGACGATAATCTGATGGCGACCTTTTTTCGTCTCCTCGATATTGGCAACGGCACGAATAGTAACGCTGCCCTTACCCGTCTGGTAGGCCTGGCGCATTGGGGCGCCTCCGTACACGATTGCGCCTGTAGGGAAATCTGGGCCCTTCACGTGCTTTAAGAGGTCATCTAAGGTCGCTTCTGGGTTATCGATGAGCGCTACGGTCGCATCAACAATCTCACCCAGGTTGTGGGTAGGGATATTCGTTGCCATACCGACGGCAATACCAACCTGACCATTAAGGAGGAGGTTTGGCAGGCGTGCGGGTAGCACGACTGGCTCTTGCTCCTTACCGTCATAGTTATCGCGGAAGTCGACAGTCTCTTTTTCGAGATCAGCAAGTAGCTCATTACCTGCTTTACCGAGGCGTGCCTCTGTGTATCGCATTGCTGCTGGAGGATCGCCGTCCATGGATCCAAAGTTACCCTGACCATCAACTAGCGGATATCTCATGACCCAGTCCTGGGCTAGGCGCACCATCGCATCATAAATACTTGAGTCGCCGTGCGGGTGATACTTACCCATCACGTCACCGGCGATACGTGCAGATTTGTTGTATTTACCACCCGGCCTCAAACCCTGTTCGCCCATCGTGTAGAGAATACGACGGTGCACTGGCTTCATACCATCGCGCACATCTGGCAGTGCTCGCTCAATAATCACCGACATCGAATATCTGAAGAAGTTATCTTCCATAACATCTTCAACGGTACGATACTCGATGGTCTTCGAGTGGGTCTGCTGGGGCTCTACAAGTTCACCTTCGATTGGCGCTCCCGCTTCAAGGTCTTCTATTGGTGTGTTTAGCTCATCTTCGTTCATATTAGATATCCAAGTCCTCTAGCCTATAGTCTTTTGCGCGTGTTTGGATGAAACTCTTGCGTACGTCAACCGCATCACCCATCAACTTAGAGAAGATTGCATCGGCACGCTCGATATCCTCAATCCTTACCTGCTCAAGTACACGGTTCTCAGGATTCATCGTCGTATCCCACAGCTGCGTAGCATCCATCTCTCCCAGACCCTTGTAGCGTTGGATAGAGGACTCATTGAGTCCGGCTTGACGAGCTATCTGTTCGGTTGGATCTATCTTCACTCCCTTTGCGCGACGCTCTTCGATCAGCGCCTTCAGTCTCTCGTTTAGGGCCTCTTCATTGTAGAGATATTCCTTTTTGCCACCTGGGTATTTCACCAGAAAGAGTGGCGGCTTTGCGAGATAGATATGTCCCGCTTCGACGACTGGCTGCATATAGCGGAAAAAGAACGTCATTAGTAGTGTCGCAATGTGACTTCCGTCGACGTCGGCATCTGTCATGATGATAATTCTTCCATAGCGCAGGCCAGAGAGATCAAATGCATCACCGATTCCGACACCCATACCTTTAATCAATGAAACAATCTCCCGGTTGGCATACATCTTATCGAGTCGCGCGCGTTCGGTATTGAGCACCTTACCCCTGAGTGGCAAGATTGCCTGGGTACGACTATCCCGACCCGACTTCGCAGATCCGCCAGCCGAGTCACCCTCCACTATATATAATTCGCATTCAGCTGGGTTCTTACTCGAACAGTCTGCAAGCTTGCCTGGCAAATTTGTACCATCAAGCGCCCCTTTTCGAATCACATTGTCGCGAGCAGCGCGAGCAGCTTTGCGCGCACGAGCAGCGAGGAGCGATTTACCGATGATTTTCTTGGCTGAATTTGGATTTTCATCCAAATAATATGCAAAGTATTCATTCATCACCTGTTCGACATAGCGTCGCACTTCTGGATTACCGAGTTTATTCTTTGTCTGACCCTCAAATTGCGGATCTGGTAATTTAACGAGGATGACGGCCGTCAGGCCCTCGCGAATATCATCACCCGAGAGGTTTTCTTCCTTCTCCTTAAGCAGACCCGATTTACGCGCATAATCATTGATAACACGAGTGAGTGCGGCACGAAAGCCGATGAGGTGAGTGCCGCCGTCTGGCGTAAGTACGTTATTCGCAAATGGACGTACAGCCTCGACATAGGTCTCGTTGTACTGAACTGCGACTTCAATCATTGAGTCTTCAACCTGTCGCTCGACATAGAAGATGTCGTCACAAAGCACTTCCTTGCCGGTGTTAAGATTCTTCACATAACTTTTGATGCCACCTTCGAAATAAAAAGACTGGCGCTGCTTAGTGCGCTCATCATACACGCTCGTGCGCACCCCCTTCGTGAGGTATGCCTGATGACGTAGATAATTCACCACCCATTTATAGTCAAACTCGACAGTTTCTTTAAAGATCTCACTGTCGGGATAAAACGTGATCTGCGTACCCTGCGGACGGTCAGTCTTGCCGACCTTCTTCAGGGGGCTTAAGCTGTGACCTCTCTCAAATTCAATCCGATACAGTTGGCCTGCCTTCACAACTTCAGCCACTAATCGAGAGGATAGTGCATTAACGACGCTTGAGCCCACGCCGTGAAGACCGGAGGAGACCTTATATCCGCCGCCGCCGAACTTTCCTCCTGCGTGAAGTACGGTGTACACGGTCTCGAGAGTGCTTACTCCAGTCTTTGGGTGGATGTCGACAGGTACGCCACGACCATCGTCGGTGACGGTGATACCTCCATCGGCCAAAATACGCACATCTACTTTAGAGGCATAGCCTGCGATTGCTTCATCGATTGAATTATCAGCAATCTCCTTGATGAGGTGATGCACTCCATCATAACCTGTACTACCTATGTACATCCCCGGACGCTTACGTACCGGATCCAGACCTTCGAGCACCTGAATCTGCGAGCTATCATAAGAGCCGTCGTCTTTTTGTTTAGCCATTATCCCTCTCTTTTATCCGTTCAGCTGATTTACGTTAGGTCCCATTATATCATGAAAAGAATTGTTCATTCAAGCTATTGTACTGAACATATTTCTTATGCTAAGATGAGGTCGAGAGGTATACATAACACAAAAACGGTAACTCCATGTTTCGAAAACTAGTATCAAATCTCGGCTTTAGCCCCGCACTCGTGGGCCAACTTGCATTTTATGCAAAGCGACTAAAAAAAGAAGAGACTACTCGTAGGCTTGGCCTACTATTTACCGTCTTTGCACTTATAATTCAGGCGTTCGTTGTATTCGCCCCACCCACCTCCGCCAACAGTGCCGACAGTAACGATATGTGTCCTGGCGTTACGCGTGACAGTGACGGAGCCAGGAAGATTAAAGCCTGCTACAACAACAACACTCGTAACTTCAAAGACACGATGACCTACTTCGGTATTAGCAAAAGCGAGCTTTGGAAAGCACTCGATAAGGGTGGCGCCTGGCGTTACACGACGACATATAAGAACTGGTATACGTTTGGACACGAGAGTCGCTCAAGCGACGTCAAGAACTACTCAAGCGCAGTCGCCGGCAAACTCTATGCACGCAAATGGAAGAACACGATCCAAACCAGGCAATGGGGCTGGAAGGGTCAGTCAGGTGAGACAGAGTTTATCATCTTGGCCGACTGCGGTAATCTCGCCCTTAAGCGATTACTGAAACCGTCGGCAAAGTGCGTGAGCCTCACTGCGTCAAAGCACGACATCGCTGTCGGCGATAGTATCGTACTCACTGCAAAGAGCGCCACTGACGACGGTGCTGAGATTTCCGGATACGACTTCCAGCAAGATGGTCCTGGCGCAAACGATGCCAAGGCATCCGTCAAGACAAGTGATGAATCAACTACGTGGCAGCGCACACTACCGACTGCGGGTACGTACAACTTCACTGTCAATATCGATACTACGAACAATAAAGATAACATTACTGCTAAGTCGTGCGTAGAAGTAGTCACGGTCGCGACAAAACCACAAGAACCAAAGTGCCCCTATAACCCTGCTCTCCCCGTCGATGACGTAAGATGCAAGCCAGACTGCACGACAAATCCGGAACTCCCCGGATGCGCTCCAGATATAGAAATCACCAAGACGGCCGTCAACCGCACGCAAAATGATATCGATGCCACGACAAAGAAGGCCAATGCTGGCGACGTCATTGTGTACACGATTACCATCAAGAATACCGGCAAAACGGCCGGGACAGTCGCGCTCGATGATGTACTCGCAGATTCGCTTGAATACTCACAGCTAACTGAAGTTGGAGGAGGGTCTTATGATAGCACTACCCAAGCTCTATCATGGGGATCTCTCACTATTCAGCCAGGAACGACGACGACGCGTCAATTTGTAATGACCATCTACAACCCTATCCCTGCAATGGCTCGAAATCACGGCTCTCCAGACTCTTACGACTGCGTGATGAGTAATGTCGTCCGCAAGGATGGTGAGGGTATGATTAAAGTCCCAGTCGACTGCCCCGTCGTCAAGGAAGTGGTTGAACAGACGGTCACGCAGCTACCACATACAGGCCCAACGGAGAATATGGTGTTCGCGGGGCTACTCCTCACAGTCGTCAGCTACTTCTACGCCCGAACACGTCTCATGAGAAAAGAAGTCAGGCTTATACGACGCGATGTTAATGTAGGCACTATATAACGGCAAGGATTGTAAAAGATATGGCAAACCAAGAGAAAGATAACTTCCAGCATGAGCAATTCGACCAGCAAGCACTTGAGCGAGCTGGCGACGCACAGCGAGAAGTGCTTAAAGAGAAAATCGAGCAAGGTCGCGAACAAAAGCAAGACACAAGCGTAGAGTCCGCAAGGGCTGAAGCACTCGAGCAGGCCACGCGTACCGAGAAAGAGCATCCTGCAGAAGTTGCGCCAAATAATCACGAACAAAAGCGCTTTATCACGAAGAAGGATAAAGAACAGAGCTTCAATACCACGATGCAAGAGGTACGCTCACAGATGTCACCAGTTAGCCGAGGCTTTAGTAAAGTCATCCACCAGCCACTCGTAGAGAAGGCTAGTGAGACTATCGGCAACACGATTGCGCGTCCAAACGCTATCCTTAGCGGCTCTCTCTTCGCCTTCCTCTTCACCGCAAGCTTCTACCTCATTGCTCGATTCAACGGATATCCCCTATCTGGCACCGAGACTATCGCATCCTTCATTCTGGGTTGGTGCGTCGGTCTCATCATCGACTATATTCGCCTCTTGTTTGTAGGCAAGAAGTAGCCATCTCCTCATCCGTTTAGGAATACACCCGCCCGTGAACACAGGCGGCTATCAAAGATATCTAGCGAAAATGGACAGAGACTTCGTCCTGATTGCTATTGTCATCAGCGTGGAGACTTAGGTGGCTTTTGTCGACGGCGGTCTGATTGGTCGGCTGTGAGTGCTTATCATCCTCCTTCGTGATGGTCGATGCAGCGGATACATCGCCTAAGGTCGCTGCATCATATACTGACGCCGTCTGGGACGCTACCTGTGGAGCTGAGGAGTCTATGCCCGAAGACACCTTCTGGGGCCTCTCAGCAGGCACTGGAGCCATCGTCGGCAGCGAGGGCTGAGCAACTTGCGGCATGGAATCTGTGCCCTGAGGAATCGATGTAGGGCGAGCGGGCTGAGTACTTAAGCCAGCCTGTCCGGAGCTCTGCTGCATCTGCTTGCGCTTAGCAAGCCACTCATCAAGAAATGAGGATCCCGTGGCAGCACTAGGCTTCCTTGTGCCCGTACCAGGCACCATTGGCCCACCCGACTGCGACATATCCTTCTTCACAGTCAGACGCCCAAAAATCTCTTGCTCGACTTGTGCCCTAGTCCGTCCATACTTAGCTGCGGAAAGCCGTTTCAGCGCATCGCTAAGCTGAGGATTTGATTGACCCATAGGCGGTACCCAACTCATACTAAACGGCGCAGAAGGAACACCTTGAATTTGTGCGACAACGACCGATTCATAATTGGGTAGCTTCGTGAGATCTTCCGCATCAAATACAGGCGCGTAACGTTTGACCATAATCTCCGCATCTGTAATACCAATACGTCCCGTTACTGTGGTGCCGACATTACCGATGATAGCTTCTCTCAACTCCTCCCTTAGCTGTGTCATGAACTGATTACCAAGTACGAGACTGAGTCGGTATTTTCGCGCCTCCGATAGAATAGTCTCGAAACTATCAGTAGCAAAATTTTGGAACTCATCGACATAAAGTGTGAAGTCCTTGCGCTCCTCTTCGGAGATGTTGGCCCGCGCCATTGCTGCTGCCTGAAACTTCATCACGAAGATGATACCGAGTAAGCGAGAGTTGAGATCACCCATCTTGCCCTTTGAGAGATTTACGAGCAATATCTTGTTATTGTTCATAATATCTGCAAAGTTAAAGCCACTCTTGGTCTGACCGATAATATTACGCATCGCATCATTGCTGATGAACGGCCCAAATTTACTCACTACCCAGCTAATCACCTCTCCTGCTTCACTTGAGCGCTGCGAAGAAGGAAACTCCTTCGTCCAGAAGTCCAACACCTGCTGATCGGTGACATACTTCAGCTTACTCTTCATGAACTCTTCATCGACAAGAAGCTTTGGGATATCAATGAATGTACCACCCGCGGGATCGCTCATCAAAAGTAAGGCACAGTTACGGAAAATGTGCTCGAGGCGCGGACCGACTATTCCCGTGTGCCCAGGGTCGTACAATCCATACAGCATACTGATAGCTTCCTGCACCAAGAAGTCCTTTTGGTCGGGGTGGTCGAATTCAAACATATTAAGCCCAATCGGGTTAGCCATATCCCCAGGGTTGAAGTAGACGACGTCTTCGACGCGTTCCTTTGGAACCTTGCTAAGCAATGCCTCGACAGAGTCTCCGTGAGGGTCAACGAAAGCAAATCCCCGTCCGTCCATCATATCTTGATACGCTAAATTCTCTTGGAACACTGACTTACCAACACCCGTTTGACCAATGATATGCAGGTGACGTCGACGATCTTTCATCGCGAGTCGGATAGGCTTTTTGATGCCCCTGAACTCGTTGTAGCCCAGCAGCAAACCTTCCTCCATCACTTGAGTTGGTCCGTCGACTTGCTTGCTCATCTGACGTTTCACCTGAGAGGTTGGGATGCTATTCTGATCTGGCAGGTGAAATATAGTTGCAAGCTCCACGCTGTTCAGGACGTTCTGCGTAATTTGCTGCGGAAAGAAGCGAAAGATAAACGCAGTGGTCAGTTCTTCGATGTTCTTAGAGAGATTAAACTTGAAGCCATTGAATGTCGGTGAATCGAACAGGGCGAATGCTGAAACGATATTCTTGAGAAGCGCCTGAGAGCGCGTAGCAGTGTTAGACGACACGACTACACGAATCAATATTTCATAACCCGGGTAGCGCGTCTTCTCCTGGATGGCCTCGACGATGGATTGCTCCACGGCATTAAGCTGCTCTTCGTGTTTCTTTTCTTCTGACTCAGGTGGCTTCCATAACGCCTCCATGATGTCTTTGGGCACAAATAAGGCGCTTAGGCCCGCTTTTTTGACACCCTTATCCTTGGTGATCTTGTCCGCAGCAGCTACGGCGACTTTCGTCCACGAATCATTTGCTGGACGTAGTAGTATTTGTATCGCAACACCGTCTTCTTTCGTTGCAGCCGACAGGGCATTGAGCAACGCGCGTGATGCATCTCGTTTCGACTCGACATACGTCGCAATTGGATATGAGAAGTGCTTCTTCAGCGTAAACTCTCCGCCAATCGTACCGCTCATTTTTCCCACTTGGCTAAATACCGTATGCTCCGATACCTCTTCAAGCCGCGCAGAGGGATATGCGGCGGCCACTGCCTGCTTGACCATGTCGATGAGAACTGTTGGCACTACAGCGTAGTAATAGACGAGGCCCTCCTTTGACACGATTTCAAACGAAATGTGACGTTGTCCGTAAATTTTGGTTTTAAAGCCCTTGGTCGCTGTGCTTGAGATAATGTTGTACATGACTTGCGCCTGAGACAGAACCTCTTCGGTTAAATCACGCTTATCTCGGTTCTCTCCCTCGATATCATCGCTTGCAGGGGGGAGGTGAATGAGCAACGGCACCATCTTGAGGCCACGCTCGTAGTTCTTCGCCTCTCTAAGTGTCTGACGGTACACTAAAAAAGCAACTGTCGCGACGACTCCAACGACGACGAGAACCAGAATAATGCCCGGGAGAATATCCATACCGCTTACCTAGTCACCTGCGTTACCGATTTCGCGACCATACCGTTTACGGAGATAATCAATCTGAAGCCGACTAATCTCTTGCTCCCTCCGGTAGGGGTCGTCCTTAGTAGCGGCTATGATGCTCTTTGCTTTCTCGACCCATTCTTTTTCGATTACGTCGTCGTCACCAGCAACGAGCGGACTGCTGTCGTCAGCCTGAGGTTGACTGCTAGTGGCGTCCGTAGCAACAACGGGCGTAGGCAGCGAAGGCATGGCAATCTGCGATATCTCAGCCTGAACCTGGCCCAGCTCTGGAGCCTTTTCAACACGAGATTCCGTAGTAAATTCGGGATTCTGCGCCGATAAGCTCTCTTGACCCACAGTGTGCGTAGGTGCCTGCTCAATGCCGGGTACTGCTTCGTGCTGCCTGCTGGGTTCCATATCTGTAAATTATAGCATAAGAGCTACCAAATCTACAAAGCCCAATAACTAACCTCGCCGTGCGATATAAAAGCAAGCAAGTATCTCGAATAGCGTAATCAATACGATGTCGAGCGCTCCCGTGCGCCCCACCGACCGTGCGCCGACTAGCATGACAGGAGCGAGGGCTAATACGGAAGCAAAATAATACGCACGCAGGAGTGTAAACTCATTTGACGTACGCTTCTTTGCTTGATATCGATGGATGGCGCTCCCTACCCCATATACAAAAAAAGTTAGCACGCCGAGTGCTAACACATAAATCAGAATAAATACCGCTAGAATACCTATCGGGTGAATCGTCGAAGGAGAGGTCGACTGCATAAGTGCCGAGAGTAGTACGAAGGCACTGAGTGATGATAATGCTAATACTTTCCCAAGCATGTGTATATCATATCACTGAAGAGAACTTGAGACCAAAGCGGGAAGCGAATATAAGCTGATCACTTGTAAAAACAACTATTATGATCGCCCGCTAACCCGCTTTGATCGTGACCGCTCCGCATAACGGAGCATAGGTCGTTTGACTAGAGCACCTCACGCTTGGTGTTTGCACAACTCTTCCCTTAGGAAGAATTAGGTTTTACCAAGCGCGAAGCACAGAAGTCGTGCGCTACGACGCCAAGAGCATTGGATGCTCAATCGGCGGAGCATAGGCAACGCCACATATGGTACTGGTATAAGGTGCGTGAGACTCGTAATCGAGTATCATGATCCTGTACCGTGCCGGTGCCTGTTTTCCGTCTCATGTAGGCGTGTTCGGGGTTGAGTTGTTAAGGTGTTGTGGTGGCTTTTTGTTTTTTAAAAGCTTATCCATACATTAGCACAAGCTTCTTTACGTGTCAATATATTCATGTTACTTAATGTTGTAATAATTGCACATACGCATACGTTTTGTAATTTAACACCTTGTCTACGTTGATGTTGATTATATATCAACGTTGTAGGATATACCAGAAGGCCAGTTCTGCTTATCACTCTTGCCTTCTTCTCGTCGTCGATCCCATGACGAGCGCCGGCTGACCGCACAGATTTGACGGTAGGTCTCTGCCGCGGGCCCTGCGCTGCAATGGCACACTAGCATAGGACTCGTGCACACGGCCGGAGGTTCTGGCCGGGCGTAATTCCAGCTACTATTCTTCGGACGCACTTATCCCGCTGTCGCATGTACGACTCAGGGCTAGCAATATAGACTTCACCTAACTCGCCCCACTTGTCCAGCCATTGTTCAGACCAATCACAATATACGCCGCGCGCGTACCTTCCATATAACGAACGGCCGTCGCAGCAGCCATCCCATTGTGTCCGTGCATAATGACACGTCCGTATGCACACAGCTAGTTACTAGACCAAGGAGCCCGGCCGCGCCGGCCTAGACACATCGGCGACGCGGGAATACGCGCACGTCTTCGCAACGACGACATGCGCACGTTCGCCCCCACCCGCCCCACGCATGGCACACACCAGTGAACCGTATCCTTATGCACGAGGTCGGATAAATACGTAGTATTTTTTACTCGATATTTCAACAAAAAACTTATTGACATTAGCGGTATGGCGTCATATTATAGGGGTAGCTCCTGAGTAAAAAAATTATGCAGGCGCCAAAAATAAACATTCTTGAAAAACTCCACAAAAAACAACCACTACTCGCAGGTGGTTGTTTTTTTACAGGGTCATAGAGTATGAGGAAACGAAAATGGCCGACATACGTCGGCCATTTTCGTTGGTGGAGCTGCCGGGAAGTGCGCCCGGGTCCGCTAGGTAACCTACTGTCCGTCTACATGTATAGTTCCATTCAAGTTTATCGCGCAGTCCGCTCAAAATAGAACAAACATACGGCTACGCGCGCTACGAATAGTCTAAACAGTAACCATCCTAGCGGCAGCTACTGTCGATCCTGCTAGATATAACACGTCAGACCACAGCAGGAGTCTGGACTGACACGGTCCCCACACTTAAGCGAGAACTGGTGCTGGTGAAAGCTTGAAGGCGTTCAGCAGCTTAGCAATTGGATTTGCAATTATGGATTCTGATTACGTCAGAGGTCGGCATGCAGGTACAGTCTGTTAAATTCCCAACGTCGAAAGCTAAATCAGCCCCTTACGTACGCTATCATTATAGCACTGTTTACAAGGTAATCCCACCTATGATTAACTAGGCCGTATATGGGTAGTGTCGCCAAAATCATTTCGGTCGCGCCAGTCGGTTTCGAAGGTCACGTCGTAGAGGTCGAGAGCGACCTAACGCGCGGTCTGCCCGGATTACAAATCGTAGGCTTGGGCAATAAGACTATCGATGAAGCAAAGGAGCGTGTCAAAAGCGCGATTAGCAATTCCCTTCTTGAGTACCCAGCCAAGAGGATGACTATCAATCTTGCGCCCGCCGAACTACCTAAGGATGGTACACAATACGACCTCCCTATCGCACTCGCGATACTCGTCAGCAGTGGTCAGCTACGCCAGGCGGATGTACAGGACGCGGTATTCGCAGGCGAACTCGCACTAGACGGACGTCTCCGCGCCATCAGTGGTGCTGTAACGGTAGCTGAGACAGCCAGGAACGGTGGATTCCGTACGCTTTATATCCCTACAGCAAACGTTGCCCAGGCGAGCCTTGTGGAAGGTATCACAATCATCGGTCTAGATAGCCTTACGCAGCTTTACCTACATCTAAAAGGCGAAGTCCTTATCCAGCCAGGATTACCACCTCATCGAGCAAGTCGCGCCTCCTCAGTGGCTCATATACGTCTAGACGATATCTACGGGCAAGAGCAGGCAAAACGTGCAATGGTTATCGCTGCAGCCGGACATCACAATATCCTGTTAAGCGGTTCTCCCGGGGCTGGTAAGACGATGCTCGCAAAGGCATTGCTCTCACTCCTCCCCTCTCTTACCCCTGAAGAGAGGCTTATCGTGACAAAGATTCATAGCCTTGCCGGACTTCTTATCGATGACGCGGTTGATACGCGACCTTTTCGAAGCCCACACCACACTTCTAGTCAAATCGCTCTCATAGGGGGTGGCGCAAAAGCGCGTCCGGGCGAGATTAGCTTGGCGCACCTTGGCGTCCTCTTCCTAGACGAGATTCCCGAGTATCCAAGATCAGCGCTTGAGGCGCTTAGACAGCCACTCGAGGACAAACAAATCGCCGTCACACGCGCAAACGGACGTGCAGTCTACCCTGCCGACTTCATGCTCGTAGCCACCATGAACCCTTGCCCGTGTGGATACTATGGTGATGTGGACCACGAGTGTAGCTGTACGACCACGCAAATACTCGCTTATCAAAAACGCCTATCGGGTCCATTACTCGACCGTATCGACTTAATGGTACCCGTGTCACGCGTTCCCAATGAACAACTGCTCGCACCAAAAGTGAAGCAGAATACACAACACTCAACAGTTTATGACTCTATAGAACGTGCGAAGATTATGCAAAATAATCGTTATGGAAGTAGCTTAAAATACAACAGTTCGCTTAGCTCGTCTGAGATTCAAAAGCAGATTAATCTCGGCACAAAGGAAAAGGCCCTATTGGACGCCGCGGCGACGCGCCTCAAACTCAGTGCGCGAAGCTACTTCAAGGTCATCAAGGTCGCTCGCACTATCGCTGACCTGGCAAATGAGCAAGACATCACGAGCGCACATATCGCAGAAGCTCTGCAATATAGATAAGAACCCTCTTGATATCTGAGCGCGTCTCTGTTAGAATACCGAGAAGAGTATAGCAATGTAAGCAGCTCAAGTATAAGGAGAGTCGCGATCAATACAACCACTCGCATCAATGAAGCAATTCGCGCAAGCGAGCTTCGCGTCATTGGTACTGACGGCGAACAACTAGGCATCATGAGCCGACAAGAAGCACTTCGGGTCGCAGAAGAGGCCGGCGTGGATCTCGTAGAGATCTCACCAAATGCCGACCCACCCGTAGTCAAAGTCGTCGACTGGGGCAAGTTTCAGTACCAAAAGATGAAAGAGCAACAGAAAAATCGTCGTAGCAATAAGGCGACCGAGCTCAAACAAATGCGTTTTGGGATGAAGATTGGCGCAAATGATCTCGACATTAAGTTACGCAAGATCCGTGAGTTCCTCGCCGATGGCCATAAAGTAAAGATTCTGGTCGTCTACCGAGGACGTGAAATGGCTCACCGCGAACTTGGATATGACCTCATAGACCGTGTACTTCAAGCTCTTGAAGATTGCGCAATACTCGAACAGAAACCACTGATGGCAGGTCGTAACCTGAGCATCGTAATAAGGAGTAAGTAGAATGCCAAAGATGAAGACCCACAAGGGCACTGCTAAGCGCATCAAGCTAACCAGTACCGGCAAACTCACCCGACGCCGCGCGTTCGGAAACCACATGCTCTCGAAGAAGAGTAAGTCGCGTAAGCGAAATATCAACACCACCGCGACCGTTACCGGTAGCATGGCAAGAAACGTCAAACGAGTGTTAGGAGTCTAAACTATGCGAGTAAAACGAGGAGTTAGCGCACACGCTAAGCACAAGAAAATTCTGCAAGCCGCAAAGGGCATGCAGCATAACCGTACCCGTAGTTTCCGTCTGGCGAAGCAAGCCGTCGTACGCGCACTTGAATATGCATACCGCGACCGCCGCAATAAGCGACGCGACCTACGTAGTCTATGGATTACACGCATCAATGCAGCTGCAAGAGAAAACGGTACGACCTACGGTAAGTTTATCGCAAACCTTAAGGCAGCCGGCGTAGAGCTAGACCGCAAAGTTCTCTCAGAGATCGCAGTCAAGGATCCACAAGCCTTCAGTATCATCGTGAAGAGTGTCGACAAGAAGTAACCAACCTCTACGCATGGAACCAAGAATACCCCGCATTAGCGGGGTATTCTTGTAGAAAATGTCTAAGCAGTAGACCTATAAGCCGGGTTCTGTCGAGAACGATCATCTATCTAGTTCGCTGATTGCTCAGACGAATCAAGCGGATAATCGACCTACACTGACGGATAGCCATAATGCGTAAGTCTCCTTGCAGCCGACAGGGTTTACCTCTCCCTCACGTCACCGTGAGCGACTGTGAGCTCTTACCTCACTCCTTTCACCCTTACCCCGTAAGGAACACTCGGCTATTACACTAAGAGCTCATTACGGGGCGGTATCGTTTCTGTGGCACTTTCCCTAGGGTCACCCCCGGTCGCCGTTAGCGACTGTCGTATCCTACGCTGCCCGGACTTTCCTCTCGTCATAAAGACGAGCGATCGTTCAGCCTACTGCCACTACGTATTATACCGTATCTTGAGACACAAAAGCCTCACCATTATGTGGACGTTTGATATTCCCCGCATAGATGCAAGGTGGGTTTTCTCACACCATCCCCACAGGGGTGATAAATGTTGAAATCCCATATGTATGATGTTAGGAAAATCATACGCGTCCGAATGGTGAGGACACTTTATATTATACTCGCTTTTTATATCAAGCAACACCAAAGAGACGGCTAAAGAGCCACAGTACCCCATTAATAACCGATGACATGTAGACGCCGAGAAGAGATCCGGCAACCATCACAAGGGCAAAGACAACGACAAGTCCATATCTCTCCACCGCATCCATGCCACGACGTACGAAATCCGGGGCTAACGCATATAGCACCCTAGAGCCATCGAGCGGTGGTATCGGGAGAATATTGAATGCGAAGAAGCCTAGGTTGACCGCGACAACAATAGTGAGTATCTGGCTCAGTAGCGCTGGCGCACCAGGACCTGCAAAGACGAGAGCTCCATACGCAACAAGGGCTAATAAGAGATTGACCACAGGACCAGCGAGCGCCATAGCCGCTATCCCCCATTCTTCATGCTCGATACGTGCAGGGTTAAACGGCACGGGCTTCGCACCGCCAAAGATAGGAGCATTCGCACCAGTGAGCGCATTTGTAGCGATAATTATTAGTGGAAGCAATACCGTCAGGAAAGGATCGATATGCTTCAGAGGGTTCAACGTAAGCCGACCCATCATCATCGCCGTGTCATCTCCAAACCAACGAGCCACGATTCCATGCATGAGTTCGTGGAGCGTCATCGATGCAAAAATGACCAACATGACCATGGCGATATAGCCGATATCCATGCGAATTATTATACCATGCTCGCCTCTTGACGAAAGCGTCTCATCAGCGTACAATAAAACAGATTGTTAACTAAAGTAAGTGGATATAACGATATGGCAGCCCGCTGTGAATTAACCGGTAAAGGCAAACAATTCGGTCACAATGTGAGCTTCTCTTTGCGACGCACGAAACGCGTATTCAAGCCCAACCTACAAAAGAAGACGTTTCTAGTAGATGGCCAGAAGGTTACGATGATACTCTCGACCCAAGCAATTCGTACGCTCAAGAAAAAAGGTATTTTACTACCCGTCGAAGCTAAATAGCCTTGAACCTAATTTGTCTCAGATAAATACCCCTCATTTGAGGGGTATTTATCTGTACATAGCAAACGCGTAAACCTAAGCTGTGCGCGTAAGATGAACGATAGTCGGTACAACAGGCAGCGTGACCACCGACTTCACTTTAAACTTCGACGTTTCCTCGACTTGTAGGCTTAGCTCTTTTGTGAATACTTCGAGTGACTCTTGGGGAACTTCATAGTGAAGCCCTGTCTCGCTATAGTGTACAGGTATAACGACCTTCGGTTCGATCTGACTAATAAGCGCGGTTGCATTCTTTGCATCAAGCGTATATCCACCGCCACCGACGGGGATTATAAGAATATCAATCACTCCGAGCTGCTCAAGCTGATCATCAGCGAGGTTGGGATCGATATTGCCGAGGACCCCGACGCGAACATCCCCACACTCGATGCGATATATCGTCGCCAACTGTTCGTCTGTCGGGGTATCGATATGCCGTGTCGTCGCGACACCACGAATCGTGAAGTCTCCGACCTCATATTCACCTGGACCTTCGATTAAAAGCCGCGCAGCTGGGTTATCCATAAGAAAGCGGGCTTCGGTGCCTAATTCGACCTTATCAGTAGTACTTTGATCCTTTGCACCCACTAGAGAAGCTCGCGGATCAATACACAGCGTTATCTTCTTACTTGCTATCGTAATCGTGTTGCCACCTTTATATTCAATATCAAACATACTGCTAACTCTCTCACTCCTCTTGTATTTGTTATTTCAGGATACCATCCACGTCGACGAGAACCTGATGCTTGTTGCCTATCACTCCTGCGATGAACTTATCGTGCACGCTCAACCTGTAGTAGAATTCATCATACGGGAGCACGCTATAGCTCAGCTCGCGACCGATATGCGACTCGATGCCTGCAACGGCTGATGCGACCTGCTTCTTAGGCACACTGCCGACAACGAGCAGGTCAACACCCCCACCAGAACCCTGCACCAACACGCCAGCAATGACGACGAGCCTTACTCCGTCGATTTCCACCAAAGTCTTCTGCCATGATGGCGCTTCCCCCACCTGTGCGACGGCAGCAGTAGCAATCTTTTGGTCTGCGAATATCGCACGTAGCGGCAGATAGTACTCATAGCGCTGGCTGACTTGGTAATAAAGTTTGTTATCGGCGCTATCACTTGTAATCACACCCACCTCAAGCATATTGGCTAACTCACGGCGGACTGAATTAATTTGCTCATCTATGAGACGAGTGATCTCACGCACATAGAATGATTGACCGGGGTTATTAAGAAACAAGTGAAGCAACTTCACTCGCGTTTTCGAACCAAATAATGCATCTATCATTTCTACCCCTTAGGTCTTACCGTTGTATCATATCATGAATTGGAACGGGCTGCTAGGCGCTGAGCAAGATAGGTGTACGCATCGTCAATACCGAGCCACATGATGTGTTCATCGCGCCGAAACCAGGTCAACTGTCGCTTAGCAAGCTGCCTATCGAGTATCGCAAGTTGTGACCGTGCCTCGTCCTCTGTACACTTCCCTTGCAGATAGTCCCTTGCGACACGATATGTATTACCGGTCATCGCTTCAGGTTGCCAGCCATACTCTTCTGACACACGGTGCGTCTCGTCGATAAGACCACTTCTCCAGATTTCTCCTGCTCTCGACTCAATTCTTGACCGTAAGATGTCATTATACGTTGTTATTCCCACAACTATAGTGTTCTCGGTTGGGTGTTGATTACGCTTACGTTTTTGACCATTACGCATGATATTATTTACAACGTAGCGCTTGTTTTGTCTGTTTTCAGGCAATTCTATGTTGTTCTTAGTACAATATTCATGAAGGGCTTCTATTGTCCAGTTCTCCAGCGCGCGCCTCTTCGCGACGTCCTCGTGACTACTGTCAGGAAACTCATACTTGTAGATGACGCTATCGACATAAAGGCCGGTTCCACCCACCAAGAACGGCACATGACCGCGACTCCTAATTTCTTGAATCTTCTCCAGTGCATACCGTTGGAAATCGACGACAGTGAATCTTTCGTTTGGCGACACGAGATCAATCCCCCAGTGAGGCACACCGTCACGCTCCTCTATGGAGGGCTTTGCGGTGCCGATATCTAAACCCTGATACACTGCTCGCGAATCTGCAGAGATTATCTCTCCACCAAAGTGCTTAGCCAGACGAATCGCCAGTGACGTCTTGCCGCTAGCCGTAGGTCCAACAATCACAACTAGAGGTGCTGCCTCAGCCATCCCTATTACGGCCTCCACCGTATAGCATGAAAGTTCTGAATAGCCCCATGCTTATCACAAATGACCCCATCTTGCTCAAGGAGCTGCTGCTGCACCCCTACACCACCCGGGAATCCCACCGCCAACTTCCCGTTTGCATGCACAAGTCGATGCCACGGCAAATCATCCGGACCATGATGAGCAATGCCACCCACAATGCGCGCAGCTCGAGGGTATCCGGCGAAACTAGCCAAATCTCCATACGTTGTCACGCAGGTTTCCGGTAGTTGAGCCATGAGGTGATACACCGCATCACGCAGGTTAACTCTATCCATCTGACCTAAAGTCCCTTGATAAAACTCGCCAGCTCATCTAGCGCGACTTTTTGCTCGCCTTCTTGTGTACGCACGCTGACGACGCGAGACTCTTTATCTTTCGGTCCGACAATGAGCTGTACGGGGATCTTCCAAGCGGTCGCTTCGCGGATTTTCTTACCTAAACTCTCATTACGATCGTCACAAGTCACTCTCAGCTCGTTGTACCTGACAGGCTCCATAAGGACTTGGCTTCTTAGGGCAGATTCGATTTCCTCTACATAATCAACGACTGTGTCATTAATCGTTAAGATTCTCACCTGTTCGGGAGCGACCCAAAACGGAAACCACCCCGCCGTGTGCTCAATATAGACACTCAAGAATCGCTCGATTGAGCCGAGCATCGCACAGTGAATCATGACCGGTACTTGCGGGTTATTCTCCGCATCCATATACTCAAGTCCAAATCTTCCAGGTTGCACGAAATCGAGCTGTGCGGTCGCAAGTTGATGCTCTCGACCAATCGCGTCAGTAGCCATAAAATCAATCTTAGGACCGTAGAATGCAGCTTCGCCTTCCTGCTCAAAGTATTCCAGTTGGTTCGCGGTAACGGCACTCTTGAGCTGCGCCTGAGCAGACTCCCAGAGTGACTGTTCGCCCAAATACGCATCACTTGCATCCCGGTAACTGAGACGAACACGAAGCTTCATACCGAGCGTTCCATACATCTCGTTAACACTCTCGAGCAAGGCATTCATCTCTTGCCCAATCTGATCTTCACGACAAAATACGTGACTATCGTCCTGCGTCAATGAGCGCACACGACTCAGACCTCCAAGTTCACCAGTCTTCTCATCACGATAGTCGGTCGTGGTTTCTAGGTAGCGTACAGGCATATCTTTGTAGCTGTGCGGGCGCGACGCATAAATCTGCGTGTGGTGCGGACAGTTCATCGGCTTGAGCGCCATCTTGTCCTCAGTCTCCTGACTAGTCACCAGGAAAAGCTCGTCACCAAACTTAGCCCAGTGACCAGATGTCTCGTACAGAGCAGTCTTTGTGATATTCGGCGTCCAAACTTTCTGAAATCCACGCGACTCCCTCAGCTGATTTGAGTACCGCGCTAATACTTCACGTAGTACGGTACCGCGTGGCGTAAACATTGGCAGCCCAGCACCGACGAGTGGTGACATCGTATACAAATCAAGCTCTTTACCGAGTCGACGGTGGTCGCGAACTTTCGCTTGCTCAAGTCGCTCCAAGTACGTATCCAGCTCCTCTTGCGTGGCGAATGCAACTCCGTACAGGCGCTGCATCTGTGGATTTGTCACCTTTCCACGCCAATAAGCACCGGCTATCCGAAGTAGTTTAAACGGACCTACTTGGCCAGTGCTTTCAACGTGTGGACCACGACATAGATCTGTGAAGTCTCCGTCTTGATAAAACGACACCCGCTCAATCGCCGCGTCACCCTCTGTAGCAAGTCCAAGCTCTGCACTGTCAAGATCTTTCGCAACGGTCGTACCAGAACGCTTGAGATCGTTGAGCAACTCTACTTTATAGGGCTGTACGCCATCTTCAGCCCATGAGATAGCCTCGTCGATTGCCTTTTCGCTACGCTCAAATGCATAGTTCGCCTCGATGATTCTGCGCATCTCTGCTTCTACTTTGGGGAAGTCTTCCTCGGATATCGTAGTATCGCCAAGATCAATGTCATAATAAAAGCCATTTTCCACTACTGGCCCAACACCAAACTTTGCCGATGGCCATAGATGTTGCACGGCTTGTGCGGTGATGTGTGCGAGGCTGTGCCGCATCGCGTAGAGTTCTTCTTGATTCATATAACCTCCTATTAGCGCTGGTAAACATAAAAGCACGCCGCTCGAATACTCTAAAGCGCGTGCCTCGGTCCCGTTTAGCGGGAGGTTCCACCTTGGCTATTACTCTTGCCGCATTCCTTTTCTTCGTGTGTCTGCGACCGCTCCCACGTGCTCAACGGGTGGTTAGTCCGTCTCATTGCTAGTACTATCGTACTGTATACCCCTATTAATTGCAAATTCCATCTCTGTTTGGTATTATGGGTGAGCTATGCGGGTGATTAGCTCATTTGGCTAGAGCGCCTCATTGACGTTGAGGAGGTGAGAGGTTCGAATCCTCTATCGCCCACCAAGAAATGTCCGGTTGTACCGGATATTTTTTGTCCCCAAAGATAGAGGAGTTTTCCACGTCATATCTCTGCGTGTAAGTCACATTTTTATGCACGTGGTGATATACGTCTTTATCACCGTAGACTTGACTTTTTTTCATGCTTATGCTAATATGTAGACATGAGTAACGATACGCCCCGTAACAGACACGCAGAGCACCCATCGGCTCTCGATGCCTTCTCGCTGTCGTTTGAATATGACATGTCGTGGGCAGACGCCCGCAAGGCTATCAAAAAGCGCACCGCGTAAGTCGCAGTGCGCTAACACCTATAGTTCACAGAGGGGCAAGGTCTCTATTTAGCGTGCTTCTTCTGGCGTGCACGCTGTCTCGACGCGAGTGTCGCCTTGTCAGTAACCTCAAATTTATCGAGGTACTTCCCTAGCATAAGATGCGTCTGTGCGTTAAATGATGCGAGCGAACTGTAACAGATCGAGGTAATCGGCATCAGCAGCCACTGAAGAACCATCCAAATCGTACGATGGCGTTTATAGCGTGCGGGGCGTGGTGGTAGCATCTTGAGCATCAGGAGAATTGTAATGAATATACCAATCATTGCCACCTGCTGAATGTAGCTAACGACGGTGGGTAGCGCGTGCGCTGTAATGTTGCGAGATGCCTCGGCATTAATGATTAGAGGTATCCAGCCCCCGAATGTAACAAGAATAGCGATAGTCGCGAGCGTCACGTGGCTATCAACCAAGCGCGCGAACCGTGCGAGACCCTCCCAGAATGGTACGTTGCGTTTGGTCGTAAAGATGCGCACTGCCACGTAAGGGATGTCAGATACCCCGTAACCCCAACGGCGAAGCTGCTTAAATTGCGTGACGAGAGTCTTCTTGAGCGTATCAGCCATGACGGCGTCTTGATAGATGGGAACGTGAATAGGAACGACGCTGTAGTTACCTCCAAAATAGAAGTAGCTCCTCCAGTACTGATGGCCATCCTCGACGATACTACGCTTGCTCCAGAACCCCATCTCCACCAGTGCACTCATCGGCTGACTATGGGCAGCGAAATTGCGCAGCGTGTGCGGTCGCATACTACTGATAATCGTCCAGAAGGAATTACCCGTCGCAATCACCCGCATAGGTGCGGGAGCATCCCAAATATTGCCAAAGTAGAGCGCGACTGGCTGATACGAGAGTCTCTTGCGATCAGGTTGCACGATATACTCGTACGCGACGTAGTCAAAGTATGTCGGATGAGGCCTATTGTCCGCGTCGAGCGTCGTGACGATTACGTCATTGTAGGCAAGGCCTTGGTCGTCACACCATTTCTGTAGATGATGGGCTGCCCACGTGATGTTAGGGCCTTTGCCCGATTGTAGCTCATCAGGTAGTCCGTCCGGGTGTTGTATGATCTGGAATGAGTAGAACGTATCGGCGTACTTCGCTTGAAGCCGACGAGCGGTCTTATCAATCTCTTCGCCACCACGACCTTCATACGCGAGGTAGATAATAATCCGCTTATTATCAGTGGTGGTTGCCCTCACAGACTCTATAGTTGGCTGAATCACGTCATATGCCTCATTATACGCAGCGACAATTACTGCATGGTAGAGTCGCGATGGCACTGGGTAGTCCTCGGGAGCAGCAGCTATTAGTCGTAGATTATCAACGTGATTCGCATGCCCAAAACCCGAAGAGTTACTGCCACGGAGTTGCGCATAGCTCTGTTTTGGATCTTCAAGTTGCGCAAGACGGTCGTGCCAGTTCACGCGCTGGGCGCCCACTAGACGATTATGCCCACGAATAGTGTGGTATGCAATCACAATTGACTTGACGAACATGGTGATAATCATGAGCAATAGATAGATTGCTGCCCAAAGAGGATTAACCATCGATAAGATAACCAGCACAATAATCATCATATAACTAATCACCCCTGGAATAATCTCAAATAGACGGTATTTCTTACTTCGTTCCCCTAGTGGCAACTCGAGGTCGATCATGCAGCCTGTCCAAGTTGGATGACTGCGAGTGCATAGACCGTCGCAACCAACAAAATGATGACTCCCATCCAACCTACGAGCAGGCCCGTTTGGCGTCGCTGGATGCTATGAAGCTTTACCATCACGGCCGTATGCGAAACAGCTACGAAAGCATTAAACAGGACGAATAGTAACAAGTACTCCCAATGTGATTTATAGAAATGGGCTTCACCAAACGCGGTATAACGCGAGTATACCGTCACATCACTTACGTGTATGTTGAACCCGACAATCATACACGTGACAATGCCCACAAATAATAGTGTCAGGCTTACTCGAAGAAATGACCTGTCGGCGATAATGATACTTAATGATTCTTTGATATTTGCTTTTTCCATCATATTCCTTGTGGAGCCGCCTGCCGGAATCGAACCGGCGACCTACACGTTACGAATGTGTCGCTCTACCAACTGAGCTAAGGCGGCATCTTGCTGAATACTCGGCTCATTATATCATCAATGACTCGCAAAATAAATCACACCGCCCCTGTTGCACCATCAAGATGAATCTGTTAGAATACGTGAAGCACACTATGCGCTTGTAGTGAAGTTGGCCTATCACGCCTCCCTGTCACGGAGGAGATCGCCGGTTCGAATCCGGTCGGGCGCGCCACGAAAAATCCCCACCTCGTCGTGGGGCTTTTTCGTGGCGCGATAAGCTATGAGCTATAACGAGACTCGATAAAAGGCCAATTAACAACCCTCCACCAGTTCTTGATATATTCATCTCGTCTATTACGGTAATCTAGGTAATATGCGTGCTCCCACACATCGAGACCCATGAGCGGTTCTCCCTTACCAAGCATCATCGGCGTATCCTGGTTTGGGAGCGCGATGATCTCCAAGTCACGCGTGAGCCAAACCCATCCGCTACCGAATAGGCTCGTCGCTTCTGCGCTGAACGCGCCCATGAATTCATCCATGCTCCCCCATTTCGCAATAATCGCTTCGGCGAGTCTACCGTCAGCCACCTCAATGTGCTGTGGAGTCATGCATTGCCAGAACAGACTGTGGTTATAGTGGCCACCACCCTGATTGCGAATCGCCTTCGCTACCGTACTCGGCAGGTCGTCGACGTGAGCGAGGAGCTGCACAAGTGATTGATCCTTCAGCTCGGGCTGAGTGTCAAGTGCGGCGTTAAGCTTATCTACATATGCTTGATGATGCTTTTGGTGGTGAAGCCGCATGATATCTTCACTCACGATTGGCGCAAGTGCATCGTACGCGTATGGCAACTCAGGTAGTTGGTACATTGCAATAAGTCCTCCTAGTCTGTGAGTTTAATGTATTCGTTTATCTTAGCTTCTTTCTTGAAGCGCGCAATATCATTTGACATCTGAGTAAGTGGTACGTGGATATACGTAAAGTTTGTCTGAGTCTCGTTCTTCTCAGTGACCTTCACTACGTAGTACCCGTCATCCGTTTCGCTCTTCAGGACGCCAGATACCGCACCAACAGCAAGCTGACTAATTTCCGACACACGGAGGCCTCCGAACTTACTTGTGTTATTCACGAGACCTGATTGTCCAGCGACTAGCTTGCCGCCTTTAGATTTCGCCATATCGATCGCCACTTTTGCGAAATCACCGGCACTTTGCTGCGACAAGGTTAAGGCTTGCTTCGCCTGCGCTGCCGCATTGTCATCAATCGCGAACGCGACTCGGTTCTTCAAAATGCCGTTTGTAATAGTAAGCCGATAATCTGACGGGGATTGGTTGTAGAGCATCTGAATTGATGCGTCATACGTTTCTTGCGAAACGGTACCGCTTGCCGTGTTGCGTTCCTTGATGATGAAACTATCGACATCCTCGTCGGTCACTGTAATATCGTGACTACGCGCAACTTGTCGTGCATACGCAACGGCTATCGCCTTATCCATCGATTGTCGCTTAAAGTAATCAAGCTGACGTTTGCCGTCTTGACTATCGAGTTTGACCTCTCCGTACTTACTAAGATAATACTCAGACAGTCGGTACTGTACGAGATAGTCGCTGTAAAGCACGGGCTCTCCGTTCACCATCCCAACTGGAAGTGGTAACACACGCGTCACACGATACATCAACGTCGATGTATTTTGCATCGGATATAGCTGCCACCACCCAATCGCCGTCATGAGAATCAAACTCGCAATCGTAATGAGTATCGCATTGATGACGAGCTTATGACGCACATACTGCACGGGATATTTAAACTTACGACCGCCCGCAAGGATCTGCTCTCGATGCTCAGCAACGGTCTCGTTGGTAATACGAGACGGTGCCTCTTGAGCGCTCTTTTTTCTGCGCAGAGGTAACTTATCAATTATCAATTTCTTCATCTTCATCTAGGTTGTGTTGTCCATTCACTGCGTGTACCGCATCTTGGAGTTTTGTATAGGTTTCGCTCGGACGCTCAACCATATGGATGACTAAGTCGCCTACAAATGTCTGGATTATGATCGTCCCAAACTTGAATATCTCGCCTGTGAACCCAGGTATATTATAGCTTATGTTTTGTATCTTTGATAGGCGGAGCTCGACGACGTCCTTACCGAAGAGGCCGTGCTGCGTAACTTGCCGGATACGCTCAGTCGTCACGATGTACACAGTAAAGTACCACATGACGAAGTAGTACGAGAATAGCACAAGGCCGATACCAAGACCTGCGAGGGGCAACAGAAATAATTCAAGCGTATCCTGCCAGATCAGTGGAGGAATCGCACTGATTGCAAACGGTATAAGTAATGCATAAAAACCTTTACGCATGGCGATGATGTGACGTCGAAACACGAACAGTAGCTCTTCGCCCTCGTGTTGACCTTCAAATTGCTCGTCGTGTGTTGCGTGTGTTGTCATATTACAATCTCTTGGTACCCCGGACAGGAGTCGAACCTATAACCTTTTCCTTAGGACGGAATTGCTCTATCCAATTGAGCTACCGAGGCATACCTTCTCGCGATAGGTACTATTATACCTTGCCTCCCTCAACGCGTAAACTTGTCACTCAGAGCCTCGTAGTCATAGAGCTCTTCATCACTAAACCAGTGTGCAATCTCCTGAGCAGCTTCCTCGCTATCCCCGCTTGCATGAATAAGATTTGGGATACCCTTATTTACGCCATCTCCGTACCCAAAACTCATATGCGCGTAATCACCCCTTATCGTTCCTGGTGTGGCACTTTTTGGCTCAGTTGTGCCGACCAATTTACGCACTAATTCAACCGCCTCGACTCCCTCCAGCACCATCGCGACTACGGGACCCATGACCATCATTTCGAGTGTGATATCGAACTTATCCTGGCCTCGCCTCGTAATCATCTTTCCAATTTCTTCGTAGTGTTTGTAATAGTGCTCCTTCGTTGGGGCAATCATCTTCGTCGCCACAATCTTCAAGCCGACACGCTCGAATCGAGTAAGTATTTCACCTACGATGCCTCGCTGCACTGCATCTGGCTTAAAAACGATAAGTGTTCTCTCTACTGACATATGGTGTCTCCTTCTTTGTACATTATAACAGATGTAGCTCACGAAAAAGCTGGGATTCCTCTCTGAACACATTATGTATTCAGAACATTCGTTTACCCGCTAGTGCTATCTTAGCAATTTGGCGGTATGATAGGAGTATGTATATGTCAGAACTAATCCGAGACTACGCCGAATACCTTGAGATTGAGCGCGGTAGATCAAGTAAGACATCCGAGAACTACTGTCGCTACCTTGAGCGTTTCATTGAGTTTGCGGGCGACGTTGAGGTCAAGGACATCACCGGCGAGCTTATCCGCAAGTACCGACTATGGCTCAATCGCCTTGAGACAGAGGCTGGCGGTGAACTTGCGCTCATCACGCAAAGCTACCATCTAATTGCCCTGCGAGGCTTCCTCGACTACTTGAGTAAGCGTGATATCCCTAGCCTTGCGCCAAACAAGATTGAGTTGCCGAGAACCCACAGAAAGCAAGTTACCTTTCTCCATGTCGATGAAGTTGGGCGCTTGCGAGAAGCCGTACCGCTGACCGATAAGCTCTCTGATTTACGAGACCGTGCTATCATCGAGCTACTCTTCTCAAGTGGCTTGCGCGTATCTGAGCTTGTGAATCTTGACCGTGGACACATCAACACCAAGAGACGAGAGTTTATGGTAAGAGGCAAGGGCCAAAAGGACCGACCCGTCTTTATCAGTAATACGGCCGCTGAGTACGTGAACGCGTACCTTGCTCGTCGTGAGGACACCTTAGCTCCCCTCTTCCTTAACTACAGCCGCAACAACATCGCCAGTACTTCGGGTGGATTCCGCCGGCTCAGTCCGCGTAGTATCGAGCGTATTATAGCCAAGTACGCAAAGCTCGCCGGTATCACTAAGCATGTCAGCCCACATACGATGAGACACAGCTTCGCGACGGACCTCCTCATGAACGGCGCCGACATACGTAGCGTCCAAACCATGCTCGGGCATAGCAGTATTAGCACAACACAAATCTACACCCATGTTACTGATGCCCACTTACACGATGTCTATGAGAAGTTTCATACGGATGGTAGTTAGCGCTTAATTACACGCGGCCGCTTGATACTCATCAAGACTGTTTGTGACTACGAATGCCTTACAGAAACTGCTCGTCGTATCGACGGTCGCTCTGGGGTATAGCATACTGTCGTTGGGGTCACTAAGTTCGATACGTGCCTCGACGCGCCGAAATACATCTGCTGCGCGCCCGGTCGAGTCGATAGATGGTTGAAGCGCGTTGAATCTCACTGCCGCATCAGCGGGCGCGACCGAAAAGTCGGCGTTGTTATATAGCGATGTGAGACGTAGGTATGCCACTCGATTAGCAGATGTGCCCCCTACGGGATTCGGTAGATCAATCTCAGCTCGACAGGCGTACGTAGAGAGCAGGAATGTCGATGCGCACTCCGCTACCACGATTGACGTAGGGCTGCCGCTACGTCGCACATCATTACTGAACGATGTAGCTACCCCCACTCGTTTAGGGTAGAGGTATAGGGTATGACCATCTCCATTTTGGTCGAGATCATCAAGATTGAGCCCACCGTCTGCAAATTGCATCAGCTGCACCCGCATGACCGGCGGCTTATTGCCCAGCCACACGCTTTTCGCGGGGAACTCAACTTGAGTGTCTAGAGCTGGATCGAGATCCACGCTCGTCTTATCTGATGAGTTAACGCTACTAAACCAGCTGATTACTATCCTAGCCATCGCAGCAGTCGTTCGTAGAGGTATTACAACTGATTCGTCGGCCTTGACACTACCAATGTAATCCCTGGTATACGGTGATATCTTTACGCACGTGTAAGCTTGCTGGTATTGCTGGCCAGTTAGCCCATTACTACTATTCGACTTAAGGAAGACTTCGCCGTTTGACTCAGGCGTCACATAGCCAGCCTGGCTGATGGTCGTGCACTCATCTCTGCTAATTGCATCGCATGCACTCTGAACTTTATCGATCAAACAGGCTTGTAGCACTCGTTTACCATCTTCGACGCCAGCGAGTGCAGAGTCATATGCCCCTCTCGAAAGCTCATCGTCGGCGCTCGCACGCTGTTCAACCGTCATCGTCTGTATAAAACCGACGGCAACTACAACAAAGAGTAGTGTAGTGAAAAGAACAACGATTAAGGAAGTTACCCCCTGCTCGTGGCGACGGTAGTTCTGCTCTATCATTTCACTTCCCCTCCTGTGCGTAGTGTGATATCAAAGTCTGCGACTGAACAATAATTAAAGTCTGCTGAATCATCCGTCGGAGGTTTACAGAGCACGCTCTGTGACGCATCCCTCTCCGTGGTGCTGGGGTCATTCGTACCGATGGTGATCTTGATGTGATACAGGCCATCGTCCGCACTCGAGGCAAGCAACGTCGGTGCCAATTCATATACCGCCAACGAGCGCCCGTCACCAGTGAGAAGACTCGTGCTTGTCATGCCAGAGATATCACTCACGTAATCACCTGACACTTGTACTGTGCAGAGTCTATTCGATGGATCAACAACCCTCTCAAATACTATTGGCGTGCCCGCACCGCGCGTAATCGCTGAGGGGTTCGGCTGATTAAGCAAGTCTGCGGTATTCCACACATACGATACGGTGCCGAGACAAATCCGTCCGCTCGTCGCCGTGCCGCTGCCCATGGCACTTGGAATGACAATTCGGCTCGAGCTTGCGGTAAGGAAATCTCTGCGAAGGCTATCGCCGAGGTCACGTCCTATCTGGTTGATATTCCGATTCGTAAGACCTTTCGTGTAGATTTTTCCCATTTGAAGAGTTGTCAGTAGAATTGCAAGCAGCAACACCGACAGAAACGCCATGACAATGCTTAGTTCTATCAATGTAAAACCTTTTTTATAACTATTTATCATATATCCTCACTATCGTACCTAGTGTCGCGGGAACATTCGTCATCGCCACACTCTCCCAACATGCATGGATGTATATATCGTATGCCTTCACTGCCTGGTTGCCATCTTCTGCCCTTGCCGCCTGTACCCAGAGTCCATAGGCACGTCGGGCGTCGCGATCAATCTGAGCATAACGAGAAGGCTGTGAGTAGTTAGCATTATCAACATCGACAATAGTAAACTCACCAGTACCCGTATCTCGACCCACGAAGAATCCATTGTGACCATTTGCCACCGCTGCGATATCGGATGCTTGCGGGCATGTACTCGGTGATAGAGGGGCGATCTTTGTGTTATTGTCTGCGTGATTCTTGATGGTGTCCCATAGTGGGCTGGACGTGTCACGTAGATACCGAATCGTCTCAGCTTGACTATCCATTTGCTGACGTACGAGGGTCGTCTCGAGACTATGCTGAGAAAGTGCGATACCTCGGTTCATCACTGCGAGTGCTGATATGGCGGCAATAGAAAAGATGGCAAATGCAAGGACGAGTTCAATAAGCGTGTCACCACGTCGATACCTCCCCCCCATGCCTAACAGCCCCCCTGTGAGACACGTTCGACGGCACTCGTATTGGCCGCGTCAGCAATGATTCGAACACCACTAGGCGTTCCCGCACCCAATAAACCATTCGAAGCAAGGCAGAGTCTCAAATCACTTACACTTGAGGGCGCGACAAGATCATCAAGGGATATATTCTCACTCGTGCTTACATAGGTATGAATCACGCCACTGGTTGGCATCCGAACGATGAGAAGCGAAAATGTACTCGGTTGAGCATTGTCGGGCGCAGGATTGACGAGAGACGTACCCCATTGAGTGGTGTACGCCTCGGAGCTCAGGCTTGTGGTAAGTTGCGCATCGCGCAGCACTTCCACGTCAGTGTCATCTGGATTGAGCGGCAACAGCGCTGCATCTAGTGTAGCCACGACTTGAGTGGCATTGATCGTCTTGCCCGCATCAGCGCTGCGCAAGAGACGCCCGACAATCGTACATACGCTCGTCCCCGCAGCCGCACCATTACCCCCTGTCGTCTCGATTTTATTGGTTGTGCAGCTTTCATTGGGGTCTCGCGTGTTGTTGACGTTACTGACTAGGCTATATTGATTTTGGATATACGTCATAAGTGAGGTTGACGCATCTTGATAGCGTCGGTGGTTGAGCTGAGTGCTGACACCAACCAGCATGAAGGACATGATCAAGCCGGTGACGCCAAGAAAAAGCATCGTTTCGATAATAGTAAAGCCAGCTTGCCTTCTACCGTTGCTCATCTAGGGATAATTATACCATAAACGGATTGATAAGCATGCCCGACCAATCAAATATCACAGTAATGAGATGGGGTCCACATAGGAATGCGATAAGCGCACCGACAATGAGAAAAGGGCCGAAAGGAATGTGTGCGCCGCGCGCCAACTTCCCCCGCAGCGCAAGAGGAATGAGCATCAGGCACCCGAGCAGATTAGCAACAAACAGCGCCAGAAATGCTCGATCCCAGCTCATCAGCAACAATGCGAGACCCAACCCTAAGATAGCATCACCCAACCCGACCCAACCGGGGAGCGAGAAGATGTAATACAGTCCGCTGAGTATAGCGACTCCCCCTAAGAGTGACCACCAATCATTGGCACCAAAGGGTGCGATAAGCATACTCACTACCAGGAATGTGGCGCTCACGGCAATGAGGCTCACGTTAATACTAAAAGGTAACAGTGACCATTTCGTGTCATACACGAACAATATAGCCATCAGCACACACACGGTAAGCCACAAGCCAAATCTCACCCATTCAAGTGGGTTCTCAAGTTGGTGCGGCCACCAAAGATACGACAGCACAAACACACCGGCAAGCCCAAGCTCAAGAAGCGGCTCCGTAGCCCCTATGCGATGTCGGCAATATCGGCATTTACCACCCAATGTAAGCCAACTCAGTAACGGTACCATATCGTACCACTTTAGTTCGTGCTGACAATGAAGACACATCGACCTATCCTGACCAAGTGGTCGCAGTAGACCATGTAGCTGCAGATATTCCTTGTGAGATACTTGCTCACCCGACTTCTTGTCGTCCTCAAGCTGTCTGGCGCGTAGCCTCCACACTTGCGCGCCCACAAAACTACCGAAGACAAGTCCTAGTGTGGTAAGGATGGCGACTGCCACAAGCATATCCATATTCTCCTATCATACCAGAAAACCTCCGTAGCTAGGCAACGGAGGTTTTCATGATAACTCGTCGTTAGAAAATTACGAATCGAGACAGAATGATGTGCCACCACCTGCTTCAAGGTAGGTAACAACTACGTATGAACGCGTTGTGCCGCGTACTAGGTTTACCCTTGCCGTGCCGTTCGTACTGGCATCGCCAGCACATTTTGCTTGGGTATACACGGTCACTGTACCATCAGTGAGAGTCGGCGTGATAGCTGTTGTGACAGCTGTTCCGTTGACTGTGACACTTGCGGTGTTTTGCGACTTGTCGGTGACATAGGTGCCCAATTGCGCAGTGGTTGGCCATGTACCAGACCTGTTATTGCCCTGCCATGACTGTACTGCACTCGCAGTAATAGTAACGTCTTTCTTGCGTGCGTCATCTCGCTGACTACGCTGCAAGGCTGGCAATGCGATAAAGACCATCAAGAAGATCAGTGCCGCGATTGCGAGCACGAGGACAACCTCGATAATCGTAAATCCCGCTTGTTTAAGTTGCTGTCTGCTCATCGTTTGATTTCCACCTCCACGTTAGTGCTTACACGATACGTTTTATAATACTGTATATGCTTTGTAAATGCAAAGACTTTCTAAAAGCCTAACTAATCCCGCCGACCAAACTATAGATTGGGAAGAGAATAGCACCGACCATACCGCCCGCGAATAGCGCGAGCACCACCATGAGGACGGGTTCAATCGCAGTTGAAATTGTCTTGATTTCATCATCTAGCTCGTCTTCGAAAACCTGTGCGGTCTTACCCATCATGTCATCGATTTTACCTGACTGCTCACCAATCTTAATCATCTGTGGAACCATCGGGAGGATGTATTCTTCTGGCAATAGCGCCGTGGAGAGCGCCTTACCACCCTTCACCTTCTCGGCAGCACGCATGATATTTCCGGCGATGATGACGTTATTGGTACCTTCACTACTAATACGGAGCATGTCGAGCATCGCAACTCCAGTCGCGAGCAGCGTCTGTCCAGTACGTGTGAAGCGGGCCATGTAGAGCTTGCGGAACATACCCTTGAAGAGTGGTATGTTGAGCTTCAATATATCTTTCGTCCGTATGCCGCTCTCAGTCATAAAGTACTGACGAGTAAAGTAGGTCGCTACGCCAATCACTATGATGACGATATACCAGTAGTTAATGAGGAAATTAGCCGCATTGATCATAATCTGTGTGAGGAGCGGCAGCTCTTTGTGCATGTCCTCATAAAGACCGGCCACCTGCGGCACCACGGCCACAAGCATGAAGATCATCACACCAAGAATCACGACGAGTACGATGACTGGATAAATCATCGCGCCGCGAATCTTATTCATCATTGCTGCATCCTTTTCCTTCTGGGTAGCAATCCGCTGCAATGCCTGATCAAGCGTACCAGACGCCTCACCAGCCGCCACTAACGCCAAGACAATCTTGTCGAACACCTCAGGATGTCTTCCGAATGCATCAGCGAGTGCGTGTCCACCCTCTACGTCAGCGATGACTTCTTCGACCACTGCGCGCATCTTCTTGTTGGGCGTCTGCTCAAGCACGGTCCGCATACTCTGAGAGAGGGGCAGCCCAGCCCCGATTAGCGTCGACAGCTGTCGCATGAAGATGATTTTGTCCTTGGTGGTAATACGACCAGATAAGCGGCTCAAGAAAGAGGCATTCTCGTCGAATTCGCTAATTGAGAGTGGCATCAGTCCCTGCCCAATCAATGTTTTTGCCGCACCCGACTCGCTGTCGGCCTGCACCATCGACTCGACAATTTGACTATTCGCCTTGTCGCGAGCCTTATAGGCGTATTTCTTCATATGTTATCCCCTCATCAACCTTTCAAACTCTGTCAAATCGACTGCGAATTCACGTGCATTATCATATGTCACATTACCACTCTGGACGAGACCGACAAGCGTACGATCCATCGTCTGCATCCCCTGGTCAGCACCGGTCTGAATGATTGCATCGAGTTGGTGACTCTTACCCTCGCGGATAACGTTGCGCACGGCCGGGTTCGCGATGAGAATTTCTGCCGCGACTACTCGTCCCCCGCCGATTGCCGGGACGAGTCGTTGTGAACAGATAGCCATCAGGATGTTCGATAGCTGCGCCCGAATCTGTGGCTGCTGATGTGGAGGAAAGACGTCGATCATACGGTCGATACTCTGTGCGGCAGAGTTGGTGTGAAGCGTCGCGAAGACAAGGTGACCAGTTTCTGCAATAGTGATGGCGGCTGATATTGTCTCAAGATCGCGCATCTCACCGATGAGTACGACATCGGGGTCTTGTCGAAGACTTGAGCGTAGCGCCGCGGAGAATGAGTAGGTGTCATAATGAACCTCACGTTGGACTACCACGGACTTCTTGGATTTATGTGTAAACTCAATCGGGTCCTCAATCGTGATGATGTGTTGAGACTTCTCCGTGTTAATCTTATCGACAAGTGCGGCAAGTGTGGTCGATTTACCGCTACCGGTTGGGCCAGTCACGAGCACAAGACCACGAGGATAATCAGCAAATGACAAGACGACCTGTGGCATGCCGAGCTCCATAACCGACTTGATTTCATTTGGAATCAGACGAAGTGCTGCCGCTAAATTGCCTCGTTCGTGAAACGCGTTAACACGGAAACGACCTAGCGATCCAAACGCGAAGCTGAAGTCAAATTCTTTGTCCTTCAGGAGAATCTGCTGCTGATCTTGGTCGAGGATTGCAAAGACAAGTGACTCGACTTGTTGCTCGTCGAGAGGGTTATAGCCAGTCATTGGCGTCAATGAACCATCAATGCGCAGCATCGGAGGCAGCCCCACTTGGATATGAAGGTCACTCGCCCGCTTCTTGACGACTTCTTCTAGCAAAATTTCAATTCGTAATTCCGGTGTTTCCATGCCTTCCCCTTTGTTATGCCGTATCAGATGTCACACGGTTGACTTCTTCTAGTGTTGTAATTCCTTGGAGCGCCTTGAGATATCCATCTTGACGCATCGTAATCATCCCTTGCTCGATTGCCTTGCGCTGGATTGCTGCGCTGGTCGTCCGATTAACGATAAGCTGCTGGATCTCCTCAGTGACGTCCATCACTTCATACAAGCCCGCTCGCCCCGAGTAGCCGTGTGGCGACGCGGGTGTGTCGCGACCCTTAACTAAAGTATAAGCGGTTTGGTTGGCTAGTGGCAAGTCTTTATAGCCAAGATCTGCTGATACGCTCGCGACATCCTCTTTTGTCTTCGGTAGTAGATGACCGACCGTATCGAGAATGGTCTTCGTCTCCAGGGGACTAGACCAGTAGGCATCACGCTTTGGGCCAACACGTCGCACGAGTCGCTGGCCGATAATCGTATTTACTGTGCTCGCGATGAGGAATGGCTCGATTTCCATGTCGAGTAGGCGTGGTAGCACTCCAGCAGCAGAGTTAGTGTGAAGCGTACTAAATACCAAGTGCCCTGTCAGCGCAGCCTGCACGGCCAAATTAGCGGTCTCAGAGTCCCTAATCTCTCCGACCATGACAACGTTTGGATCCTGACGCAAGATAGATCGCAGTCCATTCGCGAACGTCAAGCCAACTTCACTATTCACCTGAATTTGATTAACGCCATCCATCTTGTACTCCACTGGATCCTCAAGGGTGACGATATTGATGCTGTCGTCCTTGATTTCCTTGATGAGTGCGTACAGGCTTGTTGACTTACCGCTACCCGTCGGACCAGAGGTCAGTAACATGCCATTAGGTTTCTTGAGACCTTTTCGAATCGCGCGAAGCGAGCGACCTGCGTATCCCATTTCCTCGAGATCAAACGTATTTCCCGTCTTGTCTAGCAGGCGAATAACGACTTGCTCACCCCATACGACAGGGCTAATCGCGATACGGAGATCGACTTCTTTGTTGCCGACCTTCACCGCGAATTGACCGTCTTGAGGCACACGATGCTCGTCAATCTTAAGCTCCGATAGAATCTTAATGCGGCTTACGAGCGCCGGCTCAATACTCTTGGGTAATTGCATCACTTCACGTAGCACGCCGTCGATGCGACAACGAATCTTCAGTGCCTTCTCGAGTGGCTCAATATGGATGTCACTCGCACGGCTTCTCACCGCATACTCCAAGATCGTGCTTAATGCACGGCTGATTGGAGAATCCTGAACTATTGTCTTAATGTCACGATTAGCCTCGGCGGCGGCTTCGGTTTGTGATACCTCAGCAGCTTCGTCCACGCTCGAGAGGTCAGTCTTGTACTGATCGAGAACATGACGTACTCCCGCCTCAGAGGCCATGAAGACTTTGAGCGGTCGCTGGATGCGGTTTGCCAAGTAATCTACAGCTTGTACGTTGTTGGCATCAATCATCGCAACAGCCAAACGGTTTTGGACTTCAGCCAGAGGAACGGCCATGAATCGCTCGGCGATATCTGATGGAAGAAGGGCCAAGATTGACTGGTCGATAACACTATTGAGCAAATTCGCATACGGTACGCCCGACACCTGTGCAATCGCGTGGGTCATCAGCTCGTCATCGATGACGTTCGTCGACGTCAGCACGCTCAGTAGCGGCTTACTCTGCTGCGCCGCTTGGTCCGTGGCCGCCTGAAGCGCGGTCGCACTGACAAGTCCTTCGTCCCTTAGGAGGGCGATGAGCTTACGTTGTATATCATCTGTCATCAATGCCATAGCGGTCTCCTGCTAGTTTGATGACGCAGATCCACCGCCAATGAGTGTTTGAACTGTCGGATTGATACTGTCACCGCTGAAGACTTCTGTGCTTGGCGGAGTAACGTCGGCTTCTATCAGCTCTGTTGTTGGCACTTTCACACCTTTTGTGTCAAGTTTGAGTACGGGAATCTGGTTTGCCACGAAAAATGCCACCAGAACACTGACGCCTGCGATCAGAATAATCATTGCAACATCTGTTTTTTTCATTTTACTGGCACCACCTTATCCGTTAGCGTCACGCTCTTTGCGTTTTGGTAATATGCGTGCGCCTCGACCGACATCGTATAGTCATTGTCATTCTTCTCAAGAGAAACTGCATCGATGTCTATGATACGGATAGAACGCTCAAGTCGGTGCAGAAGGTCTTTAAGCGAGTTTGCCTCCTTCGCACGCACAACAAAGGTAAACGGTAGCTGGCCATCCAGAGCGGTCGTCGAGCCGAACGGCAGGACGGTCAGACCCTCAACGCTCACTCCATCCACACCCGTCAACAAACTCTGTTGCAGTGACGACCCAAGAGCAAGTGTGTTTGCGTCGGCTGGCAAGGCATCAAGGATGACCTGCAGAGCTTTTTCGTCGGGCTGTGCCTTTGCAGTATTTAGCGCCTGATTTGTCTCAAGCACTTGTACATTCTGGATGAGAGTCTGGGCGTTCGTCGTGCTCTCCTTGAGAATCCTTGATGTATCATCCAGCTCTGCAGTCACTGATGACTTGTAGACAATTTGTTGGAACAGGAAGTAGGCCACAACTGCACAGATACCAACGACCGCTGACATGATTGCAATCCAGAGAAACATCGTCTTGTTTGAGTTAGCAATCACTTGTCGCTTCTTCATCGCCGGTTGTAGTGTTGCCATATTAGTTACCCCCCTGTGAATCAATCACCTGCTGCGTAAACAAGCTCTCTGGGACACGGGTCTTAGAATCCGTCACGTCAATCTTAGCGGTCGGTGTGACAATCTTAATATTCTTGAGTGAGTTATCGAACATGCCGTCCGGGTACGTAAAGCTTAGACTAAAGCGCAGCACATTGCTGCCGTTGGCACCCTGCCCATAACTCGTATCTCCAATCGTCACGTTGTCAGTCAATGGACTAGTCACCACGTCGCCACCACTGCCTGATTCGACCTTGATGTTGAGAATTGTCTTGCGGAATGTCTCGGTCGCTGCGTACCCATTCTGCGCAGTACCCTCGATCAAAATCAAATGATTGAGGGGGTCAAGCTTGACGGACGAGAATTGCACATTATTTGGAGCGGCAGGGTTAATCGCACCGAGTACATCGAAGAGTCTTGAATCCATCGTCCGAGTATCTTGGTATGTTTGGAGCGTCTTGAGCTGGTTCTGGATAGTGAGCACATTATCAATATTGTCGATCTTGACAAGCGCATCGTACTGATCTTTTATGCTAGTCCGCACGTGCGCTTCGTACACAACCTGCACGCCAAGTATGACTGCAAGCCCTACGACCACACCGCCAGCGATGAGACCAGTGAGGATTGAGATACTAATCGCTGTACGCCGCATCTTTTGCGCACGGAGTAACTCACGTTTAATGTCGGGAATGAGGTTAATCTGAATCATATTACTCACCACTCCTCTTTGCGAGGCCTATGACGGTCGCAAACTCAGTTGCCACTGAGGCTAGTTGTCGCTGGTCGTTTTCTGACAACTGGATACCCTGCCATGGGTTCGCCATGCGTGCAGGCTTACCAATCTTTGTGGTCAGGTAGCTATCAAACTGTGGCATCGCGCTTGCAAAGCCAGTCAACAATGCACCCTCAACCGCAACGCTTGGGTAGCGTGTCTCGAAGAATTTGATAGACTTAGTCACTTCCGCAGCGAAAGTTTCTAGCGTACTCTCGAGTGCGCGCAATACCTGCCCCTCAAGTCGATCTGGTGCGAGGCCAAATTTCAAAATAAATTGTCTTGCTTGGTCATCTTGAACGCTCAGGTTGGTAACGGTCGCCTTGACCAGCGAAGACAACCCAGTAGGAATCGTACGAATAAGCCTTGGTGCATCACCATAGACGATGGCGATATCTGTCGAGTTTTCACCCATATCGAGCTGCAGTACTGCGCCCTTGCTACCAGGGATTGTCAGCGAGCGCACCATCGCGATAGGATCTGGCTCAGCCGCGATTACATTCAGTCCAAGTGACTCCACGAGTTCAAGGCGCTCTTCACTGTAGGTCTTGGAGACGCTCGAGAGTAGTACTTCCTGTTGGTTCTGTGCGTGAAGCGAACTACCGAGCAACGCCCAGTCCACCTTCGCGTCATCAATCGCCATAGGAATATACTGGTCAATCTGGTATTTCATCGTCGCCTTCAGCTCGTCTTGATTCGTCATCGGCACATCAATGATGGTCGTAAACGTCTTACTTGATGGCAAACCTATCACGACATTCTTTGTCTTGATACCACTTTGCCCCACGGCGGTCATGATGACCTCGGCCACACGTCGTCGTGCCTCCTCGGAGTCACTCCCCGTCAGCCGACTGTCGATGGGCGCATAGCCATAGTGCTCGAGGGACCAACCGTTCGATGTTGCCTTGAGCTGCACCACCCGAATCGCGTTTGTACCAATGTCGAGCGAGAAGAAATCGCCTACCCCTTTTAACATCTTCATACTATGTACAAGTATACATAAGCGTTTTGCTTGACGCAAGTGATATGAGACATTTTAATAACGTATTTTCGATTTAATAACGTGGGGGAAGTTCGCGGAGATATGTCGTATGAATCGAACCGTTAGCTTCAGATACTTTTCGCGCCCACATATATGCATCGCCACGAAGGTTCAGCACTTCAGCGGGGTTACTCCCCTCACCGCTCGTCCGACGTGGCAACACGGTATCCGCCATGAGTGGACCGTTTATCTTCAGGAATTGGTTGCAAACGCTCATCGAAAGGCGCTGATCTCCGACTCCATCATTAAGCTGACAAGTATTGATTGTACCGCCCGGTGTGATTAACCACGCGTCAATCTGCGTGATGCCCGGGTCGATATTGATATTGTTTGCAATGATAATCATTTGCGTCAGTGACGAGACGCCTGTCGCTGGAGAAGTATTCCTGATGTCATCAGTCTTAATGGTGACATCTCCATTTACGATATAGACCGTGTTTGGTTCGTATCCATTGTCTATAGTAGTGAGTCCGTTTCGCACCTTAATCGTGAGGCCCGCCTTTGCCGCTGCGTTCGTCAGGTACGTTTTGACATCAGGAATCTGGCCCAACGCATCGGAGGAGGCAAAGTTCCCCATCGTCCCCGCGAGCGAAGTATTTGCAAACGTAAGCTTGCTCCAATCGGCAGGGTTGCTGGTGGTCAGTGCGGTATTTAGCCCCGATCCTGAAGCGAAGTTTGTAATTGCTGCTGGTGCGAGCACGCCATATTCCCCCCAAGATCCTCTGTAATTACCGTCTTTTAGTGTGAGGTACGCTCTGATGGAGGAGTTCTCGTCGTCGCCCGTGACGAATCCACTACCTACACGTACGTCATTACCCCACACCTGGAGACTCGGGACAACGCCAATGGTAGCGCAAGACAATGCGCTCGTGCGTGGATTCGATGGGCTATCTTGATTATATGAGTCCACGGTTAGTGAACGACAAATACGTGTCCCTGGAGGGTAAGACTGTGGTATCGTCTGATTCCCAATGCTGGTGCCAGGAAATGTTCCCGTACCTGTCGACCCGGCCTCTGGCGGGTTCTCGTCACACGTAACGCCCGGCCGATTATAATAACTGGCGCAGGTTCTCGCGCTTCCATCAAACCCTATAAGATAATCGTTAGGCAATGCCGTGCCTGGTGCGATGACTACGGACCGCATGCTCCATGCCGTCGCATTTGAAGATGAGCGATTGTTTTCAACGCTATATACAAACGTTGCTGATTGATTAAGAGAAAGCGTGTTTGGTAATGCTGTCGCGTGTGGGGTCAGCTCATAGCTAGATCCACCGATAGTGAATGTCTTCGCGACTGGATCGATATAGGCGTATGCCCAGTTCTCAATGTTGCGTTTGTTGCCCCAGGTTGAATCAGTGCCCGCCGTGCCGTCAGAGTTTGAGTCTGCCGTCCAATTACAGCCACTTGATGCTGGAAGCCAGCCATGCACGCCATCTGATATATTGCTGTCCGTCGGCAATCGCCACTTATCGGCTGCCCTTCCGCTATTTGCCGCAGCCCTATCAGCAGCGGAAATTGTATAGATTGCACCGCCCGGTTGCTGCCCTCGACCCGATGAAACACTATCCCAGTTGTTGCTACCGGTACTTGCTCCACCATCAGCAACGCGGAGTGGTATTGACCCACACACGTCGCCCGATTGGCGACTAAATGGATCATTCCATGCAATCCACGTGCTCGTATCTGTCGTCCTTCCGTCAAATCTTCTTCGTGATTCACTGAGGCCGTTACCCTTCACTGTTACCCCACCCAGCCGTTCGGTGTCGGCGGTGATAAAGTGCATCTCCCCGAGGTGAACTGCTTGGGCACTGAACGTCACCGAATCGTTGACTCCGAGAGATACCGCAGATGCAGCAAGCGTTCCCGAATCACAGCTTGTGTCTCTCGCGCCGGTGAATGCCCAGGTGTACGCGTTACTACCATTTGCATTCGGACCAGCAACACCGCTTGCAGTTTCGGAATTAATACGAAAATCTTTTTGGCAAAGCAATGTGCCAGTCCCTCTCGCTCCCCTCCACACCTGCATGCGAATAAGGCCTGACTGCATATGGGCATACGGAATATATACTCTACCCCCGGTCAACTGACCGCTTGGATATCCCGTATAGCGAAATGCAGCAGTATCAGTAGAGGTCCTACTTGAATCAAACTTCTCGATAGGGTTCGCTGCGCCCGTCGTATCCACACCCGTGCCACTCCCCGTAATGGGATTCGCATCAAAGCCTGGAACCTCAGATGGGCAGGCATTAAGTGGCTGCGCCGTATCGCAGTCAATGAAGACGTAGGCCTTGTTTGTAGCTGTTACTCCTGAGATGTTCAAGCCAGTGTAGTATTTATAAAAGCTGGTATAGGCAGGGGTATTCAGGCCGTCATTGCGAGCTGACCCATAGATACCTCCATAGAACTCTGACCATATGCCCTGATAGTCCTTATACGTCATGTCGTAGCGATACCCGTCCTTACGGACATAGCGAAATGAGAAGTCTGCGTTGTTTCTCGTAAGATCCCTGTCTCCATCAGGATTCTGCCATGTCTTCAGACCGATACTGCCATCAAACCAAACACGTCCATGGATTTGATTGTTTCCCGCTATATCGCTCGAAACCCATACACGCCACTCGTAGCCCTGACTATCGTCTTGTGCGTCGATAAGATTCCACGTATCGGGATCACTCGCATTGTCATTGGCGCGCGTGTCAAAGACGGCTACATATGCCTTCGATGGCTCATCGATGATAACAGCACTGCCATTCGTGGGGACTCTATATACGAGAGTGACCGTCGTAGGTGATCCACTATTACATGTCGACCGCTGATTGCCGCCATTAGTCAGTATCGTACCTTGATAATTCTGGATACTCACCGTTGCACAATCATCCCCAGCATTACCTCTTCGTTCACCTGGAGAGACACGGAAATGAATATACTCACCAGGCTTCGCGTACGCGAAGGTATACGCGTTCTTGGCGAGCTCCAACCGAGTAAAATTGCCCGTGCCCCCGCTATTATCCCTGGGAGCGGCATATGCCGTCTGCCCTGAAGAGAGTAAGACCAACGTCAAAAATAGACCTACTATAAAGAGAGTGGTTTTAGATGAAAGATTAAGACGCTCAGTCGAGACAATCTTAGTCATCAGACTCCTTTGCGCCCGTCACCATACTTGCCACCGTCGCTCGCATCGCATCGATACTCGTCACTCCATATAGTCGTGCATCAAGGTACTTATTCTGGGAAGAAAGCGTGCTTATAGTATCTATCTGTGTTTGCGCGCTACTTGAGTCAGATTTGAGCAGTGCTAATCTAAACTTGATATAGGCACAATTCGGGTCGCCTTCGTAACCAGCCTGTTTAGAGAAGTCAGTAACGATCGTAGATAGTGTGTCTACAGCCTCTGGGTAGCCCTGATAATAACTATCCATCGCCGAGTTATAACTATTGATGACGCTCTCGTTGCAGACATTCACTATAGTCGTGACTCTAGTGTTTGGGCTCTTCACGACCACCGCGAGCCTGTTCGTCAGTGCACCGGCAACCCCGAGCGATACTATAAGTACAAGACATCCCAGACTAATAAGCGCTGTGTAAAACCAGACGCCACGTGGCTTCCGATTAGAATGAACACTCTTATCAGTATCAATGCGCTGCGCAGTTTTTGACTCTTCCATAGCCCCCACTTTGCTTTATGATTTTATTGTATCATAACCAATATACGGCACGAGTGCAAATCGTTAGCGCTTGATGCGGCACACTATATATAGTAGAGTTACCTTGGCAGGTCGCAACACCGCGACCGCAGTACAAATGGAAGGTGGTGATCCGTCATGCAAGTAACGAAGAAGAGGCACGGCTTGACCGTGTTTCTGAGTATCGTTGCCATGATTTCGGCATTGCTAGCAAGTGCTACGTCAAGCGCCAAGGCGAGCGCAGTCGATTGGTACGCCTCAGCAAAGAGTGCGGCATATGCCTTTGACGGCAGCTCGGGAACGGTCGTGTCCGTAGAGAACGCCCTGTTCTCTCTGGTCGACCAGGCTGGTCCTGATCCAGCCGCATGGTGGGACATCATGAACGGTCTGGATGACCAGATTGGGAATCCCGCACGGGAGAACCAGTGGTCGATCAAGATCATTCGCGATACCGAGCAGAAGATCGTCTCACTGATCGCAGACATGACCCCCTACACCGGCACCCCCACAGACGACGTCTGGAAGGAAATTCCTGGTGTTCTCGGATGGGAAATCCGTGCGCTAGGACCGAACGCCGCCCTGCTGAAGCGAGGTGGCAAGGGCTTCCTCTGGACACGTCCAGGGAGCGCTGAGTTCACGCAAAGTGACTACACCCTGGGACTCAAGCGCTACGCGTGGAGCGACAGCTCCAACGATGGCTACACAGAACCAGGCTCGTCACAAACCATGTCGGTCAGTCTCGGAAATGTTCCGACGAACGTCAAGGTCGGCGACACCATCGCATTGACACCCACGTTCTCGGTGACGCCATGGCGAATCACTTACTCATGGACAGTCGAGTGCGGTGGCGTCGCGGACACAAGTCTCGGCACGAGTAGCTACGTGGTCAAGAGTAGCGACCTCAACTGCGGGATTGTTGTCGACGTTGGCGCGTCAAAGGCAGGATACTACCCTGCTGGCGCATCCAGCTTCGACGTCGTCAATGGCCTGATATCCGTTGGTCCTGGCACCACACCTCCGGTGCTCAAGGTCTTCTCGAAGACCTATGCTCCGACGATCAGTGGCACAGCCAAGGTCGGCAAGACCTTGACTGCAAGCGTGAAGACCTGGTCACCGAAGGCCTCCTTCCGCTACCAGTGGCTGAGTGAAGGGGTCGCCATCGACGGGGCTACCAGCAGAACGTACAAGCTGGTCGCCGCTGATCTCGGCAGCACCATATCGGTCACGGCGACCGGAACCCGTTCCGGTTACGTTGCGCTGACGAAGGCTAGTAGCCCCACGAAGGTCGTTGCTCTCGGCTCCCTGGCAAGGGGTAAGGTCAAGGTCACCGGCACACGCCGTGTCGGCAAGACCCTCACCGCCAAAACCTGGAGCTGGTCCAGCGGATCAACCCCCTTCTTCCAGTGGTACAAGAACAGCCATGCCATCGATGGTGCCATCGCCAAGACCTATACGCTATCCCCTACTGACAGAGGTGCGCGGTTCAAGGTAAAGGTCTGGACGACCAAGGACGGCTACGCGCCATCCTCGTCCCGTACCTCAGCTCGGACGGCAAAGGTCAAGACCGGATATCTGTCCAAGATCACTCCGATCATCAGCGGCAACGCGGTTATCGACCAGACTCTCACGGCCAACACTGGAGCATGGAAGCCGCCGGAGACAGCATTCCGGTACCAGTGGTATCGAAGTGGCAAGAAGGTCACCGGCGCGACCGGCGCGACCTACCTGCTGACGGCCAATGATCGCGGCAAGACGATCAAGGTCAAGGTGACAGGAAGTGCAACCGGCTACTACACAAGCTCACGTTACTCGAAGAGTACCGCGAAGGTCGTGAGCCCGACTCCGCCACCCCCGCCGCCCTCAACGGTAGCGCCATCTCCAACGCCCACCAGTACGCCATAAGGTCAGCCTGAGGTCGCTCGCGACCACGAATCGTTGACCTGCCCCGACTGGGGCTGGGCGATGACTGAGACGAACCTGTCGATGTCATCGTTCAGTCCCAAAGGGGTTGTACTCGCTCCTTGCACTAAGTCGTTCGTCTCTCAAAAAAAGATTCGAACGCCCGTTCTACTACGAATGAAGGCCCCGCCGCATGGTGGGGCTTAAAAAATGACCTGTTTTCTCTATCGACTTACCGGTCAAGTTCAAATGCACTATTCTCAATCGCTCGCAGCGTACTGCTGTCAATTTCTGCGCTATATTGCACGTATTTAATCGCATCCGTAAGTTCATCCCTGTAGCCGTCGTGATTGCCCAGAACTAACTTAATCGCAGCCATCGACAGCATGAGCTTGGTTTGATTCTCGGCATAGTAGCGGGGTGAAGCGACTTCCACGGCCTTTTCCCCTATCATACGTATCTTCCGCAATCGTTTTTTCTCTATATCCTTATCGTCATCTTTCGCCAAATCTGCAGCATAATCAATATAGCCTTCCGGGGCATAGAACCAGTGCTCAAGCACCTCCTTGACGGTAGGTTTGCGGAGAGTGAGCCACGCACCGCCATATGTTTGAGTAGATGTGCGACGGACTTCGGGAATAAAGCCAGCTTCTGCCACCGCCCACCAGTAGCCAAGAAAGGCTGGCTGAGTTTCATGCGCATGTTGGTTGATGCCGCCGTTAGCATATCCAGCATCTGAGAATACTTGACGACTAGGCCCGTCTGTTTGATGTGCCGTACCAAACTGTGCGGTCCAAATAGAGGGTCGACTAATAGTGTAGCCTGGCTTCTTCGCGACCTGTTCATGATAAAATTCCTCAGTTGAGTGTAAGATTGTGTCGCGACCAAGCAGGATAACACGCTCGAGCTCCTCTGGTGTGACCGCGAGCCTATCAGTCCCTGGATATTCGAGTACATCAGCACGCAGAAGCCGACGATTTACCATCAGCCAATTAGACCGTACTGCTACGGTCGGCTGCTCACCAATTCCTCGTCGCTCACTACTCATAATGTTATATTATACCACATTTCATAAATTAATACAATATATACACGTAGTTCACCCCTGTTATGCTATACTACTGGGTATGAGTTTATCTATCGGTATCGTTGGGCTCCCAAACGTTGGCAAGTCCACACTCTTTAACGCGCTTACCCACAATGATATTTTGGCGGCGAACTATCCATTCGCGACCATCGAACCAAATACCGGCATCGTCCCCGTCCCCGATGAGCGACTTGAGGTGCTCGCAAAGATGTATAACACCGAGAAGGTCATCCCCGCGACAGTCACATTCGTCGATATCGCAGGACTCGTCGCTGGCGCCAGTAAGGGCGAAGGTCTCGGCAATAAGTTCCTCGCAAATATCCGCCAGTGTGACGCAATCGTCCACATCGTCCGCGCGTTTGAGAGCGGCGATATCGTGCATGTCGAGAATTCCGTCGACCCGAAGCGTGATATCGAGACAATCAATACCGAGCTCATGCTTGCCGACATCCAGACCATCGATAATCGCCTTACTCGACTCGCAAAGGAAGCTAAGTCTGACGCCAAAGCAAAAGCTATCCTCACCCACCTCACCGAACTCAAGCATGATCTCGAGGGTGGCATCGGCATCAATCAGAACAAAAAAGTTATTCAGGATGCGATTGCTGATCTCCACCTCTTGACAGCCAAGCCGGTCATCTACGTCTTCAATGTCAACGAAGAGACTCTACTCAATGAAGAAAAGAAGCGTGAGCTGCGAGAATTAGCCACCGAATCTCATGCCCTTTTCATCTGCGCCAAGCTTGAAGACGAGCTGAAAGGCCTCAATCCGAGTGATGCCATGGAATTACTCGCAAGCTACGATATCCCCGAGCCAGGGCTTGTACAGATGATTCATGCCGCCTACGATATCCTTAGCCTTCAGAGCTACCTAACTGCCGGGCCAAAGGAAGTACGCGCCTGGACAATTCACAAGGGCGCGACCGCACCCGAGGCCGCAGGCGTCATCCACACAGACTTCGAGCGTGGCTTCATCGCGGCACAGATCGTCGACTACTATGACCTCATCACCGCTGGATCAGAATCAGCTGCTCGAGCTGCCGGCAAAATGCGCACAGAAGGAAAAGACTATCGTATGCAAGCAAACGACGTAGTCGAGTTCCGATTTAATGTCTAATCTAGCGTGAGTTTGGCAGGAACGCACCGCCGTGACGTGAGCCACGGAATGTCGAGCCGCCGATCTTTCTGACCGCGCTACCCTGACGTTGCAATGCGCGACCACGCTGCTCTTTCTTCGAGCGGCGGACAGGAGGCTCCCATTGGCTGCGCTGTGTGGTTGCGTGTTCTTCGGTCGAGATACCGAGAAGCATATTTGGGATAGCGACCACGTCCCTCCCCTCCGTGGTCATGTCATAGGCCAGAGTCGCCTTGCCGTCCACGTCGATGGTCGAGACACGCGCATTGGTAATCATATGATCGTAGGTCTTCTTGTCGTGCTTATTGAGACGCACGCGGCCGTGACCAACTGCCTGAATCAATTCATCGAAGTCGTCGTATCCGTAGCGATGCGCCATCTGATTACCCATCTTAATATCGGCAGGTGTCAGCACGTGCTCTCGTTGAGCAGTCGTTGTGTTCCGAACATTGGCATTGATGCCCGTGCCAAGCAAGATATCACCTTCGGTCATTTCAGCACGTTCTATACCAAGATTTTCGTTGTATGTATCCTTCTTGCCAAGATGCTTGTTGTTACTCGCTGGGCCCACTTGGTGACTATCATCTGTGCCACCAGTAATCGTCATGTCAACGACTGACCCTTCGTGCGTTACTGTAGCACCTGCGGGTACCTGCGCACGCGCGGCATCCTCTGCGGCCACTACGGAATGATCGATACCGTCGGCAGCTTTTTCGGCCTCTTGGCGATCCGCTTGGGAGCCTCTCGTGGTCTTATTCCAGTCGTACGGTGTCACCGTGGTCGAGTAACTAATCGGCACTTCCACAACATGTGATGTCGTCTCCGAGCTCCTGACGAGCCCCATAGGAGAAAGTGCGGCAAATGCCGTGAGGGCTGCAACTCCCCTCTTGATCAGACTGGCTCGCGGACGATCCCTTGATAGCACGTCGATAGGTCTCCCGCTTGGGGTAGGTACAAACGTATTCACGCCCATCTCGACGACGTCACTCTTCCTATACCGATACGTGCCTCTCGTCGTGACGAGTGCCTCGGGGTCATTAATCCGTAATTCGTGTTTGTTTTTCATGGAGTTTTTTGTTTTTTCCTTGTTAACTCGATATTAGCATAAACTTGTTGATAAGTCAAGTATGTATTAATCGGCAATTTAAAAGGCCTGGTGCCCTACCGTGCTACGATAGCACGATAAGGAACCAGGCCTAGTCAGACCCGCGTTAACAGGTCTTAGCCATCATCTCAACTACGCAGTACGCCTACGACGAAGCGCTACAAGGAGGAATGTACCCAGAGCAAGCAGTCCCATTCCCAGCAATCCCGCTCCAAGCGCGAAACCACCAGTGAGCGCAAGCACCTCGCACTGTTCGCCAGTCAGCTTGCTCTCGATGACATAGGTCACGCGGAACGTGTCGGTGCCGTCCTTGAACAGATGACCGTCGACGGACTTGAAGACCGCAACATGGGATCCGACCTCACTACTCAGCTTGCCATTCAGTGTCGCATTGACACCTTCCGCCTTCGCTCCAGTGGGGTTGTCGCACGTGGGACCGGTGAGGCTGACAGATGCGCGAGCATCCATCGGACACACCTCGCCGGAGTCCTTGTCCAAGGAGAAGTCCTTGGGCGCGGTGGTTCCGTCTTCCCATGTGGTGTAGACGGTGTCGACCAACGTTGCCGTGCGAGTCTTGCCATCCGCCGACTCAGTCCAGTTGACCTGGTCATCGCTGGCGGGCAGTTCGCTCTTCCACGTCACGTTGTCGGTCACGCCCTTGGCGTTGCACGTGTCCCATGACAGTTGCTTGGCCGGAAGCGGTACCTTGGTGACGCACACCTCGCCGGAGTCCTCCGGCAAAGTCCATGACTTCGGCTTGGTCGTACCGTCGGTCCAGATTGTGTTACCAATCAGTGCCGCGGTACGCGTCCGCTTGTCAGCGCTCTCGGTCCACTTGACCTTGGTCGTGTCCGCAGGAAGCGGATCCTTCCAGGTGACGTTGTCGGTCACGCCCTTCGGGTTACACAAATCCTGCGTCTCGGGTGTAGCTGGTACGTCCACCTTGACCTGACAAGCGGGCCCATGAGAGACGTTGAACTGGCCACTCCACGTTCCGTAGATGTTTGTCGTCACCGAGGTGATGTTCGCATCAAGGTTCGCGGTAGTCACATAGTGAGCAGTCTTGCCCGTGTAGGACGTCAGCGCGACATTTGCCGACCTGCCGTTGTCCCACTCTATATGAACAGATGCCGGAGCATCCTCCTTGGCATCAACCTGAGTGATGACAATCCCCCACTCGGAGTTGTTGACATCATGGTCACAGAGGGCCTTAGCACTGATGTCTTGCTTGCCACGACAATCCAGTGCGCCGAAGCTCACCGAACGCGTGTCAGTACCTGAGCGTCCATTTGTCCAGGAAAGGTTGAACACGGCAGTACCGCCCAGTGTCCGATTGACGCCGAGCCCGACCGTGAAGGTTTCATTCCCGCCGCCAGAGACGACGGTCTTGGTACCCGAACGAAGTGTGGTGTTCTTGATCGACATGAATACGTTCATGTCATTGTATGGAGACCTCGGCTCGGTATTGGTAAACGTGCCCTGGACGGCCACCTGGCCATCGACACATTTCACCGCCGCCGACTGTGAAGTCGTCCACGCGTACGATGGCGTAGCCGTCAAGCTAACGCCCATCGCGACCAGGACCGTTGCGAGAACGATCCTGAAACTACGACGCATCCAGCGCCGAATTTGGGGCATGGTGACCCCTTCCCCCCCATTTAGATGGAGTTAAGGGATTGCACTTTGAGTTTTCAAATTGAGATGATGAATTGTTAAGTTGCCAGGGCAGCTTAACATAGACACGAGTGCCTATCCATTAGCTCAACCTGACCCCACCCTCGTGCAATCATTTTTTGCAGTAATACTAATTATACAATACGTTGTAGAATATGTAAACTACTCGACTACTGTTTTTAGCATATAAAAACGCTCGTGATTACCACCTGCGCCCTTGATGTCACTGTCAGCTTTTTGTGTGATCACAAAGTGCTGCTTCGCCCACACCTCAAAGTCATGGAGAATATCGCGTCGCATCTTGTCGTTACGGACGATTCCGCTCGCACCAATCTGGAACTTGGCGGCTTCAAACTGTGGCTTCACCATGGCCACTATCTCTGTCTTAACAGTACTCATCCGAGCAACGTCTGGCAAAATCTGACGTAAGCTTACGAACGATACGTCGATGACGACAATATCGGGCGTGGTGGACGGCTCGAATCCCCGTATATCGGTCTTCTCGTGCAGTTCGACGCGTTTGTCGCCGCGCAGACTGGGGTGGAGTTGTTCTGTCCCTACATCGACGGCTATCACCTTCTGCGCGCCATGTTGCAGCGCGTAGTCAGTAAACCCGCCCGTGCTACTCCCTACGTCCAGCACTACCTTGTCCCTAAAATCCAGACGAAACCTGTCGGCAACCGAGGCGAGTTTCAGGCCCGCGCGACTGACGTAGCGCTCTGGCGCCGTCAACGTAATACGTGCTCGGTCGTCGACGAAAAATCCTGGTTTTGCGATTTTTTTACCATCAACAGTCACCCTCCCTAGGCGAATCCAGCTCTCGGCCTGAGAACGTGTAGGTACCATACCGCGCTGCGTCAACGCGTGGTCTAGTCTTAGCTTCATAGCGCTATTATACCTTGTATCTGTTATTCGTAGAGAATTGTGTCAATTTGACGAGCGACATTGGCAATATAGCCGTACGAATAGCCCTTCGTCATAATGACCATTACATAGGTGCCCTTGGGATTGTGCACGATTGCCGCATCGTGGATGTAATCCCATAAGAAACCGACCTTGTCTTGCGTCCACCCTTTAGTACCTGTCGGTATACCATAGCGATATAGTTGCCGACCCATCTTCTCGAGTAACATGTCGCGGTTATTGCCGCTCACCAGCGTGCCGTTATATAGCCCTACGAGGTAGGTCGCAAGATCGCCTGCAGTGGTATGGGTCGCATCGTTGAACGTAAAGCCAGTACCAGTGCTAAATCCTTTTGCGTGAACGTAGTTCGTCAACTCATTTCTGCCATATTGACGAATCCATTCTTCCGCACAAGGGTTTGTCGAAGGCACAATCGTCCGCTCGAAGCATCCCCCCGCTGTCGTATCGAGCATCGGAGTATTCCAGCTCAAGCTGCCATTATTGATATCGTCAAAGACGCGTAACATCACGAAGAGTTTGTAGGTACTCGCGCTCGGGATACTCTCACCCGCACGACCACTCGCGCTCCAGCCCGTACCATCAAGCTGCTGCACAACGATGCGTACATTTTGAGTTGAAGTTGCATACGCGACATAGGCGCGTAGCCCGGCTTGTGAGTGAGAATAGGTTCGCACATACTCAGTAGGGGGTGCGACTGGCCGTAGCTGCACTGAGGTGGTCGCGGGCTTACTGCTGTCAACCAGCGCCTCAGCCAGCCAGTTCGTCAGCGCATCTGTATCGAGTGCCGCACCATCGCCCCCCGCAGTCCGACCCGTCTCTACTCCGTCGACTATCGTCACTCGTATAGGAGTTGGATCTGTCTTGAGATTCATATTCAACGCCTCTACATACTGACGAATCGCTTCACGATTTGCACTCACAGTGACATCGGATTCATTCATAACGACCGTGAGCCACGCTGCTCGGGTTGTCTTGTCTGGCGTATAGCTGCCTCTATCTCCTACCTCAATGATCAAGTCCCGCGACAACGCTCCAGCTGCGATGGTCTTCGCCTCCGAGATATCACTATCAAGCCGTTCTGGCTTAACTTCCGTGCCAGCCACAGTCACTTTCGTGATCCCGCCTGCATATACAGAGGTCGAGATGGCTCGCTTCACATCGCCGCTTGTCACACTGTGCCCCGCCTCGGCACTGACGACATCGAGTGACTCACCGTTCATCGCGATACTCGCACTTGTCGCCGCGTACGTTAACTCACGTGCTAATTCATCGGATTGCGTCGCGACTTGCACACCATTCATCGTGACATCGAGTGTATCGACAGACGGCCTCAGCCATAGGAGAGAGAGCGGCAAGAGACGTTGCCACCACTCGTAATTTGCTAATTCCTTCGCCATACGCTCACCGTTAACGGTAGCTCCCAGTACGGATAACTTACGGACGACCACGTGTGAGCCAGTATGAAACTCTACCTTACTCGATTCGAACTGCTGCTGGAAGACGGCCGAGAGTTCATTGACCGTCTTACTCCCTACGTCCTGACCAAGCGCTCGCGCAAAAGGAAGTGTGGTGTGATACGGATAAATCAGCTGTACACAAATAATAAGGCCAACTCCTATGCCCCCCACTAAAAATAGGTGTCGTACGCGCCGCGTCATACACCTATTTTAGCACTAGTATCTTGTGAACTTACTTCTTGCGTTCGCGGTACTCACCAGTCGAGGTATCGACAGAGATGATATCGCCGTTCTTGATGAATGCCGGCACCTTCACGATGATACCCGTCTCGACAGTAGCGTCTTTGAGCACGTTACTCGTCGTGTCGCCCTTGACGACATCTTCCGTGTAGGTGACTTCAAGATACAAATTCTTTGGTAGCTCGACATTGATGACGCGCTCGCCAAAGAATTGTAGGCCGAGAGAATCGCCTTCTTTCAGGTAACCCTTTGCCTCATCGACAATTTCACCCGGTAGCTCAAATTGCTCGAAGCTCTCAGGATCCATGAAGAAGTAGGTATCCCCATCGCTATAGAGATACTGGACGGTCTTGGTCGTGACTTCGGCAGTCTCGATCTTCTCCTGACCCTTAAATGTCTTCGGGATGACACTACCATCGATCAAATTCTTGAGTTTGACATTAACGATAGAGCCACCGCGACCCATAACCTTCTGGTTATAGTCCATGACACGGTACGGCTTCCCATCAATCTGGCACACAACGCCCTTTTTCAAATCAGTAGGCTGGTACATGGACTAACCTTGCGCGACGAATGGTAACATTGCGAGGTGACGCGCACGCTTGACTGCTGTCGCGAGTTGACGCTGTTGCTTGGCACTCAAACCAGTCTTTGCGAGTGGTTCGATCTGTCCGTACATATTGATATAACGCTGCAGTGTCTTGACATCTTTGTAGTCAAAGAACACTGGTGCATCTTTCTTAAATCTTTTCATCATCATATAATTTTCTCCTTAAAATGGAATCTCACTGAGATCGATTGGCTTGTCGTCGATATCCTCGATGACTACATCTTTTGACTTACTTGCGCTACTCGACGAACTTGCAACAGCTGGTGCGTCGGCGCTATCGCCTCGTCCGCCACCGATGAAGTTGAAGTCTTCGACGACTACTTCGACTGCTTGACGCTTGTTGCCATCTTTGTCATCATAACTACGCTGGTCAAGGCGACCACTGACGAGCAGTGGGTTGCCCTTTGATGTGTACTGAGCGATAATTTCGCCGACTTTACCCCAAGCAACACAGTTGATAAAACTGGTTTGCTCTTGGCTTTGACCGTCTTGGCCCTTCCAGCTACGGCTAACCGCAAGGCTGAAGTTGGCGACTGTCTGACCACTAGGGGTAGTACGCATCTCCACGTCTCGCGTGAGATTACCCATCAAGATTACTTTGTTGAAACCCTTTGCCATCTCCCTACTCCCTCTCTCTTGCTCTTAATTATTCCTCTGAATCTTCTTCGCTAGGTTCGCCTCGCTCTGCAGCACGCTTCTTAGCGTCAGCGAGCAACGCACGACCCTTCTCGTCAATCTTGACGAGCAAGTAACGCAACACTTCATCAGTGATATTGAGTGTGTTACTAATCTTCAGTGGCGCTTCTGGAGGTAATTCCAGATCCATGGCGACATAGACAGCAAAATCTTGGCCCTTGATGCGATACATCATGCGCTTTTTGCCCCAATTGTCTTCGTTGGTGACGGTGCCACCGTTGTCTTTGACAAGTTTGCGCACTTTTTCGAGTGGCGCATCCAGATCAACTTCAAGATCTGGGTGGATCAGAACGGTTAGTTCATATCCCTTCATATAGATACCTCCTTTGGAATCCTTATGGATGATTGCACTATTTCATACAATCTTAGGTTGATAACAGAGATGATTATAGCACGCTTACGGCCGTATGTCCACACTTGTCAGAGGGACACAGTGCTACGTTGGGTCGGCGCGGATGAAGACTGGATCACCCTGGTAGCCCGCACTGACGTCTGGAGAAGTAGCCGACCAATGATTGCCGTCAAGATCGATTGTCGCACCAGTCGTCGGGAATGGCCCACGACCGTTGATTGTCATATTGTCATCGGTACGGATCGGATAGAAGTGCCACGTGAAGCCATAGTCACGCTGGTTATCATCCATCCAGACATTGTCACGGCACTCCGGATCACAGACTGCATCATTGTTGCCATGGATACCGCACGCAGATGAGAACTTGAAGCCATTCCCTCCACCCCACACGAAGTTGCGATTCACATGGATATCATTCATATGGAAGTACGCGGTGGATTGTGCCATTACGATTTGACCGATTTGAGGATGAAGATTATCTGCAGAACCATCAAGTGCGGGGGTACCAAGCGCATTATACTTGTATCCATAAAAAGCATTTCCGATAATCTGTGTGTTCGTGCCACTATGTATCTGCACACCGTCATTGTGGGTACCGTCAAGGTGTGCACCACGGTCATCTTCATACCACGACAAATTGCCGATCCAGTTTCCCAGTATGCGGACGTTGCAGTTCGAAGCGAATTGATTTGCGACCGCACACCCATCAACAGTACGTTCGATATGACAACGCTCCACCCGATAGTGATGGCCATACACTGCGTCACGACGGTCACTCATCGTCGATGGCATAAATGTACAGCGATAGAAGCGAATGTTGCTACAGTTGGCCGTCTTACAGTTGACGAGACCACCCGTCGTAAGTGACCCGCCTGCGGAAAAATAGCAGTTGATAAACGTGACATCAGCCGCATCGACATCGATATACTGGGTCACGTTCTTATTTTGTACGACAGTACCATCGGTCGTTATGGTCGTCGGTCCGCTATAAGCTGTGCGCGTCACACCGCTATAGACCCCCACATTCGTGGCTGGATCGGGGATCGTGACACCGAGTATGAAATCGGTGGCTCGACGCATCCTTGCAGTAGCTCTGCCCATGTGTTCTATTATATCGTAAGCAAGATAAAACTAGCTAGAAATACCGTATTCGTCGCTGTCGGCCTCGCCAGAGAGATCATCCATACTGGTGATAAGCACGTCGCGTGGTCGGGCACCGTCAGCCGGGCCGATGATGCCCTGCTCTTCCATCTCTTCGATGATACGTGCGGCACGGGCGTAACCAACACGAAGTTTACGCTGTAAGAGAGACGTCGAAGCTTTGCGACTCTGAAGGACTACCTGTACTGCATCGCGGAACATATCGTCGCCACCTTCGTGGTCAAAGTCCATGACGACACCACCCTTGCCATTGAGGTGTACGGGCTGGCTGATAATCTCATCGTTATACTGAGGCGCGCTCTGTAAGCGCATGTGGTCGGTAATCTTGACGACTTCTTCGTCCATCACCCATGCACCCTGGATACGCTTCGGCTTCGGCATACTTGCCGTCTTCATCAGCATGTCACCTTGACCGAGCAGCTTCTCGGCACCGATTTGATCGAGAATCGTACGTGAGTCAACCTGGCTCGCCACAGTGAAGGCGATGCGTGCAGGAATATTTGCCTTTATAAGGCCCGTGATGACGTCGACGCTTGGACGCTGCGTCGCAAGGACAAGGTGGATACCGACAGCACGAGCTTTCTGAGCGATACGTACGACGAGAGCTTCAACGTCGCGTGCAGCGACCATCATCAGGTCTGCGAGCTCATCAATCACGATAACGACGTATGGCATCGTGCCTTCGTCAACTTGCTGGATATTGCCATCTTCATCCGGCACACCGACATGGCGGTTCTTCATCTTCTGGTTGTAGCTCTTGATATCCTTGACGCGCTCTTCTGCCAGGAGACTATAGCGTCGCTCCATCTCGTTGACAGCCCACTTAAGCGCACTGATGGTCTTCTCTGGCTCAACGATAACGGGGGTCAATAGGTGTGGGATGTCGGCGTAAGGCGCCATCTCGACCTGCTTCGGGTCGACAAGGATGAGCTTCATGTCGCTCGGCGCATTGCGATAGAGCAAGCTACAGAGCAGTGTGTTAATCATGACGGATTTACCACTGCCGGTTTGACCAGCAATGAGAAGGTGCGGCATCTTATTGAGCTCACCGACAACAGGAGTCCCAGAGATATCCTTGCCGATGGCGAAACTTAGTGGCTCTTCGACCTTACGCCATTCGTTCGAATCGAGAATACCCCGGATGCGTACGTCAGCAGCTTTGCGGTTCGGCACCTCGATACCGACGGCCTTCTGACCAGGAATCGGCGCTTCGATACGGAGACTACTTGCTGCCAAGTTGAGTGCGATGTTTGTCTCGAGTGCGGTAATGCGACTTAGCTTGATGCCTGCTGGTGGTTTCAGTGTGTACTGAGTCACCTTCGGACCGATATTGGCGCCCTCCATCTCGACGTCGATACTAAACTCGCGTAACGTATCTTGGATGATGTGGGCGTTTTGCTGAATATCACCCGCATCGGCTGGGCTTTGCTTCTTCTCGAGTAGATCAAGGCTTGGGAACTTCCAGTTTGGGTCGCTGACTGCAAGCATGGCGGCCTTTTCTTCGGCATCTTTGTCTTGAATCACACTGTTACGCATGCTTGAACGAGCGGCCTTCCTCTGGTCTTCAGCAGACAGCATTGGCACACCAGCATTGAGCTTAAATTCACTCATACCCTTCCCGTCAGCAGCCGCAGCCTTACGCATAATGTCGACATTCGCCGCGTCCTCTGACGCAACTCGTCTAAACGGACGGAGCAGTGCTGCGATGAGATCGCGTGGCGAGAGCCTCGTGATAAACAGTGACGTCAAAATGATAAGTAAGATGTACAGGAAGATACCGACTGGGCTGCTGACGAGAGCCAGCATGACGCTGTTGAGCATGTCGCCTATCACGCCACCAGTCGAGGCTTGGTGATCTTGGCGCATAAGCCCGAAAAGTCCAGCAAACCACATCACCACGAGGATCGAGGCGAACTTCATGACGCTCGGCAGCTTATTGTCCTCGGAGCGAAACGCCTCGATAGCCACATAGATACAGATAACGGGTAGGATATAGACCGCGTAGCCAATCGTACGAAGTCCTGCATCAAGAATCCACTGGAAGGCCGATCCCCCACCGCCGAACCAGGAGATAACAAGGAGTACCGCAAATACAATCAACAGGACCGCGATGACTTGTGACCAAAAGCCCGTCGGCAGCGTGTGCTGCGGACTTTCTATCTTTTTACTTTTCTTTCCTCTGTGGGATGTTTTTCTCTTTGCCATAACTACTATGTATTGTACTCTTTGTCGTATCTGTTGAATATACTATGCTTGTATTGTAGCATAAATTACTACAAAATGCAATACCGCTTTTGCTTGCGTATGTCAAATGGGATGGGGTAGTATCAAGACAATCCTTCCACTACTCTTAAGAAGAGGATTGCACATGCCCTGGAAACTCGTACAACGGCTTGAACATGTCGGGCAGCCCGACAATTCGGTCGCCAAGATCCATCTGCAGGACGGCGAGAGCAGCTACACGGTCGTCTGCACTGATGACTTCACGCACTATCCCTCCTGCAACTTGATGGTCCACCACGATTTCTTGCCGGCGGAACTGACCTCGCTCGTCGAGAGCGAGTGGCAACGCCGCATTGCAGCACACGAGGCGCAGCTACAACTGGGTTTCGAAGAGGGAGCCTTCGTCCCCTCAGAACAGTACAAGAAATTGACGGCCGAGGAACGCTTGCTCGACAGTGGATCCAGCAAGAATTCTATTCGGATCGTAGTCGACGAGCCCAAGATCGGTGGACGCCTCCAAGTCTGGATTGGTCGCGAGTCGTACACGTTCCCAGGTACAATCGTCGGCCTCGAAGGCTCAGCGTAACCAAAAGCCCTGTCCCGCGTCAATTGCGGAGCAGGGCTCTATTCATATCTAGGGTTTATTCTGCGACAACTTCGGCGATACTCTGGTTCTCTTCGAGAATTGGACCTGGGTGACGTCGGTAATAGACAATCATCCATAGCATTGCCGCGTAGAACACCAGCCATACCATATTCGTGACAAGCATGAGTGTTTCTCCGCGCGCCGATACATAGACGAGGAACGTAATCTGACACAGAAACCACATAGACCATGTCGACAGACTCAGTTCTTCAGAACGCTTCTCCTTGAAGAGCTGGATGACCTGAGGAACGCTTGCGCCGAGCGAAGCGAGAGAAGTGACGAGATACAGTAGTTCAATGAAGTTCATAGTGTTTGTGTTGTAGAGGTTATGTCTCCACATTAGCATAAACACTATGAAATGTCAAGTGTTAGTAGCTGTGGCCGCCGAGGCGAATCACTGGCTCGACTACTTCAGTATCTGGATACTGCTTTGGGGGGAACTTGCGATCCGTCGGTGCGGGTACCGGTTGTCGGTCACCCTGCGGCCGCGGCGCATTCTGCTGCTGAGTGCGTTGACCGCCACCTTGCTGCTGTGCTGGCTGTTGAGTTCTGCCACCCTGTTGTGCACGATTCGCAAGACCAATCTCGTTGATCACAGGAATGACGATCGGCATGCGATGCGTCTGGTCGTAGAGAATGTGCGTGACTTCGTCTTTGATTTCCTTCTTGATGACATCGAGGTCGTACTTGCCTGCAAAGCTACGTGCCGCCTTCTGCTTGATATAGGCACGAATCATACCCATCAACTCTTCACTATCACGGAGGTAAATAAACCCGCGCGAGATGATATCTGGGCTCGTAAGCAAGCGGCCGGTGCCGCGCTGCACTGTCAGTACGATGACGAACATGCCCTCTTGGCTCATATGGATACGGTCCTTGAGGACGACTTCGCTCACTACTTCACCGCTGTCATCATACATGATGCCACCGACTGGTACGCGCCCAACTTTCTTGGCGCCTTCGTGAGTGAACTCTACGACATCGCCTGGATCACAGACAAAGATGTGGTCGCGAGGAATGCCACACTCTTTCTCCGCAAGCTCAGCATTATGCACAAGCATATGGAACTCGCCGTGATTTGGTAGATAGTAGGTAGGGTTAACAGCTTGAATCACGCGTACGTGGTCTTCATAGTAGCCGTGTCCCGAAAGGTGCAGCTTACCGACGCCGGTCAAGTGAGTCTTGCCATTTTGGATGACCTCCCCACCTTCACGCATCAGCCCATCTATAGTGCGGACGACATACTTCTCGTTGCCTGGAATAGGATTTGAACTGAATACGACCGCATCGGTATTCTTGATCTTGATGTATTTGTGCGAGCCAGTCGCCATGCGATTAAGCACGGCGCTAAACTCACCCTGACTACCAGTACAGACGATTGTCACTTTGCCATCGGGCAACTTGATGATATCCTCCATCTTGACGACAGTATCTTTTGGCACCTTGATCGCACCTGTACGGAGAGCTACCTCGAGGTTTTGAATCATACTGTACCCCGCGAAGGCTACCTTGCGGCCATGCTTCTGAGCCTCTTCAAGGATGAGTTGCGAACGGTGCAATTGGCTCGAGAAACTCGAGATAATGACGCGACCGTTAGGATACTTGTCCATGACTTCACCCATACTGTACTGGATGTCGTACTCGCCGTGATCGGTGTTGGTACCATCACTCTCACAGTTGGTGCTCTCATTCATAAAGAGCAAGAAGCCTTCTTTTTGCTGAACTTCCACGATACGATCGAAATCGAATTTCTTACCATCGACTGGATTTGGCTCAATGCGCCAGTCACCAGAACTCAGGATATTACCAACTGGAGTGCGCACGATTACTGCGGTCGCGTCAGGAATCGAGTGATTCACGCGAACGAGTTCGATGCTAAATGAATCACAAATTTGTACGATGTCGTGCGCTTCAGGATTAAGTTCGTTGTAATCAGGTACGTACGAGCCGTCAGTCTCTTCCATGGTGCGTTGGAGCATGCCAAGCGTGAATTTACTGGCATAGACTGGCGCGGGAATCCTCGGCACTAAGTGCCGGAATGCACCGATGTGATCGAGGTGTCCGTGCGTAAAGACATGGCCGCGAATACGATGCTTATTCTCTTCAAGCCAGGTGATATCTGGGGTAATGTAGTTGATGCCTGGATAATCCGCACCTGGGAACAAAAAGCCCATGTCGATTATCATGATATCGTTGTCGTATTCGATAGCAGTCATATTCTTGCCGATACCCATTTCGCCGACACCGCCGATTGGAATAATCTTGAGAGTTGGGCGTGGGCCACGAGGCCGTTTAGGCTGCATCGAGAGACTAAATTGCTGTCCAGCGTAGCCATTATAGATAGACTTATTTACCGGCACATTGATAATGTGCTGGCTGGCCTGCATGTTGACACCTTCAGAGGTGCGGCGCTGAGCGCGGAACACTTCCCCTTTGCGGGTAGTGGTGGCATTTAGCACGGTATTGTTTGATTTTGGCTTGGCCTGCATAGGCCGTTTGTTGGCATCATCTGCCTGTGGTTTTGCGAGACGTCGTTGTCCCATAAAATGTAAGTTCTCCTAACTTTTGTTGTGTATAAAATAGTTTCAAAATAATGATGGCTGAGGGTTGTGTAAAGAAACGGTCGTGTCAGATTCCCTCTTGCAGTTGATTTCATTATAGCAGAAAGAATCTGGAAATGCAAGCATTGAAGGCTTTAAGTCATGCTTAAGATTGGAACGGTACGATACGCGTATCAGATTAACGTTAAATCATAAGGGATACATATGAATACAATTACGCGTGGTGTGAGAAATGCATTTCGCAATGTGACCCGCACAGGATCAATCGTCCTCATCCTTGCTCTCAGCATCGGGCTCATCATTGCGATGCTGGCAGCGAGACAGGCGGTAAGCGACAAAATAGAAACGGTGAAAAGCTCCTCAGGCAACACCATCACGATCTCCCCTGCTGGCGCACGTGGCTTTGAGGGTGGAGGCACCGCCCTCACCGTCGACCAGCTCACGAGCGTGGCCAATGTCACAAACGTGACGAAAGTGGTAAATACTCTCAGCGACCGCCTAACCACGAGTGACACCAGCCTAGAATCCGCTATCGAGCCGGGTGCGCTTGGTGAACGCAACGCCAATAACTCTGGTGTTGGATTCCAGCCACCAGCAGGTATGGATGGTGACGTCTCAAGTGGTAGCGACTCCTCGACAACACGCACCTTTACGATGCCCGTCACGGTTACTGGCGTGAGTGACACGTCATCAATCGGCGGCGGCTCAGACATCACGTGGCAGGATGGCGAAGCATTTGACGCCAGCTCCGATGAAGATGTTGCTGTCATCGGTAGTGCAATGGCAACGAAGAACAGCTTGAGCGTTGGCTCAACTTTCACTGCATATAGCGGCACGACCATCAAAGTAGTTGGTATCTACAAAACAGACGATACCTTCAACAACAGCGGTGTCTACGTCCCACTCAAGACGCTGCAACGCCTCTCTGAACAAACAGACGCTATCACGTCAAGCACAGTGACGGTTGACTCTAGTGATAACCTTGCAACCGCGACGAGTGATATCAAAACTACCCTCGGCTCATCCGCTGACGTCACAAATAGCCAGGACGTGGCTGACGCGACGGTTAAACCACTCGAGAGCGTCAAGCAGATAGCCCTCTTCAGCCTCATCGGTGCAGTCATCGCAGGAGCAGTTATCATCCTCCTTACAATGCTGATGATCGTCCGGGAGCGACGCCGCGAAATCGGTGTCATGAAGGCAATCGGCTCTTCAAACCTCAAGATTATGTGGCAATTCATCGTCGAATCAATTACCCTCACCGCCATGGCACTCGTCATCGGTACTGGTATCGGCATCGTTGCCGCCACCCCACTCACCAACGCGCTGGTCGACAATAGCTCCACCAGTACGACCACGACGGAGTCTAGAGGCATGGGTGGTCCTGGTGGTGCACTACGCGGCTTCGGTCAAGCCAGTGCGAGTGTCGTCAGCAATATCCAGACATCAGTCGGCATGGCTACCCTCCTCTCTGGAGTCGGAGCGACCCTGCTCATCGCTGTACTCGGTAGCGCCGTCCCGTCATTCATGATCAGCAAGATTAAACCGGCAGATGCCATGAGGAACGAATAATATGTTAGTCGTCAAAGATATCACTAAGCATTTCACTCAAGGCGACCAAGTTGTCAAAGCCATCGACAAACTGAACTTCAGTATTGATGATGGGATGTTCGTCAGTATCATCGGCAAGAGCGGTAGTGGCAAGAGCACTCTACTGGGATTACTCGGCGCCCTCGATGCACCCACGAGTGGCAGTATCGAGATTGGCGGTCAAGACATCGTGAAGTTGCGCGACCACAAGCTAATCAACTATCGCACCAAGTCAATCGGGTTCGTCTTCCAAAATTACAATCTAATTCCAAACCTGACAGCAGCAGAAAACGTCATGCTGCCGATGGAGTTCGCAGGAATACCTAAGAAGCAACGCCAGGCACGTGCCATCGAGCTGCTGCAGGAAGTCGGTATCTCAGATGGTAAAGAGCTTCGCAAGCCCGGTAAAATGTCCGGTGGTGAGCAGCAACGCGTCAGCATCGCTCGGGCACTAGCAAACCAACCAAGTCTTATCCTCGCAGATGAACCGACCGGCAACCTCGACAGCGAGAATGGCCGTATGATTTTCGACCTATTACATGACCTGACACGTACTGAGAATACGACTGTCATTGTCGTCACCCACGACCTCGATATCGCGGGCAAGACAGATAAGACGTTCATGCTCAAGGACGGCAAGCTCGTCACGAAATAGGTGCCTGCTCATCTCCACATAAAGACGCGGGATTTACCCGCGTCTTTATGTGGTTGAGTGATTATCTCTCAGTGTAGACGCTGAGTTCATGAAGTAGTACAGCCATCGCTGGTAAAGATTGCCAGATAGTATGGTGGTGGTCGGTTTCGCCATCTTCTGGAACGACGGTGGTCAAACTTACGTCGGGCGCAACTTCGGCCAGATACAATGCAGTCTCGTTATTTTGCGCTTCTCGAGCAACTTCACTTCCATTTGTGCGCAGTATGCGGACATTCGTGATGTTGTGATGCGCAAGTTCAGGCGCAAGGCGTGAAGCCCAGCCTCGCCACATACCAGCCCCAATCGAAAGGTTTGTGAATGAGCCACGTGATTTCGCGACGCTCTGTCTCGATTCTCTATCGGGATGATGCTGCGTGAAATCGTCCTCTTCGCGATCATATCCAACCGCAAGTCCATTGCGCGCATTTTGAGCAAAATACCTATTCGTATTTTCCTCATTGGTTTCGCGTGCGATGGCTGAAAGAAGGCCTTTGTCTCCGATAAGGTTAAAGTTTTGATCACTTACCGCCTCGACAAGTGTCAGGTTCGCCACTTCTGAGCCCGGTACATATCGATCAAGCTGGCTGAGCATATCGACAACCGCGATGTTGCCCATTGAATAACCCAGTAGTTCAAGTTTGAGGCCGCGTTCCACGCGCGGATTATACATATCAGCATGCTTAAGCGCAGCGACAATTGCTTCGAGCTGCACCTTCGCGTGGGGAACCATCGAACCAGTTACGGCAGTAAGGATGTGTCCGGCGCGAGGTTTCGCATCGGGATTTAGGCCAAACCCGGGCGTATCAACTCCTACGACCATCTTGCCGAGTACATTGGCTATGACGGCGTCTCGCTTTGCTTCGAGATCATGCCGAGGATCTGTGCTCACGTCAGGAGCGTACGCTGCTTCATAGGAGCGAGGGATAATGATTACGCCATCTCTCTGAGGATCGGCACCCTGGATGGGTTCCACGATATGGACCCCCACATTCTGTGGTCCATGGTAGGTTAGCTGGCCTGGGCGTGCATCACCGATACCTGCGCCGACAAACCATTCGGGGTGCTCCATAACGGCAGTGTCAGCATCTGATTCGCCGAAAGTACATGGGGTGAACTCAGCTTTCATATATGCTATTTTAGCATATACAATAGAAATAGTCAATACACTTGGATTGCGGATACTACTGTGAGATCTGTTCGATAATCTCAGGCATGCGGCAGAAGTCATCGATGAGCGTCTGACGCAGACTACCGTTATAGAGCGCAGCAGCGGGATGATAGAGCGGTACGATGATAATCTTGTGATCTCCGAATTGAATACGCTTCGGCTCACCATGAATCTGGCTGATGAACATGCCGGGGAGAAAATACTCCATGCTATGTCGCCCTAAGGTCACGACAATCTTGGGATCGATAATCTGCAATTGCTTGAGCAGATACGGCCAAAAGGCTTTCTTTTCATCTGGCAGAGGATCGCGGTTGTTCGGTGGACGATACTTCACGATATTGGTGATGTAGACATCTTCGCGCTTCATATTCGCGCTAGCGAGCATCTCATTGAGAAACTTCCCCGCCGCTCCGACAAATGGCAGACCCTGGATATCTTCATTTTTCCCAGGCGCTTCGCCGATGAACACGATGTCAGCATCGAGGTTGCCATCACCCATAACAAGTTGAGTCGCTTGAGCGCGTAGATCAGGACAAATATCTGTATCGAGAATCGCCTGTTTCAAGCCATCGAGTTGTTGTTGCTTGTTCATACCAAATGCTCCTGCACATATTGTACAGGAGCATTTGTAGGTAGCGAACAGGATTACTTCTGGTCGACACCCTTCATTGTGAGGCTTAGTCGGCCGCGCTCATCGATACCAGTCAAGAGGACTTTTACCTTCTGACCTTCTTTGAGAACGTCTTCGACATGCTCGACACGTGCGTCAGAAATCTGGCTGATATGGACCATGCCGTCAGTACCAGGCATGATGTTCACGAAGGCACCGAAATCTTTGATCGTCACCACAGTTCCATCGTAGACCTTGCCAACTTCTGGCTCTTCAGTCAGCGCTCGAATCCATTCGAGTGCCTTCTCGATTGATGCGGTGTCGGCGCTAGCAACCGTGATAAGACCGTCGTCCTTGATGTCGATCATGGCACCAGTTTCAGCAGTAATCTTATTGATCACTTCACCACCCTTACCGATGACGGCACCAATCTTCTCAGGATTGATTTTAATCTTCTCGATACGTGGTGCGTACGGGCTGAGTGCTGGACGTGATGCAGGCAATGTCTCAAGCATGTGCTTGAGGATGTGCGCACGGCCTTCAGTACTCTGCTCGACGGCTTTGCGAAGGATTGCGACAGGCAGACCATGGACCTTCATGTCCATCTGCATGGCCGTCACGCCTTCGCTTGTACCCGTGACCTTGAAGTCCATGTCACCAGCAAAGTCTTCAGCATCAGCGATGTCGCTGAGCACATATGGCGTATCACCATCCATCATCAGACCCATCGCGATACCACTGACTGGTCGCTTAAGTGGCACACCTGCGTCCATGAGGGCGAGGCACGAGCTACAAGTCGCCGCCATCGATGTCGAGCCATTCTGGCTCATGATCTCAGTGACGCTACGGATGGCGTAGGGGAATTCCTCTTCAGTTGGAAGCACTGCACTCAATGCGCGCTCTGCGAGGTAACCGTGGCCGATTTCGCGACGTCCTGGGCCACTAAGGCGACGCACTTCACCGACAGTGTATCCTGGGGCGTTGTAGTGGTGCATGTAGCGACGTTCGCCGTCATTGACTTCCATCGTATCGACCATCTGAGCATAGCTGAGAGGTGCAAGCGTTACGATGTTCAGCCCCTGGGTCACACCACGAGTAAAGATACTCGAACCATGGGCGCGTGGTAAGATGCCAACTTCGCTGCTTAGTTGACGAATTTCGGTCAGTTTGCGGCCATCAGGACGCGTATTGTCTTTGACGATGCCATTACGGACATCCTTATGGACGGCCATTGTGAAGGCCTCGTCGTACTCATCGTGAACCGATGCGTACTCCTCTGCGCCAAGCTTCTCGGTCATCGCTTCGTGGAATGCCCAACGAAGCTCGTTGACCATCTCGTTGCGCTCTGGGTATGGCTTACGGAGCTTGTCGCCAAGCTTGCCTTCGACCCATGCATCAACCGCTGATTGAATCTCTTCGTTTGGCAGAATCAGACTGTATTCGAGGACAGCAGGCGCAACTTTTTCCTTGAGTTCACGCTGCAGCTTGATAGCTGGCTGGATGACTTCTTGTCCCCACGCGATTGCGTTCAAGATGACTTCCTCTGGCACTTCATCGGCACCAGCTTCAACCATCGTCACGCCACTCTCGATACCTGCGACTACAAGGTCGAGGTCGCTTTCGTCACGCTCTTCTGGTGTCAAGAATGCCTTGAACTCGCCTTTTACTCGGCCGATACGAACACCCGCAACTGGGCCGTCAAATGGCGTACCAGTCAGCATGAGGGCGGCGCTTGCAGCAATCATCGCGACTGAATCTGGGCGGAATTCTGGGTCCATCGACAGCACGCTTGAGACCACTTGGACCTCTTGGCGGTAGCCTTTTGGAAATAGCGGGCGGATAGGTCGGTCGATAAGACGTCCGATCAAGATCGCTTCGTCGCTTGGGCGACCTTCGCGCTTGATGAAACGGCTACCGCTGATCTTGCCAGCTGCATACATTTTTTCTTCATAGTCAATGCTGAGTGGGAAATAATCCAGCACAACTGGTCGACTACCGACCATTGCCGTACCAAGTACGACGGTCTCACCGTAGGTGACAAGCACACTTGCGGTGGTACGGAAACCAACACGGTTGACTTCAAGCGTCAGCGGTTTGCCGCAGAATTCAGTGGTTACGGAAAAAATTTCCTTACCATTAGGGTTGATAACACTCATAAATGAGCCTCCTTATAATTAAGATCACTCACCTCTCCTAGGTAAGTAACGGGTAGAGAATGTCGATGACGACGTCTTCTATCCACCACTTACGTAGCGGGAGTGAATACACGTATTATAGCACCTGCAGCCAAGGATTAACAGAGGCTACGTGCACCTACGTAAAAATATAGTCGATGGTATCGTCACCACGGCGACAAAGATGAGCAATGCCGTCGTACTGTTCCGAATTTCCACCAGTAGAATCTTGTGAATTCATAACCTTAAGTACTATTATATCATTTTTATATAAATTATGCAATGTTTTTGTTGTATTCACGAAGAGATTGCCCTATACTTGCTTCTAATACGAACTACGCGTTCCTCTATTGGCATGAACGTCGGGACGAGCCCGACCTCTCGTGGAAATCCATGTATCACTAACTTACATAAAGGAGACCACCGTGTCACAACCAAATTACGCAGGCCGCCGAGTCAACGTGCGAGCCATTATTTATCGACATGGCAAGTTACTTGCCGTTAAGCATTTCGAAGGAGATGGCGAGACATCACCCCACTACGCCGTGCCGGGAGGTGGGGTCGACCCTCACGAGTCGCTTGAAGATGGGCTCAAGCGCGAGATGATCGAGGAGCTTGGTGTCACACCAGTCATCGGTAGGCTGTTGTTCATCCAACAGTTTAAATCTCAGAGAAAGGGTTATGAAGAGGAACTAGAGTTCTTCTTCGCCGTCGATAACCCTGAGGATTTCGATAGTCTCGACCTGAGTAGCACCTCTCATGGCAATATCGAACTTGCGGTGTGTGAGTACGTCGACCCTCATGCGGTAACGATTTACCCCACCTTTCTCCAATCGATCGAACTCGAGCAGTACTTCGTTGGTACGAGACCAGTCCTTGTCGTCGATAATTTCAACGAATCACTCTAGCAATCCCTCAATCTACACACCGGTGCTATACTGTCACTATGAAGTTTGAAGCATCCTCTTTCGAGCTCGATCCCAGCTATGATCCTGAACGCCTAGAAGGCAGCGTAGAACAACTGAAGGAACAGGCTCCGAGAGATAGCGGAGAGATAGTCGCAAAACAGCCGATAGCACGCGCACCTGTCTATACCGTCTCTATACGTGACTACACCTTTGACACCACCACCAACCCTTTTGCGTTTGATGCTGTGGAGCCACTATCCATTGGCCCAATCGCAGACGCCATAGATACCGCCATCCGTACACATGTGGCTATAGATAGGCCAGCCCTAGTGAGGGGCATCCAGGCTGGTAAGCATGGGGGTCATACGCGTCAAGAGCTTGTGTCATCGATACTCGTGAATGGCTCAGACCATTACGACACGACTCACGCCACCGACTTACATGCAGCTCCCTACGCTGATGGCACAATCGCATCAATCCTAGGTGGGTTTCATGTCTGGAAGCCAAAATGCGAAGACCGTCCTCAGCATATTGTCGATATCTGGATGGTGTTTGATGCGAGTGCGTTTGATAATATCGAGTACATGCACCCCCGACATCACGTCATCGCCCACGATCGATGGCGCCTACGCGGCACAAACGACAAGGGGCTCGTAGCAGTCATCGTCGTTAATTAACTATACGCGAGATTCGGCTCATCGACTGTGCATTATACTAGAGGTATGAACTCACGTTATCGTACACTCTACACCGCCTCCGAAGTAGATGGGCAGATTACTCGCATCGCGAGCGAAATCATCCGGAACTGCCGTGATGACAATCCCCTCTTTGTCGCACTCCTTCGTGGCGCGGCACCATTTGCCAGCAAGCTGATGTTTGAAATTGCCAAGCAGGCACCCGACATGCACCCAGATCTGGATTACATGATGGTGAGTACCTACGGCAATGCCCAGCATGCGCACGAGCCCCGGATCGTCACCGATCTGGCGCCAGACACAGACGTACGCGGTCGTACAGTCATCGTGCTTGATGATGTGCTCGACAAGGGCATCACCGCACACTTTGTACGCGAACATCTACGCAATATGGGTGCCGGAGACGTTAAACTTGCCGTGCTCGCACAAAAGCAGGTTGAGCGGGTGCATGACATCACCCCTGATTATTGCGGATTTGACGCGACCGACGAGTGGCTCGTCGGCATGGGCATGGATGATGCCGACCTCGCTCATGAGGGCAATCGTTGGATCGGTGAGATCCTGGAAATCAAACGCGATTAGGCAAACACCGCGTGAGTCCGAGCCCACTCAAGCGCTTCCTCTGTCTGTTTACGCGCCTCGAGACTCTTGCGTGGTGGACGATCTTCACCCCACCATTGCTTCCATGCCCAATCAGCAGGATTAATACACTCGAAGCAATCTTGATGAAGTAATGTACCGTTTATAAACTCTTCGTTCCGTTCCGTATATACGAACGTATACCCTGTTCTCTCGAGCGCCTTACGGCTCCCTACGTTAGGCTGAAGCACCGCGGATTTAATGCGATGAAGTCCCAACTGTTCAAACGCAAACCGAGTCCTTGCCTTATGACAAGCGCTTGCAATCCCTTGGCCCCAATATGCATCATCAAAGATAAGAGACCCGCTGACCGCCTGACGCATATGCTTCGTCAGCTCAATATGCATGAGAGTGCTGTTACCTACGAGGATTCGCGAGGCATCTTCCACAATCCATATACCCCATACGCGCGACGTCTGGTCGTGAATCATTTTGTCATACCACTCTTCCTCGGTTTCTTTGGTTTGTACATTCCCATGACTCAAATATTGAGTGATCGAGTGCCGCGCGAATCCGTCAACAAATTTCAAAGCCTCTTCGCGGGTAAAGGGCGCGAGCTCCAGGTTAATTCCCGTGGATGTGGTGAGTTTCATGATAGGACCAAATGCCATAATATTCTCCTTGTTTGGATAATTATAGCACAATTGCGTAATAAACCAGCATGATTATGACTAATTTTGACACATTCATGCTAATTTGCTTCATTCGTGACGTCTTTTGTCGAAATATCGACACTCCCTACAGAGCAAGTCTTGTCATGTATAATAAAACTAGTTATGCTTGGTAACCATCACCAGACTCTCTTGCAACGCGTTGGGCTCAATGTTACTTCATTTGGTGCAGTGCTGTTCGTCATAGCCGGCCTCACACTCCTCGCTCCCCCCGTCTCCGCCGCTGAGTGTGGTGATGCTCAGACATCAATCATCTCGTGTGACGCCGCAGAGGCTGGGACTGAAGAGGCGAAGGATTCATCGAACAATCCTATTATCTCAG